>Ga0326727_10009668_pt1 | contig 23533 bp, 19 predicted proteins | sample MB2enrmetagenome_FD_207643 | JGI IMG/M metagenome (GOLD analysis project Ga0326727, IMG submission 207643) | Lab enriched peat soil microbial communities from McLean, Ithaca, NY, United States - MB29MY | ecosystem: Environmental > Terrestrial > Soil > Wetlands > Peat | place: USA: New York... | reverse complement strand
ACTTCGATAAGGCCCTGGAACTGGCCCCCAATTCGGTCGAAGCCCTGTATAACCGGGCCCTGGCCTACAGCAAAGGCGGGGTCTATGACCAAGCCCTGGCGGATTATACCCAGGCCCTGAAGTACGCCCCCCAGGACTGGCAGATCGTCTATAACCGCGGCAACGCCTACCTGGACTTGGGCAAGGCCAAGGAAGCCCTGGCCGACTATCAACGCGCCCTGAAGCTGCACCCCAAGACCCCGGAGGTCCTAAATAACCGGGGACTGGCCTATCTCTCTCTGGGCCAAACCGAGAAGGGACTGAACGACGCCGACGAAGTCCTGAGACTCAAACCCGATTTCGCCCGGGCCCATTTCGTCCGGGCCCAGGCCCTGGAAAAACTGGGGCAGAAATACGAGGCCATGGCCGCCTATCGCCAGTTTCTCAAGGCCGGCAACCCGGCCAAAGACCAGGACCTCCTCAAGCGAGCCCTGGCGCACCTCAAAAATCTGGAAGGAAAATGAGAATTAGCAGTTAGCGGTTAGCCGTTAGCTGTTAGGATTTAGGATTTAGCCTTTAGTTTTTGCCATTCCTAACTGCTCACCGATAACTGCTGACTTCTAAACGTTGACTGGTAACCTTCATGCCCTACTACCTGACCACTCCCATCTACTACGTCAACGCCGAGCCCCACCTGGGGCACGCCTATACCACCGTGGTCGGCGACGCCTTGGCCCGGTTCCACCGCCTAATGGGCGAGGAGACCCGCTTCCAGACCGGCACCGACGAACACGGCGACAAGGTGGTGGAGGCCGCCCGCCAGGCCGGCTTGCCGGTGAAGGAATTCGTGGACCGCATCAGCGCCCAGTTCCGCCAGACCTGGGATAAGTTGGATATCAGGTACGACCATTTTATCCGCACTACTGACCCGGACCACCTCAAGGTGGTCCAGGAGGTCCTCAGCCGGGTCCATGCCGCCGGCGACCTCTACTACGGCGAGTACGGCGGCCTCTACTGCTTTGGCTGCGAGACCTTCTACCTGGAGCGGGACCTGGTGAATGGCCTCTGTCCGGATCATAAGACCAGGCCCGCATACCTCAAGGAATCCAACTACTTCTTTCGCATGAGCAAATACCAGGGCTGGCTCCTGGATTACCTCAACGACAACCCCGACTGGATCCGGCCGGAGCGCTATCGCAACGAAGTCCTGGCCTTTCTGCGAGAGCCTTTGGAAGACCTGTGCATCTCCCGGCCCAAGAGCCGCCTGGAGTGGGGCATCACCCTGCCCTTTGATGAGCGCTACGTCACTTATGTGTGGTTCGACGCCCTGATCAACTACCTGACGGGCATAGACTACCCCGACGGAGACCTGTACAAAAAATTCTGGCCGGCGGAGCACCTCATCGCCAAGGACATCTTGAAGCCCCACGCCATCTATTGGCCCACCATGCTGGCCTCGTTAGGTCTGGAGCCCTTTCGCCACCTCAACGTCCACGGCTACTGGCAGATGGAAGCCGGCAAGATGTCCAAGAGCCTGGGCAACGTGGTGGAGCCCCAGGCCCTCACCGCCCAATACGGCGTGGATCAGGTGCGTTACTTCTTCCTCCGGGAGATGGTTTTTGGCCTGGACGCCCATTTCAGTGAGTCCGCCCTTATCAGCCGCATCAACGCCGATTTGGCCAACGACCTGGGAAATCTGGTGGCTCGCAGCCTGGGTATGGCCTTCAAGTATCGGAAAGGGTTGGTGCCGGCCCCCCACGTCCCCCGCGACCTGGACCAGGAATTGATCTTCCTGGCGGAAAAGACTGCGGCTGACTTCCTCCGGCATTTCCCCGCCCTGGAATTTTCCAAGGCCCTGGCCGGCCTCTGGGAATTCATCGGGCATCTGAACCGCTATATCGTCGCCAACGCTCCGTGGGACTTAGCAAAAGAAACATCAGCTGAAGCCGCAGCGCGGCTGGACACGGTGCTCTATCATCTTCTGGAAGGCCTGCGCATCATCGCCGCCCTGTTGCGTCCGGTGATGCCCCAAAGCTCTCTTACGATGAGCGAGCAACTGGGTCTGGGCCTGGCTTTATGGGAGCGGCCCCTGGCCCAGGCGCTGCAATGGGGTCGGCTGCTGCCCGGCAGCGCCCTAAAAAAAGCTCCTGCCCTCTTTCCCCGCATTACAACCGAGCCAGAGGCAGTAAAATAGCGGCGTTCTCGGCGCCTCGGCGGTAAGATGATTGGCCGCAAAGACCGATTTAATCTCCGATTAAATAAAACCGGGCGTGACCGAGTCAGGCCCGGCAATCTTGGCGGGAATGGAAAAGCAAGAGGGGACTTTGGCACCTGCTGTATGCGAAGAATCTCGTATTTTCGCTGGGTTATATAAAATGGCTTGGAAGATTTATGGAGGGAGGGCCGGTTTTTTGATGACGCCCAAATAATGGCTACAGAGAAAAGGAAGCTTTTCCAGAAGATAACAAATTAAAAAGGAGTATGGCGCAATCCTGCGAGCCAGCGGCGGCGCCAGGGTCAGGCGCTGCAATTCTATCCGGCAGCCGGGAAACAGCTTGAAGATTTCGGCCTTCGGCACTCCCCGGACATCCGGATTCCAGGGGTTGTTCAGGTGATAATCGTACCACAGGATCAAGCCCCCCGGTTTTAACACCCGCATCATCTCCGCCGCCACCCTCTCCTTCATGGCTTGGTCCAAAATGGAGGTAAATACTGTGGACTGCAGGAGCAGATCAAAGGAATTATCCGGATAATCTAGGGCCGCGGCGTTACCGTGACTCAATTTGACCAGGGGGGGCAGCAGCTCCTGGGCCACTGCCAGGTCAGCGGCGATCAGATCACAAGCGCTCAAGTTCCTGGGAGAGGCGCCCCATTTGATAAAATCCCGAAGCCAATACCCCTTGCCGCAACCTACCTCGAAAATCCTCTTGTCTTCTAAATGGGAAAAGCCGTAGCCATTCAGTAAGGCCAGCACCCGCCGTTCCCGTTGTTGCATAGCAAAAAGCTGTCCCGGATTAAACAAGGAGTAGAGGTCCTGGCAATCCCGCCTGGCGTAGGCCTTCAGGATACGCTTTTCCTCTTGTTTAACTGGTTGTGCCCCGGACATAAAGCGTCAAACTCAGTTCAGGGGAGGGAGCAGGCGCTGATCTTCGACCCAGCGCCCCAGCACCGCCAGGGTCCAATATTCCCGGAAATCCTGGCCTTGCCGGAATCGGCGGATAACCCGGGCCACCGCCGTCTCCGATAGTCCCAGGGGCTCTCCTCTGGGCTCGGACAGCAGCAAACCTTGCCTTAACCAGGGTTCGATGGGCAGCACAAAACCCATCTTGGTTCTTCTGGCAGTCTCTGTGACCAGCTCGTCATTGACGGCATCCACCAACAGAGGCTTCTGCCTGCCAGGGATGACTTTTTGCTCAACCGGAAGGGAAGTGACCAATTCCACCAGCCGATGATCGCAAAACGGGGCCCGCAATTCCAGGGAGCAGGCCATACTCATCTGATCGCCATCCCGCAGCAGGGTATTCCGCAAATAATGGCTTAATTCCAGGCGGGACCAAATTCCCTGAGGGGTACGCCCGCCCGCCGGGGTTACGAACCTCTCCTGGGGCGGCCTTTTCGAGCCCCGGAGGTTTTCCAGATCTATCTGGTTGAAAACTGAATACTTGGCTAAATATGCCAGCTTGTAAGGGTCTCCCAGCCCGAAGAGCTCCAACAAATTTTTCAATCGGGCCCCATGGCGATAAAAACCGGAGAATGATGGTCCGAGGAGAGAGATAAGGCTATGGGCCGCGGCTATAGGCCAGCCAGGCAAAGAGAATTTCGTTAAGGGCAAAAAAATTTTTAAATAATCCCGGGAGGGGTATCCCAAAAATTGCTCATCGCTTCCCGACCCGGCGATGGCGACCTTGAGTCCCTGGTTAGCAATGGCTTGGCTGACTAAAAAGGTATTAAACCCATCAATGGAGGGCTGATCCATGCAGTTCGCCGCCCGGGCAATCCAGGCCCTGGCTTCTTTCAAGCCGACGGTTATGCGGGTATGCTGCGAGCCGAATCGGGCCGCCGCCCGGCTGGACCAGTATTCCTCGTCGTAGCGTTGGTTATCGGCGTCGAAGATGATACTGAAGGTTCCCAGGTTATCATAGCCGTTTTTGGTCAGCAGGGCAAGGATACTGGTGGAATCCACTCCGCCGGAGAGCAGCAAAGCCACCGGCACATCCGCCACCATGCATAACTTGAAAGATTCCAGCAAGGCGCCAGCGACTTCGGGGATCAGGTCCTGCCGGCGCCTCTGGTCCTCCAATTCCCCCACCTCGGCCAAGAACCAGAAAGGATGTCGGGTTATCGAGCCATTCTGGAATCTTAACCAGCAACCTGCCTCCAAGCACTTGATATTTTTCACCATGGAATAAGGTTGGGTCACACTGCCAAAGGTAAGATAGGAGTCGAGACCATCGGCATCCAACCGCCGCTCCACTACCCCAGAAGCCAAAAGGGTCCGGACTTCGGAGGCGAAAAGAAATCGGTTTTTCTGATGCAGATAATACAGGGGTTTCTCTCCAAGACGATCCCGGACCAGCCAGAGGCACTGTTCCATTCTATCCCAGAGCCCAAAGGCGAACATGCCTCGAAAACGGCTAATCGCGTCGCACCCCCACTTATCCCAAGCCGCCAGGATTACTTCCGTATCGCTCCGGCTGAGGAAATGATAACCGGATTTTTGCAACTCCTCCTTGATTTCCTGAAAATTATATATCTCCCCGTTAAAAGTAATGGTATACCTGCCGTCCGGGCTACTCATGGGCTGGTGGCCGGCGGGGCTGAGATCCAGGATGGACAGGCGCTTATGCCCAAACCAGAGGACCCCGCCGGGCAATTTTTCCTCATATTCCCCCGTATCGTCCGGGCCCCGATGATGGAGAGCCAACAACATCGCTTGCCGGTCGATATCCATGGGTTCCCCCAGGAATCCGCAAATGCCGCACATAAAACTAATGCCCTATCATCTGGTTAGCGAAGTAAATTTTAACGACGGTCTGCGTTTGAACAGCACGAAATCCACCAATCCGTGGAGGAATCCCACCCCGTAGCCGAAATGAAAGTAGGCGAAGGCCAAGGGTAATATGGGCAACAGCGACCATTGGGTTTTCCAGGCCGTGGCGACGGAAGCAGCCAGAGTGGCGCCAAGATAAAGGCCGACCATTACCCCGAAGGGAATTATTGCGCCCTTGAAAAAGGGGAGCAGCAAAAGGTTTACTATTAAAGCCAGCAGAAAGCCGCCTGGAGCCAGATGCCGCCACGAAGCCGGGAAGCGGTGCTTCCGGATTACCGCCACTTTCCAATACCCGTATTGCCGGTATTGCCGGAACACCTCCCACAAGGAGGAGCGGGTCTGATACCATGATTTGATTTGGGGAGATTGGTAGATTTTGCCACCGGCCCGGGTGATACGGAGGTTCAATTCATCATCTTGATTACGAACAAAGGACTCATCAAAAAGTCCTATCTTCAAGAGAGTCTCCTTGCGCCAACAGCCATAAATCACCGTATCCACATAACCCTGATAATCCACCTGGTGCGATAAAGCGCCCCCTACCCCAAAGGCGGAATGGTGCACTGCGGCCACGGCTCTTTGAATAAATGAGTCTCCGGTGGCCCGGTGTGGACCTCCGACATTGTCAGCCTGGGTTTCCTCTAAGATACGGACACATTGTTTAACATAGTCGGGGGCGTAGAGAGTATGGGCATCCATGCGAATAATTATGGAGCCCTGGGCCGCCAGAATTCCCCTATTCAGGGCAAAACTTTGGAAGCTCTGGGGGTTGTCCAGCAGCCGTACCCGTTCATCCTCCCGGCAGATTCGCTGAATAATTTCCCGGGTGCCGTCAGTGCTCCGGCCATCCACCACCAATAATTCAAAACCACCGGGGACCGGCTCCTGGGCCAGAATGGAGCGCAGGCAGGCCTCGATATTCCTGTCTTCTTGAAAACAGGGAATTATGATGGAAATCAAAGGTTTTTCTGCCATTTAAACCCACGACGCTTTTTCATTTGCGCTACTCAAGTCATTGATTAATGTAACCCAGTTCGCCTTAAACCTCTCAAAGGTAAAGTCTTTGGCGAAGTTGTAGCCATCTTCCCCCAGTTTCTTTCTCTCTTCTGATTGACCCAGCAAGTGCTCCGCCCGGTTTCTTAAGTCTCGAAAATCGCGGCAAATGATTTGCTTGCCCCCCTGCAGCAGTTCCGCCATGCCTCCTTTTCCGGAGCCCAACACCGGAGTTCGGCAGAGCATGGCTTCATGGGCCACCCGGCACCAGCCTTCCTCGAACTGCGACATGGTCACCGCCAGGTGCGACGCCCTTAAAAGCCGCTGATAATCTCGATAATTTAGGGAAAGTTTTCTAATGGGCAAGGGGCAATCCTGGACATTCCCCGAAGTGACAAAATGGACCTCCAATCCCTTGAGGGCCTGATAGGCCTCTTCCACCCCTTTCCCGGGTCCGTAATTTCCCAAATAGACAATCCCTTTCCCTAAAAGGTCATGGCGCTGCTGGAAAGCCTCGATTTCTTTCGTGGTAAAGACGAATTCATCCGGATAAAAGGCGTTAGGAATCTTCCTGACATTCTGAAAACCTTTTTTTATCAAAAAATCTTGCCAATAGTCAGCTACTACTACGACCACATCACTTTTGTTTAGATTCTTATAAAGGAGGCTACTAAAAGTGGAGTATAACTTTTTATACTTATCATAAGTGAAGTCCAGATGGTGAACTACCACAACTGACTTTGAAGCGGGCCGCCGCCTTAATGGTATAAAGGCCAGATCCATATTCTTTATTATTATATTACTATTTCTTTTCCTTTTTATTAAGTTGAACGAAAATTGGGTTTTGGCTATTTTAACAATACTTTTTATTTTACATTTGCCAGTATAAATTGGATAACGGCATATGTTATAGTCATCTTCAAAAGTTTTTAAAATCATGTTTTCATAAATATTACCGCCATAGAAACTATCGCCATAATAAATCATTATTATGTTGGCTTTATTCCGATAATCAATATTCATAACTTATTCGTTAATTAATTTATCCATTAATGGCGGTGAATCTTTGTCGCATTATTTAGCAATGATGCCTGGCTGATTTACCTCTTGGGCCGGCGTCGATTGGCGGTAGCTATCCTCTGCGGCTGCATAGCAGGCTGCTGGCATTCTTTCCACCTGCTGTCTAAATATGCAAGTGGAAAAGATAATAAAATAACCAACAGGATGGCCAGGACTGAACCCGTACATTCCACCAGCGCATTCCAAAAAGTGGATTCTACGAAATACTTAGAATTAACTACGAGGCAGAGGTAAATCATTAAGGGCCATAACTCCTGGCGGCGCCGGCTGAGCCTCAGAGAGGTCCAATACCCGAAGCCAAAGATCAGGCCGAGGATCAGGCCCGCCAGGGCGACCCCCAGGAGGCGGAAATCCTGATAAAACGCGGTAAGAAAGTAGTGGGCGTAGTACATTTCATAAGCGAAATAATCCAGGGGCAAATATTCGGCCGGAAAATCAAAAAATTCCAAGGGCTTCGCCGGCCAGAAATAGGTCGGGATAATTTTCAGAAAGTCTTCATAATTTTTCCGGCCCCACTGCACCTCTTCCCCACCTTCCTGACACTTCTGATAAATACAGGCAAAGGTCTCAAAAGCGTATTCCCGTTCTCCAAATCGTTGGATTGATTCTCCCCAGGACAGTTCTTCGGCGTTTCTAAATTCCCTAAGGTCTTTACTTCTGTAAATATCAGTCCCGTACAAGGAAACTGCCAAAGGGGTAAGCAATATCAGCCCTATCAAGACAGCCGCTACCGATTTTGATAAGCGGAACAGTTTCGTCTGGTATAACAGGAAAAAACCAATTACTGAATAAAGGAATATTGCCTTAGATTTCATAAAAAGACTTCCAGGTATCGAAAGGAGAAGAAACAGGAGACCCAAGCTTCGGTCTTGTTGAAAGGCCAATAACGGCAGGACGATATAGCTTTTGTAGAAAAGAGTAATCCAATAATAGCCTTTGCCATAGTCACTAACCGGCTTGAGATAAAACATTAATTGGCTCAAGGCAAAGACTGCAAAAACTACCACCGCAAAACTGAATTTACCGATACCCTTCCGGGAGGGCAACGGGAGGTAGGCCTCAGGACTGTCCTGGGGACCCAGGGTTAAGGGCGTCCCGCCCAACTTTACCCCCAGATGGTAAAAGGCTCCAGCCAGGGCCAGGACCAGCATGGGTTCTGCCAGAAACCACGGGTTATGCCCCCACATGCTCGCAGTTTGCAACATGGAGCCTTCCTCCCCCCAGCGGTAAAACAGCGGCGGGAGCAACATGTATATAACCATCAGGGGGAAAAAACCGCTGGGGTGCATCAACCACAGGCGCCCCCGGCGCAGGTTGGCCAGCATCGGCCCGAGCCAGACCGCGGCGCAGATGAACAATCCCAAAAGGTCTAAATTCCTGAACATGAAAGCTTGCCGTTTTCAGGGACTGGCAAAATCCTGGCAGTATTCCCGGTGGACCAGCCTGATATTGCCATAACTTTCCCCAGCATCTGCCGCAGCTGGGTGGGGTGATCATATCCGGAGCGGCGACAGCGCTCCAGGCCGGCGCGGGCGATCCGTTCCCGTTCCTCGGAATGTTCCAGATAATATCGGGCTTTTTCTATGAGCTCTTCCGGGGAGGCGAAAAATTCCGCTTCCTTCCCCGGTGCAAACAGGCGAACGCTCTCTTCGCTATGCTCCGCCAGCAGGAAACCGCCGCAGGCCGGAATTTCATAGGTGCGGGTCGTGACCGTATCGTTAGCCCACTTGCTGAGAAAGCCGAGGGAGATCTTGGCCGCTCCCAGGGCCCGGGCGTAATCGTCCCCCCACACCGGGCCGGGGACAAAATGAGGCTTGATTAGCTTCCAGTGTTTCCCCAGCCGCCAGCGCCAGTATTTGTCGATTACCCGCACCGGCAGACCGGCCTTAATGAGCGCGGCGAGGCACTCCTCCCGGTCTTCTTCCCAGTGCCCGATAAAGAGCAACTCATTGCCCCATTGCTGCTTCTCTTCCGTGGTTAAAGACATGGGACGCTGGAGCTCCGGACAGAAGGAAAACTGGTGGCGCAAGACCAGAGGGGCGCCCGCGCTTAGATATTCGGAGATATTTTTTTCCCGGGGCACAAAATGCAGCTCATAATGGGGAATGGTCTTCACCATCCGGCGGTATTGCCCTTTTATCTGGCCAAAGGGGTCATCACTGGTATAGAGCACCCTGAAAAGCGAGGGACAGAGTTTTTTTGCCGCGGCCAGGGTAGCCGGTTTGATGGCAGTGGCATTATCGACCCACAACAAATTATATTTGCCGCTGGCGGCCGCGGCTAAAATGGCCTGGTTGGCCCCGGCCAAATCCAGGGGATAGCCCTGCCAGGCCATGATTTTCGTGACTAGCTTGGTTGCCGCCTTCTTGGGGGAATAACCGATATCAATAGGCAGGACCTCAAAACCCAACTTTTCCAAGGCCACCAGACGGCGGTAGCTATGAGAGTAAGGTCCCATTTCTCCCACATAAATAAGATGCATTTTGACTACCAATTATGTAGCCCAATTAAGGCCATATTATCAAGCAAGAATTTAAATCTTCTTTCTTCTTATAACTGTAACGTTTCCAATTTAAGGTATTATTTAAATTTGCCAAGGCCTTGTGAAGTCGTGCCAATATTTTTGGCTTCATTACAACGAACCCCCTGCACGCCTGTCGAGAGCAAAAGTTCCTCGGGAACAAAATCAGAAGGTTGCCGATTTCTAGTAATCTGCAAGTCAACATATCCAGAGTCGCGAAACCAACTGGCGACTTCATCATAGCTATGCCTATACGCAAAGCGAGGAGTAAAGCGGTCCCTAGCAGCATGAAGCGCTTCTCTCCAACCATACTTTATATAACCAGACCATTTGGTCCATGCAACTAAACTTTGATGAAAGATGTATAAAGGGATAATCGGTGTAATAACCACCGTCTGCCAAGATTCTGGCAAGCGCCAGCAAAATGGCCTAATAACATTTTCCAATAACATTAAGCCACTTCTTATGAAATTGCGTTTTTCACTGGATGGATTATAAACCAAGACATACAATCGTCCTCCGGTTTTAGGATACCTGCTGACGCTGTCGAATGCTTTTTTCGTAGAAAAAGTATGGTGTAATACTCCATGACTGTAAACAAGATCAAATGTTGCCTCTCTGAATCGCAAAGCTAAAGACAGATGCTTGAACAATGTGTAGGAATTTTTGTTTACTAAAATGTTTATAGGCCACATCAACAGAATAACCTAAATCAAAACCAACCAACTCACACTTTTCATGTTTAGCCATATAGTCTGCGATGCCGCCTATGCCGATGCCGACTTCAAGCACAAGTTGGTCCTTTACAGGTCTATTCTCAAGATCTATCAAAAAACGCATGCATTTAAACATTTCCTTCGCGGTAAGATTCCAATAAACTTTGTTATTCCAATCATAACTCAACCATTCGCTGGAGAAAGTCCGCAAGACATCTTCTTCTCCGGGCATCGCTCTATCCTCGGCAGGAAGAAAATCTGGAAACTCCTCTTTAAGGCGATTGCCATAAAGTCCTAAAAAGGTGTTCATAAACCCAGTCTTAAAAACCATTAACCGAGGTACTCCACGATATATTGGATAATAATATTTGCGAACTGGATTAAATAATAGACCGGTAATGATCTCTCTGGAAAACAACCTCGGGTCTAAGCCAATTCGTTTGGCACGCTCTATTTCATCATTATCTAGATGATGATCGATTGATTCCCATTCGATAACCTGTAATGGTGTTTTATCAATGGGACAGACTAATAAATCCAGAAGACGTAGTTTCATCCGGAAACCTTCTTTTAAATTTCCTTATTTAATTCACCATTTATTATAATACCCCACAATTTAACAAAAGAATTAAAAGCATTTTTATTTTATATCATTGTAACCTACTTCATTTTGATGATAATCAAGAAGCCCGGTGAAATGAGAAACAGTTTCTTCTTGCAGGGAAGACACAATATTAATATCCTCGTTGAGGGAAGAGGTGAGGTTATAAATTTCAATGCTATTATCCTCGCCTCGAATAATTTTCCAACCTTCATCGAGATAAAGGGCAAATTTGCTACTGCGGATCTTCTTCCGCCACTCTGGGCCTGTTTGGGATTCCGGAATTTCTTTCCACATAAACTTGGAGTCGATGATCATTGAGGCCAGGGAATCGCGTTGGCTCTCGGCAATGAGTGAAACGGCAGAGCGCGGCACCGGAATCGGGCATTCACAGACCTCCATTACCGTGGCAAATAGGTCATTTAAGGTGCAGAGCCGCCGGTCCGGACCTTTGGCATAAGAATTACCCGGAAATTTTATTAAAAGCGGCACCCATAATAATTCATTATAAAGGGATAAGGCATGGCCGAAATGCCCCTTTTCGCCAATGTGTTCACCATGATCGCTGGTGATAATGAACATAGTATTATCAAAATCGAAAGCTCGAATTGATTTTAACCCTTCAATGAACTCCTTTAAAAATATATCGATATGAACAAGCTCATCATCATAAAGATTAATTAAAGTTGGTATATTCTTCCTTGTCATCGTGGCATTTTCAGGCAAATACAGTTTTCCTGTGTCAAATCCCTGTTTGTCCAAATAGCCGCTGAACTTTCTACACCATCTTGGCGGATTGTACATCTGATGATTATTTACGATATTTATAAAAAGGAACAGCGGAACCTGCTTTTGGGTTACATGCTCCGAAACCTGCCTCAGACTTTGATGCTTTATTTTTTCGGTAAAGCGCCACGATACATGGAACGGAGTCGTTTTAAGAATCATTCTCTTCCATCTGGTCAGGTATCGCTGCAAGATAAACCAATCACGCGCCTGCCAAATGTATCCTAAGAAAAATCTGATCTTCTTCACGTCAAAGGGCATATAGAGCAATTTTTCTAAAAAATCTTGCCGTACTTTATTTTCCGGAGTTTCCATCCACGAGAATATCGGCTCTAGATCGAATTCAACCATTTTGTCGAAATCGCGGCAGAGACCATTAATGTGCGAAACCATCGAGTTTGCGGAAAATCCGTAGGTTCGATAGCCCAATTGCTTTAAGATGGTTACCAAATGGCGGCAGCGTTGGTCCAACAAAAGGCTAATTTCATGGGCGCCATGTTCGCTGGGATACAACCCCGTAAACATGGAGGCGTGACTTGGCACTGTCCAGCAACTCGGCGCAAAACAACGGGTAAATACTCGGAATTCCTCGGATAGCCGCTCCAGATTGGGGGTCGTTTCCCGCTCGTAACCATACAGGGACATATGCTTGGCCCCAGTAGTATCTAAAACGATCCAGACAATGTTGGGAAGTCTTGCGGTCATGAATTATTCCATGATCAACCGGCCGTCAGAGATCGGCGAAATCCCCAATCCTCGTGTTTCCGGGCAAAGATGAAGAAAATTAGCAGATAAGCGGCCAGGAAAATTAAGGCGGCTGCCAGCCAACCCGTCTGACTCGCCTGGCGCAACCCCAAGGCCAGGAAAAAAGCGGCGAGGGTGAAGATGGTCAGCCCCCCCACCTCACTGGCGTAAGTCTTGACCTTGAGCAGCCTCCAGACCGCCAAAGACATCGCCACATTAATCAACACATAACCCAAAGCCGTTGCAAATCCCAGGCCATTCACCCCCAAAGCCGCCGCCAGGAGAACCATCAGCGGCAAGATACACAGGACCGAGGCCCCGAGGATCTTCATGCCGGTGCGATGATTGCCGGTCATATTCAGGATGAGGGTAACGGAGCCAGCACCCACATTGATGAGCTGTCCCAGCGCCAGAAAAATCAGGGCCCAGCGGGCTGCGGCAAACTCAGCCCCAAAAAATCCCAGCAATTCCCGGGACACCAGGATAAACAGCAGACAGAGGGGCAGGGCCAGGTAATAGACCCAGCGGGTCGTGGTCCGGGCCAGATGCTGCAGGTCGGTCAACTGCCCCTGCTGATGTAATCGGACCAATAGCGGCGGCACCACCGCATTGATCGCCAACAAGGGAATGGCTACCAGACCGGCGACCTTCAGGGCCACTCCGTAATACGCCACTTCTCGGGGCGGCCGGAAGAGTGCCAGAATCAGACTGTCGGCGGTATCCATGAATAGCACCATTATCAAGTTTAAGAAGATTACGTAACTATAATGCCGCAGCTCCAGCCAACTATTGCGGTCCGGGATGCCACAAGTCCACCAGTGCCCCAAATAATCCTTCAGAAATCCCAGACTGGTAATCGCCGTCAAGACCACCGAGAGAAAGAAGGCCAGGCCCAGGGCTGGCGCCGGCGCCGCGCCAAAGGGTTTCAGGAGAAAAAACAACCCCAGCAACAGTAACATGGCCGATTTCATGACGATGAATTCGCTCGTGGTCGCCTGCACCACCTTCCCCAGACCTCGCAAGGTCTCCTGGAACAGGGTGGTCAGGGGAAAGAGCGGTAAAACCAAGGCAAAGAAGGGCATCATCATGATTAGCAGGGGCGCATGAAAATAACCGGATAACACCTCCCTTCCCCAATAAACCCCGATAGCCCCCACTAGTCCGAGGCTCATGGTCGTGACTGACGAACGCCACAAAAGGCTCCCCACGCTCTGCAGTTTCCCGGCCTCTTGGAGCAGGGCGGCAAAGCGCAGCAGGCCATTGCCCTGTCCCAGGGTGGCGAGGGTTCCCAAAAAAGTTATGATATTCACGGCGATAAAAAAGGTTCCCATCAGCTCTGCGCCGTAGAGTCTGGCCAGAACCAGATGGGTGGCGTAAACCGTTGCCGCCATAAAAATCTTGGCGCCCAGGGTAAATCCGGAATTGGCGGCAACCTGCCTGAGGTTTAACGGTCCCGTCATTAAAGGTAGCCCATGTTAATCAAACGCTTCATGATCTCTTCTTTTTGCTGGTCCCGCCCGGCGCGTTCCGGCCCTTCTGCGCTTCCTATCCTGGAGCAAGGCTCGCAGCCTAAACTGCGGTAACCCTGACGGTACAGGGGGCAAAAAGGCACATTAAATTCCTTGATATATTGCCAGATATCCATTTCGGTAAAATGCAGGATGGGGTGAACCCGGGTGTATGGGGGATCCTTCCGGGGAGAAAAGTAGCTTTCTTGCTGGCGGTTCGGTTGTTCCTCCCAGCGCTTGCCGCTGATCAGGGCCTCCCACCCGTATTTTATCAGGGCAGCCTTGATTACCTCCGTCTTCAATTTTAAACAGCACTCCTCTTTGTCCGCGGCAATCTGGATGGTCTTGATCGCCTCCTCATTGCGCTCTATCCGTAAGTCCAGGTCCCATTCCTGGGCCAGGCGGTCCCGAAATTGATAAATCTCCTTAAATTTGACGCCAGTATCGATATTTAACACTGGAATAGGGACCTTGCCATTTCCCAGCTCCCGCACAAGGTGCAGCGTCGTGGTGGTATCTTTACCTCCGGTCCAAACCATCGCAATTTTCCCCGAAAATTTATCGAGGGCCTCTTGAAGGATTTCCTTGCTTTTGGCAATCTTTTCCGTCAGGGTCATTGATGTATCCTTTTCATTTGTATCTTAGCTCTTACAGGCACAGCAAATTATATTTGGAGTGAGATGCGAGGGAAACTCTCCATGAAAATGGTAATAGACCAGTCCGTATAAGGGTCTTACTATCAAACGGTGCAAGATGGTAAATAATGCTCTTCTGATCCCATTACTTGGCCGCGTTTCCTCGATTATCACTTTTCCACAAAAGCCCCCCAGGTGAAGTAAATATTTCACTGTCCTGGGAGTGAGCAAAAATTGGTGAGTCAAATCGCCATAAAGAGTTGCTAATGCAAAAGGACAAATCGCATTGGGCATGCGTAAAATCAAGCGGCCGCCGGGAGCTAAACTTTTGTAAGTTATCACAATAGTATTCAGCAATTCTTCCCGGGGTAAATGTTCTAATACGTCAATGGCGATAATAACATCAAAAACGCCAACTTTATCTTCCAGGTATGGCGCCCAGGAGGCGACCGCTACCGGGGCGTTCAAGGTATTACGTCCGTGGGCGACCAAGATTTGGTCCTGGTCTATTCCGGAACAGTCAGTATAACCTTCATCCAATAGAGCCAGTAATAAAGAGCCGCAGCCGCAACCGATTTCCAGGATTTTCTGATCTTTTTTGGAGCCAAGCCATTTCCGAATGGCCTTAAGCTCCATGACCCCGCGCCTTCTGGCAGTAACTAAATCGGGATAGTACCTCTCGGGCTCAAAATATCTAGATTCCATGATCCCTAATTGGTTCGGGGCAACCCCCTCCGCCAGATGGCAGCAGGAAGCACCACTACACAATGACGCAAAGCGCGAAAACCGCGGTGATTATTAAGGTTCCGCAGATTATTATAAACTATTGTGATAAAAAAATCGGCCTTCATCACAAAAAAGTTCGGTCTGGCTCCAGCGTTCCGGCAACCGCCGTTTGAGGGGGTTTCATCCTTGCCGCGGTTTCCACCACTTTCCACCGCGGTAGTCCCAGGGACGCAATATATCTTGGATTATTCTTTATAAATTGGTAGAAGTTTACCTAACTATATGATATAAAAATTAATAATCGCCAATTTGAGGCATCTGCGAAAGTCTGATTTATTGGTCAATAAAGGCAAAAGGGAGCCGGGAGCCCTCGCCTACGACTATAGGTAAGAGGGGGAGCCGAGGCGGATGTCCGACAATTTAACTTTAGCCGAGGTTTCAATTATGGAATCAAAAGAAAAAACCGACCCTTGATGAGCGGTTATTCTTGTCTGTAAATACGAAAGTCGGGATGCGCTTCGCTTTCCCGCCTTACGCTCTGCGGCGATATGTAGTATAGACAGCCGAGGCGGTTGTCCGACAATTTAACGTTAGCAGAGGTCACAATTTGTAACATTGAATTATTTTCCGGGTCAATTGTCTCATCCTTGCTGGAAATTTCTTTCTCTCTGCCGTACACTAGTAGTATTCGGTAACAACCCGCTTGCCGATCCGGCCGGCGGGGGGAGATGCGGCACATAAACGGCACAAACATGGCACAAACGGGGGGTTAAAGCGGGACCACGGCGGCGGATTATGGAAGTAAAGTGAGCAATATTAGCATGTTATGCGCAACCTTTTGCGGAATTTTTTTTGTGGCGGCACAATTTCGCCCCCAAAGGCCCTGGTTTGGGAGAAAAAATTGAGCTAAAAAGGCCGGTTGCTCCGAAAAACCATGGAATATTCGTGACTTGGAGATTGCACTGATTTTATTTGTCCTAAGTTCAGGCAAGTACTGGTTTTTTCTGGTTTTTGCGCCGCGGGGCCCGGTCCGGCGACCATTTTCGTTCCAAGGAATTAACATTTAAATTATCTTTAGCGATTATGATGGTAACTAATTTTGGAGAAAGTTGGATAAACCGATGACAAAAATCAAGAGTAATAATATCACTTGGCACAATACTCATGTTGACCGCAAAGACCGGGAACGGGTTCTCGACCAGAAAGGCTGCACCATCTGGTTTACTGGACTTCCCTCCTCAGGGAAAAGCACCACGGCTTTTACCCTTGAACATAAGCTTATCAGTCTCGGATACCTGGCTTATGTTCTTGATGGCGATAATGTGCGCCACGGGTTGAATAAAAACCTGGGATTTTCGGCGGAAGATCGAGAAGAAAATATCAGGCGGATCGGCGAAGTGGCTAAACTTTTCGCCGATGCCGGACTGATAACTATGACCAGCTTCATTTCCCCTTACCGCAGAGATCGGGACCATGTCCGAGATCTCCATCGTGAGGCGGGACTTTGCTTTATTGAGGTGTTTGTCGACACCCCTTTGCAGGTTTGCGAAGTACGGGACCCCAAAGGCCTATATAAGAAAGCTCGCCGGGGGGAATTAAAAGGATTCACCGGGATCGATGATCCTTATGAGCCGCCGTTGTACCCTGAACTTATTGTAAATACTGAAAAATTCCCACCGGAAGAATTAACGGCGCAGATCCTTGTCTACCTGATTGAAAACGGATATCTGGGACACGTCAGCGGAGATTAAGCAAGGCCGCTTGCCTTTTTTAAGGGTAGCTGACAAGAGTGGTAAGGTATGATAAATGTCGGCACATTAACCAAATTTAGCTTGGATAAAAAGGACTTACAAGAGATTAGCAGAAAACTGGAAGAATTGGGATACCCCGGCTGAATCCTGAAAAAATAGGTTCGGAGTGGAAGCGATGAATCACCTGATTTACCTCGTGTTGGACAGTTGTCGCTATGATACGTATCTGGCCGCCCAAACCCCAAACCTGGACAAGCTGGGGAAGGTGGAATTACGTTATAGCTATGCCAGCTGGACCTCGCCTTCCCATTACGTTTTGTTAATGGGGATTACCCCTCACAAGAACCCTCGACTGGTTTTCGCCTCCGAGGTCTATAAAGAAGATTTCAAGGCCTGGAGCATCCGTCTCGGAGTTCCCACCCTCGAGTTTCGCTCCTTCGTCCCCGAACTCTCTTTGCCCCGGCAACTTCAGCAGTTGGGTTATTATACCGTGGGCCGGGTGTCATTGCCGGTGCTGAACCAATACACCACCTTTTCCCAGTATTTTGACGACTATAAGATGATGGAAAATCACCGCGATTTTGCTGGGATGATCGAAGAAATTCACTTTGCCGGACCCAAGCCTTTTTTCTATTTACTCAATCTGGGAGAAACTCATTACCCCTACATGCTGGACAAATCCGAAACCCCCATCCTCCACGGCGTCCACGGAGTGCTGAAGCATATGGACTTTAAGGAGGAGCAGCCCCAGGCTTTCTTTGACGAGAAACAGATGGCCCGCTTCCGCCAGCAACAGATCGCCGCTCTTGAATATGTGGACGGCTTGCTGGGGGAGCTTTATGCCAAATGCCCTCCCAACACTTACTTTATCATCACCGCTGACCACGGCGAACTCTTTGGGGAAGACGGCTTTTTCGGTCACGGGCCCATCTTCCACGAAAAAGTTTTTGAAGTGCCCTTTGTGGAAGGATTGCGGCCGGCTCCTCGGCCCTCAGGCCAAAAAACTACTTGAATCTCATGTTCAAGGGGCCTTGCTCCTCGATCTCCGGGCTGCTGGGTTTTAAAGAGAATTGAATTCCCTTTCTGCTGGGAAGCATTAGGTCTCCGGGGCCAATGAGGACCGGAGTGATTTGATCGCCCCGGCAGGAGATAAGAAAAAGGCAGAGTTCTAACCTCTGCCTTTTTTTAAAACCACTGCTCTTAATAGCTTGTTAATTTAGGACCGACGTCGCCACATCAACGCCATGCCGGCAATCCCAGAACCCAGAAGAAGCAGGGTAGATGGAATCGGGATGCTAGTAAGGGTAACCTCATCAACGTCAAGGGCCGCACCGGCGGCACTGATCCTTATCTCAAGGTTGTCGCCGATATATTGGCTATTTGATTGATAGAGTAACCCCTCTTGCTGGAATATAAAAGGCTGCGCCGGCGGTTGACCGGTAATTTGGGCCAACACGACATTATCCTGGGCATCTACTAATTGCAAGGTATAACTTGCATTGTACCAACCGCTGGCGAAGTACGCCTGCAGGTTATACAATGTATTCGCCTTAATTTTGACGCCGAGGAATTGGCAGATTGTCGCACCCGCGTGCATCCAGGCGATTTGGTTACCCGCTGGTATTGTAGTATACCAGGGACCAGGATTCCAGACTCCCGCATCGCCGCTCGTGATAATCCAATTGGTAATATTATCCCAGCTATTAGTACCTTGCGCCACCGAGGGAGATTCAAAAGACGGATTGAGGATATAAGGCACCTCTATGTATCTATTAAGGGTAACCTTATTAACGTCAAGTGCCGCACCGGCGGCACTGATATTTATCTGAAGGTTGTCGCCGATATATTGGTTACTTGGTTGATAGAGTAACCCCACTTGCTGGAATATAAAAGGCTGCGCCGGCGGTTGACCGGTAATTTGGGCCACAACGGTATTATCAGCCACTAATTGCAAGGTATAACTTGCATTGTACCAACCGCTGGCGACGTACGCCTGCAGGTAATACAAGCTATTCGGCGCGATGGTGGCTCCGAGGGTTTGTGAGATTGTCGCACCCGCGTTCATCCAGGCGACTTGACTACCATATGGGATTGCATACCAGGGACCAGGATTCCAGACTCCCGCATCGCCGCTCGAGATCGTCCAATTGGTAATGGCATCCCAGCTATTAGTACCTTGCGCCACCGAGGGAGATTCAAAAGACGGATTGAGGATAGTAATCGGAGCGGCTGAGGCCGGCACCAGGAAGGCCATTAACAAGCCCATCACCGCGCACAAAACCACCATTATCCGAGCCTGGCTATTCATAATTCCTCCATTATTTTAAGGAGCAAACAATGCCGCAAGAGGAAAAACTTGGCAGGACATCGCGCCCAAGGGGAGCGAATCCACTCTCATCCTTGAGACATATAATTCCGCACGCGACGCAGATGGCTAGTTTGATTTTTTATAGCAAATAATTTAAAGCGAGTCAAGAAAAATCTTAAAAAGTATAACTTCCTAATAATTTTGGATAAACTAATTAAAGTAAAGCTATTAGGTTCTAAGCCGGAGATGGGGTCTTCAAAAAGTGCCTAGGCTTGGTTTTTTCCCCTGGAGCAAGCTTGCTTTTCACTGGATTTTAGTGCAAAATTCATGGCATCTCCACTTTCCCTAGCGAATTTTTGATTAATGATTCGGACACACTTGGAAAAAAATTAAGCTTTTTTTAAAAAAATTATCGGGAATTACCTTCCCGCTTATCCTGCGAAAATCACCCTCCCCTTTGGGGAAAATTAGCCACCCTCAGCCAGGCCATCACAAATTAAATTCCGCTTTCCGATCCTCGAATTCTTCGGCCGCCTTGGCATAATCCTCATGCCGCCCCAGATCCAGCCAATAGCCGGAAAAAGGATAGTAATTCACCGTCTTTCCTGCTCCCAAGAGGAGCTTGACCAAATCCGGAAAATCCAGGTATGGTTTATTGCCGATATAGTCCAGCACTTCGGGTTCGAAGACATAAACCCCCATGCTTACCAGGTAGGAAGAGGTGGGCTTCTCAATATAGTCCTTGATATGGTATTGGCCGTTGCTGATAATGACCCCCAGGTCGATGGTTACCTGGCGTTCATAGGCTCCGATGGTGGCGCTCCCTTGGCGCTCTTTATGATACCGAAGCAACTCGGCATAATTGATATTGGTCAACACGTCGGCGTTCATCACCAGGAAGGTCCGGTCCAAACCGCTGATCTGCCTTAGCGGCGCCGCGGTCCCCATAGGCTCCGACTCCACCGAGTAGTCGATGCTCACCCCCCATCTGCTACCTCCCTGAAAATACGCCTGAATCAGGTCGGACATATAACCAACCGCTAAGGTGATATGACGGAATCCCTGATGCTTAAGTTGATGGATAACAATTTCCAGAATGGGCCTGCCGCCTATGGGGATCAAAGGTTTGGGAATCACTTCGGTCAAAGGAGCCAACCGAATGCCTTTGCCCCCTGCTAAAATAATGGCGCGCACCTTACGTCTCCCGGAATCCTAGGGTTAAGACAGCTTTGATAAATTGCCCGATAGTTCGAGGGCTTTGGAGGGTGTATCCGATTTTAGGCCAGAATATTCGCTGACTTTAAATTGAAAAAGATAACTGGCCAAGCCTTCCTTATAACACACCTCTATCATTTGGTTAATTTCAGCGGTCGACGCCGACGGAATCGCCAGATAAATTTCCTGAACGCTATATAATTTAGCGATCAGGGGCAAGTGGTAACGATTTCCCAGCACTTGGACGCCGCTGATCCGTTTGCCCCGCTTTTCCGGGTCGTCATCAATAAAACCCAACACCTGGAAACCATTGCCTTGCTGGTTTTGCAGATAATGCAGGCATACGTTTCCTCCGTCTCCTGCCCCCCAGATGATCACTCTTCTTTTCTGATTATCTGAATTATTGTGGGCCCGCTGGTGTAAATCCCATTTTTTCAAGAGCACCCGATATCCGATTAATAAGGTAGTTAAGACACTGAAATCTATGATAAACACACTTCTACCAAATGAGCTAAATTTTAATCCCGGCAGAAATGTTAGGCCTGACAAAAAGGAAACCCCCAAAAAAACCAGACTACTCGCCGCCACTCCCTGAAAGACCCGTTTGATATCATATAGGGAGAGATAGCGGATAATGGGATGATAAAAGCCAAAATATAAGAAGACTGGCAGGCGGATTAATGCCGCCAGCGGCAGGAGCTTGTAGAAGGCTGGGAGCATTAAAGGATCACTGCGGATATACTGGGCCACGCTGAAAGCTATGAGACACGAAACCATATCGACGACCAGCAGGGCGAGCTGACTGCGATTTTCTATGAGGTGGCGGCGGCCGATGGCTTGGGTTACCGTTACCTTGACTGCAAGAAAAAGGTATTTTAAGTCTTTAAAATAGCTCTTGTTGTTAATATATTCCAGATCCAAAGGAAGTTTTTTGGGCAAGATATCCTCAATATAGAACCGCACCGGATCCACCCCAGGAGGATAGACCTCATCTTCGTTCCGTCCCAAGATCTGGTTGGGGCCGGCCAGGCCAGGTTTAACGGAAAAAATTATCCTGGCTTCTTCAGGATAGGCCGCCGCCAAATCCGGCGCCTCCGGCCTGGGCCCAATCAGGGTCATATCGCCTTTCAGGATGTTAAGGCATTGGGGTAATTCATTTAGTTTCAGGCGACGCAAGACTCGGCCCACCGGGGTGACCCGAGGGTCTCCCAAGCAGGAGAGGCTGGGGCCCATATGTTCCGGAGTTTCATACATCGTGCGAAATTTATACATCCTGAAGAGTTTACCGCCCCGCCCCACCCGGTCACAGCGGTAGAACACTGGCCCCTTGGAATCAAATTTAATGAGCAGGGCGATAAACGGGTAGCCCACCGCCAGGATTAGGAGGGCGATTAACGAGATAACAATGTCCAATATCCGAACCATCACTTTCTTCTCAAGAAAGAAGGCGCCACTAGCACTCCCCTAATAAAATTGCTTTTTAAAATCTTTTCAAACTACGCTTATCAAGCCGTAACTATTATATGAAATTCAATTATTCTTCAAAGGATAATTTCAGGGCGGTGCGGCAAGGTTTTCCCTGGCCTGCGGAGCCCAAGGGCGCTAATACCCCGGCAGTTCATCAGGGGTGGCGCATTGCTCCCACTGGGTGCCGGAAACCAAGGGGCAAGCCGACAAAATTCTCCCTCCCCATCCAGGGAAAAAAATTAGAAGGCGGGTGAAGGCCTTACCCCCTCAACCTCCCCTCTCCCCCATAAAGGGGGAGAAAGGGAATTGCAGATCAGAAAATGCATTAGTTATGCCATTTATAATTATTTGAAGAATTAAATGAATTCTTTATCAATCCCACAGGAAAATGTTTTAATTAATGAACACCAGGTAAAATAATATTAACTTTTAAAGCAGATGGTCGGACGTGCGTCTCCCGAAACCTATCAGCTTTCGGCGACCCCGGTCCATTTGGGCGAACTTAGGGCCAAAAAAAACGGGACACGGTCCAACATGCGAATATTCCGCGGTTTTTCGGAGCAATTGCCCGTTTTTGCCCGCCTTTTTCCCCGAAATCAGGTTCATTGGGAGCGAATTTGTGCCGCCGCGAAAAAAAATCCCCAAAATTATACGCATAAGTTATTAATATTACTAACTTTATCTTGCGCTCCCGCCGCCACGGCCCCGCTTTAACCACGAGGCGCGCCATGGTGGTGCCGTTTATGGGCCGCATCTCAGAGAGCCGGCCAAACGGCGAGCGGTTAGTTGCGGAATGCCGCTAGAGTAAGGCAATGAGAAAAAAATTTCCAGAAAGGCCGAGACGTTAACTAAGATATTAGTTCAAGATTGAATATTCAAGGTTCAAAGGAGAGGAAAGGGGGACGCACCATACCTTTACCCCGGAAAATTCCTCCGGCTGCAAATAAGTTGGCAGCACAGACTTTCCAGCCTGTGCCAAAAACCCTCTGCTTTGGTTATTTTTAATATTTACCAAATATTTCAATAACCTGTAGTTATTTTTAAAACCCCAAATAAAGCGGGATAGACTTCCGGCCCCAGGATATATTGACCCTGAGCCAGGACTGGTTGGATTTTCTGCAGCTGGGATTTAAGATCGACAGAATCGAGGCGTTGCTCCCAAATAGCGCCATCGAGCGAATAAGCCGCTCGCCTTTCAGGCCTGATAAATATGGTCCCCCCTGATCCCCTTAAAGGCGTTGCGGGTGTCCAGGATCAATTTCGCCTGCGAGGCGATCCAGGGGTAATCGTAATCCGAGTGGTCGGTCACCAACAATACCAGGTCAACTTGCTGGAGCGTCTCCTGGTTCAGGGGCGCGGAACTTAGCTCCAGCCCCGGATAATGCCGCCCCCCGATATACCGGGGGATATAAGGGTCATTATAGCTTACCGCGGCGCCGCGCTGGCGCAAAAG
>Ga0326727_10009667_pt1 | contig 23534 bp, 15 predicted proteins | sample MB2enrmetagenome_FD_207643 | JGI IMG/M metagenome (GOLD analysis project Ga0326727, IMG submission 207643) | Lab enriched peat soil microbial communities from McLean, Ithaca, NY, United States - MB29MY | ecosystem: Environmental > Terrestrial > Soil > Wetlands > Peat | place: USA: New York... | reverse complement strand
AACCCCGCCTGAGCGTGCGCCTTGACGCCAAGCATTTACTCGATCCGAGGTAAGAACCGTGTGCGCTAGCAGTGCCAGCACGGGTCCGCGCGGGGGGCAGCGGGTAACCGCTGTCCCTACCGCGACCACCAGCAGGCGTAGCCGGTAGCGCGGAGGTGGGCGTCTCTCCGCACCCCTGCGCGGCCCTTCTCCTCCGCCGCCTCTCGTCGTTTTGCCTTCATAAACCCGTGCACGCCGGGCGTGGCAAGAGCGGCGACAGGGGCGCGATTATAATCCTCGGCCCAGGGCTCGGCGAAGCGGCATTCGCGATCCGGCCCAGAGCCGCGGACGAGCGCTGAGAGGCACGCACGTCCTCGCTACCCAACCTCCGGGCTACCTGCCTAATATCTGACAACGCGGTATGGCACGGACCCCCTCACCCGTCTCGCCTCGGCTGATGAAAACGCCTCGTCGAGCCACCCTCTCCCCCAAGGGGGCGAGGGGAGTTGGTAGCATGACTAAATCAATCAACTCTCCCCTCGCCCCCTTGGGGGAGAGGGGTCGGGGGTGAGGGGGTTCACTCGTCACAGTATTATGCAGCCGGTAGCACGTCTCTCCGCACTCCTCTGCGGCCTTCCATCGATTTGCCTCCTCAACCCGTGAACGCCGGGCGTGGCAAGAGCGGCGACAGGGGCGCGATGATAATCCTCGGCCCAGGGCTCGGCGAAGCGGCATTCGCGTTCCGGCCCAGAGCCGCGGACGAGCGCTGAGAAGCGCGCACGTCCTCGCTACCCAACCTCCGGGCTACCCGCTCTCGATCTGCACCCTGCGCCAGCCCGCCAAACGAGCGCCTCGGCCGACAATGTTCATCTGCCCTCTGCGGGAATCCCTGCTCGCTTGAAATACCATTCCTGGTCCTCCCTAGGGTTCCACGGTTGTAATTCGGCACGGAGCGTCTCATGAATATGCGCTGTGCGTCCAAATACACAGGTAGTCTCATCGTGACTGGTCGCAACCACGTAGTCACCGGATTTGGGAATCAGAAACGCGTCCCAACCGATTAGCAGCGGCTGGATGAAGCACACCTGCAGATCAATCAGCTCACCTTCATCAAACAAGTATGCGGGCGCATCATCCAACGAGCTTGTGTCGCCATGGATGCGGCGGATGGCTTCCATAACTCGGAAGCCTGCCCTTTCAACATGCTCGCTCCAGACTCCCCATTGGCGTATCCAGAGGAGTGCTCCATGAAACGGAACGGACTCGCTATAAGGAAGAAGAGCATCTGCCAGCGCGACCAGCTGGTAAGGTTTTTGGGGCAACTCAATGGCGATACAGCGACGTTCTTGCACGTCGAAGTAAAGATAGTCGCGGTTCGTAACACTTACTGACCTCTGCTGGCACCAAGTACGTGCTTCCTCTGTTGTCAAAGCTCTCATTTTCCCTTCCTCGGCACAGTCACAGCATTCTAAGGCGAGAATACGTATCACACGTCACGGGACAGGAACAAGGTTTCTCGGAGGGAACAAAATCCTTGATCCTTCACTCACAATTATATATGTGACGATCGCTGCTGTCCCCGCACTAACGACCGCCCCTGGTAGTAAATTTTTCACGCTGTCCCACATGCTGGTCATCGGGATTGGATTATTGTTGTGGTCCACGATCGTTCCATCCGGCAGATAGCGAGTTCGATTCCTGTTCCCGTCGTCAACATCCCAATGGCCGCCCTCAGGATCCCAGCTTGCGCCCGGTTGTCCGCCTTTTGGCGATGGCACTGGATCACGTGGTACCCATTTGTCAGGTCTGTTCTTTGTTCCTGGAACTCTCACCCACTCGTTCGGCTTCCCGTCTTTGCCGGGAGGCGGCGGGTTGGGAGGTGGCTTGGGCGTCCCATCTGGGTTCGTCGGCGCGGGAGTATCGGCGTTCTGATTCTGCGCCGCTGTTGCCGTTGTTACTGCGTCCGTAGCCACGCTCATTTCCGCGGCATGATCCGCCTCGGCCTCCCCCAACTCATTGCAAGAGGCACTTTGTTTGTACATCACGGGACAATCCGCCAACCCCGTCGGGTCAGTGAGGCTCGTGGGATTGTTGCGCACATAGGCATACATATTCCACGTCTGGGGGTCGTCGAGCTTGACGGATTTTATTCCGCCCGGGTCGGGGCTCATCCAGCGGCCGCTGGGGGAGTAGTGCCGGTTGGCGGTATTGTACTGGTCGGTTTCGGGGTCGTAGTCGGGGAGTTGGGCGAACACCGGGTGCATGCCCGCGCTCGGGGTTCCCCCGAACCACTTCCAGAATTCGCCAAAGGGGTAATACAGCCGTTCCTGGACAACATTCCCCGCACAATCCGTGGCCGTGGTGGCCGAGCCGATTTCGTCCGGATGGTCGAAGATCATGCCGCCACAATAATACTCCGCCCGGAGGCGTCCGTTAAAGGGCACAAAGCTCCGGCTGTTGGAGTCGCCCGTGTAGCGTGCGAGCAGCGAGCCTGCCCAGAGCCGCGGACGAGCGCTGAGAGGCGCGCACGTCCTCGCTACTTGACCTCCGGGCCCGCTGGCGACAGCCAAGGCACAAGAGCGCAAAGGCGGGCGAGTCGCCATCCCTAAGGCGGGCAGGATGCCCGCGCTCCGACCCGCGCGGCCCACACTCCCCCATATCGTTATCGGCGGTTTTGGTGGGAAGGATGATGAATTCTCTGGGCAGAAATGCAGTGCGGGAGTGGATGCTGCGGGCGGGTGTGGGGGCGATGCCCTCAGCGGGGTGACCACGACCAGCAAAACGAGGGCCCCCCTGCCCCGCGACGGCTGGCGTAGCTCCGACCTTAAGGTCGGCACGTGCTGAACTAAAGTTCAGCGCTACAAAATGGCGGGGTAAACCCGCCGCTACGAAACCCAGCAATCGGCAATCGACAATTCGGGTCACAGCCCTCTTTCCGCGAGTTCGAAGGCGCGGGGGTGCCCCTACCACCTTTGCGCTGCTTTGACCTCGCAAATTGCGAGGTCAAAGATCGGGTCTCTTCCTTGATGAGTTGGAACCTGAAATCTTGTGGGAAGCGATGGCGATTTCTCTTGACCTGTTCATTGTTGGGTACTGCAAATTACCGTGACAAGACCCCCTCACCCGTCCCTCCTCGGCTGATGAAAACGCCTCGTCGAGCCACCCTCTCCCCCAAGGGGGCGAGGGGAGTTGGTAGCATGACTAAATCAATCAACTCTCCCCTCGCCCCCTTGGGGGAGAGGGGTCGGGGGTGAGGGGGTTCATCCGTCACCGTATTATGCAGAAGTCAGTAAGCCGGAATGTTTGTACCTGACAGAGCTCCGCTAAATAGGTGTCGAGCATGACCTTCTGCCCGCGGATCAGCTAAATCCGACGCTCGGCCGGACGGCAACCGGCACACACCTAAAGCCCTGCCACCGCTTGTCCCCCCTCGCTGTGCCCCCGACACTCCCCCGCTTCGTTATCGGCAGGTGGGATGACGAGGATGAAGGATTCTCGGGGCAGAAAGGAAGTGCCGGAGTGGGTGCTGCGGGCGGGGTGGGTGCGATGCTGTGAGCGAACTAACCCCTCATCCCCACCACCAGCTAAACGTGGGGCCCCCTGCCCCCCCATGGTTAGAAGCAGTGACAAGTGGCCCGCCGCGGCGGGACTAGCGACAGCCAAGGCACAAGAGCGGAAAGCCGGGCGCGTCGCCATCCCCACGACCAGCAAAACGTGGGGCCCCCTGCCCCCCATGGTTAGAAGCAGTGACAAGCGGCCCGCCGCGGCGGGACCAGCGACAGCCAAGGCACAAGAGCGGAAAGGCGGGCGAGTACCCATCCACAAGGCGGGCGAGTCGCCATCCCCCAAGCGGGCAAGTCGCCATCCCTAAGGCGGGCGAGTACCCATCCACAAGGCGGGCGAGTACCCATCCACAAGGCGGGCGAGTCGCCATCCCCAAAGCGGGCAGGATGCCCGCGCTCCGACCCGCGCGTGACACTCCCCCGCTTCGTTATCGGCCAATTCGATCAGCAAGATTAAAGGATTCATCCCACCAACCGGCCGTTGCCGCAACAGCTTGTTCAGGTGGCGGGGTTCCGATCGGATTGGGGTGAATTCCCCCGCTGCTACGAGACCTAGCCATCGGCAGTCCGTCAGCGGGACGGACCTTCGGTCGGCAATCATCCATCGGCAATCATCAATCGACAATCGGCAATTCCGTTACTGCTCTTTTTCCGCGAGTTCGAAGGCGCGGGGGATGACGCGGGCCTTATTGATGCTCACCCCGCATTCGCGGGCGGGGGTCAAGTCGGCCAGTCATGGAAAGCCGATGGCTGACAGCCTCTTTTTGACTCACTCCAAGCCAGGGCCTTGACCGGCGGATCTAAACATGTAATTATATGCTTAAAATATGCTAGAGGTTGGAGGCGCGCTATGATTGACCTTCGCGAAGTTCGTTCGGTCACTGAGTTTCAACGCAATCTCAGGGATTACGTTGGGCGGCTTAAGCGGAAGAAGTCCCCATTGGTATTGACGGTTAATGGCCGAGCTGAAATCGTCGTGCAGGATGCCGACAGCTATCAGACTTTGCTCGACCGCTTGGAGCGTGCCGAGACCGTGGCCGCCATCCGTCAAGGCATGGAGCAGTTCGACCGCGGCGAAGGAATCCCCCTCAAACAGGCGGAGCGACAGCTCCGGAAGAAACATGGCTTTTCACGTTGAGATTTCACCGCGCGCTTTTAATGACTTGGACGAAATCGCGGTGTACATCCAGCAGCCAAGCAGCTTTGAGCAAGCAGAAGAGTGGTTCAATGGCATCATCGCCGCCATTCGGACGCTGGAACAAATGCCCAGCCGCTGCCGCGTCGCGGATGAATCGGAAAAGCTGGGACAGGAAGTGCGCCTCCTGCTGCACGGAAAGCGCAAACGCAAATACCGAGTCTACTAGGCCATTCGAGAGATAACCCCATCGACAGGCACTGTCCGTGTGTTTCATGTAAGGCATTGGGCACGGAAAAGCTTGAACACCGATCAGTTGCGGGAATTGATGGGCCGCCGCACCCTATAATTCCCAGCCCGGCATCGATAAGAATCATTCACAAACAACCTTAGTTCTCTGACCCCTGCCCTGGGCAAGGGTCTCGGCTTAAGCCCTTACTGATGACCGGCAAATGAAGGGCAATCGACAATCGGCAATTCAGGTTACAACCCTTTTTCCGCGAATTCGAAGGCGCGCAGGACGGCGCGGGCCTTATTCATGCTCACCCCGCATTCGCGGGCAGGGACGGAGCCGGTCGCGGTGCCAACGCCCTCCCGTCCCAAATCAGGCAATTGCCGACAGAGGAGCAAGGTGGAGCGAGCAGGCCGAGACCGCCTGCGGGAAAACGCCGCCATGCTGCCATTATGGGTCCACGCCTTGCCGTCCGGGAGGGACTATTTAACAACTAATTTAGAATCAAATAGATATGAATGGCCTTTGTAAGCCTTGTTTTCCCGGTGGGGGATTTTAATAATAAGCCGTTTATATTCAAATACTTGCATCGATTGGGTGGATGGCGTATCATGGTTTGTCTCGGGCATTCTCGGGCATTGGCGGATTAACCAGTGTTCGGATGACAACCCTGTCGAGTTTCATGAAAGCCTGAGGCAAGCCCACAATCCACGCCTTAATCGAATCCGACCCGGAAAAGACCAAGTCCAGGATCCGGCAGGCTCTATCAAAAGCTCTGGAACTTGCTCGGATTACTCAAGTTTAACCTTCATTTTGCCGAAGATATTTGCAGGGTTACTGTGCGCTCGGGTCAGGCCGAGTTGTCGTTGGCGCGCGGATTAACCCCGTTGCCCCTTTCACGCGCGGGGGGAATGCAACCCGTGGAGTTAAGGTTATGCAGGCTTTGGGGCAAGGCCCGATCTCTCGCCACCCCTGGACTCTCGAGCGGGGCTGGGGGGACTTCGGTCCCGCCGTTACAAATCTGTAGGGAGGAGTCCGGGCTTATTCAGGAGCACGATGGCCATAAAGATACGCAGCAATAGGTCGCCCGCCAGCTTCCCGCCGAATCCTGCCCCGCCGATGGGGCCGGAGGAAGCGATATATGCCCCCCCTTACGGCATCGCGGGGCAAGACGAGGAAGCGGAAGGCCGAACCCACCGGCTCTCGCTGTTGGTGGAGGTCAACGCCGCGTTGGCCGGCGCCCTCGATGTGGAATCGGTGCTGGGAGCAATCCTGTCGCGATTGGCTGACCGGGAGCGGCTGAGCCACGCGCGCATCTATCGATTGAATGAATCCGCAGGAGAACTTCAGCGCGTGGCGTGTGGAGGAAGGAACGGCGGATCCAGGCCGATCGTCTCCCTCCAGGATCCGACGCTCCAGGATCCGACGCTTCTGGCCTGGGCGATCCGGCAAAAGGAAGCGATTTACGTTCCGCGCGTCGAGATCGACCCCCGCTGTCAGGAGTTTGATGCGGAGGAACAATGCGCCTACGCCGTTCCCTTGCAGACACAAACCGGTGTGCTGGGCGTCCTTGACGTGGCGGCGGATCAGCCGGATGGCATCCGCACTGTGACTCGCAAGCTCATTGATCAGATTGCGGCGCAGGCCGCCCAGGCGCTCGAGCGCAGCGAACTCTACAAGCAACTGCGCGTTTCGGAAGAGCGCTTCCGCTCGATTTTTGAACAGGTTGACTTCGGGGTCGTGCTGGCGAGCCTGGATGGGCGGGTTTCCACGGTAAATCCAGCCTTCGCGCGCTTGCTGGGCTACACCTGCGAAGAGTTGCAGGGGAAACACTTTGCCGAAATCTCTCATCCTCAGGACGCGGCAACAATCAAGGAGCGGCTGCAAGCGCTGCTGGAAGGTGAGACGGGGCAAATCAGTCTCGAAAGGCGTTACCTGCGGAAGTCCGGTGAATCCGTCTGGTGCACAACCAGTATTTCCCTTCTTCACGACGCGGCGGGCCGTCCCGCTTACTTCCTGGGCATGGTGCAGGATATCGACGAGCGCAAAAAGTCGGAAGAAGAACGCGGCCGGTTGCAGCAACAGCTCTTCCAGGCGCAGAAAATGGAGGCCCTGGGAACGCTGGCGGGTGGCATTGCCCACGACTTTAATAACCTGCTGAGTGTCATGCTGGGCTTCGCTTCCCTGGCCCGGCAGCGGCTGGGCGCGGACGACCCTTTGCAGGAATCCATGCACATGATCGAGCAGTCGGCCCAGCGCGCCGCGGATCTGACCCGCCAACTGCTGGGCTTTGCCCGCCCGGAACGGCAGCAGGTAAAGCCGGTGTGCGTCGACGACGTCCTGGACCGGGTGAGACGCATGGTGGCGCGGACCTTCGATCGAAATATCAATGTCATCGTCCACAAAGCAAGCGAGCATCTGTGGGTGAACGCGGAGCCGAGCTACCTTGAACAGGCCCTGCTCAACATTTGCATCAATGCCCGCGACGCCATGCCGCAGGGGGGAAATCTGACCCTGGAAGCGGTCGCCGCTGGTCCCGAGACCCCGCCGCCGGGACTTCCCGCGACTTGCCCTAAGGGGAGCTATGCCAATATTTCCGTTCAGGACACCGGGACAGGAATCGCGCCTGAAACCTTGCCCCGGGTCTTCGAGCCGTTCTTCACCACCAAGGAGACGGGCCGCGGCACGGGACTGGGTTTGGCCATGGTCTATGGATTCGTCAAGAACCACGACGGGTTCGTGAAAGTGGAAAGCGAGCCAGGTCAAGGCGCACTGTTCACGATTTCCCTTCCCCTGATTCCTCCTCCCGCCCCGCAGACGGGCGCCAGCGGGTTGGGACAACTCGAGCCCGGGTATGGAACGGTGTTGGTGGTGGACGACGAGCCGCTGGTCCGTGCTTTCGCCGCGGAAGGATTGAAAGGCCTCGGCTACCAGGTCTTGGTGGCCGAAGACGGCAAACAGGCTCTGCAGGTTTACGAACAGCACGGCAAGGAAATCGATTGCGTCCTGCTGGACTTGATCATGCCGGAAGTGAGCGGTCTGGAGACCTTCCGGCGGATGCGGGAACTTGATTCCAAGGCGCGTGTGGTTTTTGCTTCCGGTTACAGCACCGGTGAGATTCTTCGCAACGCTCCCGACGCGCGCTCCGCGGGGTTTATTGGCAAGCCCTTCTCTCTCGCGGCGCTTTCCGTTGCGCTGCGTAAGGCCGGGGTGGGCCAGCCGCGTGGCGGGTGAGATTTCGGTTCGAGAAACAAAGTGCCGCGTGGCGGTTCTGCCGCCGGCGAAAGGGGAAAGGACCTCTTCCATGAAGATCTTGGTGGCGGAAGACCAATCGGTATCCCGGCACATCCTGGCAGCGAACTTGTGTAAGTGGGGCTATGAGGTAACGGCGGTAGAAGACGGCACGCGAGCGTGGGAGGCCCTGCAGCCGGAAGATGCGCCGCCGTTGGCCATTCTGGATTGGCTCATGCCGGGTATGGATGGAATCGAGATCTGCCGCCAGATCCGCAAAAGCCCGCCGACACGGCCAGTTTATCTGATCCTTCTGACCGCGCGGCGACGCCGGGAAGACAAAATCCATGGCCTTCAGGCCGGCGCCGACGACTATATCACCAAACCCTTTGACCATGAGGAGCTGCGCGCGCGCGTGCAAGTGGGAATCCGCGTTCTGGAACTTCAGGGGGCCCTGGCGCAGCGTGTGCGGGAATTGGAAGAGGCCCTGTCGCGTGTCAAGACGCTGCAAGGGCTGCTGCCCATTTGTTCTTACTGCAAGAAAATCCGCGACGATCGCAATTACTGGCAACAGGTGGAAGGATACATCAGCGACCATTCCCAAGCCCAGTTCAGCCACGGGATTTGTCCCGAATGCTATGTCCGATTCGTCCAACCCGAGCTTGATCGTTTGCACGGTCAGGGTGAGAAGACACTGTGAACACGCGTCGGTCAACTCCCGGTGGGCGGCCTTGGCGGAGGATTCTCTGCCGATCCTTGGCGCTCTTGGCGTTGGCGGGGCAGGGGGGGATTCTGGCCGCGGGTGCGCAACCCTCATTTGAGCAAAGCTCCCGCCGTGCGTCGACAGGTTGGGCACAGGGTAGCAGAGCGGCCTTCACCTCTGGGCCGATTCCCGTCACCGCCCTGCGACCACCGCGGGCAGCGTCCGGGCAGAGCCTGCCGGTAACGCCTGCAATGCTGATTCTGGCGCTTCTCGGGATCCTGGCCGGTTTCATCTTGGATCGGAAATTGGCGCGAGGGCGGATCGCCGTCGTCCGCGAGTGGCTGCGGCGCGAGGCTGCGCTGTCGCATCAGTATCGCCAACTTTTCGATAGTGCCCATGATGCCATCCTCGTTTACGAAACAAAAAGCGGAATCATCCTGGATTGCAACCGCCAAGCCTATGAGGTGTATGGGAAAAATCAGCGTGCCCTGGTGGGCTCCAGCCTGAAAACCCTTGCCAAGGATACGGGCCCGTACGAGAAGGAAACACGCCGGCTCCAGGAGGGGGAGAATTGTGCCGGCTTCACTGCCGTTCACATCCGCCAGGACGGCCGCTCCATTGCCATGCGGGTGAATCTGTCCATCGTCGAATATGCCGGCAAGACAGCGGTCCTCAGTGTCAACCGCGATGTGACCGCGCAGGTCGAGATGGAAGCGACCCTGCACCGTCGCGATGCGATTCTGGAGGCAGTCAGCTTTGCCGCCGAAAAACTCCTTTCGGGAGGTGAGTGGGAGGAGAGCATTACGTCTGTGTTGGAGCGGTTGGGGCAGTCCATGGTGGTCAGCCGGGCTTATATCTTCGCGAATCACCCTGAACCCAAGGGCGAACTGGTGATGAGCCAGCGGTACGAGTGGGTAGCGCCAGGGAATACGCCGCAAATCGACAATCCCGAGCTCCAGAATCTCTCCTGGGTCAAGAACGACCTGCAAGGGTGGATGGAAGAATTGCGGCTAGGGAGGATTTGCCAGGGGATGATTGCCGGCCTGCCGGAATTGGCCCGAGGGCGTCTGGAAGGACAGGGGATTAAGTCACTTATTGTTGTTCCTATCTTGGTGGGTGAAACATGGTGGGGTTTTATCGGCTTTGACGACTGCCGGAACGAGCGCCAGTGGTCGAGCGTGGAAGCGGAGGCTCTACGAGCGGCGGCAAGAACCCTTGGCGCCGCCCTGCAACACAACGAGGCTGAGGCGACTCTACGCAAAGCCAATGAGCTGGCTAGGGCTGTGGTGCAGCACTCCCCTGTAGCCATTACGGCTTTGGATACGAATGGACTTGTCCGCATGTGGAACCCCGCGGCGGAAAAGCTGTTTGGCTGGAGCGAAGCGGAGACCCTGGGCGGGCCGCTTCCCATTGTTCCGCCGGGAGACAGCGCGCGTCACCAATCGATTTCAGGGCGAGGCATGCGGGGCGAGACCATCTCGAATGAGGAACTACGTCGCAAGCGCAAGGATGGTTCCGGGATTGACATTCAGGTTTCCACGGCTCCGATTTACGACGCCCGGGGCAGAATTGTCGGCCTGCTGGGAATAATGAACGATATTTCCGACCGCAAACGCGCGGAAGAAGCGCTGAAGGAGAGCGAAAGCCGTTATCGTCGCTTGGTGGGCGCCGTGACGGACTTCGTTTGCAGCCTCGAACTTGTTGAGGGGAAACTGGCTCGCGCCTCCTATGGCCAAGGTTGCGAAGCCGTGACGGGGTACACTCCGCAAGAACTCCAGCTCGATCCCAATCTCTGGCTCGAGCTGGTTTACGAAGACGATCATTCGACCGCCGTCGCGCAGATGGAGAAGCTCTTCCGCGGGGGACAACCGCCGGCCTTTGACCTCCGCATCGTCCGGAAGGACAAGTTAACGCGCTGGGTGAGGTGCACGGCGATTTGCCGTTTTGACACTGATCGGCGATTTGCCTCTCTCGACATCCTGGTGTCGGATGTCACGGAACAGAAGCAGGCGGAAAAGGCTGCCGCCGAGCGCACCGCCCACCTGAATGCCCTCATCCAACACAGCCCTGTAGCCATTGTCTCCCTCGATATCGAGGGGAGAATGGTGATGTGCAATCCCGCCTTCGAGCAGATGTTCCTCTACTCGGAAAAGGAGCTTCTCGGGAAGGTTATGGATCCGTTCATCGCCGATGGCGAGATGGCCGCTGAGGCCAAGGACCTTACCGTCCGGGTGAGCCAAGGGGAAACGATTCGTATCACCACCCAGAGGCGCCGGCGTGACGGAAAGCTTGTGGATGTGGAATTCCTCGCCGTCCCGCTCCGTATTGATGGAGAAACCGCGGGGCTCTATGGGTTGTACCTCGATGTTACCGAGCGCAAACGGGCGGAAGAAAAACTGAAACGCTACGCGGCGGACCTGGAGGCCGCGCGTGAGCTGCAAAAACAGAACGCTCGCGAGCTCACCGGAGCTTTTGAGGACCTGGCCGCTGAAAAGGTGCGAGCTGATGCCGCCAATCAGGCGAAGAGCGAGTTCCTGGCCAATATGAGCCACGAAATCCGGACCCCGTTGAATGGCATCCTCGGAATGGGTGAACTCCTTCTCGATACACCTCTCTCGGCGGAGCAGTCCGAATACCTCACCATGCTGAAGTCCTCCACGGACGCGTTGCTCTCCCTGGTGAACGACATCCTGGATTTTTCCAAGATCGAGGCCCGGAAGATCGCGTTGGACGCCATCGAGTTTAAACTGCCGGAGAGTCTTGGCGATACTCTGAAATCTCTCGCTTTCCGCGCCCCTCAGAAGGGGCTGGAGCTGGCTTGTTCCTTTTCGTCCCAGGTGCCCGAGTACTTGATTGGGGATCCGGGGAGGCTTCGCCAGATCATCCTCAACCTGGTGGGGAATGCCATCAAGTTCACGGAAAAAGGCGAGGTGGTGGTTCAGGTTGAGGTGGATTCTCAGAGCGAAGACCATGCGACGCTGCACTTCTCCGTTCGCGACACGGGAATAGGAATCCCTCCCGAGAAACAGCAGTTCATATTCGGGCCCTTTGAACAGGCAGACGGCTCAACAACTCGCCGGTACGGGGGCACTGGACTGGGCTTGGCGATCACCTCGAACTTGGTGCGGTTGATGGGAGGTCAAATCTGGGTGGAAAGCGCTCCTGGCAAAGGTAGCACCTTTCACTTTACCGCACGGTTCGGCGTGGGGCGCAGAGCCGGCGCCGCGCGTTGGGAGGAATTTGCCCGCCTCCGAAACCTTCCTGCTCTGGTGGTGGACGATAACGCGACAAACCGCCACATCCTGGTTGAGGTGTTGCGGCGCTGGAAGATGATACCCACCGAGGCAGATGGAGGGCCGCCGGCGCTGGACCTGCTGGAGCAAAGCAAGCGAGCCCGCAACCCCTATGCGGTTATCCTCCTCGATTCGCAAATGCCGGATGTGGATGGATTCGCCGTGGCCGAATTTGTCAAGCACGACCCGGAGCTGGCCGGGGCGGCGATCGTGATGCTGACTTCCGGAGGCCGGCCTGGAGACGCGAGACGCTGCCGGCAGTTGGGCATCGCCGCCTATTTGATGAAGCCGGTGAAACAGTTCGAACTCCTGCAGGCAATTCTCTTGGCGTTGGGAGGGCCTTCGGGACCGTCCCCCGCGCCGCTCGTCACCCGGCATTCCCTCCGGGAAGTGCGGAAGAAGGTGCACGTTTTGCTGGCCGAAGACAACCTCGTAAACCAAGGGTTGGTCATGCGCCTTCTGGAAAAGCGGGGGCACACAGTCGAGGTTGTGGTAAACGGAAGGAAGACGATAGAAGCTCTGGAAAAAGCGTCCACACCCCGGTTCGACTTGATCCTGATGGACATGCAAATGCCGGAATTGGAGGGTGAGGAGTGCGTCGTCCGGATCCGGGCGAAAGAGCAGGGCTCCGCTTCCCGCATTCCCATCATCGCGTTGACGGCCCATGCCATGAAAGAGGATCGCGAGCGCTTCATGGCAATTGGCGTGGATGCTTTTCTCCCCCAACCCGTCCGGGCACAACAGTTCTTTGAAACCATTGAGGGGCTCCTCCAGGTTCCGGCCGGGTCTGTTGCCGGCCAATCTTGCGACAACGAGGATGTGCTGGACCGGCATCAGGTATTGGCGCGCTTTGAAGGGGACAGGTTATTGCTAGGGAATCTGATCAGGTCCTTTTTTGACCATTGCCCCGGCTTGGTGGCGGCGGCGCGGGACGCCGTGGAGCGTCAAGATACGTTGGAGTTCCAGCGTGTCACCCAGGTTTTGAAAAACCATCTCGCGGTTTTTTCGGCACGGGCGGCCTGGGAAGCAACAGATTTGGCGGAACTGGCCGGGCAGGCGAAGGGCCCGGAACATATTGGTGAGGCTTTGGCCCGCTTGGAAGAGGAGCTTGAGCGCCTCCAGCCGGCCCTAGCTAACCTCGGTAGAGAGGTCATACTATGAGAGTTCTTATCGCGGAGGATGATTCCATTTCCCGGCGCATGCTGGAGGCGTTCATGGTGAAATGGGGTTATGAGGTTATAGTGGCCACGGAGGGAGAAGAAGCTTGGGGAGTCCTGCAAGGGAATGACTCACCCCGGCTGGCTGTCCTCGACTGGATGATGCCGGGCAGAGACGGCATCGACATCTGCCGGAGCATCCGGCAGCGCAAGGGTCGGCCCTACGTCTACATCCTCTTACTGACGGCCCGGGGCCAGAAGGAAGACATCGTGGAAGGATTCGAAGCGGGCGTCGACGATTACGTCACCAAACCTTTCGATCCTTATGAATTGCGGGCGCGTTTGCGGGCTGGCCAGCGCATCGTGGAACTTCAGGAGCAGCTTCTGCAAGCGCGTGAGGCCCTGCGTGACCGAGCCAGCCGCGATCCCCTGACGGATCTTTGGAACCATGGAACCATCATCGCCATCTTGCGAAAGGAAGTGGCGCGCGCTTCCCGCACCCACGGCCCCTTTGCCGTCGCCATGGCCGATGTGGATCGATTCAAAACCATCAACGATACCTATGGCCACCAGGCCGGCGACACAGTCCTGCGGGAAGCCTCCCGGCGCCTGCGGGGCGCCATGAGAACCTATGACTCCCTGGGACGTTACGGAGGAGATGAGTTCCTGGCCGTGGTGCCGGGATGCGACCCGGCGGGAGTGGCCCGCTTCGCCGAGAGTTTTCGTGCCCGCATCGACCGCAAAGCCGTGGAAACTGCCGAGGGGCTGATTCCCGTGACCCTCAGTCTGGGAGTGGTGGCGCTCGAAGACGTCAGGGATCTGAAGTCTGAAACCCTCGTCCGCGTCGCCGATGCCGCCCTTTATCGCGCCAAGATCGCAGGCCGGAACCGCGTGGCGTTGGCTACCGCCCAAGATGTGGAGATGGACGTGGCAAAGCACCCCCAGGAACACGAGCAGGAGGAGCCTGACGACTCGCTGGCGGACATGCCCATCCTCCATCCACCCATCTGATCGTAAGGTACGTTTATCGCAGCAGGACGCGTCGTCTGAACTGAAGTACCCCGGGAGCGTGCCGGACGGGAGCCGTTTTCTCCTTCCGTCTGACTCCCTGGCGGCCTTGTCCGGCAGGCTTACACTCCGCACCGAGGCCACGACGCCCTTATGTGATTTTTCACCTGATGAAAATCCGCCCTTGCGACATAGGGTCCCTCATAAATATCCTTCCTTTCGGTCAGAAAAATTGCTTTTCTTTATCTCAAAAACACTGTAATCTCTCGTGTCCTTTCGGGGTTCCGAGCACTCGCGGAGAACCTATAAAAAAAATCAATAGCTCTCATAAAGCTTGGTGCTATATTTAGGTCTTATTCATATAAGTCTTCTACAGAGCAATAATATTTATGGATAGTATGGAGGAAAAATGATGCAACGGATTGTGTGGCGATTGATGCTGGCCCTCGTACTCACTTGCACCTTGATGGCCCCGGCAGGTTTTTGCGTAGCGCCTCCGCAGGCCAGGAATGAGGCCCCGCCGGAGATTCAGGCCCAAATGGACAAACTTCAGCAGCAAGCGACGGATGCCCGCAGCGCCGGGGATAACGCCTGGATGCTGGTGTGCGCCGCCCTGGTTTTGATGATGACGGGCCCGGGCTTGGCGCTCTTTTATGGGGGATTGGTGCGGAGGAAGAATGTGCTGGCCACCATGATGCAGAGTTTTATTCTCATGGCGGTGATTACTGCCCTGTGGGCATTCTTCGGCTACAGCCTGGTCTTCCATGAGGGCAATCGCTTCATTGGGGGACTGGGTTACCTGTTCCTGCACGGGGTGGGCTCCGCTCCCGATCCGGATTATGCGGGAACAATTCCCCAGCAGACTTTTATGGTCTATCAACTCATGTTCGCCATCATCACCCCGGCGTTGATTACCGGCGCGTTTGCCGAACGCATGAAATTCAAAGCCATGCTCCTCTTCATGGTGCTTTGGTCCATCATCGTTTATGATCCCATGGCGCACATGGTTTGGGGCAAAGGCGGCTTTTTGAACGCGTCCCTGGGCGGGGTGATTCCCACCTTGGATTTCGCGGGCGGCACGGTGGTGCACGTGACTTCCGGTGTTTCCGCGTTAGTCTGCGCCTTGTATCTGGGCAAACGTCTGGGATTCCCCAAGGAACCCATGCCCCCGCACAGCGTGGTGTTGAGCGTGGTCGGCGCCTGCATGCTCTGGGTGGGATGGTTCGGCTTCAACGCCGGCAGCGCCCTGGCGGCGGGTGGTCTGGCGACCAGTGCCTTCGTGGCCACGCACTTCGGCGCAGCCGCGGCGACGCTCGGCTGGGCAGCAGCAGAGTGGATTCACCGGGGCAAGGCCAGTGTCCTGGGCGCAATTTCCGGCGCGGTCGCCGGTCTCGTGGCCATCACGCCCGCTGCCGGTTTCGTGGGGCCGATGTCCGCCCTGGCAATTGGCGCCATTGCGGGTGTGGTCTGCTACCTGATGGTCTCGCGAGTCAAGAGCTTATTCGGTTATGATGATTCCCTGGACGCTTTTGGGGTCCACGGCGCGGGTGGCAGTCTGGGCGCGATCCTGACCGGCGTCTTTGCGGTCTCGGCCATCAATCCCATCTTCAAGAACGCGCAGGGCGGGGCAACCGCCGTGGGAATGATAGATGGCCACCCCTCTCAGGTGCTCAACCAGTTGGTGGGAGTCGCTATCGCCTGGGGCCTGGGTGTGGTGGGAACGCTGGTAATCCTCAAGGTTGTGGATTTGACCATCGGCCTGCGAGTCAGCGAGGAACAGGAAATTCAAGGTCTGGATTTGTCTCAGCACGGGGAAGAAGGATACTATTTAGAAGCCTAAAGGACCGTTAACAGCTAACAGCCGACCGTTGGAAGTGACTGTGGGGGGCTGTCAGCCATTTAACAGAGGACAATTCGCCATGAAAAAAATTGAAGCTATCGTGCAGCCCTCTCGATTCGATGCGGTTAAGAGCGCGCTCCAGGAGGTTGGGGTGGAGGGCATGACGGTCTCCGAAGTGCGTGGTCACGGCCGGCAAAAGGGGCACACCGAGGTCTACCGGGGGAGTGAGTACACCGTCGATCTTCTGCCCAAGGTTAAACTGGAGTTGGTGGTCTCTGATGCCCTTAAAGATCCGGCGGTGAAAGCCATTTTGAAGGCGGCCAAGACCGGGAAGATCGGTGACGGCAAGATTTTTGTGACCACCGTCGATGAGGCCATCCGCATTCGTAACGAAGATCGCGGTGAGACGGCGTTATAAAGGGGAAATGTTAAAGGGTGAAGGGTAAAGGGTAAAGGCTAAAGGTTGACCATCCACCCCCCTTTTGCTTCATCCTTTATACTTTATCCTTTGCCCTTTACCCTTTGCATCTCACCCTTTCAGCGGGCCGGGATGATTGCTTATGTCGCCACCTCCAACCCCCGCTCCTGGCCCCCTCGCCCTTTCCGTCATGGCGGATTATTACGCCGCGCAATCCCTTCGAATTCAAGAGGACTTCGAAGAAACCAATGCGGGGTTAGCCTTCCTGCGTGCACGGGCCGACCTGGTAGACGCCCTGGTGATCCGGCTCTACCAGGAGTTCATCGCCGCCGACCCGCAAGAACCCCGTCACCTTTGTTTGGTGGCACTGGGCGGATATGGCCGGCGGGAACTGTTTCCCCATTCGGATATTGACCTGCTCTTCCTGACCGAGGATGGAAGCCAATCCTCAACCTACCGTGACGCCATTGCCACCCTTCTGCGCATGCTCTGGGACCTGAGAATGCGCGTCGGTAACAGCACGCACACCCTGGCGGAGTGCGGCCGCCTCTATCGCGACAATCTGGAATTCAACGTGTCCCTGCTGGACCTGCGATACTTGGCGGGAGACCCGGACCTTTATACGCGCCTCCGCAGCTCCGTGGTACCGCACATGGTGGCGCGGGACCGCCAGGACCTGGTGCGCAATCTGGTGGAGCTGACGGGTCAGCGCCACGCCAAGTACGGCAACACGATTTTCCATCTGGAGCCCAACCTTAAGGATGCGCCGGGTTGCCTGCGCGACCTGCACGTTTGCCGATGGCTGGTGCGCATTGAGGAGCTGGAAAGAAACGGAAAGTGGACGCCGCCGCAAGAGCTTTGGCCGGAGCGGGAGCGCCCCGCGGCCCAGCGCGCTTTTGCCTTTCTCGCCGATGCCCGTTGCTTTCTCCACTATCATTATGATAGAGATGATAACCAGTTGAGTTATGACGCCCAGGCGCTAGCCGCAGCCCGTGGCGTGGGTGATAAGCTGGCGGAAGGACTGCCCCCGGCGGATTGGATGCGCATCTTTTTTCGGCAGGCGCGGGCCATTGACCAACTGACGGCGCAACTTATTGATGAATCCGCCCCCGCGCGCTCCGGCCTTTACGGCCTCTATCAGGACTGGCGATCGCGCTTGTCCAACGCCGATTTTGCCGTCGTGCGCGGCCGGATCTTTGCCCGCCACCCCACCGCCTTTGCCCTTGATCCCCTGCTGCTTTTGCGTCTGTTTGGGATGGTGGCCCGGCACGGGCTCCCCTTGAGCCGGGAAACCGAAAAACTGGTGGAGTCAGAACTCGAGCGCACCGGCGTAGAAACGCTCCAGCCGCCGCAACTCTGGCAACATTTTCGAAGCATCCTTATTCAACCCCATGCCGCGGACGCGTTGCGCAACATGCACCGCTTGGGCTTGCTCACCCGGCTTTTTCCTGAATTCCAAACGATCGACTCCCTGGTTATCCGGGACTTCTATCACCGTTACACGGTTGATGAGCACTCCTTCATGACCCTGGAAAACCTCCATCGGCTTCTTAGGAAAGGGGTGAAGCCAACGAGCGGGGAGACGGCTGCAGCCGGGCGAGTCTGGGAGAGCAGATTCGCGGAGATTCTTTCGGAGGTCGAGCAGCCGGAGCTTCTTTACCTTACTCTTCTATTTCACGACGTCGGCAAGGGTTTTCCGGAAATGGACGATCATATTCAAGGAAGCCTGCAAGCGCTGGAAGGAATCCGGCCGCGCCTGGAGCTTTCAGAAGACGACTGGCAAACGGTTCGGTTCCTCGTTGCGAGTCACCTGGAAATGTCGGCCGCGTCCCAGCGGCGGGATGTCTTTGACCCGGAAACGGTGCGCGGCTTTGCCAAAATCGTCGGCACCATGGAACGACTGAAGATGCTTTGTCTGCTCACTTACACTGACATCTGCGCCGTCAATCCTGAAGCCATGACGCCGTGGAAGGCGGAACTCTTGTGGCAGCTATACGCCGCGACCGCCAATAGCCTGGCGCGGAGCGTGGATGATGAAAGGGTGCGCATCACCGGAGCATCCTCAGAGGAGGTGGAAAAGATCCTGGCAGAGCTGAAGACTCCTGTCAGCGCGGAGGACCTACAACTTTTCCTGGAAGGATTCCCGCGGCGCTACACCGTCACCCACACCCCTGAACAAATCGCCGAGCATTTTGAAATGGCGCGCCGATTGGCGAACGAACCGATGGCGGCGGAAATCCACGCCCGCGACGGTCATTTTGAGCTGACCGTCATCACTGCCGACCGGCCCTACCTGTTTGCTTCCATTACCGGAACGCTGGCGGCCTGGGGAATGAGCATCATCAAAGCCGATGCTTTCGCCAATGCCGTCGGTATGATTCTGGATACTTTCAAATTCGTCGATCTTCACCGCACCCTCGAGCTGAATCCCTCGGAAATAGACCGGTTCAAGCAAAACCTTACGGATGTCCTTAACGGGACGCTGAAACTGCAGAATCTCCTGGGTGGCAGAGCTCGCGCGGAAGCCGCGTCGCCGCCCAAGATCGAGATAGCCACGCGCGTGCGCTTTGACAGCCAGAGCTCTTCCCACAGCACGCTTCTGGAACTTGTCGCCCAGGATCGGGCCGGCCTGCTCTATGACGTCAGCTCAATTCTCGCTGACCTGGGTTGCAATATTGAAGTCGCTTTGATTGACACGGAAGGACAGCGCGCCATTGACGTGTTCTACCTGACCTGCCGCGGCGCCAAGCTTGACACATTGACGGAAGAAGCGCTGGGTAACGCTTTACAACAGCGGTTGCGATCAGTCGACCGTTAACTGCTGGGACCGATGGGAGCGCAATTTGAATCTGCCACCCTTGCTCACTTGGGGAAGCTGGCGGAAGGGCTCAGCTCCAGCCCCGTCCTTCCGACCCGTGGCGAGAAATCCGGTGCAGATGGGAGGAAAGGGCATACGCAAACACGTTGCGGTTTCAGAAAGGAGGAATTACACTCTGTGGGTATGATCAACGAAAGAAGACGAGCACCCCGTTACTCAGCTCATGTGACGGGCAGCATCAAATCGCCAGGTCAGAGCACCGCCCTCGTCGTGATGGTGGAAGACCTGTGCGTCCTCGGATGCTTGTTGGAGCAATGCCCGGCCCTGGAGGTTCACCAGGAGTGCGATTTTGCTCTGACGTGGAAAGGCCGGGAATTCCGGTCGCCTGCGGTGGTCGCATGGAGAGGCGAGCAGGGCCAAGTGGGATTGGAATTCCACAATACCGATTCGGCGAGCCAGCAGTTACTGAGGGAAATCTGCGCCGATCTTCTATTGAAACCGCTCGTGCGGCTGACGGAAGGCAACAAATAGCCTGAAGCAGGCGGCACGGCTTGTGCGTCCGCCGGTGGGGACAGATGTTGGCGGGACCCCTTTGCGGTTCCGCGGAGGTGACCCTTGCGGTGTTCATCCACGGGCCTGCACATTATGGTGTTCCTCGTTCCTGCGGCCGTGCTGCTCGGGGCAGTGGGAAGAGACGACGCGCCTGCGGGTGATTCGCCGGGTTACGTCCTCACCCAAGACGCACTGAACAAGACTCTGGGCGCGCTGAGCGATCTGCGCACCATGAATCTTCCCATCAAAATTGGCGACAGCGATCTGGACGCGGAGATTGCCAATTTGCAAAAACAGCCCAAAGTTGAAGATGTCGTAAAGAAACACGGACTTTCGATGAAGGAATTTGTCCTTACCTACAAGGCCACCGCGCAGATTCGGGAGGCGGAGAAGGCCCGGGACAATTGGCAAAAACTCCTGCAGGACCCGGACGCGACACCCCAAGCCAAACTCGACGCTACGCAGAAACTCGCCGACACGTTGAAGAAAAACCTGTTCACGCCCGAACAAATCGAACTTGTTCGCCACCGCATGCCAGACCTGGATACGCTGCTCACCCCGCCTAAATAGAAATGTCCGCGGCTCGCCGGCAAACAAAAAAGGCCACCTCTGAGGGCGGCCCTGTTTGCTAATGTTGGGATAACGGATTTAGACGGCAACCTTCTCCTCTTCCGGTTTCGCGGCAGCGCCAATCTGCACGAGATCTGATGGGAGTTTCTGAAGAACTATGTCCTCATACACCTTCCGGACTTGCGCGGCCTGCTGCGCTTCCCACGCAGCTTTGCGGCGGGCCTTTTCTTCTTCCGCCGCGGTAAGCGGAACGTCATGTTCGAGGGTGCGCACGCGCGCGGCGTCCTCGGCATTTACCGTCAGGGAGTGTTGGGTGGTATCAAGCTCCACGCTCTTGCCCTTGGCATAGATGGCGTGCTTGCCGTGGGTCTTGTACCACTCCGCCACGCTGGCGTTCTTGTACATGTTTTCGATGATCTTCCGCCAGCCGATCCCCGTGTTGTACGCACAGAACGAGATTTCTCCTAGTTGGGTCGCGTAGGGAATGATGCACATTTCGGTTCGGCGGAAGTCATAGTTGAACAGATCCTGGAACCACATGCCGGCGATAAAGAGCAAGTTCCAAGGATCGGAGCGGCGCTTCAAGGCGTCTTCCAGCGTGCGGTTGGGGTCAGAGGCGCCATATTTTTCCCTCGTCTTCTTATCCCCCGAGAGCGCAAACGATTTGTCAAATTTCTTGATCAGGTCCATAAGGGCCAAACTCTTGGGGGCCTTGAAGGGCTTATAGTTCTTCAGTATCCCCATGGCCAGCAAGAAATTTGAGAACTTTTTCCCCCGGCCCGCGTCCGTGATCTTTTGGATATCCTTCACTAACCCCGGAACGTTCAGGAATTCAGGTACCGGCGCCCATTCCTTGGTTTCCTTGTTGATCATAAGCGCCGTACCCACGCCGCAATTCGGGTGGCATCCGCAACTCACCATTCCCCACTGCGCTTCAGGACCCTTGACCAAGTCGGCGAAGTCGGCAAATGCGCTGAACATCGAAATGGGGAACCAGTCGCGAGTGGGCTCGGTAATGCCAGTCTGCTTCTTCACGTCGCCGGCGAGATGCGCAAGCGTGTAGCGCTGTCGCAGCCGGCGCTGCGGGGTGATGTCCTCATCGCGCCCGGTAAAGGATACGGGCTGGAACGCGACGAAGGCGATTTTCTTGGGGTTTTCCCGCGCGAAATTCACGATGGGGCCGACCTGATCGTTATTGACGTTATTCACGATGGTGATGACCAGAATGATCTCAATTCCCGCCTCGTGCATGTTCTCGATCGCACGCAGCTTCACGTCGAAGAGATTCCCAACCTGGCGATGGTTGTTGGCGTCGTTGCCAATGCCGTCGAATTGCAGGTAGGCGTAGCGCAGGCCCGCATCAAAAGCGCGGCGGCAGAAATCCTTGCTCTTGGCAAACTCGATGCCGTTGGTCGCAGCTTGCACACTGTTATACCCGAGCTTGCGCGCGTAGCGAATCGCGTCGATAAAATACGGCGACATGGTCGGCTCGCCACCTGAGAATTGCACCGACATCTGGCGGCGGGGCTTGATCTTGATGGCGTTGTCGAGAATCTCCTTGACGTCCTCCCAGGTCAGTTCGTGCACAAAGCCGACCTGGTTGGCATCCATGAAACAAGGATCGCACATCATGTTGCAGCGATTCGTCAGGTCCACAGTCAGCACCGACCCGCGGCCGTGCTTGATGGAACTGGAGCCATGATTGTGTAGGCCCTCGTCATTGTGGGCGCGAATGTCGCGGCCCGGGAAGTTACGTTCGATCCAGCTTAGGAACTTGGCGTCGACTGCCATCATGTCTTCGAAGTGCCCGTGGACGGGGCAATCCTTCACCATCCAAACCTCGCCGTTGCGCTCGATGATGTCAGCCTTGACCTCGCCGGTCTTCTCCGTGAGCAATGACTGCCAGTTCTGGTCGCCATTCATAATCTTGGCGCGCGCTTCCTTGACGCACTCTGGGCAGAGTGAGTCAGTCTGGCGCGGCCAGCCCAATGGGGGTTTGGTCTTCTGCCAGGATTTCAGAAGCGGCTTGTCAGACCACTTGGGAATAAAGGTTGGACCCGGGCGGTACTTGTTGAAGAATTGAACTGAATCAAACACGACCGAAGCTGTCGAACAAACCGCTTGGTCCATGTACTTCATGAGCCGCTGACCTCTAATTCTTGGCATGGCGAATTATCCTCTCCCCTCAAAAATGACGAACCATCGCTCCGACCGGAATTGCGTGGGCTCTCTCCGCAGCCCTTAGGTGTGCACTTAGGTGAAATCCCCTGAGGGTTTCCACAATTCGAGCGGCTCAGTAACCGCACCGGCCAAAAACCTGCTTGACACGGGGTTAAACCCGTAAAAGCCCGTTATAACCCCTTCATGTGGCTTTCGATCCGAGACTTCCTGAGTCCTTGCGTCGTGTTCCGAATCGCCAGAGGCTAAAAGTCAGCAAGCTTCCACAAGTCCTCATGAGTCCTGACGCCTTATCTCTTGCTTGCAAATGATACGATTTAGAGGAGTTGAAGGTTAAGGAGTTTGCGTTGAATGGGTGTTTTAGGCGGTTGTATGGAACAAAATGTCCATCGAACAGCTTCCGTCATCCGTCGTTGTTTGGCATTTGTCTTTTCGTTTGTTGACGTACGTCACAAATCTGTGCAAATTCAGGGTGACTCTCCACGTCTGTTGCCGAGAGTTCTCATCCCCGTGAATTCCAAACCTCGGTCCGGCGCCCTCGCCTTCTTGGTCGGAAGCTCCATCCCCTTCGGGCGGAGGGGATATATCCGGGCGGGTCCACCGTTTTGTAGTGGGTCAATTTAAGTATGGGCGACCTCGTCTGCTAACTGACGGACCAAATGGCGGCGTCCCGATAGGATCGGGATGGGTTCCGCCGCCTCTACGTCAAACTGAGACCCCACCCCCCTTTGGTGACGTAACCTATTTTGTGTAAAAAGCGAAAGGGTGTAGGTTTTGTTGTGCGAGCAACAAAATCTCCAAGGAACGGAGGCCTACACCCCTTATGCGAAGGGACTATAGCACAGAACGGTTTGCAG
>Ga0326727_10009665_pt1 | contig 23538 bp, 23 predicted proteins | sample MB2enrmetagenome_FD_207643 | JGI IMG/M metagenome (GOLD analysis project Ga0326727, IMG submission 207643) | Lab enriched peat soil microbial communities from McLean, Ithaca, NY, United States - MB29MY | ecosystem: Environmental > Terrestrial > Soil > Wetlands > Peat | place: USA: New York... | reverse complement strand
CATTCTGCCACGAATGCAGCCTGCTGTTCTCTCTTGGACACTTGAACACCTCCAATCCCTGGTCTTATGGAGGTATTTTCTCATTGTTAGCGTAGGTTGACCATGCACCCGTATATTAAGCGCTTACCTTCAAAATCCGCTTCCTATTTATTGAAAGGATTTGTCCCAGAAAAAAGCCCAGTGCTAAAATTAGCATCCAGGCTTTGGTAAGATCAATCACGCTTTTAAATATTTAAACTTCACAAAGACTATAAACCCTAGGGCAATAATTCCACATCCTATAATTTCAGCGTAATTTGCTTGTCAAATGATTGCCACCTATCTAATGAAAACAAAGAAAGAAGGTGGCCTTTTTGTGGGAAGTTTCCTTAAAAGAATAAAAGCCTAATGAATCGAAAGGAGGAGACTATGAAAAAAACTATCACCCTTTAAACTAGGAGCTATTTCTATCGCGTAGTCGATAAATCCACAGTAGATACGATTATTAGAAGTTACTAAAAGAATTTGATAAAGTTTTTCAAGAAGCCAAATTCAAAGGGGGTTTAAGGAAATGAGAGGAAGAAATTCAAGCACTTTAAGGTCATTAGATTTTATATCTCCTGTATTAATGACTATATTTGACTTTGAAATTAATTGCCAACAGAAAATATATTCATCTAAAAAGATAGGGTTTAAAACCGGTTTTGTGATAATAAATAAGAGCTTACCAGATAGTTATTGGAATTATGCAGTTATTGATGACGTTTTGTGCATTAAAAATATCGAAGATATTTTTAATAACTTTGAGATAAATCCAAGTCTATACAAGCTATCTAAAGTTAAACTTGATACAAGTATTAATGAAGGTTACATAAAAGATTATCAGGATGCTTGGATGATTTTAAATTCCTTTACCGGTAGAATTAATAAAAATGTTAAAATTGACGAGATTGGCAGCAGAAAAGAATTTATTAATATATACAAAGTCGGTAGGAGGAACACTGGTATTAATCCCTATGAGTTTTCAGCTTATGATTTACTATTGATTTACAGACAATTTGCTTACTCAGGGAAATTCAAGATAAAACATTTTGGTGCATATATGAGCGAAAAATTGGTAGGTATAGCAACAAGCATAACGAAAGACAGCATAACATCAATATGTGATGTAACTGTGCTAAAAGAATTTAGAGGAATAGGGGTTGGACAATCTATAATCGGAGGCATTATACGAAGTATTCCTTCAAATAATATTGTGTATCTTGTTACTGAATATGATACGCATACTGAAAAGTGGTATGAGAGACAAGGATTTGAAACAAAATTTTTAGGTTGTTGTTATACAAAAAGGTTGGACGGCAAGCAATGAGTCACCCACTTAAAACCTTCCACCGACTGGCTTCATCTTAAATCATGGTTAGGTCCTGCAGCCTTATCCCACGGATCAAGCTCCTACTACGGGAGCTTTTTAATTCGACAGAAGCAGTTATTTCAGACATAATATCTCTTAATTGATTATGAGGAGAGAATTATCAATGAAAGAGATGCAACTTTTAACTGAAAATTATTTAAGTCACTGCCTTTATCAGAAAAACTTAAATCCAAAGACCATTAAAGCTTACTCAATCGATTTAAAGCAGTTCATTGAATTTCTGGAAGATTCAAAAATTGAAATTAATAAAATTGGAATTAGTACTTATATAACCCATATTCATAAAATATTCAAACCCAAAACAATTAAAAGGAAGATCGCTTGTTTAAAAGCCTTTTTTAATTATTTAGAATATGAAGAAATCCTAGATAAAAATCCTTTCACAAGACTCAACATAAAATTTAAAGAACCTTCGACATTACCTCGAACAATACCTATTAATAACCTAGAGAAGATTTTATCCATAGTATACGCAGAAATTTCCAAAAATGACAGTACAGAATTTCAACTTAATGCAATTTATCGCGACATTGCAGTATTAGAGTTGTTGTTCGCAACTGGGGCAAGGGTTTCTGAGCTTTGTTCATTATCCAATCACGATGTGGATCTAATTAATAAAATCATACTCATTACCGGAAAGGGTTCAAAGGAAAGAATCGTGCAAATAGGCAATGATGATGTTATCGCTGCACTTACGGCTTATCGTGACAGATTTTACAGTGATATTGAACAAAGTGGATTTTTTTTTGTTAACCGATTAAAAAACCGTCTGTCTGAACAGTCGATTAGATTCATGATCAATAAATATGTTGATAAGGCGGGGATCACAAACCACATAACTCCCCATATGTTTCGGCATTCCTTTGCGACTCTTTTGCTTGAGGAAGATGTTGATATCCGATATATCCAAAAGTTGTTGGGACATAGTTCTATCACTACAACTCAAATTTACACCCATGTCTCATCTACGAAGCAAAAGTATATCCTTACAGCCAAACATCCCCGAAACAAAATCATCATCAATAAAGGATAACTATTAATTATCCTTAACAGAGCTAAAACTTGTATTGGATGTTAAGGGGATGAGGTATAAGGTGGATCAAATAGATGAGAAGACAATCAAGGAATTTTATGAAAGTGTTGACGATGTGTGGCCAAGCAATGATATGTGGCATACATATTCTCGAAACCAGATAGAGAAATATTTAAAAAAAATACCTTTCCCACAAAATTCAAATATTCTAAATGCTGGTTCTGGCGGTAATGATTATGGACTTAAGGTCAAAATGTACCACGTTGATATTGCGAAAAATAAAATCGAACATTTAATACATGCCTCTGTAGCAAGCATAGAGGACCTACCATTTGATGATAAACTATTTGATGATGTAATTTGTGTTGGTAGTGTACTCAACTATTGTGATGCTATGGCAGCAATATTCGAATTATCGAGAGTACTTAAAAATTCTGGTCATTTGGTACTAGAATTTGAAAGCAGCTGGGGATTTGAGCACTTAGGCACTTCTGCATACAAAAAGCCTGCTGAAATCGTAACATTGAAATATTATATGCAGCCTCATAGACAATGGGTATACTCATTAAAGTACATTCATAAAATATTAGAAGCCAATAATTTTAAAATATGTAGTATTTATAGATTCCATATATTAAGCGGATTACATTACAATAAGCATCATGATGAAAATGCCGCTACGCCGTTAACAAAATTTGATCGAATCTTTCGGCATATACCATACTTTAGTAGACACTCTAACAACATAATATTGTTATGCAAGAAACTATGATTTTTTTTTCGATACAAGGAATGCCGTAGTAGAGGTTATTGTTGCCCCCAAAACTCCACCAATAATAGTATTAACTGAACTAATCGGAATATTTAAAAATTGCAATATTTTGTTGTATAACCAAATTATAATGATCGGGCTAATAAGAAATATTATTATAATTATTGGGTATACATTTATCTTTTTATTTTTTTTAGCTGGTAATAAGCCATAAGTTTTTTCTTCTTTTAAACCATTTACGAGTGGACAATCAGCATATTTGATTTCAAAAGATTCTGAACCTGAGGCATGTTTCTTAACTGATTCAAAACATACATCAATTTTTTGCTTATAAACAGTTATATCACTAGAATCAAGAAAATCACCATACCAAATTAAAAAGTAATCGTAATAAATTGTATGTACAATATCTAGAAAAGTACTTCTAGATATTTGGTTAATACTGTCATTAGTTTTAATAAATAAGAATGCTTCGAAGCTACTCTCATAATTTCTAAGTCCAAGAGGCAAAGTATAATATGTTGCGTTTACCATACCAAATCCTTCAAGACAGATTAATTTTTTAAAAAATATGCTTTCCTTATCTATACTATTACCATTATTTTTATTGCTTATTTCAACAACAAAATATGCTACATCTAAGCCAATGTCAATAATGTAGTTCTGCAACAAATTCATAAAAGAAAAGAACACTGCATTTACTCTGTAATGACCATTCAAGGCTAAATACTCGATAACTATAATGCGTTGCTTTATAAGGTAACACATCATCGAAAATCCAACGACTATATCATCTAGATAAAGACTGAACATCAAAAGATCAAAAGAGCGGTTTTCGTCTCTTTTATTTAACCAATTTGTTAACTCATTAGAATTTGTTTTTATATCATTTGGTGTTGTTTCATTGTATATTCGTAATGCTGTAGCATAATCAACATCCGATGACTTGGTTATACGTTTTATGGAAAATTTATTATCTAGTCGTTCCACCACATACCTCATCCCCTTAACATCCAATACTAGTTTTAGCTGTTAAGGATAATTAATAGTTATCCTTTATTGATGCACTTTAAAATTCTCTTCGACATTACTTTCTTTACCTTCTCTGCCGCTTTGTTGAATTCCTGCTAATCTTTCATGTTTTATATTTTTTTTTGCATAAAGTCCATGCTAGACTTGTTTTGTTTCGGATCTGAATCACCCCATGTCTAAAAACAAGGAGGCCTATGAACCTAAAGTTGACTGCGCTCTGATTAGCTCTCGCCCAAAGACTACAACATCCAAACTCTTACGCTCAACCAGGTTCTCTTTTTCGGACGACTCGCTCTGACTCCGGTAGACTCTGAAGGAGGAAAGGGCTTACCCCATGTCTGAAGCTAGGGGCATGCGGCTAAGCTTTTTGGTCATTTTCCTGTTGAGATCAGATGAGACCCCATCGTCTCTGTCGAAGGAGTCTCACATCGTAACCGAATTAATAAGTATAGCTGCTTCCTGAAATCGTAGGTACTATTACGAAATATGTCCCGTATACCTGAATGGGGACAATCGCCGTTCCCGGCACATCCATTTCTGCTGTGTTATACCAGCAACCAGTGTCGTCACATGCTGGATATTCATAAACCACATGCACAACATAATCCACTCCGATATTGATAGGCGCATCTGGTGTCTGAAGAGTTGGAGACCTGTAAGCCCAGTCTGGGGTTTCTGGTAGATATTTCCCCGGCTGCCAGCCTCCCCAGGTTTCTTCGAATTGTAGTGTGGCGGTTAGGGAACCTTGTTATGTTCATCGGATCGAAGATGTCATGAACCAACCACTTTGTTCCATCTAGGTATCCATCCGGATGGGTGGCAGTTGCAGAAGTGAGATAAGCCGATACTAAAATATCTGACGGATCTGGAAGCGTAGGTGTAGCAACCGCTAGGTCTGCAAGTATGGTATCTCCCAGATACGTTGTTCCACTGGGGTGCTGCATCGATAATTGTTCTCGTGGCCACGCTTGAAATGAATCTCCTTTTTTAATCCGATTTTCTGGGAGACAATAACTACCCAAGGTAAGTGCTCCGCCAGCATCACTAACTATGCCACCCGGTGGGTTAACCACCTCATATGGGGCACTAGTGTCAATTGGTGCTGCAGTTGAGCCAGGAGCAGTAATTCTTAACTCGACAGGTATATTGTAACTGCCGGGAGTTTGAGGCACTTTAAAAACGCTGGTACCTCTTTTGAAATAATAAACTCATAAATTAGAAGTAGTGTTATTTAACTCGCGAAACACTGAATGAAATCTATAATCCTAGCCATAGCTTCGTGTCTAAAATCCCAATACCTCTTTATGGCACCTAATCCTACACTACTAACAATATCAGGCATAACTGAAAGATATGCTTGACATTTAGCTTTAGGATAATTTTTTAGTTTTTCAAATGCGCTAGCGCACTCGATGAATACATTAACACATTCCATAATAGGCATTTCCGCTTTCGTACGTAGACAAAGATCTTCGAGCATACCTTCTGAATTATCACCAGGCATAATAAAAACTCCTACTTTAGGAGAGCCGCTTTCTAAAAATGTTTATGTTTCAGCAGATTCAGGAATAGGTAGCTTTAGCTTCCTGAGTAGTCCGATTATACTCTCAAAAGCTCTTTCGCTACTTAAATCTGCGTCTCTAATTATGGCCAAAGTCTCAACATTCTCAAAACCAGTTGTGTTTATTAAGGCTCCGAGTTAAGATGGAAAATTACCTTTTCCCTCGACCGATATAATTTGGACAGAAGAATTGTTTAATTCTAAATCATCTAATAAAGCTTTGAAAAAATTACATTCATCTTTGCCTTCAACAAAGAGCAATTTCGTGCCAATAATTTCAGTTGCCTTCATCTATCGCACCTCCCACTGATTAGTAAGAGCTGCACTCAAGGTGTCGTAGTCATATGTGCGTGGAATAATGGTATCAGTATTTTTTTGGCGATCTAATCTTATATAACTAAAATTTTCATGCTCATTTATTCCTTTATAAGCAGCCTCTAAACATTCGTAACTATGAGTAGTAGCAAGTACTTGGCAATTAAACTTTTTAGCAGCCTTTTCAATCCCACTCCAAATATTCGGCATAACCGAATAATGTATTCCATTTTCTATTTCATCTATCAAAACAACTCCATTCTTAGTAGTCGCTATTGCCAAAACAATTGAAAGCAATCTAGAAAGACCATCTCCCATAAGTCGTATTGGGATTTTTCTCCCAATACCTAGATCCCCATACATAATTGATTCATCAGCAATGCTAACTGAAGAAAGGCCTTTTAAATTCGGCTCTATTACTTGTAATAATTCCAGAATAGAATTAGATTCTCCTTTAATATCTACTTGTCCAAATCGCGGAGCATCTTCATTCCACATTCCTCTAGCAGCTAAAAATGTTGCTGGAGGAAGATCCGTATGTTTATTTTCTTCCATTTCTAACATAAAACCACTAGGTTCGATAACTAAGTGAGATTTTTGATAAATATTACTTCGAATCTTATAAGTTATATCAAGTGCTGGAATAGGCTTCGCTGTTTGATCAGTTTCATTCATTTTAGATTGAGGCATAGTATTAATACTCCCGCCTGAAAAACCTGAAGAACCTGGAATAGATGAGAAATAATTTTTTCGGGAGTAATTACCATTACTCTTTAAAATCATAGTTTCAATTCTATCATTTCTAGTAATGTAAATAGAACATTCTTTGTCCATGTCATAGTTATGAAAAATCGGCGCCCATAGGTCTGAATCGATATGAAAACGATTTACTCCACGAAAACCAAAATGTCTTATAATCATCTCAGGATTAAGCCTATCATGTATCATAAATAATGCCTCTAGTAAATTGGTTTTACCAACGTTATTTCGTCCGCCCAAAAGTGTTACTTTTGTAAGAGAAATCTCAGTTTCAGAATGACTTTTGTAATTATTTACTTTTACCTTGGATATCAAAAAAAGCACCACCTTCTAATTATCTATATTTTTACCAATAAATTAATTTAATAACTACTTTAATAATAAATATTCAAATCCTTCTTTATTGGGGACAATCTTTATCATTCTATCCAAAGTTGATTCCTGTAGCCAGTATGGGGACATTTGACCCCGCCAAATATATTTTTGGTCAAAATCACGAATTCCCCATCCCTCTTATATCGTAATGTATAATTAACGACGCATGTTGTAAATACCTTTATTAGCAATAATAAAAGTTTAGCATGTCGCATTGCTTATTTTACCCTTTCGTGGCGTTGGGCAAAAATACCCATAAAGTATAATGTACCCAGGGGATTGGACACGGAACTGAAAAAATAAGATAATAAAGGTATGAGCAAAAAAAATAATCTGTGATACTGGAGAGGTTTAAATGAAATCTGCGTGGGCTTACATACGTGTCTCAACTCAAGACCAAGGTGAATTTTCTCCCGATGCACAGTTACGAGAAATAAAGCAAAGGGCAAACGCACAAGGGCACTCAATTGTACGAGTCTTTCAAGATATTGGCGAGAGCGCAAAAATGGCAGATCGCCCAGAGTTCCAGCGCATGATCAATGATGCCAAACGGTTAGAAAAGGGTTCTATTGAAGCTATTTACGTCCATAAAATAGACCGATTCGCCAGAAATCGAGAAGACAGCGTTGTTTATAAGGCTATGCTCCGGCGTGAGTGCGGAATACAAGTTTTATCCGCTAAGGAAGACTTAGATGACGGACCAGTAGGTCGCCTTATTGAAGGTATCTTGGAATGTATCGCGGAGTGGTATAGCCTCAACCTAGCCCAAGAAGTTAGAAAGGGCATGACTGAAAAAGCCATGCAAGGTGGAAATCTAACACGCCCAGCCTATGGGTATGTACTTCATGAGTCTGGAGAACATTTTGAGATAGTCCCTGAACAAGCCGAAATCATACAATTAATCTTTAAGTTGTATACTGAAGATAACTGGGGAAGGCGTAAAATAGCGAAGTATATTAACGAAACTATAAAAACGTTTCAACCTGAACGCATAGCAAAAAAAGGTAAAAAAAGAGGGCAAGTAATTGGTGGTAATGAGTGGAATGATAAGCGGATCAAATATATATTAAATAATCCACTTTACATCGGTAAAATTCGTTGGAACGTACATGATAGTAATTCTAATAATGAAAAAAGATCGTCAAAAGACTGGATTATTGCTGATGGACAACACGAACCAATTATTAGTACAGAGGTATGGGAAAAAGCTCAAACAAGAGTAGAACGTACAGATGTTATTCCTTGGGAATCTTCAAATTACCTGCTGTGTGGACTGTTACGATGTGCTGATTGTGGCGGTTCTCTTTCTGCCAACCGAAAGCGTGAAGTTCGGGGAGAAAAGGAACTTTTCTTTCCATTCTATAATTGTTCTAGATTTAGAATGGGTGGTAGTTGTCGTTCGCAGTATGTTAGCGTTAAAAAACTTGAAGCTGCAATACTCGACCATATCAAGAAAACATCCGAAACAACCGATCAAATTGCGGTAGAGATAGTAAAGGACAATAGTCATGAGGTTGCGGAACTAAACTTACTTGATCGCTCGTTAGAATCATACCGTGATCGCTACCTTCGTGTTAAACATGCTTTTGAGGCCGGGATAGATACCCTTGAGGAATACAAGGAAAACAAGTCCCGTCTTCAAAAGGAAGAAGCGGACATAAAAAATCGGATTGAACAGTTAAAGACTGTTAATCCGATTTGTGATTCTAACGAATTCCGGCGGCAACTCAAAAATGCCCATTCACTTCTAAGTGACCCCAACGTCCCATTGGTTGAAAAACAGCGTGCTATACGCCAGTACATAAAAAGTATTGAATTTTCAAGACAGAACAAGATTCTAAGGGTCAATTACTGTATTCGAGAGTAAAAATGGCTTTAAAATAAGCTTTTTTTGGAGTGAACGTTTTGGAGAATAAAGGTCCCCCCATAATTCCCAACCTATTTACTTTTTCGCTTGGATCATCACTCATCATTATCTTCTCCATGATCTGAAACTGCGGTTCCAGCGTTCTATTACCTGACTGCCTATAATTTTTCGCTATCTCAAACATAAGATCCTATTGAACAGTTCAACGCTCGAAATGCTCTGCTCTCATATGTATTATGCCATAGTCTATCGGAAGTGTATACTTAAGTACAAGGTGTTTTTAGGCTGTCTGTCCGTTAAAAGAACAAGATCTCCTGCTGATTATGAATTAAATCGGTATCCTGCTCCCCATAATGTTTCGATGTATTCTGGGGCAGATGGGTCTCTTTCAATCTTTTTTCTTATCTTCTGGACATGAACAGGCACAGTTGCAGTATCCCCCGGGAATTCATTTCCCCAGATCGTCTCAAAAATCTGTTCTTTGTTAAAAACAATGTTTGGATTTGTAGCAAAAAACACAAGCAGACTATATTCAGTGGTGGTCATTTGAACTTCTTTCCCATTAACGAAGACCTTGTGCGCTGCCGTATTTATTTCTAGTCCTCTATGGTTGATTATTTCAGCAGCTACTATTTTGCCCTTGAGCCGTTCATATCTTGTAATATGAGATTTAACCCTGGCAACTAACTCCGCAGGACTAAAGGGCTTAGTTAAGTAATCATCGGCGCCAAAACCCAAACCCCTAATTTTATCGATATCTTCATTTTTGGCGGATACGATAATCACTGGAATCTCCAATTTAGCGCGTATTTCCTTGGTGATGTGATACCCGTCTTTACCGGGCAGCATCAAATCCACAATAATAACCTGGTACAAACCCGATAGGGCCTGTTTCAAACCTTGTACCCCGTCTTGGACTATATCCGCTTCATATCCGTTTAGCTGGAGATAGTCCCGTTCCAATTCGGCAATATTCAGATCATCTTCAATAATTAAAATTCGTTTCATGCAGAGCCTCCTTCCTAATCAATTTGCGACAGGGAGCCTTATTGTAAAACAAGACCCTTCATTTTCCGTACTTGTTACCGCAATCGATCCTCCATGGGCTTGCACAAGTTCCTTAGCTATAGCCAGACCAAGTCCGGTACTCATTAAATCCTTTGTTCGTTCATTATCAATTCTGTAAAACCGATTAAAAATATCCGGCAGTTTATCTTTGGGAATTCCCGGTCCATTGTCTCTGATCTCAATGCCGATAAAATCATCCTGTCGATCCAGAATGATCTCAATAGTCAAGTCCTGATGCGCTCCATATTTAACAGCATTGCCAATCACATTTTTAAAAGCCTGATATAACCTCTTCCTGTCGATTTGTACAAGACAATCACTGACCAGCTTATCGAAGTAATGAAACTTAATGTTTCTTTCTTCAAGTTCAAACTTGAATTCTTCCATCAAGTCATTCATAAACGATTTTATTTGAATATTTTCGAAATTGAACTCCAGCTTCTGTAAATCCAACTTGGAAAATAAGAAAAGATCATCAATTAGCTTATCGACATAAACCGTATTTTGATAGATCGTTTGCAGATACTTATTAACCTTCTCCGGCTCTGTAACTACTCCATCCAATATTGCTTCAATATACCCTTGAACAGAGGTGATGGGGGTCTTCAGGTCATGAGAAATATTGGCAATGAGCGTCTTGCGATTCTCTTCATACTCTGACTTCACTTTGTCGCTTGCTTGCAATTTTCGAGCCATTTCGTTGAAAGAGTCCACTAATAACCCGATAAAACCTAAATCACACGTTCCATCGCTTTCTATCTTCACATCATAATTTCCCTTTGCAATCTCTTCCACTCCGTTTTTCAGCTTATTAATCGGTTTAAATACTCTTTTTTCCAGCCGCCGGAGAAAAATAAATTGCAAAATCTCTTTAACAATTATAAATACTGCAAAAAAAAGACTTATTGACCGAATACCTACCCATCGAAGCAGTAAGTAGAGAATGATGAGGTTGAATAGGATACTAATCGGACGAAAGAACCGCAGAGATCTACGATATTGATTAAATTCCCGATGTTTCCGCTGAAACTCTTGATGCCGGAATAATTCACGCTGTTGTTGATGGAATTCTTGATGTCGTCTATGTAATTTCTGATGAAGTTCCTTATGACCTCTCTGGAATTCCGGATGGAGCCCGTGGTAAATAGACTTATGTTTTTCCAGTTTTGTAAATATACGTTTCAATATCTTCTCAAACACCTAGCTCACCCGAATTTCTTCCTTCTTATTCGTCTTCATTATACTGAGAATGAGGGCGCAAAACAATCCACTTGTTCCGCGCCCTCGAATTGCCAAAGGATCTGGTTTAGCTCTCTTAATTAAACAGACTCAGCTCCGCCTTGAGATTCAAATCATGGTTTTCATTAAGCTCATTGATTTGCTTACCGCCAACTGTAACCGAGATCTTTTCTATTTCCCGATTTTTACTGAGCCAAACATTACACTTGATCGTTGGGTCCTGCAACGTCAAAAACTCTTTCATAAAGCCGTGATGTTGGTGAACTTCAGACATTGGTCTCTGACTTATTCTGTCTCGGCAGGCCTCTTTAATTTCATCCGGGATTTCCTTTATGTCTAAAGAAAGGATTACCGACTTATCTTCTTTTTCCTCTGCCTTAATTTGATTAAGAATACTTAGAACAAAGGCCAGCTTGGTTAATCTCCCCTTAAACCCTCGACATTTCAGCTCATCCCGTTGCTCACCGCAAGAGTGGCTGTGATGATGATGGTGATGCAGATGTTTCATAAAGCCATGATGCCCAGGCCCGTGGCAGCCTTGCATTGTAAACTCAGTTTGACTTTCATGTTTCACTTTCTTACCGTCATAGTCCAGTTCCGTATTCAGTTTGACTTTAGTCTCACCAGTTAAAAGATTTTTTTCAAATTCGTTTGCCAGATTCATAATTTTAGTTTGATCTTTCAGGCCTTCTACTTTCAGTATCCCCCTGATAACCTCCTTATCTTTCATTGTGGTAATAACATCGTACATAAGTTTAAGAATACTCATTTAAACAACCTCCCCTTTTTTCTGCTACAAATTGATTATAGAGGGAGATTATAAACTCATCGTAATGCAAGTATAAAAACTATCTAAAAATATTTTAAAATATTTATTTTGGATAGTAAAACAAAAACCAGAGCGTCAAAAACGTTCTGGCAACTACATTCAAGTTGATTATCCGAAAAGAACTGTTCCTAACTCCGGTCAAGCGATCAAAGTTTTCTATGCTATCTTCGGCTGGTTTTAAGCTCAGATTTACCGGTCTACACGATTTTAGTCGTCCATTCCTCCAGATTCCACACGGCGGTCACCCAATCCTCATAGAAGTCCGGTTCGTGGGAAACGACAATCACTGTCCCTCTATATTCGCTGATCGCTCTCTTCAGCTCTTCCTTAGCATCTACATCTAAATGATTGGTCGGCTCGTCCAGGACCAACCAGTTCACATCCTTCAGCATGAGCTTACACAGCCGAACTTTAGCGTTCTCTCCGCCACTTAAGACCATCATTTTGCTGGAGATGTGTTCTTTAGTCAAGCCGCATTTCGCCAAGGCCGAGCGCACTTCAGAATTTGTGAGTCCGGGAAAATCACCCCATACTTCATCTAACGCGGTCTTCTCATTCTTACGACTGGACTCTTGTTCGAAATAACCGGGACAGAGAAAATCTCCGAGTTCTACTTCACCGGAAATCGGGGGAATATACCCGAGCAATGTCTTGAGCAGGGTGGATTTGCCCAAGCCGTTGACTCCCCGAATAGCAACTTTTTGTCCTCGTTCAAGCATCAAATTTAACGGACGAGTCAAGGGTTCGTCATAGCCCAACACGATGTCCCGAGCCTCGAAAATCAATTTGCTTGGTGTCCGAGCTTCTCGAAATTTAAACTTTGGCTGGATCCTTTCCCTTGGTCGCTCAATCAAATCCATCTTTTCCAATTGCTTCTGCCGGCTCTTAGCCCGCCCAGTCGTAGAAATACGCGCCTTGTTCCGAGCTATAAAGTCTTCGAGCCGATCCACTTCTTTTTGCTGCTTGTCATAGGCTTTAATCTCCTGGACTTTTCGGCTTGCAGAGAGCTCCATAAATTGTTCGTAATTTCCGGTATAGCGTGTCAGGCTCGCATTTTCCATATGATAAATGACATTAATTACGCTATTCAAGAAGGGCACATCGTGAGAAACAAGAATAAAGGCATTCTCATACTGATTGAGGTAGCGCTTCAGCCACTCAATATGGTCCACATCTAAAAAGTTTGTCGGCTCATCCAGAATTAAGATACTGGGGTTTTGGAGCAAGAGCTTCGTGAGCAAAACCTTCGTGCGCTGACCTCCGCTTAAATCCTCGACATCTTTATCCAAACCGATTTCTCCGAGTCCCAATCCATTAGCGATTTCTTCGATTTTTGTATCGATCATATAAAATCCATTGTGTTCCAGAATGCTCTGAATCTCTCCAACATCTTCCAAGAGCTTGTCCATTTCGTTTTCCGAGACGCTGCCCATTCGATCATAGAGCACTAAGGTCTCCGCTTCTAAATCAAACATCCCTTGAAACGCCTCTTTGAGAACGTCACGGATTGATTTACCTTTAGTCAAAACCGTATGTTGATCCAAATAGCCAACTGTTACCCGGTTTGACCATTCAACCTTCCCTTTATCCGGCATAAGCGTCCCGATAATGATATCCAAAAAAGTTGATTTACCTTCTCCGTTCGCCCCCACCAAACCGACGTGTTCACCTTTTAATAAGCGAAAGCTCACGTCCTCTAAAATTTTGCGGCCACCAAATCCATGGCTGACATTTTCAACATTTAAAATGCTCATATGCCTGAACTTCTCTCCTTAATTATCCTAAATTAGGTACTTGCGAAAAATAAATAAATGATTCCGCTGCAGAAATCCCTTGTTATGCTATTAATATCACGTTTTATTGTCATCCTGAGCGAAGCGAAGGATCTTAAGCCCTAGATCCTTCGCTCTCGCTCAGGATGACACAAAAATAATTGCAGTGGCTTGATATTTTATAACGTTTTAGACTTTCTGCAGCGGAATCAGAAATGAATGAATCAATCTATTTATTTATTTATCGAACATTCCGCCGACTTTACGGCGCTTAGTGCCCTTCCTCTTCTCGCCGATTTTCTGCGTAGCTTTAAAAGGACCTCCTTGTTGGGAACTCTTCAGTTTTTTCTCTTCTACTACTCTTTTCATAGCTTCCAGCATTTTGTCATCCATCAGAAATTCATCCTCCAATAATTTAGGCTTTATGCGCTCTCCGCGTAGAGTATCCTAAGGCGCCTTATCCTTCATGCCTGGGTTATCCCTTGTTTTGCGCTATTTTTTCCGCCAATTCATTTAAATACGTCCAACGATCCAACAGATCGTTCAATTTGCTCTCCAGGACTTGTTGTATCCTGACCAATTCAGTCAGCTTGCCGAAATCACTGCCCACATCATTCATATGTTGATTATTATTTTGAAGTTCCTCTTCCGCCTGAGCGATTTGAGTCTCAATTTGGGCAAAGTCTTGCTGCTCCTTAAAGGTCATTTTTAACGGACGTTCCTTCTTCCTCTCCGGTTCTCCCTTGACCGACTGGACGTCCGTAATCCGAAAAGCTTTAGTCAACGCTGATTGGTTAGCGGCCTGCAGGGCTTCTTGTTCAGCCGCATAGACCTGTTCCCGATAATCTGAGTAATTCCCCACGTACGACCGGATAGCCCCCTCACCTTCAAAAGCAAAAATCTTATCCGTGACCCGGTCAAGAAAATACCGATCATGCGAGACAGCGATCACCGCGCCGGCAAATTCGTCCAGATAGCCTTCCAAAATAGTCAAGGTCTGAATATCTAAATCATTCGTTGGCTCATCTAACAAAAGGACATTAGGGGCGCCCATCAAAATCCTCAAAAGATAAAGCCTTCGCTTTTCCCCTCCGGAAAGTTTACCGATTTGGGTCCACTGCGCAGCCGGCGGAAATAAAAACCGCTCCAACATTTGCGATGCGGTCAAATACCCACCCTCAGCTGTCGGGATCACTTCAGCCACTGCTTTTATCTCATCAATCACACGAATGTCCGGATTCAAATACGTATTTTCCTGAGCAAAATATCCGATCTTGACCGTTGCTCCTAATTCCAGGCTCCCACCATCCGGCGGCAGGCGACCGGCGATCAAGTTTAATAAAGTCGACTTGCCACTCCCATTAGGACCAATAATCCCGATCCGATCATCCCTCAAGAGAATATAGTTGAAATCCTTGATCACAACTCCCCGGTCAGAAAACCCTTTTTGGACATGGGCACATTCCAAAATTTTCTTCCCTAAGCGAGATGACCCCGCCGTAATTTCAATTCGATCCGTGGCAGCCAGCGGCTTATCGGCAACAAGCTTTTCAAAGCGTTCGATCCTTGCCTTTTGCTTGGTCGTACGAGCTTTAGCGCCCCTGCGCATCCAGGCCAGCTCATTACGAAAGAGATTTTGCCGTTTTCTCTCCGTCGCATCAACTTGCTCTTCCCGCTCTGCTTTCAATTCCAAGAAACGACTATAATTTCCGGGGTAAGGATAAAGTCTTCCTTGATCTAACTCCAAGACTCGACTAACAACCCGGTCGAGAAAATAGCGATCATGCGTAATCATGACCAACGCACCTTTGCGTTTATTCAAATACTGCTCCAGCCAATCCACAGTATCATTGTCAATGTGATTCGTCGGCTCATCCAGGATCAATAGATCGGTAGGACTAATCAGCGCACTTGCCAAAGCCACTCGTTTTCTCTGCCCACCCGACAGTGTCCCTATCAGAGTATCGAATTTGCAAATTCCCAGCTTGCTTAGAATGGCTTTAGCCTCATTTTCCAGTTGCCAAGCATCCAACTCGTCCATCTGTTGCCCCAGAGCGATCAACGTTTGTTGCAGCCTGGGCTGCTCCGGGTCATCATTCAGCTTTTCCAAGGCCATTTCATACTCCCGCAGCAATTGCATCACCGGCGAGTTCCCCTTAAAGACCTGCTGTAAAACCGTCGCTGTTTCCTCAAAATCCGGATTTTGAGGAAGATATTCCAAACGCAGGCTATTCCCTATCGTCACTTTTCCCTGCTCCGGCCATTCAACACCCGCCAGAATTTTCAGTAAAGTAGACTTACCCGTCCCATTTACTCCAATAATCCCTATTTTTTCTCCTTCGTCAATCCCAAAGGAAATATCAGTAAAAAGAACTTTCTCGCCATAACTTTTCGTCAGATTCTCAGCCGTTAAGACGTTCATCTATATTCCTCTTCCCCTTGATAAAAGCTGTAGAACACCTTATTATATCATATTACAGCCAACGCTGCTCAAACAAAAATCCCACAGCCGTGCGTACTGACACGTTATGGGATCCAGGACAACCGCAACCCTCAACAGCTCAAAAGCTAGGAAACCTCTTCAAACCATGCAGCGTCCAGCGAATAGCAATGCAGCGTGTGCGAACGTGCTAAGAAGCTTCCTCCCCGTCGACCCCAAAGCCCAAGGAAGTTTCTTAGCAAAGAACAGCACTTTAGCGGAATTGCGTCCATGAGCGCCGGCGCTAAGGCGTTAAGAAACGCAACGGTTCACATGCAGTAATACCCAAGGGTTTTGCGTTTTAGCCGCAGCGACAAGCAAATAGCAATGCAGCGTGTGCGAACGTGCTAAGAAACTTCCGCTCTAATTCGGCAAATCAATACCAGGTTTATTCTTAGACTGCCTAAACAGTAGGAAATTGCGCCCAATAACTTGCACAAGTTCTGATCCGGTCTGTTCAGCCAGCTCAGCAGCCACAGTTTTCGGTTCTTCCGAACTATTTGGCAAGACCCGACCCTTAATAAGTTCCCGGGCCTCCAATGCCTCGTCTGCTTGGGCGACCACTGTTTCCGCAATTCCGCCTTTACCCACTTGCAAGATTGGCACCATTTCATTTCCCAGAGATCTTAAAAACCTTTTTTGTTTACCTGTTAACACCCGATATCTTCCCCCTAAAACTTTACTCATATCTTAAAACCGCCACACTACTCCCAATCAAACTTGACACCGGCGATCTCCACTTTATCTCCTTCTTTGATACCTTGAGCGCGCAGAGCGTCATCAATCCCCATAGCCTTCAAGATATTTTGGAAACGATAGACACCTTCATCACTCTCAAAGAAGGTCATCTTCACATGTTTCTCGATTTCTTTACCGGTGACAATAAAAAGATCATCCTCTTTATAAATCTCGAACCGCTGACCAGACTGAGCCTTAGTGACTAGATGTTCTGCAGAAAATTTAATCATCTCAGGTATCGGGATATCCGGCAAAAGCTGGGCAATGCGATAAAGCAAGGCCGGTATCCCTGCCCCAGTCGCTGCCGAAACCGCAAAAATTTCGTGACGCTCTTCAACTGCTTCTTTCAGCCGTTGCAAATGTTCCTCGGCACCCGGAATATCCATTTTATTAGCCACAATAAGCATCGGCCGCAGAGCAAGCTCGGGGCTGTAAAGCCGCAGTTCCTCCTGAATAATCCGCAAATCCTCCAGCGGATCCCGTTCTTCCGAGCCGGAAATATCCAAAACATGCAGAATCAAGCGGGTTCGCTCAGTGTGGCGTAAAAACTCATGCCCCAAACCCGCTCCCGCGTGAGCCCCCTCGATAAGCCCCGGAATGTCAGCCATTACAAAACTTTGACCATCCTCCAGCTCAACCACGCCCAAGTTCGGAATCAGAGTGGTGAAATGATAATCGGCGATCTTCGGTTTTGCTGCCGAGACTTTCGATATTATCGTCGATTTACCCACATTCGGAAAACCCACCAGCCCAACGTCTGCCAAAAGCTTCAACTCCAAGCGCAACCAGTGTTCCTCGCCAGGTTCTCCGTTTTCAGCTAAAGTCGGAGCTTTATTCGTATTACTCATAAACCGAGCGTTTCCTCTTCCGCCCCGCCCTCCGGCGGCGACTACGACACGCTGTCCATGCTTAGTTATATCTGCAATAAGTTTACCGCTATCCTCATCCAAGACAACGGTTCCCACGGGAATACGCAGCACAAAGTCTTCCCCGCTCCTGCCGCTCATATTTTTCGCTTGCCCGTGGTCACCCCGATCTCCTTTATAATGCCGTTTATAGCGAAAATCCACCAGAGTTCTTAAGCCCTCATCTCCAATAAAAATAATATCCCCTCCGCGTCCGCCGTCTCCACCGCTCGGTCCGCCTTCAGGAACGTATTTCTCCCGACGAAAGGCGACGGCTCCTGCTCCGCCATCTCCACCTTTAACATAGATCCTGGCCTGGTCGTAAAACATTAACATACTTGATTCTCCTTAGTTGCTTAAGATCTTCCAATAGATTGCTTTATCTAAGCTCTATTTATAAACTTAACCATTTTCTCAAAAAGAACATTGTCCTCATCCAGTAAGAAAAACTGGCAAGATAATCCTCCCGGCTCGTCATACAGAACCACCTCAGCATCCAGTTCCTTCAGATGCTTAGCACGTGAAGATATTTCCAGACATTCCTTAGTGTACCCGTATAAGGCTTCCGCATATTCTTCCCGCCAATGATCTTGCCAAAAATCTTCCTGTTTCATTCCCTCAGGAAAATCAATTGTCGCAGTAATATCTTCCTGCCTCAGAAGAATAAGAAAACCCAGCAAAATTGCCACGAGGTGAGGTTCCGGAATTTGCGCTATTTTTTGCTCTTGCTCAGATTTTGTAAGCATCTCCCGCATATACGCTTGGGCTTTCTCGGGTTGGTTTAGTTGGATGTTACCCATAATCACTTGCCAGTGATTAAGAAAGTCATGCCTCTGTAGGCGATACCACTGTAACACTTCAGACAACAAAACGTTTTCTACCTCTGACATATCGATTTCCTCTCAATTCGGTTGGAATTACTCCATTTGAAGTTTATCAAACTTTATCTCAGGACATGTGCCATTTTCAAGCCAAGAACCTCGATCATCGCTTCTCAGCACATGCACGAATAAACCCCTGGGAAAAACCCAGGGGCGAATAAAATACAACTTATTGGGCTACGGCCACCGCTGCTGTACGTTCAGCATAAACACTAACTTGCTTATGCAAGCGATCTTTATGCTCAAATTTAACATAACCATCGATCAAAGCAAATAAGGTATCATCTTTACCCAGACCACAGTTTTTAGCAGGATGAAACCTCGTTCCGCGCTGACGTACAATGATTGTACCGGCGCTTACAAATTGACCGTCGCCACGTTTGACACCGAGACGTTGAGCGTTGCTGTCACGACCATTACGTGAGCTACCAACCCCTTTTTTATGGGCAAAAAGTTGGAGATTCATTTTTAACATGGAGTCCACCTCCTTCGATCTATGAATATATAATTTTGACTATACGTCGTTTGTATCTGTTCAATACCTAATAACATAGTTTGCAGAATCCACTGAGCTTTTTCCAGTTCTTGCTCCGTAACTTCCAAAAGCCGACAGACAAGATGCCCGCTCGACTCCCGGACTTGAGGAGCCAGTTCTAAAAAATGTTCCAACCCATTGACAGCCGCTATACTCAGTGCAGATACCCCCGCACAGACAATATCCCGACCCTCTTCCGCAAACCCGGCATGTCCGATCAGCTCGAATTCGCGAATCCGCCCTTGATCATCCGCCCAAACTATCAGACGAATGCCGTCAGCACCCTTACGCTTGGAGTGCTTCGACAAGAACTTTTGTGTAGGGTTGACGATGTCCTTGCTTGCGACGATAATTCTTTTTGGATTTGTATTTGAAGACAATGACCTTCTCCCCTTTGCCGTGCTCCACAACTTTAAGCACTGCTGTAGCACCAGCCACAACTGGGGTTCCGACTTTAACCACGCCGTCTTTTTCCACGAGGAGAACCTTATCAATCGTCACGGCATCTCCCACGCTAGCATCCAATTTCTCGACGTAAACCACGTCACCTTCTTGAACTTTGAACTGTTTTCCACCAGTTTCAATCACTGCGTACATTTTATTACACCTCCCATGTCCTAGACTCGCCATTGCAGGTCGGTTTATTATAAACATAAACCCGTTAACACCTGATTCGAGCGGTTGCGGTGAGAAGTCACCACATTTAATTATTCTAACATTCAACATCTTCATTTGTCAAATAAATTCTATACCAAATACTCATCGATTATACCCATCCGGATTGTTCTTATGCCACTTCCACGCCGAAGAAATAATCGTCTCCAAATCACTGTAACTAGCCTTCCAGCCGAAAGCCTTTTCTATTTTATCCACCTTAGCAATCAGAACATCCGGGTCTCCCGAACGTCGCGCTGCTTCAACAACCGGGATATTTAGGCCGGTTATCCTTTTCGCGGCATTAATAACCTGGAGTACTGAATATCCCTGACCCGTCCCCACATTAAATACTCCACTGTTGATCTGATGATCCAGTGCCTTGAGCGCCAAGATATGGGCCTCCGCCAAATCCAATACATGAATATAATCACGTATACAAGTCCTGTCCAAAGTGTTATAATCCGTGCCGAAAACCTGAATCGCTTCCCGCTGCCCAAGAGCGGTCTTTAAGACCAACGGAATTAAATGCGTTTCGGGCAAATGTTCTTCTCCGATAGAACCATCCAAAGCCGCCCCCGCTGCGTTAAAGTAGCGTAAAGCAACCCACTTTAAACCGTGCGCCTTCTCCAGCCAAGGGAACGAGGCTTCGATCATCAGTTTTGATAAGCCATATGGATTGATAGGGCCTGTCGGGGATTCCTCTGCGATAGGTACAGTCTCAGGGAGTCCGTAGACAGCTGCAGTAGAAGAAAAGACAATTTTGTTAACTCCTAAGCGCAGAAGATTAGAAACAAACAGATTCGTTTTAGCTGTATTTTCATAAAAGTATAGATCCGGCATAGTCATAGATTCACCCACCAGGCTTCGAGCAGCAAAATGAATGACCGCCTCAACCTTATGGGATTCTACAATATTTCGCACTAGTCCCGCGTCACTGATGTCCCCTTGATAGAAGGGTACCTCCGCAGGAACCGCTGCTCTATGCCCCGTCACTAAGCTATCTAAGACAATAACTTCGACTTTCTTTTCGAGCAACACTTGAACAGTATGGCTTCCGATATAGCCCGCCCCTCCGGTAATCAAAATACTCCCCATACTTGCTCCTTCCTTTTTTAAAGGTTAAGCAAAAGGCCTCTTGCTTTGGCAAGGGGCTCTCTTGACGTACCTTAATGATTTGTAAACCAGTTTCATACCCGCCCGTTCCCATCACATGTCGGGCAGGGATTTGTATAGCGCACCGCTAAGGTTTGACCGATCTTTTTGCGGGTCATTTCCACAAGGCCCAATTGAGTCAGTCCCAAAACCTGAGACTTAGTCTTATCCCGAGCGCAAGCTAATTCCAAGGCTTCAATTACCTGTTGCTGATCCTCTCTGGACATCATATCAATAAAGTCGATGATGATAATCCCCCCCAGGTTTCTCAGCCGCAACTGGCGGGCAATCTCGCGGGCTGCCTCCAGGTTCGTATGGAGCACCGTTTCTTCCAGGGATCGTTGCCCCACATATTTTCCGGTATTTACATCGATCACGATTAAGGCCTCTGTCTGTTGGATTACCAGATAGCCTCCGCTTTTCAGCCATACTTTAGGCCGCAATGTTTTCTGGATTTCAACGTCCACACCATACCGCACAAAAAGGTCTTCTCCTGTGACAATAAGTATGTGCTTCGCCGCCGGATGTTCGATCTCGCGCAGAGCTTCGCGCAATACTTGAGCTACTTCTTCTTGATCAACAGTAATTTTTTCCACGTCATGATCAAGCCAATCCCGAACAAGCCGCGAGATCAAATCCACATCCTTGTGTACAAGACCAGGCATGGAAACATGAGGAATCCTCGCTTGTAAGGCTTGCCAAATAGCCACAAGTTGGGTAATATCCGCTGCTATCTCTTCTCCGTCAATCCCTTCAGCCAAGGTACGAATAATAACCCCCATACCTTCAGGTTTAGCCGCATCCGCCAGCTCCCGCAGACGCGCCCGTTCATTAGTATCTTGAATCTTCCGCGACACACCGATATAACTTACCTGAGGAAGAAGCACGACATATCGACCGGGAAGGGTTAAGTTAACACTAATCCGCGCCCCCTTCGTACCGACTGGCTCTTTGATAATCTGCACTAAAAGTTCTTGGCGAGGCTTAAGAATCTGCTCGATCCGAACCTGGGCAGCCGGATCAACCTTTTCATCCTCCTCAAAGCGTGACAGAACGGCATCACCAACATATAGGAATGCATTCTTGTCCAGTCCAATATCGACAAACGCCGCCTGCATACCAGGAAGAACATTCTCCACCCGACCTCGATAAATATTCCCCACCAAATGCGACGAACCAACCTCTTCCTCAAACACTTCCATTAATTCGCCCTTTTCAAAAACGGCTGCACGAAGCTTTTGGGATCGGCTTTGGAGAACTATTTCTTTCGAATTTCCCACTCTTTCATTACTCATACAGATAACACAGCTCCCCTCCCCCAAGTACCTCATCAGCAACCCTAAAACAACCTCCACCGCACACAAATCTGTGCCGCAGGGGATTTGCCGTCCCCTCACAAGAATACCAAGAAACCATCCCCACTTATAGCTTGCACATCCTGCGCCCAGTTCAACACCGATGCAGAGATACCGCATGCCTAAAAAGCATGTCCTAGCGCACTTCCAGCCAACAGCAATAATGTGAACGCAAGAAAGAACCGTCCCCAACTTGCACACATGCCAACTTTACACATGAGAAACTGCCCCACCATTTGAACATCCTGAACCCAACCCAGCAGCGATGCAGAGGTGCCGCATGCTTAAAAAGCATGTCCTAACGAGCGTCCAGTCAACAGCAATAATACGAATGCAAGGAAGAACCGTCCCCAACTTGCATGCCGGCCCAAACCGTTCCCTGCCCGACGGCGCAGCTCAGTTTCAAAGCGGAGAGGTGCGATTTTGCCAAGAGAGCACTTCAGCGGAATTGCGTCAATGAGCGCAGACGATGTTGCGTTAAGAAACTCAATGGTTCACATGCAGTAATACCATGAGGTTTTGAGTTTTAGCAACATCGTCAAGCGAATAGCAATGCAGCGTGTGCGAACTGGCAAAATCGCACCTCGGAGCCGCCTCGAACTCAGCAAGCCGTCTCTACTCGGCAAGCTGCACAAACCCATCGTGCTCCAGCGGCGAGCTATTCTCCCCCTGATAACTCACATGAACTCCCGTCCGCTTAATATGCAGCGCATCTAAATCCAGCGGCAAATTCTCCAGCTCTCGCAAGCTAGCCAACACTTCCTCCGGACGAACACTGCCGGCGTTACCCATTTCGACTTCCA
>Ga0326727_10009664_pt1 | contig 23542 bp, 18 predicted proteins | sample MB2enrmetagenome_FD_207643 | JGI IMG/M metagenome (GOLD analysis project Ga0326727, IMG submission 207643) | Lab enriched peat soil microbial communities from McLean, Ithaca, NY, United States - MB29MY | ecosystem: Environmental > Terrestrial > Soil > Wetlands > Peat | place: USA: New York... | reverse complement strand
GCCGCGTCCCGGTCCCCGAACTGCGTCCTCCGCTTTCCCTGTGCAAGTCCACCGGAGTGACTCTGGGCCCCGGACGGCGCGTAGTCGTCATGCCGGATCGCGGTGGAGTGGGGCACGCTCTCGTGGAGGGTCTCCAGTTGATGGGCGTCGAAGTCCTCCAGCTCGATCCTGCCATGGATGCCGGTGCGCTGGCCGCTCGTCTCCAGGAATGGCTCGCCGCCGGCCCCGTCGCGGGAGTCTACTGGCTTCCCGCCCTGGATCGCGAGGGCAGCTTGAGCGAAATGGATTTGGACGCCTGGCACGAAGCTCTGCGCGTGCGTGTCAAATCCTTCTACGCCACGATGCGCGCTCTTTACGAGCAGGTGGCCTCGCCCGGCACTTTCCTGATTTCGGCGACGCGGCTCGGCGGCCGGCACGGCTACGATGACGCCGGAGCGTTCGCGCCACTGGGCGGAGCCGTCACGGGCTTCACTAAAACCTACAAACGCGAGCGCACCGCCGCTCTCGTCAAAGCCGTCGATTTCGAAGCCGAGCGCCAGACCTTCGAGGCCGCCGAAATCCTGATCGATGAAACCCTCCGCGACCCCGCCGTGGTCGAGGTCGGCTGCCGGGGCGGCCAGCGCTGGACAATCGGGCTGCGCGAGCAGCCGGCCGCGGATGGCCAGCCCGGCCTCGCGCTCGATAAGAACACCGTCTTTGTCGTCACGGGCGCCGCGGGGAGCATCGTCTCCGCCATCACCGCCGATCTCGCCGCCGCCTCCGGAGGCGCCTTCTATCTTCTCGACGTGGTCCCCGAGCCCGCTCCGCACGACCCCGATTTGCAGCGCTTCGCCGCCGATAAGGAAGGCCTCAAGCGCGATCTCATCGCGCGCCTGCAGGCCAACGGCAAACGGGCTACTCCCGCAATGGTGGAAAAGGAGCTGCAAGCCCTGGAGCGCGCCCAGGCCGCACGCGCCGCCATCGATGCGGTTCAAGCCGCCGGCGGAACGGCGCACTACTTCAGCGTCAACCTCACCGATGCCGCCGCGGTGGCCCAGGCGATCGGCCAGGTGCGCGAGCGCAGCGGCCGCATCGATGTGCTGCTGCACGCTGCCGGCATCGAGCGCAGCCACATGCTGCCTGCCAAGGACGCCCGCGAATTCGATCTGGTCTTCGACGTCAAGAGCGACGGCTGGTTCAATCTTCTGCGCGCCATCGGCGATATGCCTCTGGGGGCGGCCGTGGCGTTCGGCTCCATCGCCGGCCGCTTTGGCAATGGCGGCCAGACCGATTACAGCGCCGCCAACGACCTGCTGTGCAAAATCGTCTCCAGTTTCCGAACCACCCGCCCGGCTACCCGCGGCATCGCCATCGATTGGACCGCCTGGGGCGGAATCGGTATGGCCACCCGCGGCTCCATTCCGAAAATGATGGAGGCTGCGGGCATCGACATGCTGCCGCCCGAAGCCGGCATCCCCTGGATTCGCCGCGAATTGACCGAAGGCGGTACGCGCGGTGAAGTCGTCGTCGCCCAGCGTCTCGGCATCCTGTTGGATGAATGGGATGCCGAGGGCGGCATCGATATCGCCGCGCCGGCCGCCTCTTCGCCGGGGCCGATGATCGGCCGCCTCAGCCAGGCGAAACTTCACGGCGGCCTCACCTTCGAGACCACCCTCGATCCGAAGCTCCAGCCGTTCCTCTACGATCACCGCATCGCCGGCACGCCCGTGCTGCCCGGCGTCATGGGCGTCGAAGCCTTCGCGGAAGCCGCCCTCTCCATGCTTCCGGACTGGAAGGTCGAAGCTCTGGAGGACGTTGATTTCCTCGCGCCATTCAAATTCTACCGGGACGAGCCGCGCTCCCTGACGGTCCAGGCGGCGCTCTCTCCTCTCGGCGATCAAGTGGTGGCGGATTGCCGGTTGATCGGCAGCCGGTCGCTCCCCAACCAGGCCGAGCCGCAGATCTCGACGCACTTCACGGGACGCGTGCGGATGTCGCGCAACGCGCCTGAAACCACACCAGCCGAGACGCCCGGCGCGCCCGCCGGTCCCATGATCGAGGCCGGCGATATCTATCGCTTATACTTCCACGGGCCGGCATACCAGGTTCTGGAACGCGCCTGGCGGGATGGAGACCGTATCGTCGGCCAGATGGCCCAAGGCTTGCCCGACAACCATCAACCGCCCGACCTGCCACTCTCGATGGCGCCGCGCTTGATCGAGCTTTGCTTCCAGACCGCCGGCCTCTGGGAAATCGCGCGGGGCCGCATGGGTCTGCCGCAGCACATCGATCGCGTCTCGCTGTTCCGTGCGCCGGAGTTGGCCGATGGGCCGCTGTTCGCGGTGGTCGCTCCGGATCTCGCGAATGGGAGCTGCGCGGTCGAGGTTGTGGACATCGCGGGAACCCGCTACCTCTCTATGAGCGGCTACCGCATGGTGGCGCTCGAGTCCATCGATGGCGAGCCGGTGAAAGCCTTGCAAGCCGTCCTGGCCGCGGGCGCGAGTAAGTCTATGGCGAGCGTCGTATAGCCATGAACACCAACGAGATCGACGTATATTGGCTCGAACAGACCGAAGCTGAAATTCCGGCGGAGAACTACTGGCTCACCAGAAGCGAGACTCTCCGCCTGGATGCCCTGCGCTTCCCCAAGCGTCGTGACGATTGGCTTATGGGGCGCTTTACCGCAAAAAGGGCCGTGGCCGCCTGGCTCGGCATGCGCCCCGCGCGGCTGGAGGAGATCGAAATACGCTCCGCGGCTTCGGGCGCGCCCGAAGTCTACTTGTTGGAACGGCCCGCGCCCATCGTGATTTCCCTAAGCCATCGCAACGGCGTGGCTGCTTGCGCGGTGGCCCCTTCTGGCGTGGCCTTGGGCTGCGATCTGGAAATCGCGGAGCCGCGTGGCGAAGCCTTCCTCGCCGACTATTTCACAGCCGGGGAACAAGCCTGGATCCGGGAGGCGCCCGCCGCAGAGCGGCCCCGGCTCGCCGCGCTCTTCTGGAGCGCCAAGGAGAGCGCCCTCAAAGCGCTGCGCGCCGGCCTGCGGCTCGATACCCGCTCGGTGAGCGTGACATTGAACGGCCCGCACGAGCCACCCGAGCAGTACCGCGCCAATGGCTGGCATCCGCTGTGCGCGCGCCACGGCAACATCGACACGTTCCACGGCTGGTGGCGCCAAACCGGAACCTTGCTGCGAACCCTGGTGGCCGCGCCGGCGCCGGCAGCCCCGCTCAGCTTGCGCCCCGCGCGCAGGCATTCTGCAACGGCAGCCGCCGCAACGGCACTCGCGAGTTCCGCTTAGGACGCCATCCCCGGCTCGGCCGGCGGCAGCTTGAGCTTCCCACGCGCCACCGCCGCCATCAGCGTGGCTACATGCAGTGAATGATCGAAGCGGCCGTCCAGCATCGCGCGAGCCAGTTCCGCGAGCGTCCACACGGTAACCTCGATGCCCGCTTCCGGCGCCCGACCCTCCACCCGGCGCGCTCCCGTCGCCAGGCAGTTCCAGATGCGGTTGCCCAAGCGCCCGGTATCCGGAAACATGGGGCCGAGCACCTCCAGGGTCTCCGCCTCATAGCCGGTTTCCTCGAGCAACTCGCGCCGCGCGGCCTGCTCCGGCGTCTCGCCCGGATCCACTAGGCCGCTGGGCAACTCCAGCATGTACCGCTCCACCGCCGGCCGGTACTGCCGCACGATCAGCACGCGCTCATCGGGCGTGATGGCCAGGACCGCGGCATAATCCGGAAGCCGGAGCGAATACCACGGGGCCCCGGCCGGCTCCAGCGTCTTGGCGAGCAGATCGAACCACGGCGTCCGAAATGCGATAGAGCTGTCCAAGGGTCTCATGGTCTCCAGCCGTCACATATTACAGAAGTAGTTATTTGCCGCGATAGAACACGCGCCAGACTTTGCCCTTCTGGCTTTCGGTGATATACAACGATCCGTCGGGCGCCTGCGCCACCCCGTCCGCTCGCGCAAGAGCATCTTCAGGGTTCATGATCTGCGCCTTTCCGGCGAAGCCGCTCGCAAAGACCTCGAATTTGCCCGAGGGTTTGTCGCCAGAAAATGGCTGGAACGTAATGTTCGAAACTTCCTGCGGAAGTGGCGCGCGATTCCAGGATCCATGAAAAGCAATAAACGCGCCGTTGCGATACCGAGGTGGCAACTGACTACCGCTGTAGAACATCACGTCAACCGGCGCCCAGTGGGCCGGAAAACTGGTGATCGGTAATTTGAACTCCGCGCAACGGCCGACCGTTTTGCCATCCCCGCCATATTCCGGATTCAGCAGCAATTGGTTCACGGTGTAATCGTAGAAGCAGAACGGCCAACCGAAGTTGTCGCCTTGTTTTTCAACCCGGTACATCGGCTCGGCAGGGCGGGTGGCGTTCTCCTCCGCAGTGAACTTCCCGGGCCAAAGCACGTCGAGCTGATCGCGGTTGTTCATCACTACGTAGAGAGCGCCGTCATGCCACGTAATAGCCGGCATCTGGCGCATTCCGGTCGCGTACCGGACACCATCTGCCTGCGTCTGTCCGAGCTTGCTGTCGCTGAATTTCCAGATTCCGCCATGCTTTTCGAGAATCGGGCAGGGGTCCTGTCCAGGCGATTGTCTGCTACGGTCACGCACCTGGCAGGCGTTTGAGGGAGCGCCGACATTAACATACAACGATCCCTTGCCGTCGAAAGCGATGCCCTTGTCGCCGTGCTGCCGGCCGCCCTCCAGCCCCGAAACCACGACTTCCGGGGCGCCGGACGGCTTGAGTTGGCCCGCTGTCATTTTGTAACGCTCCACCGAGTTCACCTTCGCAACCCACAGGTAGCCGTCACGCAACTCGATGCCGGTGGCGCTGCCTTCTCCGAATTTCTCGACGATTTCGAACCGGCCATCCCCATTAGCATCGCGGAGCGCCGCCACCCCGCCATCCATGAGAGCGACATAGAGGTCGCCGTTGGCCGCAACCGTGGCATGGCGACCCTGGCCCAGATTGTTCGCGACCACCAGAGCGCAGAAGCCCGGAGGCAGCGTGAGACCACCGTTATCCGAATCGCAGGCGATAGGACCCGCGGCGTGCAGAGCCGATTGGGAGAGTAACATCGCAGCAGCCACTACAAGATATAGAAAAGAGTTTCTTGAGTCGATCATGGCGTGTCCTTTATACGAGACAGTGCAGCTAGCTACAGGCTACCATAGGTATGTGAAACCACTCTTATGGTTGGCGTGTCTGGCGGTGCTTGCGACGGCCCAGTTTCGAGGGCGCGCGCAAGATCATACCTCCACGCGCGACGGCGTCTATACCGAAAGTCAGGCCCGGCGCGGAGAGGCGTCGTACCGGAAATCATGCGCTTCATGCCACGGCCAGCAATTGCAGGGTTCCGGAGCGGCCACTCCTCCGCTCGCCGGATCTGACTTTACGGCGAACTGGGATGGCCAGACGTTGAACGACTTATTCGACCGGATTCAAACCACCATGCCGGCGGATCATCCCGGAAAGCTCTCCCGCGCTGAAAACGCCGATATTCTCGCCTACATGCTGCAGTTCAATAAGCTGCCCGCGGGCAAGAAGGAGCTTCCGAGCGACCCGGACGCGCTGCAGCAGATCCAGTTCGAAGCGGTCAAGTAGCTCCCGACCTGTATGCGTACGTACGGCGGGCGGCGATGCGTACTGGTATACATTACCCTTGAGGTGAACTTCCGATGAAGACGACGCTCCGAAGCGTACTTTCCGCGGCCATCGTTATCGCATCGCCGATTATGGCGCTCGCTCAGAATCCTCCGGCCAAGGCTCCGCCGCCGCGCCCGGTCTTTTGGGTCACCACGACGGCCTGGTCGGATGGCGCGGAGATTCCCATGCGGAACGCGGTTCGGGGTGACAACAAGTCGCCCGCATTTGAGTTCCACTGGAACCTGGGCACAAATCCAACGACCCTTCCGGCTGGTTTGCAGAGCTACGCCGTGATTTTTCACGACGTCGAAAACGCCATGAATAAGACGACGGCCGACACTCTCCATTGGACGTTGTTTAACATTCCCGGAACCGCCCAGGGGCTGCCAGAGGGATTGGGATCTGGCGACCTGCCCGATGGAGCGCGCAATGGTCCGGGCCTTGCGTCTCTTACCGGAAAAACTCCAGCCTACTTCGGACCCGGCGCGGGCCCCGGGCCTTTGCATCACTACGTATTTGAATTCTACGCCCTCGACACGAAGCTCGATCTGCCCGCCACCACAACGCGCGAGGACTTGCTTAAGGCCATGGATGGCCATGTTATTGGCAAATCGGCGTGGTTCGGCCGGTTCCATACGCCGGCGCCGTAGGTGCGGTTAAGACTCGCGCCTGCGTCGTGAGAAACGAAACAAACCCCTCGCCGGCCGGTGGCCGCGTGCGGCAAAATGGAACGCAGGAGACACTTTTGAATGCGAAGAATCATGCTGATGAGCTCTCTTGCCGGCCTCTTGGCCGTCTTTGCTTTGGGCCAGGCTCCGCCGCCCACGTACCCGCCCCAGGAGTTGGATCGCCTGGTGTCCCGTATCGCCTTGTATCCCGATCCGCTTCTGGCGCAGGTTCTGGCGGCGGCCACTTTTCCCGATCAGATCCCCGATGCCGCCCGCTGGGCCGACGAGCATCACTATTTGCAGGGCGATCAATTGGCGGCCGCCATTGAGGCCGACCAACTCCCCTGGGACCCCAGCGTACAAGCGCTGCTCCCCTTCCCATCGGTCCTGGATATGATGGCTTCCGACCCGGCGTGGACCGGTGAATTGGGCAACGCTTTTCTGGCTCAGCAGGCTGACGTCATGGACGCCGTGCAGCGGGAACGCCACAAGGCGTATCAATATGGATATCTCAGGAGCAACGCGCAGCTTATCGTGAACGACGGCCTGTATATCGAGATCCTGCCCGCGCGTCCCGATTTCATCGTCGTGCCGTACTACGACCCATTGGTCGTCTTTGCCGCGCCACGGCCGGGCTTTTTCGTGGGCGGCGCGATCAGCTTCAATTTCGGCATCGCCATCGGGGTCGCCTTCCGGCCTTGGGGCTGGGGCCTCAACCGTTTTGCCTGGGACGCGCATACCGTGTTCATTAACGATGCGCCCTGGAGGCGGACCTGGGCCAATCGGGCGGCGTACGTTCATCCTTACGCAGTGCCGAGGTACACGCAGCAGCAGCGCCGCCCGGAGACCCACCAGCTTGTGCCTCGCTCACCGCGTGAGCGCGAGGCCGCCCGGACGGGCCGCGCGCGCGTGGAAGAGCACGACCGCGGCCGCTGATTGGGGCGAGCGCGCGTGAAGCATTCCAGTCGGCTGCTAAGTCTCTACCGATAACGGCTCGAAAGAATGTCGAGAGCGGCAGCGCGATAAGGCACTTCGTTGGCGGCGGAGGGATGCCGGTCTCTGAGATATGCGGCCATGTCGGATATCTCGGTTTCGTGGATTTGGGGCCACGCCAGGCTCCTTTTGGTCAACTCGGCTTGCATGGCAGACCCGTGGCTCAACAGCGCGGCGACCATGGACACCGGAGAGAGATCGCGTTCGCTCAGCATGGGGGCGCTGCTCCCCTGACCGGTATGGCAAGTGGCGCATTTCTTCTTCGTAAACGCGATTTCGCCGTGGTGCGCGTCGCCGCGAGGCTCCAGGGACCACAAATATGCGAACAGATTGCTCATTTCGTCACGGCTCACGGCAGGCAGTGTCTTCAGCCTGGTGGAAGCGTTCCAAATCTCGGCTTGTATATCCGCCAACGAGATTCGCTCCGTGCGCTCCTCCAAAGAGGCCTTCCCCTGGTGGCAGCTATCGCACTGCACGGAATGAAACACGTTGCGTCCTTGTTCGCTGTCCGCGAGCTGGAACTGGAACTTCTTGCTGCGGATCTCACGGAGGTTGTCCAGGTAAAGAAGAAGGTCGTTCATCTCCTGGGATGTGAAGCGCGGATAACGCACACCCTTACGCTCCAGCGCGCGCTCCATCCCCTGAGGATTCCAGGTGTCCAGCGCAAACCCGATCGGGTCGCGCAACGAATGCCACGTGACGACGGTAGGCGCATCCGCGGAAGCGCGCTCCCGGATGCCGTGGCAACTCGAGCATTGCTTCGCTCTGAAGATCTGCTTACCCCTTCGGGCATCGGCCATAGGCTCGAAATACCTCTTAGACGTGAAGTAAGCGAAAAGGTCGGCCGATTGCCCGGCATTGATGGCGAATGCCCCCTTTGTCCGCACGCCGGTTTGCGCCCACGCGGAAGGATCATGGTTCCACAACACGCCAGCCAGGCCGGCGGGCGTATAGTTGCGGGACTTCCGTACGCCGAGATCCGGGGCTCTATTGCCACCTTCTCCATTCACCTTGTGGCAATTGATGCAGCCTCGATCTCGCAGCACCTGTTCACCACGCGCCGCATCGCCTGTGGCGCTTTGCGCCAGCAGGCCGCCGCAGCTGGCGACTGCAAGACTCAGGATCTTCAAATATTGTGCCATTCGCATTCCCTCCAGTTACCGTTCCCGACTTCGGGATTGTTAACCAGGTCCGGCGCCGGTGCAGCGAAAAACAGCCGTAGCGCCCCCCTGGCACCTATTGAGGTCATTCCGCGCGTTGCCGCCTTCATGGACGTGACGTGGCGTTCGATGAACTCTTTTTTCTCTGTCGTCGTGACCATGGAAGTTTTCATCTCCCACTCGCGAAGGGCGAGAAGAATTCGTGAAACAGCGCCAGCATCTGGTCACGTTCCAGATGGCCCACGAGGTTGGAAGAGAAGTGGCCGCCATCCGCGGCAAACTCTCCCATCCCGGCGTGATCCTGCAAAAACTGGCTGATGCGGCTTAGCTCGTGTTCCATCCATTGGCGAGCCTCGGCCCCGCGCCGCACCCCCTCGAGCGTGCGCGGTTCTACCCTTCCCTCGAATAGCCAGCTACCGTAGGGGTTGGCGGTCAGGTGCGCCGGATCGGCACGAAGATACAGATTGCATGCGGTGAGCAGGATCTCGTTGGGAAATACGACTTCGAAATCCGAGCCGCCGGCAGTCAGCACGGCCGTCGGCCGGTGAACGCCCTGCTGCCAGACGTAGGCGATGCGATCGATCTTACCCAGCGCGCGGCAGAGGAAAGCGTCGATGCCCGCGTGGCACATGCCGCCTTCGGTCACGTCGATCCACATGTGATTGGCGCTGTACCCGAGCCACTCGGGCATCGCGACGCCATGCACTTCGTTGCATGTGTCCTCGGGGTGCGCCATGGAGAGATACAACTCGCAGTACCGGTAGCCATCGTTTCCGCAACGTGACTGCAGCGATTCGCTGTAGGGCACAAACTTGGCCACCGGCGCTCCGCCGCAGTACTGCATCAGCGACTCGCACAGGTAGGGGCATACCACAGCGGTCCCTTCCCCTGGAGCCTGCGCGCGGTATACCAGGCAAGAGATGTAACCGGCGGAAGAGCACTTCTCCTCCACGCGCCCGCTCAGCGTCATGGGGATTAACTTGCGCTGCGAAACGGCGCGGCAGTACTTCACCTGGGCTTCTTTCAGGAAGGGACAGGTCACTCTTCGTCTCCGTCGGCCATAGTACGGCCCACTCCAGTTCTAAGCACGAATCATTCCATGCAGAAAATAAATGAGTTGCAAGGATTAGAGGCCTCGGTTTTGCGGGATATACGGACAGTTGCGTCTGAAATTCCGGCGCGCAGAAAGTTGTGAAGACGGCGGTCTCGGCGCCACTATTCGGAATGAAGGTAGGTTCAGGATGCGCCTAACCCTATTCTTGCTGGCCTGCGGCCTGGCGCTGGCCGATTCCGCCCAGGATGTGCTGGCGCGAGCCTATGAGGCGTTGCGCGTCCGAAACTACGACACGGCTGTTGAAGAATTCTTAGAGGCTATCCAAGCCTCCCCGGAAGTAGCTGCAATTCATAAAGATCTGGCCTATACCTACCTCAAGATTGGGGAGAACGACTTGGCGCGCGACCAGTTCCGGAAAGCGCTCGAGATCGATCCCGCCGACGCGCACACGGCCATGGAGTACGCCTATCTGTGCTACGAGGGCGGCGAGCAGGCCCAGGCGCGGCGCATCTTCGACCGGCTCCGCCAGTCCGGCAACGCCGATGCGGCGCGGGCATTCCACAACGTCGATGCGCCGCTGGCCGCCGGAATAGCGCGCTGGCGGGAGGCTATCCGGCTCGGCGCCGATGACTTCAGCGCGCATTTCGAGCTGGCCCGGCTCGCCGAGCAGCGCGACGAGCTGGAACTGGCCGCCGGAGAGTACGAGAAGGCATGGCGTGTGCTGCCGTCAAGACGCACGGTGCTGGTGGATCTGGGGCGCGTTTGGCAGGCGCTCGGCCGTACGGAGGATGCCCTCGCGGCGCTGCTGGCGGCCTCCCGTGGAAGCGAAACCCGCGCCGCCGAGATGGCGCGGGAGCTGATGCCGGTTCGATATCCGTACGTCCCGGAGTTCCGGCGTGCGTTGCAGTTGGACCCCTCCAACAGTGAGCTGCGTCGGGAATTGGGATACCTGCTCCTCCGCATGAACCGGCAGGCCGAGGCCGAGCGGGAATTTCAGACACTCACGGAAACCGTTCCAGAGGATCTGCTATCAGCCACGCAACTGGGATTCCTGCGATACGCGCGCGGCGACCTCGAAGGCGCCATGCCGCTTTTCGAGCGCGTGTTGGCCGGAAAGGATAACGATCTCGCTAATCGGGTCCGTGCCGTGCTGCGGCTGCCCCAGGTGCTGAAAGCGCGCGACGAGCCACCGGCCTCCATCGACGCCAAAATCATGGCCGAACGCAGCATCAAGGCCGGCTACCTGAATGACGCCCTCAAGTATCTGGATCAGGCCCTGGAAGCGGATCCCTCGGACTCGGGAGTGATGCTAAGACTCGGGTGGACCTACAACATGCTGCGCCAGGACTGGCTTGCCTACCACTGGTTCAAGCTGGCGCGCGGGAGCAGCGATCCGCACGTGGCTGCGGAGGCTTCGCAGGCTTGGCGCAACCTGCGCCCCGCCAACGAGACATTCCGGACCACGGTTTGGCTGTACCCCGTGTACTCGAACCGTTGGAGGGACTTGTTCTCATACGGACAGGCCAAGACCGAATGGCGCATTCATTTCCCGGTGCGGCCTTACTTGAGTCTGCGGTTCATTGGAGACACCGAAGGCGCCATCGGTTCGATCAATCCTATATACCTCTCGGAAAGTTCGTTTATCGTGGGCATGGGCTTGGCCACGCCCGCCTGGCACGGGATCACCGGATGGGCCGAAGCCGGCTCGGCCGTTGGCTATTTGACCGGCCACATGCTGCCCGATTACCGCGGGGGCGTCTCCGCCGCGCACACCCTGGGACACTCTCTCCAAGCCGAGGTGCCCGGCTGGTTCGCGAGTGCCACCCTGGATGGCGTTTTTGTGAGTCGGTTCGGCAATGATTTCCTGGTGTATACCCAGTCGCGCCTGGGATATACGCTCGGTCCGACCTCCGCGCGCATGCAGCTCTATTGGAACGGCAACCTCACCATCGACACACAGGGGCAGGAGTGGGCCAATTTCGGAGAAACAGGCCCTGGTATCCGGATTTCGCCGCCCGTGCTACCGCGTTCGGCTTATTTCAGTCTGGATCTGGTCTGGGGAGCGTACACGGCCTCGTGGAGGCCTCCGTTTCGCGATATTCGCATTGGACTCTGGTATGCGTTTACACGCTAGTTTGGCCCTATTGATGGCCCTGCCGGTTCGGTTAGCGACAGGGGCAGAACTGCCATCCTTCGCCGTGCTCACTCAGGACCCAGGCGCATGGCCAGAAATTTTCGCTTCGGTCGGCATCCCGGCGCGCCCCCCTTCGACAGCCTGTATTCTAGTGGCACGGAGCGGCACGCCGGCTTCCGCCGAATGGGCGGGGCGCGTGGAGCGAGGCGCCATTCTGATTCTGGAAGGCGAATCGTCGCTGGCCGGGTTGTTCGGTTTCCGGCCAGGTACGGAAAGCGTCCGAGTGACCAGCCTGACGGACGTCGCCCGCCCCATGCTGCCGATAGTTTGGGAGCAGGGGCTGGAGTTGCCGGTGTTTGAGCTGCCGGAAGGAGCCAAGGTCTTCGCTCGGGAGCGGTGGACCGGAGCGCCTCTGACCGCCGGTCTGCGTCGCGGCTCGGGCGCGGTACTGTGGGTGGCGGCGCCTCCAGGCGAGCACGGGTATGAGCGGTTCCCCTACCTGCTCGATGCGCTTCTGGCCTTAGGTATGGAGCCGCCTTTCCGGTCCGCGCGAACCTGGGCGTTCTTCGATTCGTCCTACCGTTTGCGCGCCGATCTGGACTATTTCGCCGCGCGATGGCGAAACGCCGGGATCGCCGCGCTGCATGTAGCGGCATGGCACTTCTTCGAGCCGGATCCGCGGAACGATGCCTACTTGAAGAAATTGATCGAAGCTTGCCACCGCGAAGGGATCCAGGTCTACGCCTGGCTCGAGTTGCCGCACGTAAGCGAGAAATTCTGGGACGACCATCCGGCGTGGCGCGAGAAGACCGCAGTTTTGCAAGACGCCCAACTCGATTGGCGTAAGCTCATGAATTTGAATGATCCCGACTGCTTCCGCGCAGTGGCGGCGGGGGTCCAGCAACTGCTCGGCCGGTTCGACTGGGACGGCGTAAACCTGGCTGAGCTGTACTTCGAATCGCTCGAAGGCATCGATAACCCTTCGCGCTTCACACCCATGAACGACCGCGTGCGGGCTGCGTTCCGCAGCCAGAGTGGGTTCGATCCCATCGAGCTGTTTGACCGCCGGAAGGATGCCGCTTCGCGCAAGCTGTTTCTCGATTTCCGCAGGGATCTGGCGGCCCGCATGGAGGAGGAGTGGCTCGGCGAGATCGAAAAGGCCAAGCGGCAGCGTCCCCAGCTCGACCTGGTATTGACCCATGTGGATGACCGGCTCGATCCGCACATCCGCGAGGCCATCGGGTCGGATGCCGCCAAGCTGATGCCGTTGCTCGAGAAGCACAATTTCACTTTTTTGATCGAGGATCCGGCGACCCTCTGGAATCTCGGCGCGCGGCGGTATCTGGATATTGCCGCGCGCTACCGGCCGCTTACCACTCACCAGGAAAGGCTGGCAATCGACCTCAACGTCGTCGAACGCTATCAGGATGTGTACCCGACCAAGCAGCCGACCGGCACAGAACTCTTCCAGACCGTTCATCAGGCGGCCGAGAGTTTCGCGCGCGTGACGCTCTACTTCGAGAGCTCGCTATTGCAGCCCGATTGGAGGCTGCTGCCGGCGGCTGCAGGTGTCGCTCGAGCGGAAAGTGCGGGCAGGGCGGTGACCGTGGAGTCAGCTTCTGGTGTGGGCATGGTTTGGAAGGGATCAGCTATGGTGGATGGCCAACTCTGGCCGGCGTTCGACCAGGATGTGGTATGGCTGCCCGCCGGGAAGCATACGGTGGAGCCGGCGCGGCATGGGGCTGGGTTACACCTTGTGCGGTTCAACGGCGATTTGAGAACGGCTCGCGTCATAGGCGCGTCCGAGCTGCGATTTTCATATCAAAGCGGGGGACGCGCGCTCGCGATCCTGAGCCGGACGCCGGTCCGCATCGAAATCGATGGCACCCGCCAGCCTCCGCTACTGGCGGGACGGGTTACGGTGTTTCTACCCGCAGGTCAACATGCCGTGACAATCGCCAGCCGGTGAGATAGGATGTCGGATGGCTCATGACGGACGTTGCGTTGCAGCCCGGGTCTACGGAGATTCCGGATAAGCTGTACTTCAAGATCGGAGAGGTGAGCGAGCTTCTCGCGGTGGAGCCGTATGTCTTGCGGTACTGGGAGACGGTTTTTCCGGGGTTGTCGCCGAAGAAATCGGGCACGGGACACCGGCTGTACCGGCGCAAAGACGTCGAGCTCCTGCTGCGGATCAAATCGCTGCTCTACGAGAAACGATTCACGATCGAAGGCGCCCGGCACTCGCTGCAGTCAGAGGGGCGCACCGTGAAGGCGCGCGCACCGAAGAGAACGCAGCAGGAGTTGTTCTCCGAGGACCCGTTACCCGATATCCGCAGAGAGCTGGCTGAGATCCTGGCGATCCTGAAGTAGCACGGGCGCTCAGTGCTCGCCCACAATAGCAGTGTAGATGCGATCGAGATCTTCGCTGGAGTAGTAGTCGATCTCAATCCTGCCCTTGTGCTTCGCCTTTTCGACCAGCCGCACCTTGGTCGCCAGAATACGCTCCATCTCCCGGATGGCAGCTTTCACGTTGGGGTCGGCGACTTCATCGACATGCTTGGGCTTGCGATCTTCCATCATGCGCTGGGTGGTGCGCTCCATCTGGCGGACGGACCAGCCTTGCGCGACCGCCTTTTCAGCGACCTCGCGCTGAAGCTCGGGGGTGGGGAGCGAGAGAAGGCACCGGGCGTGCCCGCCCGTTAAACGCCGCTCCCCGACCAACTGCTGGATGTCCGGTGGAAGCTGGAGCAAGCGAATGAAGTTGGTGATGGTGGTTCGATCTTTGCCGGTACGCTGGCCGATCTGCTCGGGCGAGAGCTGGAGTTCTCGGCCGAGCCGGTCGAAAGCAACTGCGGTTTCGATTGGGTTCAGATCTTCCCGCTGGATGTTCTCAATGAGGGTGATTTCGAGAAGGCGTTCGTCGGGGACGTCTTGCACGACGACCGGGACCCGGTCGATCCCCGCCAGTTTGGCGGCTCTCCATCGCCGCTCACCGGCGACAAGCTGGAAACGATCGCCCGAGCGACGGACGACCAGCGGCTGAATGATGCCGTTGGTGCGAATCGACTGCGCGAGCTCGGAGAGGCGTTCACTTTGAAACACGCGGCGAGGTTGGAGAGGGTTCGGGTCGATGAGGTCGATGGGAAGGGAGCGATCGGCTTCCTCACGCGAGATCTCCTGATGCGACATCGTGGGCCGCGTCGGCAACAGGGAACCGAGGCCTCTACCGAGTGCCCTGCGCGTGGTGTCGGGCTTGTTCATGATCGAGAATCTCTTTGGCGAGCTGGATATAGCTTTCCGCGCCGCGCGACCGGGGGTCGTAAACCAGAATCGGCTTACCGAAGCTGGGAGCTTCGGCCAGGCGTATGCTGCGCGGAATAACGGTCTTGAAGACTTCGTCGTGGAAGAAGGATTTGAGGTCCGCAGCCACCTGCCGCGTAAGGTTCGTGCGGTCGTCGAACATGGTCAGGAGAATCCCTTCAACCTGGAGGGGATGATTAAAGCCGTCACGGATCCGGTCGATCGTGTCCATGAGTTCCGAGATGCCTTCGAGGGCAAAGAACTCGCATTGAATCGGAACGAGGACGGAATCGGCGGCCATAAGAGCGTTCAGGGTGAGAAGATCCAGGGCGGGCGGGCAATCGATAAGGATGAAGCTGTAGTCGTCCCGAATGGGGGCGATACGCTCGCGTAGCCGGGATTCGCGCTCGGGAATCCCGACCAGCTCAAGATTGGCCCCTACGAGGTTCTTGTCCGCGGTGATCATGTACAGATCTTCGAACTCCGTGGTGATTATGGCTGATTGGGGTGAGACGTCGCCCAGGATCAAATCGTAGAGGCTGGGGCGATCTTGGCCCTTTAAAACACCGAGACCCGTGGTGGCGTTACCTTGCGGGTCTGAATCGATTACGAGAACGCGAAGGTCGTTGGCCGCCAATGAGGCTGCCAAATTGATTGCGGTGGTAGTCTTCCCTACACCACCTTTTTGGTTGGCAATCGCGAATACTCGGCTCAAGCGGTCATACTAGCATGTTCCACGTGAAACACGCCTCTCCACAGCCAGCGTTTCACGTGAAACACCTCGATCAAGCCCGGCGACCCCGCCTTAGAAAGCGCTCCCGACCCCAAGGCACCGGAATACCCGGCTCCCACACGAAGCCCATCGCCGCCGGTGGTTCTTCCCTGCCAGTAAGAAGATCGGCATTCGGCGCCAAAAGCTTTAGCGTTGGCGCCAAGTCTTCATAGCTAACGGCCCGAGAGATCACCCAGTCGAATTCCGCCCCGCTCGCGGCAACTTCTTCCGCGCGCCGCGCCAGCACCCAGATGTTCGACACAGAGCGGCTAGCCTCCTTCAGAAAGACCGCCTTGCGTTGGTGCGACTCAACCAGCGTTACGGCGCACTCCGGTCTCAGAATCGCTACCGGAAATCCCGGGAACCCGGCGCCAGAGCCAATATCCACAATCCCCAGCGAACCCGCGGGCAGATGAGCAGCCAAAAACAGCGACTCCCCGTAATGCCGGGTCACTACCTCCGAGGGATCTTCAATCGCAGTGAGATTCAGCTTCCGGTTCCATTTCACGAGCAGCTCGTAATGGCTCTCCAGCGCCAAGCACTGCTCCGCCGTGAGCTCCACGATCCCGCGGAGCGTCTCGCGCAAAAGCTCACTGAACACTGGCGATGCTCAAGTAGACATCCAAGACAGCGATCGCAGCCGGCGTCACCCCTGGAATTCGGGCCGCTTGGCCCAGCGTCGCCGGCCGGACGCATTCGAGCTTCTGGCAAATCTCGCGCGAAAGCCCGGGTATGCCCTCGAAAGCAAAACCCACTGGGATATGCCTTCGCTCGGCATCCTTCAAGCGCTCGATCTGGCGCTCCTGCTGGCCAATGTAACCGCTGTACTTCGTTTCAATTTCGACGCTCTCCATGAGCCCCCGTGCCGGCTCGTCGCCAAGCACCGACCGTACCCAACCGCCGATCTTCGCGATTCCAGCCTCGGGCCGCTTCAGCCACTGCCCGTTCGGATGCGTCGCAAGCGCGACCGTTAAGCGCTCTCTCTGGGCCTGTTTGCGCGTGAAGACCGCCCAACGCTTATCGTCCACCAAGCCCACCCGGCGGCCAACAGGTGTCAACCGCCCGTCCGCATTGTCGATGCGCAAATGCAGCCGGAACTCCGCGCGCGAGGTGAACATGCGATACGGCTCATCCGCGCCCTTGGTCACAAGGTCGTCGATCAGGATGCCCGTGTACCCGTCCGTCCGCGAAATCGCAACCCGCTCCTGGCCGCCCACGCCGCGGACCGCGTTGATCCCGGCCACCAGGCCCTGACAACCAGCCTCCTCATACCCCGACGTGCCGTTGATCTGCCCCGCCAGGTACAGCCCGGGAATCGCCTTAACCTCCAGGCTGTGATCGAGCTCCCGCGGATCGATGGCGTCATACTCAATCGCGTACCCCGGCCGGATCATCCCGGCGCGCTCCAACCCGGGGATTGAGGCCACCATGGCTTCCTGAACATCGATCGGCATACTGGTCGACATGCCGTTCACGTACACCTCGTGGGTGTCCAGCCCTTCCGGCTCCAGGAAGATCTGATGCCGCGCCTTGTCCGGGAACTTGACGATCTTGTCCTCGATGGACGGGCAATACCGCGGGCCAATCCCCTCGATCTGGCCGCTGTAAAGCGGTGATCGCGGAATCGCCGCCTTTAGAATCCGGTGCGTTGCCTCGGTGGTGTAGGCAATATGGCACTCGATCTGCGCACGGTCGATACGCTCCGTCATGAACGAGAACGGGGTGGGCTCGATGTCTCCAGGTTGTCGCTCGAACTGGCTCCAGTCGATCGTCCGGCCGTCCAAGCGCGGCGGCGTACCAGTCTTGAGGCGCATCCAGCGAAGGCCGAGGCTTCGCAGTTGGCTCCCCAATAACTCCGAAGGTGCCTCGCCGTTCCGGCCGCAGGTGTACCGCATCTCGCCGACGTGAGCCAAGCCGTTCAGGAAGGTTCCAGTAGTCACGACCACCGCGCCGGCATCGATGGACCTGCCGTCGCGCAGCGCCACTCCCGCCGCGCGTCCGTTGCGCAGCGTTAGCGCCGCGACCTCGGCTTGTTTGATGCGCAGGTTCGGCTCGCTCTCGAGCACCTCCCGCATGCGTGCGCGGTACCGCTTCTTATCCATCTGAGCGCGCGGCGACCACACCGCCGGCCCGCGGCTGGTATTCAGCAAGCGAAACTGAATTCCCACGGCATCCGCGACCAGCCCCATAACGCCGCCTAGGGCGTCGATCTCGCGCACCAGGTGGCCTTTGGCTATCCCCCCTATGGCCGGGTTGCAGGACATCTGCGCGATCAGGTCCAGATTCATGGTGACGATGGCGCTGCGCGCGCCCATGCGAGCAGCCGCGCAAGCCGCCTCGCATCCGGCGTGGCCGGCCCCGATCACCACCACGTCGTACCTCTCGTGCATTGATATCATTGTAACCAATGAACATTCTGATTCTTGGCAGCGGCGGGCGGGAGCACGCCCTGGCGTGGAAGCTCGCGCAATCGCCGGATGTCCGCATCTTTGCCGCGCCCGGCAACCCGGGCATTGCCCGCATCGGAACGTGCGTCCCGGCAGGCGATGGCTCGCCGGCGGCCTTCCTCGACATCGCCCATGCGATTGACGCCGGCCTCACCGTGGTTGGGCCGGAGGTACCGCTGGTCGACGGCGTGGTGGATTCCTTCCGATCCGCCGGGCGTCTCATCGTCGGCCCCGATCGGGAAGCCGCCCGCCTGGAAGGTAGCAAGGTTTTTGCAAAGAAATTCTTCACGCAAAGGCAACTCCCCACGGCGGCCTTCATTTCCGCGAGCCACCCGGCTGAAGCCCGTCTAGCCATGGACCGCTTCGGCTTCCCGGTGGTGTTCAAGGCCGACGGCCTGGCCGCCGGTAAGGGCGTCATCGTCGCTCATGATCGCGCGGAGGCCGAAAATGCGCTTACCATTCTGAAGGGACCGCTTGTCGTCGAAGAGTTCCTGCGCGGCCGCGAGGTCAGCTTCATCGCGCTGTGCGACGGCCGCGACGCTCTCCCGCTCGCCCCTACGGAAGATCACAAAGCCATCTTCGATGGCGACGCGGGGCCGAACACCGGCGGCATGGGGGCATACTGCGATGACGCCATCCTCACCTCCGCCGAGACGCGCGCCATTCTCGACCGCATCATACTGCCCACCGTGGAGGCCACACACTTTACCGGCTTTCTCTACGCCGGGATGATGATGACCGCGGCCGGCCCCAGGATTCTCGAGTTCAACGTGCGGATGGGAGATCCGGAGACCCAGCCGCTCATGCATCGGATGACTTCCGACTTTGCGCCCATCCTGCTGGCCGCGGCCGAAGGCAAGCTCGCATCGGCCACCCTCGAATGGCGAACCGGCCCCAGCGTATGCGTCGTGCTGGCCTCCGGCGGTTACCCGGGCGCCTACGAAACCGGAAAGGCTATTACGGGCATCGAAGCCGCCGAAGCCGCGGGCGCCACGGTGTTTCATGCCGGAACGCGTATCGGCGCCCGCGGTCTCGAGACCGCCGGAGGCCGCGTGCTCGGCGTCACGGCATCCGGCGCGGACCTCTCCACGGCTATCGACAACGCATACAGCGCGGCCCGCCACATCCACTTTGACAGGATGCACTACCGGCGCGACATTGGCCGTAAGGGCGTCCGACGCTACAATGAGGAGACAGCGGGGACGTAGCTCAGATGGATAGAGCGGTCGCCTCCTAAGCGACAGGTCGGCGGTTCGAATCCGCCCGTCCCTACCAGCCGCTCGCCGGCGGTAAAATAGGAGTACCGTTTCCATCGCCTCCCCCAGGCGGTCGAGGTGTGCCGCCATCGAGGAGCCTTTCAGACGATGCCCTTTGTCCACCTGCACTGCCATACGGATTACTCTCTGCTCGATGGTGCCTGCGACATCGACCAGTTGATGCAGGCGGTGGCCGCGCAGAAGATGCCGGCCGTGGCCATGACCGACCATGGAAACCTGTTCGGAGCGGTCAAGTTCTACAACTCCGCCCAAAACGCGGGCATACACCCGGTGATCGGCTGTGAAGCCTATATATCCCAGCAGGGTCATCAGACCCGCTCGGAGACCGACCGCTACAACCACCTGGTGCTGCTCTGCGAAAACCAGGAGGGCTACCGCAACCTCATCAAGCTGGTTTCCACCTCCTACCTCGAAGGCTTCTATTACAAGCCGCGCATCGATCTCGACCTGCTCGCCAGCCACTCGAAAGGGCTGATCGCCATGTCGGCCTGCCTGCGCGGTCACATCGCCGAGACCCTCCTCTCGCAGAAATATGAAGATGCGCGCCGGCTGGCCCACACGTATGGCGATATCTTCGGCCGGGACAACTTCTTTCTCGAAGTCCAGGACCACCACCTCGAACAGGACAAACGTCTCATTCCCGAATTGAACCGCCTCTCGCAGGAGAGCGGCCTGGCGCTGGTGGCCACCAACGATTCCCACTACCTCCACAAGGAAGACGCGCGCGCGCATGAAATCCTGCTGTGCATCCAGACCGGCAAGAACATGAACGATGCCAGCCGTATGCGCTGGGCGACGCCGGACTTCTATCTCAAATCGCGCGACGAGATGATGGAGCTTTTCGGCGAGATCGAAGAGGCCGTCGATCGCACCTGGGAAATAGCGCAGCGCTGCCAGGTCAAGCTGGAAAAAGTCAAGGAGCCCTTTCCGCGTTTCGACGTTCCCGCGGAACATACCACCGATACCTACTTCGAATACATAGCGCGGCAGGGTTTCGAGAAGCGCCGTCCCCGCCTGGAAGCCATGCGCGCCAGCGGCAGTCTGAAGCACGATCTGGCCGAGTACGCCGAACGCCTCGACAACGAAATCCGGATGATTCAGAAGATGAAGTTCGCGGGTTATTTTCTGATCGTATGGGACTTCATCCGCTACGCCAAATCCAAGGGCATCCCGGTGGGACCGGGGCGCGGATCGGCCGCCGGCAGCCTGGTCGGATACGCCATGGCCATCACCGATATCGACCCGCTGCAATATGGGCTGCTCTTCGAGCGCTTCCTTAACCCGGAGCGCGTGAGCCTGCCGGATATCGATATCGATTTCTGCATGAACCGCCGCGGTGAGGTGATCGACTATGTCACCCGGAAATACGGCCGCGAGCAGGTGGCCCAGATCATTACCTTCAATACGCTCGGCGCGCGCGCCGCTATTAAAGACGTCGCGCGTGTACTCGAGATGCCGTTCCAGGACGCCGAGCGCCTCACCAAGATGGTGCCCAACGTCCTGAACATTTCGCTGGACGAGTCTCTCAAGCAGGAGCCCGGCTTCGAAGAGGCGGCGCGCAAGGACCCGCGCGTGGCGGACGTCCTCACGGTGGCGCGGCGCCTGGAAGGCCTGGCGCGCAACTGCTCGGTGCACGCTGCCGGGGTGGTCATCTCACCGCAGCCGCTCAAGGAGTTGGTGCCGCTGTACAAGACGAACCGCGATGAAATCGTCACGCAGTTCGACATGAACGGCCTGGAGAAACTTCAGCTCCTCAAAATGGATTTTCTGGGTCTCACCACCTTGACGCTCATCGAGGACGCCCAGCGGCTCATCGAGAAACGCCACGGCGTGAAGCTCTCGCCCGAAGACTTGCCGCTGGAGGACCCGGCGACCTACGAAATCTTCTGCAAGGGCTTCACCAGCGGCGTGTTCCAGTTCGAATCCGCGGGCATGCGCGACATCCTGCGCCGCTACCATCCCAGCCGCATCGAGGATCTCACGGCGCTCAACGCGCTCTACCGGCCGGGGCCGATCCAGGGCGGCATGATCGACGATTTCATCGAGCGCAGGTGGGGCCGCCGCGCGGTGCAATACGAGTTCCCGGAGCTCAAGGAGCTGCTCGAAGAGACTTACGGCGTGATCGTCTACCAGGAACAGGTCATGCAGATCTCGAACCGCCTGGCGGGCTACTCTCTGGGCGAGGCCGACCTGCTGCGGCGCGCCATGGGCAAAAAGAAGGCCGAGGAAATGGCCAAGCAGCGCGAGCGCTTTATCAATGGCGCGCTGGAACGCGGATTCGCACAGAAGAAGGTCGAGAAGATCTTCGACCTGATGGAGCAGTTCGCCGGCTACGGCTTCAACAAGTCGCATGCGGCGGCGTATGCGTACCTGGCGTTCGTCACGGCATATTTGAAGGCGCATTACCCGGTGGACTTCATGGCGGCGCTGCTCACCTCCGAAACCGGCAATATCGCCAAGATCGTGAAGTACATCAATGAATGCCGCGAAATGGGCATCACGGTTCTGCCGCCGGACGTCAACCACAGCGATTGGAGTTTCACGCCGGATGGGCAGGCCATCCGTTTCGGGCTGGGCGCGGTGAAGAACCTGGGGCAATCGGCCGTGGAGGCCATCGGGACCGCGCGCGCCACGGCCGGGCGCTTCTGCTCGCTGCACGAATTTTGCGAAAAGGTGGACCTGGGCGCGGTGAACCGCCGTATGATCGAGAGCCTGATCCGCGCCGGCGCCATGGATTCGCTCGAAGGCACGCGCTCGCAGAAGATGGCCGCTATCGAGAGCGCCATGGAAGGCGGCCAGCGCGTCTGGCGCGACCGCGAGAGCGGCCAGGTGGGCCTGTTCGGCGAGATCATGGCGGCCGAGCCGCACGCCGCGCCGCTGCCCAACGTTCCGGACTGGACCGATAAAGAGAAGCTCGGCGGCGAAAAGGAGATGCTGGGCTTCTGGGTGACCGGGCATCCGCTCGACCGCTTCGCGGACAAGATCGCCGAGCTGGCCACGCACGATACGAGCAAGCTGGAGGGCTTGGGCAAAGGCGTCGAAGTGAAACTCTCCGGGGTGCTCACGGGAATCGTGCGCAAGCGCAACCGCGAGGGCAAACCGTGGGTGTCCTTGACCATCGAAGACCGCATCGGCTCGTTGGACGCCATGGTTTTCGCGGCTAGCTACGAGCGGCTGGCACCGCTGGTGGCGGAGGATTGCGCCGTGCTGCTCACCGGCCTGGTGCTGCCGGAAGAGAACGCGCCGCCTAAGATTTCCGTGCAGGACATTGTGCCGCTGGAGAACGCGCGCGTGGATATGCCCGGCGTGATTTCGATTCGTGTGTGGTTGGGGCGGAACGGAAAGCTGGATCGCGCGCGGGAACTTCACGAGTTGTTCGGCCGCAAGCCGGGCGAGACGCAGGTGCGGCTGCGCCTGGAGATGGCGCGCGATTTCGCGGTGCTGCTGGATGTGCCGGCGAGGGTGCGTCCGGACCGGGAATTCCGCGCGGCCGTGGAGGCGATCTGCGGAGCGGAAGCCATCGAGCGCGTAGCGGGGTAAGGGATGGCTGAGGCGCACTGCGACTGGCTCCTGATCGGAATCGGCGATATCGCCAGAAAACGCGTGCTGCCCGCGATCCTCGCCGAACCTCGCAGCCGGTTGGCCGGGATCGTCACGCGAGACCCCTTCAAGGCCGAGGCGTGGAACGTCCCAGCCTGGAGCGATCTCGATCGGGCGCTCGCCGAATCCGGCGCGGACGCGGTGTACATCGCCACTCCGGTTTTCCTGCACGCCCCGCAGACCATCGCCTGCCTAAGCGCGGGACGGCACGTCCTGTGCGAGAAACCCATGGCCCTGAACTACGCCGAGGCCTGTTCCATGGAGCGCGCGGCCGCCGCGACAGGCCGGCTGCTCGGCATTGCCTACTACCGGCGCATGTACCCCAAAGCCCGGCGCGCCCGGGAGCTGATGGCCGCCGGGGCCATCGGCCGGCCCTTTCTGGCCGAGGCAACTTCGCACGACTGGCTGCGCCATGAGGGCTTCGCCAGCGACTGGCGCATCCACCCCGAACTGGCCGGCGGCGGCCCGCTCTACGACATCGCTTCGCATCGCATCGAC
>Ga0326727_10009663_pt1 | contig 23547 bp, 17 predicted proteins | sample MB2enrmetagenome_FD_207643 | JGI IMG/M metagenome (GOLD analysis project Ga0326727, IMG submission 207643) | Lab enriched peat soil microbial communities from McLean, Ithaca, NY, United States - MB29MY | ecosystem: Environmental > Terrestrial > Soil > Wetlands > Peat | place: USA: New York... | reverse complement strand
AGCCCGGTCGGGCTGTTCCCGGTGATCGTGACCTCGGAAGCGGTCAACTTCATCCGGTAGGCCTGCTCGGCCAGGGCGGACTTCTCCTTGTCCGTGGCGTCTCCTACCTCGACGGCGTGTGGATCGATCGCCAACTTCAGGCTGGCCCCTCCCTTCCCCTTCGCTTCCGACAAGGCAATATGGAATCGCTCTTCTAACTCTTCCTTCAAACTTACGACGGCGACGTCATCCGCCTTGACCCCGGGCCCCCACTCCAATCGCCAGGCAGCCGCGAATTCGAAATCCGGGCCGCTCAGCGTCACCTTCTGCGGCTCGGGGATCACCGTATACCCGCGCGCGAAGAGGGGCGAAGCCGTGGCGGCTCGAAGCGGGCCCACCAGGCAGACAGACGCGATGACAACTGTTCCCAAAAGTGCAAAACGCCTGACCCGTAATTCCATGCCAATCTCCTCACTCGGAAGTTGTATCTTTCGGCCACTCAATGCCGGTTAATAAGGAGGGACCCACCCTCCTGGACCTTGCACCTTGCAACCACCAAGGTGATGTCATCTCCCTGAATGCCATCACTGAACTCTTGCGCGGTCTTAACGATGGTATCGCGAAGAATGCGGACCGGCAGGTGGCGGTGGGCGAGCATCGTCTCGACAAGCCGGGCCTCGCCAAATTGCTCCTCTTGGGCGTTTTCCGCTTCCGTAACGCCGTCGGTGTAAAGAACCAGGGTATCACCCGCGGCAAGCTGCACCTCGGCAACCGAACACTCCCATTTTTCGAACAGTCCCAGCACGGTGTTGGTGGCGGCTAATCGTTCCAACTGTCCATCCGCGCGCAGCAGGAGCGGGGGCAAGTGTCCGCAATTCACATAGCGCAGGCGAAGGGTGGAATCGTCGTAATCGGCAAAGAACAGCGTGGCGTAGCTGCTGTCACTGCTGTTCTCGTAGAACAGTTGATTCACGGACTTGAGCAGTCGAGGCAGGTCGTCCAGGGCTACGGCGTACTGGCTGCGCAGGTTGGCCTGCAAATTGGCCATCAGCAGAGCACCGGATATCCCTTTGCCTGCGATGTCGGCCAACACCAGCGCCAGCCGGCCGGGGCGCAACTCGAGGAAGTCGTAATAATCCCCGCCCACCTGGCGAGCTTGGATGCAGCCACCCGCATAATCGAGCGTCTTCATGGAGGGGAGCTTCTGCGGGAACAACCGGGCCTGGACTTGTTTCGCGTAGTCCATTTCCTGAGCAATGCGCCGCTCCGCCTCGATGCGCTCGGCTATCTTCTCGCCCAGGCGAATGCTCTCTAGCGCGACACCCGCTTGGCTCGCAACGGAAGCGAGCAGGCGTTTATCATCGCTCGAATAAGGCTCCTCCGAGAGGCGCGCGCCCAATACCAGCAAACCCACCGGGCGGCTGTCTCGTCCCAGAAGGGGCACCAAGCAATCAGGCTGAAGAAGATCGAAGAGAAAGGATTCAATGGTATTGCTGGAACTCTCCGCGGGAACCTCCCAGGTGGAGGGAATCCCGGGATAGCGTTCCAACCGGCCGCGTCGCGCCAGTTCGGCGATGATCGCCGGCGTGATCGAGATGGTTTGGATATCCGGGGGTACATCACCCCGAAAGGCGGAAATCAGATGGTCGCGGGTTTCAAGATAGATGGCGAGAGAGCTTGGTTGCAACGCTTGGTTCAAATGGTGGTCAAGGAGTGCCGCCAGCTCTTGCCGATCCGTGGCCGTGCGAGTTTTCTCCGCCAGGTCCTGAAGGATCATGTGCGCGTCGTAGGCGCTACGGAAGAAAGCGTGATCGATTTTCTCACCCACGCGCTTGTGGACCCGCGTTCCGGTCCAAAGAAGGAGTGAGCCGAAGGCCGTCCCCAAGGCTAAACCGCCGGGCAAGGCAGCCCTGGTGAGGGGTTCGAGATAATGAGGAATCGAAAGAGCAAAAACCCATACTACGACGACGCCGAGCAGAGCGAGCAGGATCGTAAATCCCCGCTGCACCAGCAGGTATCGCGCGCTCATCCTGAGCAAAACCGGGATCTCAAGCACCTGGTGCATAACTACGGCGTAAGCAAAAGAAAGGGGGAAGACCCACAGTAGAACGATCACGGCGAGAAAAAACAGAGGAGGCACGTGAACGCCAAAAAAGTCATTTGACCCGAGTACCAGCACGGCCGGTACAACGCCCACCACTGTCCCCCAAAGAATCACCCGAATTTTGCGGCGCGCCTCCGCATTCGGAGCACTAAAGGCATTCCAAATCAGCGAGACAAATCCCAAGGCGAGGAGGCCATAGAAAAAAGACAATACGAGGATATGTGGTCCGCCGGGGGGCCGCCCCAAGACGTGCATCAGCGGAAAGTATGACGCTACTACGAGGGCGATCCATTTCAACCAAGGAAGACGGCGATCGAGCGGCGACCGCGTGGGGAAGACGGCGAAAAAGAAATAGAACAACGGCGTAACCATGTTGCCGAAGAATGCCCTATAGGCCAGCGCAAACGACCGCAAGGATGCATTGAGGCCCGCGAACGAATTTATAGTCCCTGGTGTGGCGATAAAGCCGGCGAACATCAAAGCCAGCAGCCAGGCGTTCGGATCCTCCAGGCGAAGAAACAGAACCGCCAGGCCGACCACGAGGAACCCCACCGGATAGGTGTTGAAGATGTCCCTGCCAATATCCCGCCCTACCCTTCCCTCCTCCGGAAAGGGGCGAGGAGCGCGAAATAGCGCTTTGATGACGAACGGCGCAGGAACATTGGCGCGCTGGATGGTCAAATCAACGGCATCCCCGGGGTGGTGCGCGGCCCAGACATCGCTGATGGAGAAGGAGTTCGCAATGCGGCGTCCGTCGATTGCGATGATGCGATCCCCCGCCCTCAATCCGGCACTCTCAGCGGCGCTGCCCTTATGGACGCTTTGAACGAGTTCGCAATGCTCGGCCTCAACGTACTGGTTATCAAAGCCCAGTTCCACCGGAACCTGCCAGCGGGTGTTGTAGATCCAAAGGGCGGTGTAAAGTACGGTGGCAGCGGCAAAGAGCGTTGCCAAGGTGGCCAGCAGCGGTTTCCGGAACGATGACCTACGCATGATGGGGCGGGCCCGCCCGGGTGTCTGCACCGGCGAAAACCCAGACGAAGCTTACGGCTTGGCTCCAAGTGCCGTCAAGAACCAGCGAAATAGCAGAACTGGTGGCAGGGTCAACATGCAAAACCTTCCCAATGCCGCTCAATTTCCTCGAGCGTCCTGCCGCTTGTCTCCGGAACCATTTTCCAGGTGAAGAAGATCATCACCAGCGACATCACGGCAAGAAATCCGAACGTGGCACTACCGCCCGCGTTCTTCAACATCCAGGGAAAGAGCAGCACCACGAGAAAATTGGCAAGCCAGCAGGTGAAGACGGCGGCTGACATGGCCAGTCCGCGAATGCGGCTGGGGAAAATCTCCGACATCAAGATCCAATATACCGGCCCAATACATCCGGCAAACGACGCGATGAACACCAGGATCAGAATCAACCCCACGAGCCCTTGCACCTTGCCCAGAAGAAATCCGGCGCTCAACAGTGTGAGCGAGACCGCCATGCCGCTCGCTCCGGCGATATAGAGCGCCCGGCGGCCGATCCAGTCCACCGTAAAGATGGCCACGAAGGTGAGGGCAAAATTGATGATGCCAATGATGAAGGTCTGAAACAGCGCCACATCGATGGTGTTGCCGGTGGAACGCAGAATGATAGGAGCATAATCGATGATGGTATTGATGCCGGTGATCTGCACCAGAATCGCCAGCACGATGCCCACCAGCAACACCCGGCGGTTCCGCGGTAGGAGCAGGTCTCGGAGGGAAGCCGCCTCCTCGCGGCGCGGCGCACGCATGGCGCTCAGTTCCTTTTCGGCGTTTTCGATGCCGCCCACCCGCACCAGGACGGAATAGGCCTCATCCTGCTTCCCTGCCCTAAAGAGCCAGCGCGGGCTTTCCGGCACCAGGAATAACAGAACGAAGAACAACACCGACGGAAAGACGCCGGTCAAGAACATCCATCGCCAGTTGTCCGCCCCCGCCCCGCGCAGCAGGTAGTTGATCAGGTATGAGATCAGGATTCCCATCGTGATGGCCAATTGGTTCAACGCCACCAGCCGTCCGCGCATGGCGTACGGCGACGCCTCCGCAATGTAGAGCGGCGACACCATGGAGGCCGCGCCCACAGCCAATCCGCCGACAAAACGGGCAGCAACAAACCAGGAGAACTCGGGAGCAATCGCCGTCAGCACGCTGGTGAAGGCAAACACCAAGGCGATGCTGAGCAGGGTGCGCTTGCGCCCGAAGGCGTCGGCCATGCGTCCTGCGAACATGGCGCCGAACATGCAGCCGGCCAGCAACGAACTCACGCCCCATCCCAGTTGCAGCTCATTGAGGCGGAAATGCTCCTGCACAAATGGGGCGGCGCCCGAGATGATCCCCACATCAAAGCCGAACATCATGCCGCCCAACGCCGCCACCATGCTGATCAGCAGCATGTACACGGGACTCACGCGCCCCTTCACCTCTGGTGCCGTTTTTGCTTCGATCACCTGTTGCCACCCTTTCGACGGACAGCCAGTGTAGCGCGTCTGATTCGCAGGTGTGCGGATTTTCCGTGCCATTCGGCGACGCGTCGCGACCTAAACAACAAGTCGGCGCTACGGCGCTCATGGGTGAATTGGCGAGTTCCGAATTCCGAGCTTCGAGTTTCGCTCTTCCATTTGTCAATATCCAAACAACGCCCGCTGCTTAATGGCTTCCGCCGCTTGCGGGGGCAGGTACTGCTCCCAGCCAGGAGTGCCATTTTGAATTGCAGCTAACACTTCATCTGGCAACATTTGGAGTTGGCTCATATCGATATTCGCAATAGCCTCGATCCCCCCCTTGTCCCGCAGGTAGGCAAGCAGGTGTTGCAGGGGGGGAGCAACTTCCAGCGTGGCGGCCGTTGCCACTTTGCCGGCGCTGTCCAATGTTGGGTAAACATACAGGCGTACGTTTCCTTGGAACAGCCGCCCCAAGCCTTCCAGGATGCCGCCCGGCAAGTTGCTGTAGTACTGCTCGTCGAACACCCTGCGCAGGGTGGGCACACCCATGACGAATCCCAACCATTGGGGAGTGTACCGTCGCAATGAGCTGGTGACGCTGTCAAAGCGCCTATAATTGGACACCATCACGGTTTTGCCGAGGGAGCCAAGCATATCGGCACGATCGAGAAAATCGCGACGGTCGATCCCGTGCCCCGTGTCCAGGTCCTGAAGGGTCATCCCCATCACGACCACCGGGTCCCCGTTCACGCCGGGAATATTCTTAAACCGGTCCTCGGCCGCGTTCAACATATCGAGCATGACGCGGGTAATCGGCCGGAACCTGCCCCGCAAGATGAGGACGGGTTTCTTGTAGAGGACCTCCGCCGGCTGCACCACTTCTCCCTGTGCCGTGAACATTGCGGAATCGGTCAATCCCAACTCCACCAATTGCAAGCTCGCCAGGCGGTTGTCAACCTTTTCAAAAGCCGGGCCGGAGAATTTGATCATGTCGATGTCCACGCGCAGCCGGCTGAGCCCCTCCATTAGCGTCCTCATAAGCGCTTCGGGTTGCTGCTGATGGAAAGCGCCGTACACCAGGTTGACACCCAGGACTCCCAGGGCCTCCTGCTCGCCCACCGGCACTTGATCCAGCAGATTGACGTGAATGATGATCTCCGAAAAAGGGGCCTTGGGCTGCGCCTGGAAGCGAATTCCCATCCAGCCTTGCCCATCCCGATGCCGCGAGGGGCTGCGCGTGGCGACGGTGTCTGCGAAGACGAAAAAACTACTGCGCTCACCGCGCACGGGGTCGAGGCGCTCGATCAACTGCGCCCACTCGTGGTCGAGCATCGACTCCAGGCGGGCGCGGCTGACGTAGTGATCGGTGGGGCCGTAAACGAGGTCGCTGATCACCATGTCGTATGCCGACATCGACTTGGCCACCGTGGCGGAGGCGTGCCCTACATGGAAAAACCAGCGCGCCACCTCCTGCCCGGCGCCGATTTCGGCAAACGTCCCGAACTTGGTGGCGTCGAGATTGATGGCGAGGGCTTTTTCCTGCGTGTTCATCACGGACAGAGAATTGGCGTGCGAGCCTGCGGTTTGATCTCTTCCCATTTTTGTGTTTTCAACCCCAAACTAGTTTAGCCGATGGGAGTCGCCGCGTCGATGGCGTGTGAGGGGCTCCGCAGCCGCTCACGGAGGCCAAGAAGGCAGCACGTCGCCCCGAATTATCGCGCAATCTATGCATTCTCGGCCGAGAAACCCGTCAGATCGTTGCTGATGATCGTGCAATTGATGCATTTTCATGCAAAAAGGACACTTTATCCGTGTACATTTTGTCATATTTCCTGTGTTTTCATATACATCCCCGGAGGTTGTTCCATTTTTAACATCTCTAAGGGTCAGTGCCCGTTTCGGACTTTGAAAAGGCTAGTAGCTTGGTTAAGGATCAGCACCGCCTGCTGTAGCTGGTTTACCATTTACTGCCCTACACCCCGACCCCTGGCCCTGATACCTGGCACAACTGCGCGATTCCACTCGGACACAATTCACCACTTGATAACTTCTAGCTTGTTGATGCCCAGTGTCAAGGAAAATAGCTTAAAATTCGTTTAAGAAAGGAAGATTATGTCTGTTTCTCTTTCCAGATTCCTACGGGTAGGAAATGGTAGCGCCGGATTGCCAATTCCCGAGATCGTCGAAGGGGCGGTTCGCGAACCGCCCGCCAGCCCGCGAAGCGGGCGAACGACCGTACTCAGTCAGCTAACCCCGAACCGCCAGTTAGAAGCTGAACATCACCTGGAAGTCGATCCGGCGGTTGCCGCCTCCTGGGGGGCCGAAGCCTCCCGCCAGCGAATTCGACTTGCCGAAAATGGGCGAGCTGAGTTGGCCTACGGGGGCTCCCAGGTTCACAATGTTGAAGGCGTTCATGGCTCCCACGGCCAAGGTCAGATTGAAGCGATAGCTTACATTCTGACCTCCGAAGGGGCCGCCGGGCCGTCCCGCGTTGCTGCTCAGCCCTCCAGGTCCAAGACCTCCGCCAGGGCCACCCCCGCCCGGACCGCCGCGTCCGCCGGGCGGAGGCCCACCCATACCGCCGACCATGCCTGCGCTCTCGGTTTTCCGCCCCAGGCCGATCGTCTCGCTTAAGCGGAGGTTCAGAGAGAACTGTCCCGGCCCTGTCCCCAGATTAATAGGAATGATGCGCTCGCCGCCTTGGGGATTGGTATCGAACGTTCCCCACCGGGTCTTAACGATGTTGGCTCCCGTGGCTCCGGCAGGAGCGTAGGCGGGACGATCGTTGAAAATGGAATCGCCGTTATTATCGTAGCCCGTGGTGATGTTAAACGGCGAACCCGAGTTGGCCATCATGAACGGGCTCAGCCGCACTCCTTTGGGAAGCGAAAAAGATCCTCCCAGGAATAAACGATTCCGGGTGTCGAACGCGGCACGGCCGTAGTCCAAGGCGATGTCGTAAGGGTTGGAAGGGAAGGAGCTGACCCCGGCGGTGTTGCTGCGAGAAAAGTTCAGGGAGTAAAACCCGAACAAGGAAACCCTGGTGCCCATGTGGAGATTGAGGTTGGTGATGAGCTGGTTCTGATTGAAGAGGCCATCCGACTCAAATTGGTAGAGGTTCCCCTCATTCGGATAAGGTCGTATCCCGGCGGACGGAGTGCAGGCAGTATCGCCAGGGAGGCATAAAACGTAGGTGCCAGGAAGAGGCGAGTTGATGTTGCGGGTCATGAGCTGGTGAACGCCGTGCGAGTTGAGATAGGTGACGGAGACCGTGGCGTTCTTGGTGACTTGCCTTTCCACGCCTAACCCGCCTTGGACGGTATACGGGGCCCGCAGATTCGGGTCGATCTGATAGGTTGTGTTCGCGGTCGTGTTCGCGGACATCTGCGCGAGCTCACTCGCCAGCGGAATGTTGGGAAAGAAGTGAGGATTCGTAACGATGTATTGCGTCTGGTTCACGCCATTCAATCGTTGTGCTTCGAGAACCTGACTTTCCTCGAACCGGTCGTAGAAAATGCCGAATCCGCTGCGAATGACCGTCTTCGCGCTATTGCCATGGCCGATGCCCCAGGCCAGTCCCACGCGCGGGGCGAAATCAGTGTGATCGTGAATGATATTCTGCGTCTCGTAACGGAGTCCGAGGTTAAGCGAGATATTGGGGCGAACGCGCCATTGGTCTTCCGCGTAGAGCCCCAAATCCGCCCAATTGACGGCCGTTACGGGATTTCCGGCGGTGAGCAAGAATTGGCTCGCACCGCTGGCCTGGCAGGTGCTTTGCCCGGCCGCCTGACAGGCGGCGAGCGCGGCTTCCGCAGATTGATAAGCCGCCAATGACGCGAAAGTGAAGGACCCGCTAAAATTCCCGTTGGAGCTATTCGACTCGCTCACATCGCGCACCCTTCCGCCGAACGTGAAATAATGCTTTCCGCTCGAAATGGAGGTGAGGTTTTGGATTTCGACGTGGTTCTCGGTGTCCAAGACCTTGCCGAGCATACTGCCCCCTCCTGTGAACGCTCCCTGAACTTGCAGGGTGGGGTCCTGGCTCAGGGGAAGTTGATTGTTTTGGTCATGGGCGAATTCCAGCCGCAAATCGTTGACAGCGCGCGCGCTGAGCACCTGCGAGTCGCTGATCTCGATGTTGTGTTCGGTCATTTGGGTGTTGTAGCCCTGCGTTGCCAGGGCGAATTGGCCAATTCCATTATTCTTGCTGTTGGCGTCAAAGAACTGATACCGCGCGGTGAGCGTATTGGTCGAGGTCAGGGCGTAATCCAGCCGGGAGCTCAGGTTGGTGTTGGTGTTCGGGCTGGGCACCGCTTGGCTGAATGAGGTCTGCTGGAGATCGGGATCCAGGACCACTGCGCTGACAATCGAGTTTCCCGCCATATCCCGGCGTCCGCCATCGATGAAGATCGAGGCCTTGGGGCTGAGCGGTCCACCGACGCTTGCGTCCATGAATTCTCGATGGTAGCCCGGCTCCGTGCTCACAAAGGGGTTGCGCGAGTTGAGAGGAGAGTCATTAAACATGCCAAATCCCTGCCCGTGCCACTTGTCCGTGCCCGGCTTGGTGAGGATCTCGATGCGGCCGTATCCCAGCTTGTCATATTGCGCCGAGAAGGGATTTTGATTGACGCGAATCTCCCGGATCGAGGACTTGGTTGGAAGCTGGCCGCCCGCGAATCCATCGATATAGATTTCCCCGCCATTCGGCCCGGCGGCAGGGCCCGCCAGGGCTTGAAGCTGTGACGCCAACTCGTCGGGGTCATCGGAAAGCGCATCCAGGTCCTTGTCCTTCAGCACCAGGGCACTGGCGTTGTTTTCCGATTGGACGCTCACATTGGCGCTGGATTCTTTCACCGTGATCTGCTGCTTCTCAAGTGCCACCACCATTTGCGCATTCACCGTCTGAGTCTGGCCGGAGGCGACGACCACCCCCGCCTTTTCAAAATCGGCGAACCCTTTGAGCTGAATGCGGATGGAATAAGTTCCGGGAGCGACTGGGGAGAAGGTATAGCGGCCCTCAGCGTCGGTTGGAGTTTCGTGTGAAGCGCCGGTAGCGTCAACGGCCACGACGGTTATTGCCGGGATCGCCGCGCCGGATGTATCGGTAACCTGACCTTGTATTTTTCCTGACCCCGGCTCCGCAAGTCCCCAAACTGCCATCAGAAGTAGCGCCAAGGCGGCAAGGAACGAACGTTGTAACCAATTCGTTGAATCTGACATTTTAAATCCTCCGATGTACAGATCCATTTGAATCCCCCCACGTAAAGGGAATGTGTGCGCAAGTGGGAAAATTGTTAAGCTTTGGTAAAAGTTGGCCGGGGCCCTTATCCCCCGGTGCTAGAATGACCGCAGGTTGAACCTATGGCGGTACGACGCGACCAATCCGCAAACTCGCTGGTTCCGGTTCTTGTCGTCGATGATGACGTGAAGCTTTGCCGCCTGCTTCGTGAGTACCTGGAGCCGCTCGGGTATGAAGTGACCGCTGCGCACACGGGGCCGGAAGGGCTGGAGGCAGCGGCCAAGAGGGAGTTTGCCGCGGTCATTCTTGATGTGATGTTGCCGGGGATGAATGGCTTTGACGTACTGCGCAACCTGCGCGCCAAGTCCAACGTGCCGGTGTTGATGCTGACGGGCCGCGGCGAGGAACCCGACCGCATTGTGGGCCTCGAACTCGGCGCCGATGATTACTTGCCCAAGACGTTTTCCACACGGGAATTGCTGGCCCGACTGCGCGCCACGATTCGGCGTTCCAACCTCTCGAACCAGCCGGGAGAACCGCGCGAGCCGGAAGTGGTGGTAGGCGATTTGCGCATTGACCCGGAGGCTCGCCGCGCCGTCCTGGGTGGCCAACCCCTGGCGTTGACCGCCATCGAGTATGAACTCCTGTTGTCGTTGGCCAAGGCGGCAGGCCGCGTCCGAACACGCGAGCAACTTCTGAATGAAGTCGCGGACAGGAACTTTGATGTTTTCGACCGGTCGATTGATGTTCACATTTCGTCTCTGCGCAAGAAGCTGGGAGACGACTCGCGTTCGCCCCGGTTCATCATTACGGTGCGCAGTGCGGGCTACATGATGTCTAAGCCGGAGCCGGAGGGAGGGGCATGAAAACGCGCGTCTCCATCTCCGCCAAGATCTTGCTGCTTGCCTTCCTGAATGTGTTCCTGCTGGTGCTGGGTTTTGTTGCTTTTGGTCGCATCCAGCACTTCGATCTGGGTTCACTCCTCCTTTCCCCGGGGCGCGATCGCGCTCTGGCGCTCTCGCGGCTTATTGCTCTCCAGTTGCCGAACACTGACCAGAAGGATTGGTCCCGGCTGCTGGTGACCTACGGCGCAACGACTCACGCTACTGGGTATATGTTTAATGACCAGGGAGTCCAACGGGCCGGTCCCCCCATGACTTTGCCGCCCGTCGTATTGATGAAGGTTCGAAGCCGTAGAGGCCCCCCCCTGGAGGATGCAGGCACTGGTGCGGGGGGAAGGGTTGGGGAGTCGGAAAGCGGACCAGGCTCCCCTGCCGCGCAAGCTGTTCCTGGGAGTACCCCAAGTGGCGGAAGTCAGCAGGACTCTCACGATCACCCTCGTCCCCCACAATTCCCCGTCTTCCTCGAGAAGACCGGCTCCCCCACTCGCTATTGGGTGGGAGTGCATGTTCCCAGATTTGATCCGGCCATGAAGATCGTGGAAGATATCACGATACTGTGGATGTTCCCGTCGCTGTGGACGAATTCCTTTTTTTTCGACTATACGCCCTGGCTGGTGGCGGTCCTTGCGGTAATCTTAGTTTCGGTAGCCTGCTGGCTGCCCCTGATTCGCAGTCTGACGCACGCCATTTCCCAACTCACCGCCGCCACCGGGGCGATTGCCGAAGGCAAGCTTGAGACCCGGCTCACCCTGCGCCGCCGCGATGAGCTCGGCCAATTGAGTGAAGCCATCAATCGCATGGCAGAGCGCCTATCGGGCTTCGTGCACGGCCAGCGGCGCTTTCTCAGCGACGTGGCCCACGAGCTTTGCACCCCCATCGCGCGCATCCAGGTCTCGTTGGGAATTCTGGACCAGCGTGCGGCGCCCAGTCAAAAGCAATACGTCGAGGGTGTGCAGGAAGAAATGGAGCACATGTCGGGACTCGTAAACGAGTTGTTGCTTTTTTCCCGCGCCCAGCTCAATACCTCCAGCACGCCTTTAACCCGGGTGAACGTTCTGGAAACGGTGCAAAGGGTTCTGGAGCGGGAGGCGGGCGAGGGGGCGCGCGTCGAAACCCATGTGAATGAGCGCACGGAAGTGATGGCCCACCCCGAATACCTCTTCCGTTCCCTCGCCAATGTGGTGCGCAACGCCATTCGTTACGCGGGGGAATGCGGCCCCATCGAGATCTCGGCGCAGGCCAAGGACGGCGTGGTACTCATCTCCGTTGCCGACCAGGGTCCGGGCATTCCCGAGGCTGAACTCGAAGCGGTGTTCAAACCCTTCTATCGCCCGGAGGATGCGCGCCAGCGCGAGACGGGCGGCGTGGGTCTGGGCCTGGCGATTGTGCGAACCTGCATTGAAGCCTGCGGCGGCACGGTCCATTGCCACAATCGCCCACCCAAGGGCCTCGAGGTAGAGATGAGACTCCCGGCGCCGAATCCATAAGCTGAAGAACCGTACGGCACCCAGTTGTCAGAACCCGGCGGGCTTATCAGGTTGCAGTCCTGTTCGCCGACGCCCAGTCTATGAAAGAACTTCGAGATACTCGACGTGACTGACAGGTTCAGGAATGGGAAGACCGTCTTCGCGCATGCCCCGGAGGTGCAACTCGATGGCCTGACGAATCTGCTGTTCCGTTTGTTCTTGAGTTTCCCCAGTTGCAACGCAGCCTGGAAGGTCAGGGACATAAGCTGCGTAGTTGTTTTCCGCCTTCTCGATGACAATGGCATAACGGACGGTGTGTTTTTTCATTTCTTCAGACCTGCCTATTCATGACACTCTAATGCGGATGTTCATAGCGGTCAATGGAACCGCCTGACTCGTGTTCAGGTCACACGCCTCAACTGTCATGATGCGCGGCCTTTCGGCAGTAACCTCCTCAGACCTGGTTTATCTGGGAGTGCTGGCTCGCTCCCCGAGCGCCAGATCGTGCAACGTCTAATTCTAAGGCCATCTTCGCGTCATCGGAAAATCTCCCCTTGATTACTGACAGGAGCAAGAGTAAGATGCGTTGTCGATAACTGAGGGGAGTGTGAATGAGCAAACCAACCGATTTGGTCCAGGGCACGCTGGACCTCCTGATCCTCAAAACCCTGGCACTCGAACCGATGCACGGTTGGGGTATCGCGCTGCGCATCCGCATGGTGTCCAAAGAAGTGCTCCAGGTAAACCAAGGAGCGCTGTATCCGGCTCTCCATCGCCTGGAGCAAAGCGGATGGATCAAGGCGAAGTGGGGTGAGTCGGACAACAATCGCCGGGCCAAGTTCTATTCGCTGACCCCGGCCGGGCGCAAATATTTGGAGCAAGAACACGCCAACTGGCAGAGACTCTCCACGGCCATTGGTCTGGTTTTGGAAACGGGAGTAAGCGGCTAAGCGCCGGGCAGAAGTGGGTTCGTGACCCGGAGGAACTTGAACTGATGAAAATCCGCATCAGCAATGCGGATGTCGGTATATTTCCTCGCGCACAACTGAGGACTGAGGACTGAGGACTTTTCTTATGCGTTGGTTCTACAAATTACCGCTCCGTTTTCGTTCGCTGTTCCAAAAGACCCGTGTCGAAAAGGAACTCAGCGAGGAAATCCGCTTTCATCTGGAAAACCTGATGGCGGAGAAGGTGGCGCGGGGGATGACCCCGAAGGAAGCGCGTTACGCCGCCCTGCGTGAACTGGGCGGGGTGGAGCAAATCAAAGAGGAGTGCCGCGATATGCGCCGAGTCGATTACTTCGAAACTTTCTTTCAAGATGTTCGTTACGGGCTGCGAATGCTCGCCAAGGATCCGGGCTTTACAGTGATTGCAGTGCTGGTTCTGGCGCTGGGCATCGGCGCGAACACGGCCATCTTCTCCTTGCTGGACCAGGCGATTCTCCGTTCGCTACCGGTGAAAGACCCGGGACGCCTAGTGGTGGTTAGCGACGGCGAACAGCGCGGTGGGTGGTCCACTTCCGACGCCAGCGAGATGGTTTACTCTTACCCGCATTACAAAGATGTCCGGGACCAAATCCCGCTGTTTGACGGAGTGATTGCCCGCGCCCATGCCCCCTTGAGTGTTGCTTCCGCAGGTACGGCGGAGAGGGCCGGGGGCGACGTGGTCAGCGGAAATTTCTTCCCGGTATTGGGCGTGGGCGCTGCGGCGGGACGCGTTTTGGATCCCGAGGACGACCGCGTTCTGGGCGCCAGCCCCGTTGCCGTACTGAGTTACGGATATTGGCAAAGGCGTTTTGGCGGTGATCCGGGGGTCGTCGGGCGGAAGATTTCTCTTAACGCCTATCCGTTCACGGTGGTCGGGGTCGCGGCAAAGGGATTTTCCGGCCTCTTGAAGGGCAACAATGTGGATGTGTTCGTTCCCATTGCCATGAAGCAGGAGCTGACCCCCGCCTGGAATGGCCTGGTCGAACGCGACATCATGTGGTTGAACATTTTCGCGCGGTTGAAGCCCGGCTTTTCGCGAGAGCAAACCGAAGCTGCTCTCCAGGCGCCTTACCGGCCTATTCTCGAGGCGGAGATCCAATCCATCAAAAACCCCCGTGCCACGTTCCGCGAAAAGTACCTGCGGCAGCACATCTCTCTCCACCCCGCGGCAGAGGGAATCAACCTTCTCAGGGAAACATGGGCGAAGCCCCTCGTGGTGCTCGCGGGCTTGGTGGGACTAGTGCTCTTGATCACCTGCGCCAATGTTTCCGGCCTGATGATTGCGAAGGGAGCAGGACGGTGGAAAGAGATCGCCATCCGGTTGGCTCTGGGAGCGAGGCGCGGGAGCATCATTCGCCAACTCCTGGTTGAAAGCCTGCTCCTCAGTCTTGCCGGAGGGGTGGGCGGTTTGGTGGTGGGGAACGTGGGTTGCCGGCTGCTGGTTCATCTCTTGCCTCAGGACACGGCGGCGAGCTTCTCTTCCGCCCTGGACGGCAGAGTTCTGGCCTTCAACCTGTGCGTCGCCGTGCTGGCCGGCCTGATCTGTGGACTGCTTCCTGCCAGCCAGGCAAGCCGTGTGGATCCCGCTCCCACGTTGAAAGATGCCTCGGCAGGCTTCGCCGGCCGCCGCGCCCTGGCGCGCTGGCGCAGCGCCCTCGTGGTGGGACAATTGGCGCTCTCCATCGTGCTGGTGGTAACGGCAGGCTTGTTTGCGGTGAGCCTGAAAAACCTGCTCCAGAAGGATCCCGGTTTTAAACCCGAAAACGTGCTGTCCTTTTCGGTGGACCCGGAACTCAGCGGCTACCACGGCCCGAGGGACGAGGCGTTTCTCCAGGAACTCGAGCGGCGGTTGGCGGAGTTGCCGGGCGCGTTGTCCGTGGGCGCTGCCGGTGGCGGTCCCTTCAGCGGCTCTGACCGGGGGGCCAACGTCACGGTTGAGGGGTACCGGGCCCGCCAGGACGAAGACATGGAATGTGATGTGGACGGCGTCAGCCCCGGTTTCTTCCCAACCCTTAAAATCCCACTCCTGGAGGGACGCGATTTCACGCCCGCGGACGGCAGTGATGCCCCGAAGGTGGCGATTGTCAACGAACAGTTCTCCCGTTTCTTTTTCCCCGGCGCGAACCCGGTGGGCCGTCACATGGCTTTTGGCGCGGGCGACGTGAAGCTGAACATCGAGATTGTCGGCGTGGTGCGCAACAGTTACCACCTGGACCTGCGGGAGAAGGTGGCCCGGTTTGTCTACTTCCCATACTTGCAGGACAGCAAAAGCGGCTCGATGCACTACTACGTAAGGGCTGCGGGCAACCCCCTCATCATCACCGGGAATATCCGGCGAGCCGTTCAAGATCTGGATCCCAGTGTGCCCTTGAACGAGGTGAGCACGCTGACCACGCAGATTGCAGAATCCGTGTACGGCGACCGGATGGTGGCGTGGCTGGCCTCCGCATTCGGGGCAGTCGCGGCCTGCCTCGCGGCCATCGGGCTGTACGGATTGATCTCGTATACGGTGGCCCGGCGCACCAGCGAAATCGGATTACGCATGGCGCTGGGGGCTTCGCCCGCCGCGGTGCTTTGGCTCATCCTGCGCAAGAGTCTGACCTTGGTCCTCCTGGGAGTTGTGCTCGGGGCGGCGCTGGCGCTCGCCTCCACGCGCCTGGTCTCCAGCCTGCTTTACGGCCTCGATGCCACCAGCCCGCTGGTCTTTGCGGCAGCCACCGCGTTGCTGGCCGCGGTCGCGGCGCTGGCCAGTTACATCCCGGCGCGGCGCGCCACCAAGGTCGATCCTATGGTGGCGTTGCGGTATGAGTGATTGGGGATATTCGATTTTCGATTGTCGATTGACGATGGCAAGGCGCGGGTGCCGCAAACGCCACTTCCCACGAATGCTCGCCGGCAAGACGCCCACCATCTCCTGCCCACGTGTCGTCACCCTGGCCTATCCTAGCGCATGGAGATTGCTTTTGTCCGTAGCGCCGACCTTTAGGTTGGCACATGCCGGGCTAGAGCCGCTCGGCCACCCGGCCCGTCATAACCTTGAACGAACCCTTGGCTTGCGTTAGCTCAAAGGCTATCGGCGCGCCCATGCAGGAATCGGCAGCGGTTCAGTTTGATGTTGTAGCGGCGGGTTTACGTCAGGACTGAAAAGCCCTTCACCCAGGAGCAGGTCGTAAGCATGGTGCGGGACGGATTCGGAGACGAGTCGGGCGCCAAGCTGATCGAGCCGCGCGGGATTGATTTCGCCCCGTCTGAGGACTTCATCCAAACCCTCAAGGCCGCAGGCGCGAGTGGGGCATTTCTTCAGGCGCTGCGCGCCGCCAAACCGCCCGAGCCCGCGAGCACGAAGATGCCGCTGAACCAAGTACAGGTTTTCGCCCTGCTGGTGGGCCAAGTGCCGAGCCACCTCTGGTTCAGATCCTTCTTGAATAGATGTACAGACGGTGTATATTGTTAAGTTATGGGAAACATGGTACGAACTCAAATCTTCCTTACCGCCGAGCAACGGCGTCATCTGCGAGCGTGGTCCAGGCTGGAGAAGAAAACGGCCAGCGCCTTGATCCGCACCGCGATCGAGGAGCGATACGTCCACCGCCCCGCCCCCGCAGACTTTCGCGCCGCGCTGGACGAGGCGTTTGGGTCCTGGAAGGGACGGAAAACGTCAAGCTTGTCGATGGTTCGCGCCTTGCGTCGCGGAAAACGTCTCAAGCGCCTCGCGGGCTGACAATCGCGTGGCCATTCATCTCCTGGACACCGACATTCTCATCGATTTCCTGCGCGGTCGTACGGAGGCTCAAGCCTTCCTGGGCCGGTACGAAGCGGCAACTGAGCCCCCCGTCATTTCCGTCGTGTCGGTGACCGAATTATGGGCTGGCATGAGGCAGGGTGAAGAGCAGGCGACCGGCACGCTCTTGTCGGCTCTCAGAAAAATTCCCCTATCAGAAGAAATTGCCCTCGCCGCTGGAAATATGCTCAGAACCTATCGGCGAAGTCACGGGACGGAACTGGGCGATGCCTTGATTGCCTCGACCGCTGTCGAACTCGGCGCCACCCTCATCACCCGCAACGTCAAGCACTACCCCATCCCCGCGGTTAGGGTGTTTCGACCCTATTGACAGCATGGAATAGGTGTCAGGTATCAGGTGCCAGGTGTTACGCGGCTGCCAAGTTGAAAGAACGGGAGCGGAAGCTAGTTGTGGTTCAATTGGAGGATATTGACTGGCGGATGCACAGAGTGAACGACCTCGCAAATAAAGGTCTCCACGACAACATTTCGCGCTCCGGCCTCCAAAGGCTACTCATTGCCCTAACCGTGGTTCCATATGACTTACTCTCGCTAGCGCCTCCCCCTTTGCAAGTGCCGATGGCACCTCATGGTGGGGGAATCGACAAGTTTGCAAAGCGGATGATTGAACGCCTTGGGCCCGGGAAGAAAGAGGGAAAATGATCCAGCGGGCCATGGCGAGGGGGGCGGCAAGCCGTCCCGCTACGGCGCAAGGCTTTGCGCTACAATCGATCCTATGTCACGCTGTGCGCCGGCCAGCCCCGCTCATCCTGGAATTTGCGTCCGTAAGCGGTTTGCCAAGCCACAAGCCAGAGGGGTGCTTCCAGGGCCCGGAGGGTGCTACGGTAGGGTGAAAGGAGGGGCGTGAATTCCCGAAAATTGCTTCAGAAAGCGCTTGCGTCTCCAGCGAACCTTAGATTCAGTGAGGTTTGTGCGCTGGCGCGCGCCTTCGGATTTCATCTTTCCAGGGTGAGCGGGAGCCATCACATTTTCGCTTGCCAAGGCGTACGGGAGCTGGTGAATCTCCAGGACGTGGGAGGGAAGTCGAAGCCCTACCAAGTTAGACAGTTGCTCGATCTCGTGGAGCGGTATAATCTGTCTTTAGGCGGTGAGGAATGAAAGACTACCACATGAACGTTTTTTTCAGCGAAGAAGACGGCGGATACATCGCCGACATCCCCGATCTTCCCCACTGCGCCGCTTTTGGCGAAACGCCGGAGGAGGCTTTGGCCGAGGTACTTAAGGCCAAGGCTGCCTGGATCGAAGCTGCCAAGGCGGAAGGCAAACCCGTTCCCCTACCCACCTTCCGGCCCGTCATTTATCAAGTCTCCAAAGTGCCAGCCTGACTGGGGTCGAGTTGTTGAGCCACGGTCACTGCTCACGTGACTGTGGCTTTTCCTTCGATGACGAACCCACGGTCAACTCCCAAAACGAATTGACCGTGGCTACCTCCGGGTCACACAACCTCAGGCGCCGTTCGAACCGTAATCTCTGCGCTCACTGCTTCCCACCTTCCGCAACTCGATCACGAAGTAGGGGCAGGCCTCGTGCCTGCCCTCCCCGTCGGCGTGGCCGACTTCAGGGCACCCACGAGGGGTGCCCCTACCCTTCCTGGTTCGGCGGCAATGTACACGGAGGGGACGGCAAGCCGTCCCCCTGCGGCGCAAGGCCTTGCGGACGGCTGGTAGCGCAGTGCCCGCTCTCCGGCGCTGCGGCTCTTCCAGCGGGGCGGGTTTTTGCCGCGCCGCAAACAAGATAATCCGAATTCTCAGGGGCCGCGCCGCCCAAGTCGCGGCGCGGTGGAGAAGCCGCCCCGATGAATCAGGGCGCTACGTCTTTTCTTGCGTGCTTACCCATGCAGGTTTTCCCGACCCCGACGAGAAAGCCGCAACCATAGACCTGTCCTTTCCTTTTGACTTTTGCGTTTTGACCTTTGCGTTTTGACTTTCCTCTGAAGTCCTCGATGGGCAAGGAAAGGCCGCGGACCTACAAAACAGTCGGTCATGTCGCTTCACGACACCCCGAAGCATGAAAAGACGCCGATATTTCGGCGGCGACCACGCGAGTGCCGAAATATCGGCGTCTTTTCGGAGCAGGTCCGCGCTACAGTTGCTCTTCGTTCGACGTTTTGTCGTCATCCCTCCATGTTTTCAACGTAGCCTCTTTTAGCTTGACAAGTGACATAGCCATGGTATACTAGATTGTGAGGCCAGTGTGACACCGGCGCGATTGGGGCGTAGGGGCGGTTCGCGAACCGCCCCTACCTTTCATGATCCGGTTCGATAGGTTTCGCGTATGGCGACTCGGGTGTTAACCGGGCAAGAGTCGAGCCTCGCCGGGTCGGAGGGTCAAACCAGTAGCTCAGGTTCGTGGCATTTAGAGATTTTCTGAGAATATGTTGATGATAAGAAAGGCAGTTAGCGATATTCGTCATCATTCATTCAAGTTCCCAAGTCATTGAAATTGAACACCGGCGACGGCATTCGAACGAGGGACTTGGAAGGATATAATGAGTTAAACTTCCGCCGCGCGGCTTGGCGTTTGGATTTGATCCACACCCGGCGGTGGCAGCCAGGAGGCAACAACCATGGAGCGTGAGGATCGTTCAATCGCGTTGAGTGATTACCTGGAGTTCGCCAAGGCGCTGGCTATCGAGGCGGGTAGGATCACTCTCAAGTATTTCCGCCGTAATGTGGTTGTCGAATATAAGTCCGACACGACTCCGGTGACCATTGCTGACCGCGAGACCGAACGGTTCATGCGGTCGGCGATCCGCCAGCGATACCCGCAGCACGGAATCCTGGGGGAGGAAGATGGGGAGACAAACCCCGGGGCAGAGTGGCGCTGGGTCTTGGACCCCATCGACGGGACACAAGCATTCATTCATGGAGTGCCCCTCTACACGGTATTGATTGCCTTGGAAACCAAGGGAGAAAGTATGCTCGGGGTGATTCACTGCCCCCCGCTCGAGGAAACGGTCGCTGCCGCTGCGGGTTGCGGCTGCACTTTTAATGGCCAGCTTTCAAGAGTTAGTCAAGTGAATGACCTGGCCCAAGCCCGCGTCAATGTTACCGACTACGCCGACTTCATGAGGCGTAATCCGAAGTTTGCCCTAGCGCTCCTTTCCCAAGCTCGAATGTGCCGCGGCTGGGGCGACGCCTATAGTTATCTCTTGGTGGCGAGTGGTCGCGCCGAGATTGGGTTGGACCCCGTAGTCGCCCTGTGGGACTGCGCCCCGCTCAGACCCATCATTGCAGAAGCGGGGGGCAGGTACAGCGATTTCCGCGGGCGCGAGACATTGCAGGCTTCAACTGCCCTGGCGAGCAATGGCCGCCTGCACGATCAACTTCTGGACTTGGCAAGGCTCGATTTCAATGGCCATGACCAATAGCCGTGGGTATTGCACGTTGATCGGCGCCAATGGCCTTGAGGATCAAGAGAATGTGACGGCAGGAACCAAATGCTACTACGTGGTTACGGCAATCGGTTCGAATGCCGTTACTCAGAGCTCGGACTCGCAAGAAGTTTCAGCCACCGTACCCTCGCCTTAGGGCCGGGGCGAGAATAACTGGGGAGCACGCCGAATGTTCCGGAGGTCGATCTGATCGAGATATTAGGGTTATGTTAGCAGGACTAGTCTTGATTAATCAATTGATGATTAATGGCGAAAAGGACGAGTTCCAAGCGGTTTGAAACCCCTAGTTTGTCAAAAATGTTCGTAAGGTGATGTTTGGCGGTGTGCTCAGTAATACCCAACTTCTGGGCAAGATCCTTGTTCGTATAGCCGGCAGCAATAAGTGGGATGACCTGCATCTCACGGGGGGTAAGACCAAAGTCTCGACTGGCCACTGGAGCGCGCGGGGGAGGATTCATCTGGCGAAGTGCCTGGATAAGGTCTGCGACGCTTTCATGACCGATCCAATACCGACCACTGTTCACGCAACGAATGGCCTCGACGAGAAGCTCGATTGCCGACTCTTTCAATACGATGCCGTGAGCTCCCAATTGCAGCCCCTCGATAACCTGGTCCTTTTCGATGCTCGCTGTCAAGATAATGGTACGTGTTTGGAGCCGCAGTTTGTTCAGCTCGCGAAGCGCCTCAAGCCCCGTCACTTTGGGCAATGAGAGGTCCAACACCAAGACCTGCGGGTTGAGTTGGGGAACGAGCCTTATGGTTTCTTCGCCATCTGCAGCTTCACCGACCACACGCAACCCTGGTTCAGCTTGCAACATCATCCGCAAACCCTCCCGAACCATGGCATGATCTTCCGAAATGACGATGTCAATTGTGGCTGGAGATTTCTCCATGCGGGGTTCACCTGAAGCGGCAGTCGATGCTGGCGAAGGAGCGGACTCACAAGTTTGCAGCGGAAGCTTGTGAAGACCAGCACCCGCAGTGTGATACATGCCCACAATTACCAACTTATGCCGGCCGGCAAATCAAGTGGCGACTCTTCGAGGCCATGCACGGCCGCCGGTACCAAGATTTCTAATCGAGCACCCGACCCTTTCGTAGATTCTATCATGAGTTCACCGCCGATGGCGCGGACAATATCCTTGATGACCAAAGGGCAATTGGACGACGCCTCAAGTTCCGCACCCGGCAAACGCCCTGTGAACCCGAATCCACGGCCATCATCCTCTACGCACAGCTTGTAGTGCCCATTCTCCCGGGCAAAGTTTACTAGGACCTTATGGGCGCCACTGTGCTTGCGGACATTCGCCAAGGCTTCTTGGAGGATACGCGCCACTTCAGTACAAACACGCGGAGCCAAGAAAACTTCCGAGCAGTCCGCTGCAAAACTGGCGGAAATGCCCTGCTCGTGTCGAAACCTATCCACCGTACCCGCCATGCAGTTTATGAGGCGGGCGGGCTGAACTTCCAGCGGTCTTACTCGCTGCATCTCCTCTCGAATATTCGCAATCTCGTTGTGCAGAAGGATTTGCAATCGACGCAGTTCCGCGAGGAGACTGGAGGGGTTCCAGGCGGACGTTTGGGTTCGCCGCAGGAGATCAATCTGCATTTCCAGCCCGATGAGCGACTGAATAATCCCATCGTGAAGATGTTGAGCGAGACGAGCCCGCTCCACAGCTTGGGCCTGTGAGCGCAGGCAACTCACCAGGTACTTGCTGTAAACCGTGGGACCAACCTCCCGCACCAAAGCCCGAAGGAACTGAGAATCAGGATTTGAGGCACATCGTTTGCGAGGGTTGTAAACTGTGAGCCGTCCCAGCCACTTTCTCTCGAATGAAAATGAGGCAGCAAGGAGCGACCAGGAACCCACCTGCGGCGAGTGCTGCTCACTGATGATGTGCAGATCATACAGGCCGTGGCAATCCTCTGCCGGTACACGAAAGCGGCCGGAGGCCCCGGCGCCTTGAGTCCCGCCTTTCTGGTTCTGCGCGGCCCCCGCACGATGCAGTTCAAGCTGGCGCAGGACTTCCTCCTGCGGCATGGCAAACCATGCCTGTCGCGTAAACTTCGACAATTTCCAGAATTTAACGCCGTTCGATTTTTTCTCGGTCTGGCGTTTAACTTCCCAGGCGACGGCCTGATCACCCCCTATTTCCTGGATGGCCAGCCGAACCTGGTCTGCATCAAAGTGGTCCCGCACGGACATCAGAGTTTTTCCGATGGCCGTCCTGAAGCTTGTCTCCGGGAGGGCGCCTCGAACGAGCCGATTAATGAGTGCGGCCTCCCACACCCCTTTCTTCGCTCTTTCCACGAGAAAGCTCAGGAGGCACGCGGACGAAACGAGGCATGCGGACAAGGCCACCACGGGAACGAAAGTCTCTCCCCCGCCCATCGAGCGAGACGCGTGCCCGGACCACGCTAGAGGGAAGGTCAAATCCCCAACCAAGAAAGCCACGCACGCACCAGAGGTCAGGAGGGCACCTCTGAAGCCCCACTTGCACGCCGCAACGAAGAATACAAACAGGTATAGTCCAAGGAACGGGCTTTGAGGCCCACCTGTAACCATTACCACGAGGGAGATCATGAGTGCTTCCGCGGCGTGCAGACACAACGCCCATGCCAGGCGGTAGTGTCTGTGTGCCCGAAGAATCATCAGGCTGAAGAGGCTGTATGTCAAATAGGCGAGAATCAGCAGTGCGCCGAATTTGCCATGCCTGCCAAGAAGGGCAGGATTGAGGTAGACGGCAATCATGCACACCGCAGCCAGCACCAAACGAGCGTGAGCCAGGAAATCCTCCCCAACCCAAGCCCCTGCTTCGGGCCCGGCCCGCTGGCTTTCCGGCCACTCGACACTGGCATCCATGCTGGACTCCACGCTCTTAGCCTAACGGGACCCATGAGCTTCTTGGAGATTCACCGAAAGGGACGAGCACCCTCCTCCCCCAAGAAGGACACGTCTGTTGGGTACGGGTTGGCACGCACGAACTACCCCAAGCATATGAAACTAGGCGGTTCTGTGCTCCAATTAGAAGTAGTTAATTGTATACGGGGACTTTCTGCAAGTCAAGCGCAAACTGGGTCCCAAGAATCGCGATTGAGCGATGGCAGGGCGTTCTGGAGATAGTGGAAAGGTCGGTTGCCGCGAGCCGTGGGCTGTCAGGAGCAGGTCGCGACTCAATTCCGCTCAAGACTCAAGGGTCCATGGGG
>Ga0326727_10009661_pt1 | contig 23548 bp, 11 predicted proteins | sample MB2enrmetagenome_FD_207643 | JGI IMG/M metagenome (GOLD analysis project Ga0326727, IMG submission 207643) | Lab enriched peat soil microbial communities from McLean, Ithaca, NY, United States - MB29MY | ecosystem: Environmental > Terrestrial > Soil > Wetlands > Peat | place: USA: New York... | reverse complement strand
AACCGCTACCGGCTTGACACTTGACCTCAATCGGGGGCGCATTGCGAAAACGCTGTTGAATGGCGTGTTCCAGCCGGTAACTCGTACTGGCCAGGGCGGCCGTCCAACTAGCTCCGACCGCCCAGACCCGAAACGGCTCGCCGGGGATGCCCGCTCGGCCCTCCCATTTTGCCACCGAGAGAGCGAGGTTGCGGCCGTCGTCCGCACGTGGCGAGATGTCGTACTCCGGCCACCCCGCCCGTTGAGCTTCGACCATCGCGGACAGCTTGGCCTTCGCGTCCGGAGTGGCGGCCGGAATCTTCTTGGGAATGCCGCGGTCGTAATCGAACTCCACTTTGGCCTCGACCCAGCCACCGGCGTTCACCGCAACCTGGTCCCCGTGGTATTCGAGGAGGGGGACCTGCTTGCTGTCCTTGAAGATCACCGATACCGCCGCATGGGTCATTCTGCCCAGCTCCTGCTTGGCGCGGACTTTCGCGGAAAACACGAAGTAGCGTCCCTGATTCAGGTCGGGCATGCCGAGATACCTGACGATCCGCGGGATGTGGATCTGCACCGTCGGATCGGCCACGAACGCCGCGCATTTCTTCCCGCTGGGGGCCGGCGCCCCAGGAGTCGCCGATACGACCGATACGCTCCGGACCAGGTACGTATTACAGTCTGCACGGCCCGACGCGAAGTCGCCGTTGTTCACCCCGGGGCCCAGCAGCACCACCGTCTTGCCTCCTAGGGCATCCACCGCCTGTGTCATCCGCAGATCGGCCACAAAGAGCGTACACGCTTCGCGCGGCGCGGCGGCCGAGTGGCTCGCGCCTGCGGGAACGCCTTCGATCCAGAGTTCGATCGACGCGGGCGCGACGCCAGGTTTTGCCGCGTCGGCGGCGTCGAGCGCGACGGCTCGGCCCAGGAGCAGAACGATGACGATGAGAAAAGTACGTCGCATGGTTGAATTCCCCTGGGTTCGCAGGCTAGCTGTTTTCTTGGCCGTGCGCCATAATAACGTACGAATGGTGCGCGAGCAAATACAACCCAGTAGGTAAGGCTTCTCAGCCTGACAGAACAAACACGTCGGGCTGGAGAAGCTGGCCTACCTATCTCGTGAGACACGATTGCCATGCTACACATAAGCCGTTCCACTTGCAGGGGGCTGGCCGTCATGCTCTTTGCACTCATAGGCTCCCCTCGCATAGCTCAAGCGAAGGAGGTCGAAATGGTCATGCCGGGGCCAGTCAACATGAGCCAGGTGCAGTTCACCGATCGGCTGCATGGCGTCGCCATGGGAATCCATCCGAAAGGCGTTCCCGGCTCGGCCATCGTCTGGACCGACGACGGCGGCGACAACTGGAACGATGCCAAGGTCCGCGGCGACGTGGACGGAGCTGAACCGGAAGCCCTCTTTCTCGTCAACACACAACTCGGCTGGGCCTTGATGTGTGGCCTTAGCCCCCGCAAGCAAGTCCTCCTGAGAAGCGAGGATGGCGGCAGAAGTTGGACGCAGCAAGCGGCGCCCGAGTTGGAGAAAGCCTGGGTGCTGGGTCCGATGTGGTTTGATCGGCAGGGGAAGTCCGGGTGGATCAATGCCTGCTCGGGGCCTCTCCTGGCGACCACGGATGGGGCCAGGAGTTGGAAGCCGGTTTCGCCGGCCAAATACGAAAATGGGCCGTTTCTGGCTGAAGGGAAGCCAGTGCCGCCCACCTTCGAGCATGCCGGCATGCACGTCTTTTCTTTTGAGCACGTCATCCTCTGCGGCTACGCCGGCGTGATCGTCGAAACCACCGATGCCGGCCGGACCTGGAAAGGCCGGCAAGTAGCGCTGGAAGCAAGTTCCGATAAGCAAATGCGGGCCTCGCTCAGGGCGATTCACTTCACCCCGGACGGCGGCGCCGGCTGGGCCGTCGGCGGCGAAGGCGACGAGATCCGGAATCCCAACAGTTGGGCGCAGTTGCGACATCCCGTCGTCCTCTCCACGGCCGACGGCGGCAACACCTGGCAGCGGAGCAAGGTCGAGGTCCGCGGCCCCTTGAACGACGTCTGGGCGATGTCGGACCGCGAGGCCTGGATCTGTGGAATTGGCGGCTATGCGTTGCAAAGCCCGGCCCCGGGCTGCCTGCGACACACCCTCGACGGCGGCAGGACCTGGATCAACGAGCATCCGGGAATCGACGGGCTGCGAAAGCTCTTTTTCCTCGATACCCAGCACGGCTGGGTCGCGGGAGGCGTTGGGGGAGGACAGACAGCGGAAAGCCTCATTCTTCTGATTCGCCCCTGACCCTTGTTGCATTCTCCGGCAAGTACCCAGGAGGAAAGTCTCATGCGACTTTTATTGGCTTCGCTCGTCAACGGCGGGGTCGTGGCATATCTGACGGCAGTTGCGCCCCTAGCCGGCGCGGCAGCGCCTTCCATTTCCGTCAATTACACGGTCCAATCGCCCGGCTCGGTAAGCCTGGGGATCTATGATGCCCAGGGCCGCCTGGTCCGCACGCTCCAAAGCGGGAAGAAGATCGCAGCCCCCGGCAGCCACACCGTCGTCTGGGACGGAAAGGACGACGCGGGCAAGATCCTGCCCTCCGGCGCCTATCGTTATCAGGGCCTATCGGCCCACGTGGGCTGGCAGTACCAGTTGACCATGGGCAATTCCGGCAAACCGCCCTATTTTTCCGCTGACGGGGCAGGCGGCATGGGCGGTGTCTGGGGCAACATCCTCGCTGCGGCGGCCGACGTGGATGGAAAGTTAGTCTATCTTCTTTGGGGCATGGAGGAAGGAACTCCGGCGCTGTGCAAATTCGATCCGCAGGGCCGCGAAGGCGCATTCAAGCTCTGGGGAGCGCACAACAATTGGGGCTGGGGATATTGCCAGTCGATTGCCTGCGACCACGAATATGTTTACGTGGCCGACAACCTGTTGGTGGACGATCCGGCGTGCAAGGGCAAGCAACTCTCGCGGAGTCTGATCTGGCGCGTGCGGGCCGACAACGGCGAATATGCCAACACGTATCCAGGCCAGAGCAGCGGCCTGATCAAGGTGAGTGAGGTTCCCGCCGAGTCGCTGCCCAAGCTGCCCCCGCTTTGGCAAATGGTTGCCAATCCCGCCCTGCGGCGATCTCCCGGTTTCGCCACCAACCTCTGTAGCATTGCGGTGGACAAGACACGGATCTACTGCAGTCTGCGGGCGGAGAATCGGGTACGCGTACTCGACAAAGGCACGGGGGCACGGCAACTGGCGATTCCCGTCGCGGAGCCGGCCGGTCTGGCCATGGCGCCCGACGGAAACCTGTACGTGCTCTCCGGGCGGAAACTACTGAAATTCTCGCCCGAAGGGCATCTGCTGGCGACGGTCATCGCAGAAGGTCTGGAGGCGCCTCTCGCCTTGTGCATCAATGTTCAGGGACAGATCTACGTTTCCGACCAAGCTACGTCGATGCAGATCAAGGTCTTCAGTCCCCAGGGAAAACTCGTCAAAGCCGTCGGCAAGGCGGGGGGACGCCCCTACGGCGGGGCCTGGGCCACGATGCGAGAAGATCTCCTGCTGCCCACCGCGCCGACGGTCACGGCCGATGGCACACTGTACGTGGGTGAAGATGCCGCGCCCAAACGGGTTGCCATCTTCAAGCAGGATCGCTGGACCGACGAATGGCTGGGTCCGCTGGCAAGCGGGTGCGCAAAGATGGACGTCGCCGATGAGGTTCGGCCCGAGGACGTCTACCAGTTGTACTATCCCAGCGACCTGGTGCGTTATCGAGTCGATTACCAGAGGCGGAAAGCCACCTTGGATGCCGTGTGGGGTTATGAGTTCTCGCTTGATCACCAGGTCGACTCGGCCCGTTATGCGGGGGGCATCAAGGAGAAGGGACTGTATCAGGGTGGCGGCAGCGGCGGCTACGTGCGGCACTGCCAGGGAAGGACCTACTTGTTCATCAACCGCGGCCCGCACGCATTTCGGGTCGATGGGTACCAAATCGTCCCCTGCACGGCCATTGGCCGCAGGGTCGACGTCCAGCGACCCGACGGCGACAGCCTGGCCCGTCTTAGCGCCGCCTGGAAGAGCCGCCCGGCGCACGTCGGCTTTCATGTCTGGCGCGACGCCAACGGCGATTGGGAAGCCCAGGAGAACGAAGTGGATTGGAGCCTGCCGCCGGGAGGCAAGCAAGAAGTGACCGAGGCCGATTGGACGCTTCACGCCTATGTGGATGCGGACATGAACGTCTTCGTAGGCGGCTGGAAACTGCCTTTCCTGGGACTGGACGTCCGTGGCAACCCCATTTATTCCTGGTCGAAGGCCGAGCGACTGCCGTATCGGCCGCTGGGACGGCTGGCCGATCCGAAAAAGCCCCCCGAGGAAAACAACTTCGGGCTGCCGCTCAGCGTCGGCGACGCCGCTGAGGGGCCGGGCCTGATCGCGCCCGGCGGGCGCGAGGTCAATACCTGGGTCGATCCCGAGGACGGCGGCTACTACCTTTGTGCCGACATCGAGGGCAAAGGCCGGGGAGTCAATTGGGCAAGCCACGGCATTTTCGCGCGGATCGGCAAAATGGACCGGACCGGCCACTGGCTTTGGATGGCCGGCGAAAAGGCCACCGGCTTTGCCAAGCCCGGCCAGTTCTACAAGCCGGGCGAATTCGCGGGCATCGTCGAGGGGTGTCTCTTCGTGACCGACTGGAATGGGCAGTATCGTATTTACGATAAGGATCGCGGCTTGTACGTGGGCACAATCTTCAGCGACGTTTTTCGCGGCGCTCGCCCGGACGAGAACCAGGTATTGGTCGAATTCAACGAAGGGCACGTCTATCGTCATCCCGCGACGGGCGAGATCTATGCCCTGGCCGGAGACGGCGAGTGCCTGAAACTCTTCCGGGTAACAGGGCTCAAGGAAATCGAGCGTTTCCAGGGAACAGTCTCCCTGGCGAAGGAGGGACCATGAGGGTTCTCAAGGCTGTGACCACCCTGTTCCTGGCGGCCATCCTGGGCGTTGGGCCGGTGTGCGGGGAAACTCCCAGCGCCCCGCCCGACCAGGTGCGTCGGCAGGTCCTTGCTGCGCCCCGCCTGACGTCGCCGATCGTCATCGACGGCGATGCCGCCGACTGGCCGCAGGGGGCATCCCGCGCGACGCTGGCATTGGACCCCGATGCCGACGAGTACCGAGGCAATGCCCGCGCGGCCTGGGATGCCGGGTTTCTCTACGTCATCTTCGAAGTGGCCAGCGGCAAGCCGCTGCGCAATGCGGGCGACGATCCGGCTGTGGCCTTCAAGACGGGCGATACCGTGGAGTTGTTTCTATCGGTCAACGAGCATCCCTTGGCCGGCCGGGTCCCGCGCGGCCCCAACCTCGACACGGCCAAGGCAGGCGACTACAGGATCTTGATGACTCTCTTGCGGAACACTCGACCCACGGTGTTCGGCTTCGATTTTGTCAATCCGGCCCGCAACCAGAATCCCATGACGTTTCAGATTTCGGGCCCCAAGGCGGTTGTGGACCACACAGCCCCGGTGCCTGGCGCCGTTATGGCCGTGCGGAACAAGGTGGTCAAGGAGGTCGACGGTTTTGTGGTCGAGGCAAAGATCCCCTGGAAGTACTTTCGCAACTATGAACCCCAAGCCGGCGCCAGGCTGCTCTTTAATCTGGCGGTGAATTTTTCCAATCAATCCGGCACGGCTACCATGGGCAAAGCCTACTGGAACGGGCCGACTCATATGACCCAGGACCTGGGCGTCGAGGCCCAGATCCACCCGGAATACTGGGGCTGGCTGGAGCTGACGAAATCTGACTCGAAAGACGTCCTCGTTGCCTCGGTCGCCGCCGGCCAAGACACGGTCGGACTGCAAAGAGCCGGCGAGGATGCCGTGCCGCTCACGCCGCCGCCCGGTCCTGCGCCGAAGATCAATGGCCCCAAGGTCTATGCCTGCGGCCCAAGACATCCGCTGCTCTATCGTATCCCCGCCACCGGCAAGCGGCCGATGCAGTTCGCCGCCGCAGGCCTTCCCGCCGGCCTCGCGCTCAATGCCGATTCGGGTATCATCCGCGGCAGGATCGCCGGGAAAGGCGCATATTGCGTGACGCTCCGCGCGAAAAACGCGCTGGGCCAGGCTGAGCGGCCGTGGAAGATCGTCTGCGGCGATACCCTCGCCCTGACTCCGCCCATGGGTTGGAACAGTTGGTACATCCACTATGACCGCGTGAGCGAACTTCACCTTCGCGAGGCGGCCCGGCAGATGATCGCCTCGGGCATGGCGGACTACGGTTATCAGTACGTCAACCTCGACGGCTGCTGGACGAAAAAGCAAGGCGACAAGCCGTACCGCGATGCCCAAGGGGCGGTACTGCCAGGCCCCAAGTTCCCCGATATCAAGGGAATGGTCGACGAGATTCATGCCGCCGGCCTCAAGGCCGGGATTTATACGTCGCCGGGTCCGTGGGATTGTGCCGGTTATGTCGGCGCCTATCAGCACGAAGCTGCCGACGCTAAGAGATTTGCCCAGTGGGGTTTCGACTTCCTGAAATACGACTGGTGTTCCTACGGCGAGGTGGCCGGCGGCAGCGATTTGGCCCATCTGCAGAAACCGTACCAACTGATTTCGGCCGAATTGAAAAAGCAGGATCGCGACATCGTGCTGAACCTGTGCCAATACGGCATGGGCGAGGTCTGGAAATGGGGCGGCCAGTTCGGGCAGTGCTGGCGGACCACCGGCGACCTGGGCCTGGAACGCGGCAGCCGCTTGCCGGGGTTCTATAGCATCGCATTCAGCAACGCCCAACACTGGGAAAATGCCCGGCCCGGCTGCTGGAACGATCCCGATTATCTGCTCATCGGCTTTGTGGGCGATGCGCACAACATGGGCGCCGGCCGCAAGACGACGTTGACGCCCAGCGAGCAATATTCCTACATGTCGATGTGGAGCCTGATGGCGGCGCCGTTGATCTTCAGCGGCGACATGGCCCGGCTCGACCCGTTCACGCTCGGCGTGCTGTGCAACGCAGAGGTGATCGACGTCGACCAGGACGCCCTGGGCCGGCAGGCGCGGATTGTCCGCCACCCGCAAGCGGGTACCCGGCCTGGCGAGTTCGTTCTCTTGAAGGACCTGGAAGACGGCTCGAAGGCCCTGGGACTTTTCAACCTCGGCGAGGCAGAAGCGACGATTTCCGCAGCCTGGAGCGATCTGGGACTCCACGGCCAGCAGCAGATCCGCGACTTGTGGCGGCAAAAAGACCTGCCGGCGGCCGACGAGAAGTTCCAGGCCGCGGTGCCGCGGCACGGGGCAATACTCGTGAAACTCCGACCGGCGAAGTAGGGGCAGGTTTCGCTTGTCTGTTCCAAAGCCGCGAACAGTTTCTTGCAGTCGGCATGAATTAGGACGCACGGTGTTACTTGTCACTGTCGGGCACGGCAAAATCCCTGGGAGTTCGCGGGCAGAGTACCTATCAGCCTGCCGACGCCTGCAGCCCCTATCGTTCGGCTCCAGCCCCCGTCTGAGGCGGAGGCTATCGCCGCTTTCGCCAGCCGTACAGCCGATTCACTGCCACGCCAACCGCGACTGCCCCCAACAAAGCGCCGCCGAAGCTGCTGCCGAAGAACAGTGCCGCCTCCACTCCGAAGTTACCGAGTTTCCCGTCGAGCAGGAGCTGGCTGGCCGTGAAAACGGCCGATCCAGCGAAGAACCCAAGAAACAGCCCCACTACGGCGCCGTACCCGGTCGCCCGCGCGCGAGCGTCTCGCCGCGCCCGGTCTTCCGCCGGCTGTGGACGCAACTCCCGGACCGGCAACGACGCTCCGATTCCGGCCCCAGCAGCCGCGCCGACCAGGAACAGACCGATGAACAGCAGCGGGTTCAGGAAGGGGCTCAGCCCGGGTCCCTGCCCGGGCACATGCTGGAAGAAGAGAAAGGACATGACCATCGCGGCCGCGATGAACCCGACGAAGAGGCCCACCACGCCGCCGAGCACTGTGTTTCGCAGCTTTCGCGCCTGCCGGCTCGTATCCTTGCCGGCCCGCCCCGCGACGACCGGGTCTGTCCTGCGATCGGGCGGGTCTGTCAGTGCAGCTCGCAGGGCCACGGCGGCGTCCCACAGTTCGACCCGCGCGCCGGGCGGCAGGACCCCGGATGCGCGCCATACGGCCAGGTATCCGGAGCGCGACTGGACCGCGTACGTCGGGTACCGATTGAGCCGCTCCATCACGGCTGGCGTGAACACTCGGCGGATTGCTTCTTCCTGAGCGGCAAGGTCCGCCAAAGTGTCCGCGTCCAGGCCGGCGGGCACGGCCATGGGGCCCGCGACGGACAGGTGAAACAACGCCGTGAACTGCCGCACCGTCTCGGCAGTAAACGAACCACCGGTCTCGGATGCAAACGTCACCCCTTCGAATCCGGCCCAGCCGAGCATCCGCCAACCGATGGTCCGTGGACGCAGATCGAAGTTCGGCAGGTCTGCCGCCGGCAGGAGCGCCGAGGTACCATTCGTTTGGGTCGTCGAGTCGCTGCCTTGCCTCGTCGCGGTGTAGTCAAACACGGCGACCGGCACCCCGTCCGCCGCCCCGGTCATGGCATGGCGACCGCTCGACCAACCGGCGAACACGGGCATACCGCCCGCACCGGGCGGCAACGAATACGATTCCGCGTACGCCCGGCCCAACTGGTCCGCCAATTCCCGGACCTCGTGGGCGTGCCTCTCGCGCCCGACCGCCTGTCGTCCCCCTGCGATGATCCCGATTCCGAACCCCACCGCAGCCCAGATCCAGAGCTGGTTCAGCGGCCAGCCCTGCCGCTGAAGCAGGCCGACTCCGTTCACCTGGTGCAGGGTGTTGATGCACCAGTACAGGACTGCTGCACCGGCAGCCGTGGTGCATCCCGACCCAATCCCAGTGATCCAGCGTGGCATGACCGCCTCCCGCCGCCTGCCTGTCCATCGCCCAGTGACCTTTGAACCTGCCAAGATTCGTGGGTAGGTCAAGCTAGACGGATCCAAGACCAAAGACCGAAGGCTTGTCGGTTCAGCGGATTGGCAACGGAAACCTGCCCATCTTGTCCAACCGCTACAAGCGGACCATTCCTTGGCAAGAAACCTGGGCCGGGGGCCCTGTCCGCACGTCTTAGGCCGCCGGCCAATCCGATAAAAGGGATCGGGGAAGGTTTAGCGGTTGTGAGTGACGCAATGGACCAAAGACCCGGTTTCAGAGTGTGGCTCTACGCGGTTCTCTGCGCCGCGTGCACGTGCGGCATTGCGGCGGCGGGAGATCCCTGCCTCTTGCCAGGGCCCTGCGGGGAGGCCCGTCCGAAGTGTGGACCGATCGCCCGCTGGCTATCGGCCGGCCCGCGAGCGGCCGTTGCGACCCCTTCCCTCCGCAGCCAATCCGTCTATGGCACGCCGGCCTATGCTTGGGGCTATTTCGGTGCCACACACGCCGTCCTGGCGACCCAACAGCGAGACTATTATAACGACTGGGTCCAGTACGCGTTCCGCCGGGGCGATTAGTGGTTGAACCCTACGAAGAAGCTGAACACCTGGCGCTGGTCGCCCGGCGCGGTGACCACCGGGAAGGCGAAATCCAGGGCGATGGGCGCCGGCCCCATCATGGGAATCACGATCCGCAGGCCGAAGCCGGGAGACACGCGGAAATTCTCGTTCCAGTCCTTGCTGGACGGCTCGATCGTGCCGGAGTCGAGGAAGAACACGCCGCGCAGCATGTCGTCGGCGGTGATGGGGAAAAGATACTGGATGGAGGTCAAGAGCTCGAAGTCGCCGCCGACGACCATGCCGGTGGCCGGGTCCCGCGGCGAGACCCCGCGGAACGCGAAGCCGCGGAGCGTCGAGAAGCCGCCGCCGAAGTAGCGCTCGAAGATCGGCGTGTCGCTGCCCGTTTGCGCGACTGTGGCGGAGAGGCTCAGCACGTGGCGTCCCGAATGGTCGATGTTCTCGTAGATCTTGAAGAACTGCTGGCCGCTGATCTCCCAGCGCGGGAAGGTGTAGGTGCCGACCGTCTCCTCGAACGATGCCCGCAGCAGGTGGCCTTCCGTGGCCAGAAAGGCATTGTCGCGGGTGTCGTGGGCCAGGCCGACCTGGAAGCCGAATAACGCGTTGTTGCCGAGCACGGCGTTCAGGTCGGGCACCGTGGTGAACTCGGGGTTCGAGACCTTCACGTTCTGGCCGCGAAAGCCGACCGAGCCGCTCAGGTCGTGCGTGAATTGGTAGGACAGGCTGATCCCCCCGCCTTCCCGCCGCTCCTGCCACTCGGTGTAAATGCGGTCGTAGTAGAAGCCGTTCAGCCCCAGGCCGACGGGCTTGCCGTCCAAGAGGATGGGCGTGCCGTCCGGCATCCCCAAGTAGGGCTCCTGGAAAGTCACCATGTAGCGTTGGACCTGCGTGCCGGGAACGAGTTCCACGCGGAACCGCTCGCCGGCGCCCCGCCACGCCGTGCCGTTGCGGATGTCCTCCCAATCGGTCGCTGGGCGGGTCCAGTCGAAGTTTTGCTCGTCCAGGATGATCGAGCCCACCAGTCCCGCTTCGGAGTTCACTCCCACGCCGAACATCAGCCGGCCGGTCTGGGTCTCCTCGGCGCGGGTCGTGATGGGGAGGTCACGCAGCGGTTCGCCCTCGGCGCTGGGAATGAGGTAGTTGTAGGGATCGCCGAAGACGCGGTCGGGTCGCGGCAGGTCGGGCGACACGCCCGGAGACAGGGCCCAGGGGGGTGGGCAGGGGGGGCCCGCCGACGCTCCGGGGCCGGACCCGCCAGGGCCCGCCGGCACACCCGGGGCAGCCGCCGGAGGCCAGGTGGCGTACGGACCCGGCCCGCCCGAATAGGCCGGAGCGGGGGCCGGATAAGCCGGAGCGGGCGCCCCATAGGCCGGGGTGGGGGTGGCGTAACCCGGAGCAGGTGCCCCATAGGCCGGAGCGGGGGCCGGATAAGGCGGAGCAGGCGCAGCGTAAGCCGGAGCAGGTGACGCATAGGCCGGAGCGGGCGCGGCGTAACCCGGTGCGGGCGCCCCATAGGCTGGAGCGGGCGCCCCATAGGCCGGGGCGGGGGTGGCGTAACCCGGAGCAGGCGCCGGGTAAGACGGAGCGGGGGCCGGGTAAGCCGGGGCCGGATAGGCCCGGGCGGGGGCAGCGGTCGGCGGCGGGAGGTCGGGCATGCTGAAGCCGTTCTCGCCCGGCATTTGGCCTCGAACCACGACCGGCGACTCCATCGGCGCGACCGGCCCGTCCGGCGGCGGCGCCCCGCCTTCTTCCTGATTGGCTTTGCGGAAGTCGTCCCAGCTATTGTACTGAACGACGATGTCGGCGTAGCGATCGCCCGCCGGCGGCGAGGCCGGGCTGCCCTGCGGCGACCCCGATCCGTCCGTCGCCGGGCCCCGGTAGTAACTCGTGTGGCCTCCCCCCGGCCGCTCGGCTACGTCCGTCTTGTCCTTGTCTTCCGAGTCGGGCGGACTATAGACGATCTTCGGCACGTGCCCCTTCATCGGATCGACCACGAAGATGCCGGCAGCCTTCCACCGCCGCTCGCTGTCCCGAATCTCGCGGGTGTCCATGATGTCGCCCGGCTTGAGCGAGCAGCGATTCAAGATCGTGGTGAGCCTCGTGTGCGGATTCTCGCCCTTGATCTGCACGTCGATCCGGCCCACGCGGTAGCGGTCGCCCTCGGTGACGTGGTACACCAGGTCCAACTGGCCGGGCTCGTCGAGGTAGAGGTTCTCCGGTTTGACGTCGGCGAACACGTAGCCGTTGCCGCCGTACTGGTCCTGGATGTTGATCACGTCGCCCTGGAGCTGCTTCTGGTTGAAGTACTGTCCGCTGGTGAGCTTGATCTTCTCGGCCAGTTTCTCGGCGGGAATCTTCGTGTTGCCCTGGAAGGAGATGTTGCGGATCTTGTAGCGCGGGCCTTCGTCGATGACGAACGTCAGCACGAGCCAGTTCTGGTTCGCGTTGAACTCCAGCTCGCGTCCGATGCGGCCGTTGAGGAAGCCCAGTCCGCGGTAATAGGCGGTCAGCGTCTTTTCGTCCTCGTCGATCTGCTTGCGGTCCACTTCCCCCTTGAAAATGTAGAAGTACGGGTGCCGCGACTTGATCTGGGTCTGGAGCCGCGCGCCGCTGACGGCCTGGTTGCCGACGAACCGGACCTGCAGGATCTTCTGCTTCGGCCCCTCGTCGATGACGTAGATCACGCGGAGGTCGCCGGGCTTGTTGCCCTCCAGCACCGTTACGCGGACCTTGCTGTGGCCCTGTTTCTGATAATACTCCTCGATCTTCCGGCGGCCCTGCTCGACGTTGAAGGGATCGGCAGCCTCGCCCACCTTCAGATCGATCTCCTTCTTGAGCGTTTTGGTGCTGACGTCCTGATTGCCGATGATCTCGATTCTCTGCAAGAGCGGGCGCTCGACGACGCGGAAGATGACGATGACGCCGTCGGGCACGTTCTGGACCATGGGCCGGATGTCGACGAACCACCGCGCACGGTGCAGCTCGCGGACGTCTTGCTGCACCTGTTGCGCATCGTAGGGCCGCCCGGGCCGCGTGTGGATCTTGGTGCGGATCTTGTCCAGCGGAACCGTGCGATTGCCCTCGATCCGCACGTCGAGCACCAGGAGTTCCGGGGGCAGGCCGGGCAGTGCCGCCGGCGCGCCCGCGGCCACCGTGCCGGGCGGGGCCGTCATGGCCGGCGCACCCGCGCCGCCGGGGTTCGGCACCGCATACGGGATCGACCAGCCGGCCGGCGGCCGGCCGTCAGGAGCGGGTCCCGGCCCACCCGTCGGGCCGCCGCCGGGTACCTGCCCGGAAGCGACCCAACAGCCCGCTACGGTCAGCGCGCAAACCGCCCACGCCGTCACGCGGCGGCAAGCGCCTGGAACCATTTGCGGCTCGGCCATTAAGGCCCTTTCCGTTCAGAATGAGACTGCAACCCGAAGAGCGCCTACGAAGGGTGCGTAGAGATACCCAAAACAGCGGCCTTCGGCAAGGCGAATTGGACGCAATATTGCTATCGCTGCCGTGCCCGAACGGGTGATCTGGAGAAAAAGGGAAGTCTGAGCCGTTTGGCGGGCGGGCACCAGGCTAGTGCAGAGCAGCGTCGCGGGCAAGCCCGCCCGCTAAGCAAAGGTCCCAAGCGAAATAGCGCTGCGGTACCTGGTGCCCTAAAACGGCTCGCCCGCGTAACCGTCGAAGTCCGGGTGCGGCCTTTCCGAGAAATTCTCGAAGCGGGTGTGCTTCTCGAACCAGCGGAGCTTGATGTCGCCGGTCTGGCCGTTGCGTTGCTTGGCAATCATGAGCGTGGCCGCCCCGACGATGCCGAGTTCCTCCGCCTTCTCCCGCTTGTGGTAGTACTCTTCGCGGTGGATGAACATGACGACGTCGGCGTCCTGCTCGATGGCGCCGGATTCGCGCAGATGGCTCAGCCGCGGGCGGAAGTCCTCGACCTTGCCCGTCTCCACCTGGCGGTTCAACTGGGCCAGGCAGAGCACCGGAAGCTGCAGCTCGCGGGCCAGGGCCTTCAGCCGCCGGGCCATCTTGGCCACCTGTTCCTGCCGGTTGTCGCGGGTATCGTCGGGCTGGATGAGCTGGAGGTAGTCGATCACCACCAGCCCGATCTTCTCGCGGCGTTTCAGCCGCCGGGCACAAGCGGCGATCTCGGGGACCGTGCGGCTCGGGCTGTCGTCGATGAACAGCGGGGCGCGGCTCAGCCTGGCCGAGGCCTCGACCAGCTTCTTGCGGTCCTCGCCCGAAAGGAATCCGCTGCGGAACTTGTGGCCGTCAATCTTGCCCTGCGAGCACAACAGCCGCTGGGCCAGTTCGAGCCGGGCCATCTCCAGGCTCACCAGCAGTACCGGCACGTTGGCCTCGATGGCCACGTTCTCGGCGATGTTGGCGGCCAGTGCGGTCTTGCCCATGCTCGGCCGGGCGGCCAACACCACCAACTCCGAGTTGTGCAACCCGCCCGTCAGGGCGTCCAGGTCCCGAAAGCCGGTGGGCGTGCCGGCCCCTTCCCGCCGCTCCAGCCGGGCGTCAATCCGCTCGAACGCCTCGACCAGCAGGTTGTGGATGTCGATCACCTGGTCGGAGCTGCGGCGGTCGTGGACGCTGAACACCTTCTCCTCGGCCTGGTTCATCAACTCGCGGGGATCGATCGTGGGGTCCCAGGCGTCGCGGATGATCTCGGTGCTGGCGTGGATCAGCTCCCGCAGCGTCGCCTTATTGCGGACGATCTCGGCGTAGAAGGCCGCGTTGGCGGCGTAGGGGACCGATTGGGCGACTTCCGCCAGGTAGGCCGCCCCGCCGACGGCCTCGAAATCGCCCTCCTGCTTCAGCCGCTCGACCAGCAGCGTGATGTCGATCCGCTTGCCCTCGTCGTGCAGCGCCAGCAGGTTCCGGAACAGCTTCTCGTTGGCCGCCGAACAAAAGTCTTCGGGCCGGACGATGAGAATCACGTCGTCGCACATCTGCGGGTCCAGCAGGATGCTGCCCAGAACCGCGCGCTCCGCCTCGGGGCTCTGCGGCGGCAGCCGATCGAGCAGTTCCGAGGTCACGCGCCCCGACGGGTGTGCCGCCTCAATGCGTCCAACCGTGGCCATGTTCGTCCGTGCTCCGTAGTGCTGCGTCGTGCTCTTGGCCCGCCCGCCAAACGTCGACGAGTCCGCTCATGGTATCCCGTTCTCGCCGCCCTTACAATCCTCCCCCCCGTTGGTTGACGCAGGGCACTCCCGGCAACCGTCGCACAACAGGTTCCTGCCGGCCGCGGCCGTGCGGCGGAGCCGCAGCGCGAGGTACCACGCGGCCGCCAGCAGCAGCCCCAGCACCACGATGTCCTGCCAAAGGGCCATAATTCCCGCTCCCCTCAACCGGTCCAATAGGCCCCGGCTTGGTAGGTCACTAGCGCAGCGACATAGGCCAGGACTGTCATGTAGCCGAACACGAAGATTGGCCAGCGCCAACTGTTGGTCTCGCGGCGGATCACGGCCAGCGTCGCCGCACATTGCATGCAGAGCGCGTAGAACACCAAGAGCGACAGCGCCACCGGCAGGGTGAACACGGGCCGGTCGGTCCCTTCCCAGGTCGCCGCCTGGAGCCACGATTGCAAGCGGCCCGCGGCCTCGGCCGACTGCCCGCCGGCATCTTTTCCCGCGCCGTAGACCACGCCGAGCGTGGCGATGACGATTTCCCGGGCGGGCAGCGAGGCCAGCACGCAGCAGCCGATCCGCCAGTCCCAGCCGAGGGGTTTGACGACCGGCTCGATGGTCCGCCCGAGTTGGCCCAGGAAACTGTTTCGCTGGTAGACGGCCGCGATCTGGTTCTGGAGGCGGGCCAGCTCTTCCAGGCCCTCCTGCCGGCCGGGATCTTCGGGCCCGAGCGCCGCAAGCCGAGTTTGCAATTCTCCCTGCTGGCCCAGCAGCGGCGCGACAGCCCGGCGGTCGTGGGGATAGTAGGCCGCTGCCCACACCACGACCGCCACCGCCAGGATCAGCGTGCCGGCGGCGTGCAGGAAGATCCAGCCCCGCTCGGCCACGCGGTGGGCCACGGTGCGAGCCGACGGCCACTTGTAGCTGGGCAATTCCAAGAGAAACGGCGGCGTCCGGCCCCGCAGGATCGTCCGCTTCAGCACCAGGGCCGCCGCCACCGCCGTGGCAATGCCCAGGGCATACAGGGCGGCCAGCACGAGCCCCTGGAGCCCCACCAGGCCCCCCAGCCAGCTCGTCCCCGGAATGAATGCGGCGATCAGCAGGGCGTAGACTTGCAGCCGCGCCGCACAGGTCAACAGCGGTATCACCGCGATCGTCGTCAGCCGGTCCCGCTCGTTGGCGATCACCCGTGCCGCCATGATCCCCGGCACCGCGCAGGCAAACGACGAGAGCATGGGGATAAACGAGCGGCCGCTCAGCCCCACCCGCGACATGAGGCGGTCCATGAGGTAGGCGGCGCGGGCCATGTAGCCGCAGTCTTCCAAGAGCGCGATAAAGAAAAACAGGATGAGGATTTGCGGCAGGAAGCCCAGCACGCTGCCCACCCCGCCGACCACGCCCTCGGCCAGCAGGCTCCGCAGGGCCCCTTCCGGCAGCGAGGCGGTGATCCAGCCGGCCAGTCGGCCGGTGGCCCAGTCGATCCCCCACCTGGCCGGTTGGGCGCCCACGAACACCGCCTGGAAGACCAGGAACATCACCAAGGCGAACACCAGCGTGCCCCACAGGCGGTGCGTCAGCCAGCGGTCGATGCGGTCCGTGGCCGTCATGCGGTAGTGGCCGGGCTCGGCCAGAACGCCTTCGAGGACCGAGCGGGCCCAATCGTAGCGGACCGCCGTCTCGACGGCCGGCACCGGGCAGCCGGCCTCCGCCAGCCGTTGCCGGCCGGCCCGTAACTCTCGGGCCACGCGACCGTCGGCATCCGGCAGCAGGGCTCGCTGGACGTAGCCGTCGGTGTCCAACAGCAGCCGGCGGACGAGGCATCGCGGCAACGCCGCTTGGGCCGCTGGCGGCTTCGCACCCCCGCCGGCCAGCGTTTCTTCCAAGCGGGTGACTTCCTGCTCAAAGGCTGCGGGCCAGAGGTCCGGCGGCCGCAGGGGACCTTGACGAATCGCCTCGGCCAACGCCGTTTTGAGCTGGGCGACGCCGACGCCCCGGTTCGCCTGGACGGCGACCACGCCCACACCGAGCCGCTGGGCGAGCCCCACGATGTCCAGCACGATTCCGCGCCCCGCGGCCAGGTCGCTCATGTTGACGGCCAGCACCGTCGGGAGTCCCATCTCCAGGACCTGGCTCAGGAGGTAGAAGTTCCGCTGGAGATTGCAGGCATCGACGATTGCCAGCACGGCGTCCGGGGGGCCCGCGCCATCCTGGCGGCCCAAGAGCACGTCCACCGCGACCATCTCGTCCCGCGATCGGGCGGCGAGGCTATACAGGCCCGGCAGGTCGATCAGCTCGCAGCGGCGGCCGTCGCAGGTCATCCAGCCGGTCTTCTTCTCGACCGTCACCCCCGGGTAGTTCGCTACATGCTGGCGGACGCCCACCAGGGCGGCGAAGAGCGTCGATTTGCCCGTATTCGGGTTGCCGATCAGGGCGACGCGCGAGGTCGGGGTGTCTGGGGCAACCATCACTCTCCCGGTGGCAGGAGCAGGACTTGGACCTCCAGCAACTCATCGGCGCGGAGGCAGACCTTGTTGCCGCCCACGCGGAGGATGCAGGGGTTGCCGGGGCGAAACATCTCGATGCGCGTTCCGCCGCGGAGCCCGAACTCCTCGAGGCGATGGACGTGGTCGGGGTGTCCGGCGATGCGGCTGATGCGGGCCCGTTGGCCGGTTTGGAGCTCTTCCAAAGGGATGGAGCGGGGATGGTGCATGGGGGGGCGTTATGCCGATCCGCCGTAGGTGGGGGATTTCAGATTGATACTCAGTCTCAATATCGACATTTGATTATAGACCGCTCTGGTTCTTTTCGCAAGGGAGATTAGCCTCGTTTAGCGCGCCGGGCTTGCCCGCCGGGGATGGGCGACCCGAACCGGCGGGCAGGGCACCGCGCGCGACCATGCTGCGCATGGTGCCCGGGTCGCCCGCTAAACCGTGCTACGGCAGGTTGCAGACATCGCCCACCCAAATCACATAACGCTGGCTCCCCGTGTACCCGGGGATGTTCTTGGCCGGATCGTGAACGATGCTGCCGGCCACCAGCAGCCGGTCGTTTTCCTTGACAGCGAGGTCGGCGTCCCTCAGGAGCATCACCGCGCCGGCCGAGGCCTCCGTCTTCAGAACGACGCCGCAAAGCCCGTTCTTCTCGGCCACCTTTGCCACAGTGCCCGGCAGCAGGACCCCACCGTGGGCCTTGTCCGGGGCCTCCAGGGCCTTGCGGGCAAGGGCGGTAACCCGTTCCATCGCCGGTCCCGACCTGGCGATGCGCGCGAACACCTCAGCCGCCGGCAGGAGGTCCTCGCCCGTGCAGCCGTCGGCAAGAGCCGTGGCTGCGGCCAACTGCCGCAGTTTGCCGTACGCCTCGTCGCTAAGTTGCCCCAACGGTTTGGCTTCGCAGGCTTCAGTGGCGTCTGTCACCGCCCTCCTCAGATCGGTCGCCGTAAATTTGGGGCTGCCGCGCGGGGAAGTTCTGTTGACCACTTTGATGGAGCGCACCTCGGCCGGCGTTAGCTGAGGGAGGCTGTCCAGGTCAAGGGGCGCCGCCGGGGTCTCCGGCTTGGCGGCCCGCTCGTCCTTGGGTTTCGGCTTGCCGGGTGGCTCGACCTTGGGCTCCGGCTTGGCGGGCGGCTCGGCCTTTGCCTCCGGCTCCGCCTTCTTCGCCGGGCCTACCCGCACCGGTTGAAACGCCGTCTCCGGCGGAAGGAACGGGTCGATCTTCTCCTTCGGGAAGGCCAGCGGGTCCTTGGGCTCGGCCGCAAGGTCGATCTTTTCCGGGAGGTCGGGCGGTTCCTCGCTGCCGGCTTTCGCTTTGGCGACTGTCTTGGACGACGGTGTTCTGGCCGGGGCCTTGGGGCCGGGCCCGGCCGCCGGCCCCGGCTTGCTGCCCTGCGGGTTCTGAGCGGCCGGCTTCGCGGTCGCTTGCGGCTTCGCATTTTCCGCGGCCGGGGCGGCCTTCACCCTCGGCTCCGGCTTGGGCGCGGACGGCGTTTGCGGCGCTTCCGGGTCTGTGACTTCCTCTTGGACGTTGGGCGGATTGTGGAAGAGGTGCAGCCCATATTTCCCGTTGTCGACGTCCTCCTTGAAGTACGAGCCGATCAAGTAGGCCGTGCCCAGTCCCAGCGCCGCGGCGATGGCCATGCCGACAAAGCGCATGAAGAGCCCCAGCGGGGTGGCTTCGCGTTTTGGCCGGCGTTTCTTCAGGGGGGGCACGGGCGCTGCGACCGCGGCGCCCTCGGCGGCCGCGGCCGGCGGGGCCCGGCCCGTAAGGGCGGCAAAATCGACCTCCTTCTCAATGCCTTCCAACCCGCCCTCTTCCTCCGGGGCAAGTGCGACGCCTTTGCCGTCGCCGCCGACAGCCTCTTCCTCGACCAGGTCCCAAGGCTCGCGTGGGGCGGGCGGTTCGGCGAGGACTGCTTCGGCGGCCACCCCGCCCAACGCCCCCGCGCCGGCCGCCTGCAAAGCGGGCACCGCCGCCCCGCTGACGATGATCAACGCCGGCGGCACCAGGGCCAGCGACTCGCTCAGCGGGTACTCGGCACTGCACAGCGGGCAGCGGACGATTGCCTCGGCTGCGGCCTCGTTGGGCACCGTCACCTGCTTCTGGCAGCGGGGACAACTGGACGTGAAAGACATGGACGAGATCTCCCTGTGTTTGCCGACAAAGGAACGTCTTTTCAGTCTAACTCGCAGTGGGCCGAAAAGCTATTCCGTACAGCGGGGCGAGTTTCGCCTGCAAGTGAGCTACCAGCGGCTCGGGGCCCAGCGGGCGGCCGGTCACGCGCTGGACCAGCTCGGCGGCGGTATACCGACGCCCGTGGCGGTGGATGTTCTCGCGGAGCCACTCGCGGAGCGGCTGGAAGCGGCCTTGAGCGAATTGCACCTCCAGCCCCCCTAACTGGGCATCCGCCTCCGCGAAAAACTGGGCCGCGTACAAGTTGCCCAGCGTGTACGTGGGAAAGTACCCCACCAGCCCCGCGCCCCAATGGACATCCTGGAGCACGCCCTCGACGTCGTCGGCCGGCCGCACGCCGAGGGCCTGCTGATACTTCTCGTTCCACGCGCCCGGCAGGTCGCCCACCTGCAGCCGGTCGTCCAGCAGGGCCTGTTCCAGCTCGAAGCGGATGAGGATGTGGAGGTTATAGGTGGCCTCGTCGGCCTCGATCCGCACGAGCGACGGCCGCACGTCGTTGGCGGCGAAGTAGAAGTCGTCCAGCGGGACGTCGCCCAGCGCGGCCGGGAAGTGCCGCCGGGCCGCCGGGTACAAGAACTCCCAGAACGCCCGGCTGCGGCCGACAAAATTCTCCCACAGCCGCGACTGCGACTCGTGGATGCCCAGCGAGACAGCCTCGCCCAACGGCAGGCCGAACGCCTCGGGCGGCAGCCCCTGCTCGTACAGCCCGTGGCCCGCCTCGTGCAGAATGCCGAAAAAGGCGGCGTTGAAGAAATGCTCGTCGTAGCGGGTGGTGATGCGGCAGTCGTGGGGACCGAGCGTGCTGCAGAACGGATGGGTGGTCACGTCGAGCCGGCCGCGACGGAAGTCAAAGCCGATGGCCCGCGCCGCCTCCAGCCCAAATGTCTCCTGGGCGGCCAGCGGAAACTGCCGCTGCAAGAGGGCCGGGTTCGGCCGGCGGGGGGCCTCGCGGATGGCGGCCACCAGCGGCACCAACTGTTCGCGGAGCCCGGCCAGCACCCGGCCGACGTTGGCCGTCCGCTCGTCCGGCTCGAAGTCGTCCAGCAGGGCGTCGTAGGACACGTCCGGATAGCCGAGGGCCTCGGCCTGCTGCCGCTTCAACTCGACGGTCTTCTGCAACAGCGGCTGGAACAGCTTGAAGTCCTGCTCCCGCCGAGCCCGCTCCCACGCCTGCTGGCCCAGGACCGAGGTTCGCACCAACTCCTCGACGAGCGACTGCGGAAGTCTCACCTGCTTGTCGACGTGCCGTTTGAGCCGGCGGATGGTCACCGCCGCGTCGCTTTTGGGATCGGCCGCCAACGGTCCCCCAGCCAGTTCCGACACATCGGCCAGCAGTTGCGGATCGGTCCACCGCTGGTGGACCAGGCCGGAAACCAGCGCGGTCTGTTCGGCCCGATAGGGTCCGGCGGCCTCGGGCATTTTCGTCCGCTCGTCCCATTCCAGCACCGATCCGATCGAGGAGAGCATCGCGGTTTGGCCCGCGTGTCGGCAGACGCGTTGGTAGAGCTGTTCGGCGGATTGAGGCATACCTGCACCATTGGCCGCCCGCGGTGGGGCGATTCCTGCGGAGGCCGCGCGTCCTGAGCGCCTGGGCAACTTCAGGGGAGCGGGCGGGTCCAAAGCCCCCAAACTATCAAAACCTCGCTATCTTGTCAATTCGCCGCTGTAATACTGTCTACACCCCGGAAAATTCGTCGAACTCTAACTTGCGAAACGTGCGAAAACCGCGCATTTCGGATATAATGGGGGGAGAGTTTTTTGGCTCAGTTTTCAGGATTGTTAGAGTTCCGGCCCAGCCCCTGCCAGCGGGGGGCTCCGCGTCTGCCAGGAACTTCCGTTGTTGTGCAACTTGTTGATTGGCCACCCGGGAATGATCCCATGTTGTGGTTCAGACGACCAAATTCCAGGGTGCGGGCGGCGGCCAGAAACTTGCGGCTGGAGCCGTTGGAATGCCGCACGCTGCTGGATGCCAGCCTGGCAACCCAGCACATCGTGCTCGATCCCAGCGGGTCCGCGTCGCCGTCGTCGAGCTGGTTCACTCCCCAGGAAATCCGCACGGCCTATGGCATCAGCTCGATCAAGCTGGGTTCTTTGGTTGGGGATGGCAGCGGCCAGACGATCGCCATCATCGACGCCTACGACGATCCGACCATCCTGACCGACCTGCAGACGTTCAGCAGCCAGTTTGGTTTGCCCGGCGTTAACGGCAGCGGCGAGCCCACATTCGAGAAGCTCGACGAGTATGGGGGCACCAGCCAGTTGCCCACAGCCATCAAGAGCACTTGGTCGGAGGAGGAGGCGTTGGACGTGGAGTGGGCGCACGCCATAGCGCCCATGGCCAACCTCGTGTTGATCGAGGCCCAAACGGCGTCTTACTCGGACTTGATCGCGACGGCGGTCAATACGGCCCGCAGCCTGCCCGGGGTCTCCGTGGTCTCGATGAGTTGGGGCGGCGGCGAATTCTACGGCGAGATTGAGTACGATTCGTACTTCACCACGCCCAACGGCCACCAGGGCGTGACCTTCCTGGCCTCAACGGGCGACCTGGGGTCGCCGGGCGATTACCCGGCCTACTCGCCCAACGTGGTGGCCGTGGGCGGAACCAGCCTGACCCTCAACGCCGACTCCTCCTACAAGAGCGAAACGGCTTGGAGCGAAAGCGGCGGCGGCCAGAGCTTCGTTGAAACCGAGCCCAACTATCAGTACTGGGTACAGAACCCCAACTCGGGCGAGCGGGAGACTCCCGACGTGGCCTTCGACGCCGATCCGACCCCCGGTGTTGCCATCTGCGATTCCTGCGACTTCCCGTCCGCCCCTTGGGTCTCCATCGGCGGCACCAGCGTGGGTGCGCCCTGCTGGGCCGGACTGGTGGCCATCGCCGACCAACTGCGCGTGTCGCAGAACTTGGGCACCCTGGACGGCTCCTCGCAGACGCTTTTCAGGCTGGCCTCCTTGCCCGCCGCCGACTTCCACGACGTCGTCGGCGGCAGCAACGGCGGATACACGGCCGTCGCCGGCTACGATCTGGTCACCGGCCGTGGCAGCCCCGTGGCCAACAAGCTTGTTCCCGACCTTGCGGCGGCGACCGGCCAGGCCACGCCGACCGTCACCGTGACAGACCTCGGCGGCACGTACGCGGGCCGGCCTTTCCCGGCCACTGCCAGCGTGGCAGGCGTCGTCAGCGGCCTGGATTCCACCCCGGCGTCGAGCCTCGAGGGCGTGACCCCGACACTGGCCTACTACGCCGGCACCACGGCCGGCGGCAGCGCGCTGAACGGCGCGCCGACGGCCGCCGGCACCTACACGGTCGTGGCCTCTTTCGCCGGCAGCGCCGACTACATGGCCGCCCAAAGCGCCCCGCGCACATTCACGATCGGCCAGGCTAAGCCGACGGTCACCACGACGGACCTCGGCGGCACGTTCACCGGCCGGCCCTTCCCGGCCGCCGCCAGCGTGGCAGGCGTCGTCAGCGGGGTGGACACCACCCCGGCGTCGAGTCTCGAGGGGGTGACCCCCACGTTGGTCTACTACGCCGGTGCGACCGCCGGCGGCAGCGCGCTGAACGGCGTGCCGACGGCCGCCGGCACCTACACGGTCGTGGCGTCTTTCGCCGGCAGCACCGACTACATGGCCGCCCAAAGCGCCCCGCGCACATTCACGATCGGCCAGGCCACACCGACGGTCACCACGACGGACCTCGGCGGCACGTACAGCGGCCAGCCCTTCCCGGCCACGGCCAGCGTGGCAGGCGTCGTCAGCGGGGTGGACACGACCCCGGCGTCGAGCCTCGAGGGCGTGACCCCGTCGCTGGCCTACTACGCCGGCACCACGGCCGGCGGCACCGCGCTGAGCGGCGTGCCGACGGCCGCCGGCACCTACACGATCGTGGCGTCTTTCGCCGGCAGCAGCGACTACATGGCCGCCCAAAGCGCGCCGGTGACGTTCACGATCGGCCCGGCCGCGCTAACTGTTACCGCGACGGATTTCGGCGGCACGTACACCGGCCAGTCCTTCCCGGCAGCGGCCACCGTGGAGGGCACGGACGGCAACACGATCCCGGCGGGAACTCTCGGGGGCGCCGCTCCGACGTTGACCTATTACCCCGGCACGAGCCCCAGCGGCAACGGCTCGACCACGCCGCCCACGGCCGCCGGCACGTATACGGTCGTGGCGTCTTTCGCTGGCATCGGCGATTATGCGGCGGCGCAAAGCGCTCCCGTGACGTTCACCATCAGCCCGGCCACGCTGACCGTCACGGCGAATGACCAGA
>Ga0326727_10009660_pt1 | contig 23550 bp, 20 predicted proteins | sample MB2enrmetagenome_FD_207643 | JGI IMG/M metagenome (GOLD analysis project Ga0326727, IMG submission 207643) | Lab enriched peat soil microbial communities from McLean, Ithaca, NY, United States - MB29MY | ecosystem: Environmental > Terrestrial > Soil > Wetlands > Peat | place: USA: New York... | reverse complement strand
GGACTGCATCAACGTCCTCCCGGGACCTCACCCGATACCAAATCCCCTCCGGATAAATCACCACGCATGGCCCCAACTCGCAGCGGTCGAGACATCCGGCCATATTAACGCGCACCCGCTGCAACCCCAACTCCTTGGCCCGGGCCTTCATGTAATCCCGCAGCGCCTCCGATCCCTTCGCAGCGCAAGAGCCTCGTCGGTGGCCTTCCGGGCGGCGATTGCAGCACACGAAGATATGCGCGGCGTAGTACGGGGGCGGGTCGCCACAGGCACGATAATCACTCATGCAGATCCCCTCGCGCGGCCGCAACTTCATCCTGCCGCTGCCTCGCCAGAACCTATCTGCACTCAACGCATCGGACGCAAGGACCTTGACGATGGCCATGCCGGAGAACCTGCTGCGACACGAGACATCGCCCTACCTGCTGCAGCACGCCGCCAATCCGGTGCACTGGCGAGCGTGGGGTGAAGCTGCGCTCGCGGAAGCCCGCGAACTGGAGCGGCCGATCCTGGTTTCCATTGGATACGCCGCCTGTCACTGGTGCCACGTCATGGCGCATGAATCCTTCGAGAATCCTGATACCGCAGCCATAATGAATGCGCTCTATGTCAATGTTAAGGTCGACCGGGAGGAGCGTCCTGATATCGATCACCTCTACATGACCGCTCTGCATGCCCTGGGCGAGCAGGGCGGTTGGCCGCTGACAATGTTCCTCACTCCCCACGGCGAGCCGTTCTGGGGCGGAACCTACTTTCCTCCGACCTCTCGCTGGGGCAAGCCGGCATTCCGCCAGGTGCTGGAGGGAGTCGCCAGTGCATACCGCTCAGACCCGGAGGGAATCCGCCGCAACGTTGCCGCCCTGAAGCGGGCGCTGGCGGCACACTCCGCCGCACGCCCCGGCGAGATGGTTGGGCCGGCGATGCTTGACGCGGCGGCACTGTCGCTGCTGCGGGCCGTGGATCCGGTCAATGGGGGATTGCTGGGCGCGCCGAAATTTCCCAATGCGCCGATCTTTCGTTTTCTTTGGCAAGATAGCTTCCGGACCGGGCAGGGCTCGGGTGCCAACGCAGTGCATCAACTACTCCATCGCATGTCCCAGGGCGGAATATACGACCACTTGGGCGGCGGGTTTTCAAGATACTCGACTGATACTGTGTGGATGGTACCGCATTTCGAGAAAATGCTTTACGACAACGCGCAATTACTTGAGCTTTTGGCTTTGGCCGCCGCCGCGTTGCCGACGCCACTTTACGCGGCCCGCGTGGAAGAGACAGTCGGCTGGATGTTGCGCGACATGAGTGGCGAAGCACGCGATGGCCGCTCGGCCTTTGCTGCCTCCGAGGATGCCGACAGCGACGGTGAAGAGGGCAAGTTCTACGTTTGGACCGAAGCGGAAATCGATGCGCTGCTTGGAGGTGACAGCGACGCCTTCAAGTGTGCGTACGGCGTCTCGGCTCAGGGCAACTGGGAAGGCCGGACCATCCTGCGTCGCCTTACTCCGACCGGCGACGAGGCGAGCGAAGCGGTGCTGCGCCGCTGCCGCGAGATCCTGCTGAATGCCAGGTCGAAGCGTGCGCGGCCTGCGCGCGATGACAAGGTGCTGGCCGACTGGAATGGGCTTGCCATTGCCGCGCTCTGCCGGGCGGGGGCCGTGTTCGGGCGGGGGGATTGGCGGCGCCGAGCGGCGGAGGCATTCGACTTCATCGATGCAACCATGCGCGCGCCGGATGGCCGGATGCAACATGCCTGGCGGCTTGGCCGGGTCAGCGCGGCTGCGCTGCTCGACGATCAGGCGGCCATGGCGCGTGCAGCCCTCGCCCTGTTCGAGGCCACCGGCGAGCCGGCACGTCTTGCGCGGGCAATTGCGCTGGTGGACGCCGCGGGGTCGTTCTTCGGCGCTCCCGACGGCAGTTTCTACACGACCGCCCACGATGCGATGGACGTGCCGCTCGGCGATGCGGTGCGGCCGCGAGTGGTTGCCGATGACGCAACGCCGGCGGCAAATGGCCTCATGGCGGAGGTGCTGGCCCGCCTCTTTCATCTCACCGGCGACGCTGCATGGGCCGATCGCGCTCGCCGCCTGATCGGCGCGTTCAGCGGTCTCGGCGACGGGCTGGTTGCGGCGCCGACCCTGCTGGGGGCTGCCGACCTGCTGGAAGCAGGAATCCTTGTGGTGGTGGCAGGGGATCCCTCGCTGCCCGCGACCCAGGAGTTGCTGAATGTGGCGCTGGGGGCCCCGGATCCTGCCGTCTCGGTGCTGCGCGCAGCCGGCGCGAGCTTGCCGATGGGGCATCCGGCCCACGGCAAGTCGGCGCCCGCCGCAACGGCGGCTGCCTTCGTCTGTCAGGGCGGGACCTGCGAACTGCCTGTCAGCGACCCGGTCGCACTCGCCGCACGGCTGAGGAGTCGCCGCGGAACGGCCGCGTGAAAGCGGCTCGCGGGGCAAGAGACGGTGCCCGGCAACTGCCGCTTGACAGCGTGCCCGCCCGGGGGTGCCATCCCGCTCCGCTTGGCGAATGCTTCCGGATAGCACGAGTGCCCCAACTCTCGCTTCACACGCCCGTCGGTGACATCACCCTCTCGGAGGAGGACGGCCAGATCGTCGCGCTCGATTGGGGGTGGAGCAGGGATCAGACCGAAACCGACCTGCTGTGCCGCGCGCGCGAGCAGCTGCACGGCTATTTCGATGGTCGTTGCCCCGGCTTCGACCTGCCGCTGGCGCCGCAGGGTTCGCCGTATCGGCGGCGGGTCTGGCAGGCATTGCAGGCAATCCCGCCAGGCCAGACCCGCACCTATCAGGAAATCGCCCGCATCGCCGGCGGCAGTGCCCGCTCGGTGGGCGGCGCGAATGCGGCCAACCCGATCCCGATCCTGATCCCCTGCCACCGCGTTGTGGCGACGGGCGGGATCGGCGGATATTCCGGGGGCGACGGGCTGTCCACCAAGCGCTATCTCCTTGAGCATGAGACCCGCATGCTGGCCAGCCAGCAACCGCCTTGCCGGCCTTTGAACGCCCGCTCGCAACCGTTGGACATGATGGAACACCCATGACGAAGGCCATCCGCATACACGCCCCAGGCGGCCCCGAAGTCCTGCGTTGGGAAGATGTGCCAACGCCCGAGCCGGGACCGGGCGAAGTCCTGGTCCGCCACTCGGCGGTAGGACTCAACTTCATCGACGTCTATTTCCGTACCGGCCTCTACAAGACCCCGCTGCCTGCCATCCTCGGCATGGAAGCCTCCGGCACTGTCGCCGCCGTGGGCCAGGGCGTGACCGGGGTCGCGATCGGTGACCGCGTGGCCTACGCCACCGGCCCGATTGGCGCCTATGCCACCGAGCGGGTGATCGCCGCCGACCGCATCGTGAAGCTGCCCGACGCCATCGACTTCAACACGGGCGCTGCCATGATGCTGCAAGGCCTCACGGCCCAATACCTGCTGCGCCGCACATACAAGGTGCAGGCGGGCGACACCATCGTGGTGCACGCGGCCGCCGGTGGCGTCGGCCTGATCTTGTGCCAATGGGCGAAGCATCTGGGCGCGGCCGTGATCGGTGTGGTTTCGACGCCCGAGAAAGCGGAACTGGCCCGCTCGCATGGCGCCCAGCACGTCGTCGTCGGTTATGCCGATCTGGTCGCTGAGGTGAAACGGATAACCGGCGGCGCCATGGTGCCGGTGGTCTACGACAGCATCGGCAAGGACACCTTCTCCACCAGCATTGATTGCCTGGCACCGCTCGGCATGATGGTGAGCTACGGCAATGCCTCCGGGCCGGTCGGCCCGGTGGATGTCGGTCTGCTTGCGGCCAAGGGCAGCCTGTTCCTCACCAGGCCCAGCCTGGCGACCTACACCGCCAAGCGGGCGGACCTCGAACACGCCGCCAGTGAGCTTTTCGACGTCGTGACCAAAGGCGCGGTGAACATTCGCGTGAACCAGACCTTTCCGCTGCAGGATGCCGCCAAGGCTCACGAGGCGCTCGAGGCGCGCCGTACCACCGGCAGTACCATCCTGCTGCCCTGAACAGGATAGGGGTCGGCCTTTCTCCGTGCCGGATGAGTGAGGGGCGGCAGGGTTCGCCCCGCTCGCCCCGCTGCCAGCAGCCGGGTCACCCGCAAGCCCCTCATGCATCGGGCGGCCTTTGCGGCGGACGTGGAATGGACGATTGTCAGGATATGACCAGCCGCGACGTCGCCAGCCCAGCGCAAGCGGCGCCGCCGAAAACCGCCGCCCCCTTGGCCGCGGCCGAGCTTCGGCGGATCCGCATCACAGCCATTATCGTTGCCTTCGCGCTGTTCATGCAGAATATGGACAGCACCGTGATCGCCACCGCGCTGCCCACCATGGCCAACGCCTTTGGCGTCGAGCCGGTGCGCATGAACGTGGCCCTGACGTCGTACCTGCTGAGCCTGGCGGTATTCATCCCCTCCAGCGGCTGGATGGCGGACCGCTTCGGGGCACGCAACGTGTTCCGCATTGCCATTGCGGTGTTCACCCTGACGTCCGTGCTGTGCGGCAGCGCCGGGAATCTGCCCGAGCTGGTGGTGTTCCGTGTGCTGCAAGGCATGGGCGGGGCGATGATGGTGCCGGTCGGCAGGCTGCTGTTGCTGCGCAACGTGCCGAAATCGGAGCTTGTCGCGGCGATGGCCTGGCTGACGACGCCGGCGCTGATCGGCCCGGTCCTGGGACCGCCGCTCGGCGGGTTCATCACGACCTATTTCTCCTGGCGGTGGGTGTTCGACATCAACGTTCCGATCGGCATTGTCGGCATCCTGCTGGTCACTGTTTTCGTTCATGACGTACGTGAACCGAACGAGACGCCGTTCGACTGGATCGGCTTCGCCCTGTCCGGCATCTCGCTCTCCTGCCTGATGTTCGGCCTGGAGACCGGGGGTCGCGGCGTGATCTCGGTGGGGGTTCCGGCCACCGCGCTCGGCATCGGGGTTGCCGCCGCGCTGGGCTATGCCGTCCACGCGCGCGGCCATCCGGCGCCCCTTATCGACTTCACGCTGGTGCGCTATCGCACCTTCCAGGTATCGGTCACCGCCGGCACCGTGTTCCGCATCGGCGTGGGCGCCCTGCCCTTCCTGATGCCGATGATGCTGCAGCTCACGTTCGGGCGCAGCGCGGTGCAGAGCGGACTGATCACTTTCGCCAGCTCGGCCGGCGCGCTGGTGATGAAGCCGGTCTCCACGCGGGCACTCCGATGGTTCGGTTTCCGCGACACGCTGCTGTACAACGGCGCGCTCGCTGCCGCGCTGCTCGGGGTGTGCGCCGCGTTCCGGCCGTCATGGCCGGTGTTCGCCCTCTACGTCATCCTGCTCGCGGGCGGCTTTTTCCGCTCGCTGCAATTCACGGCCTACAACGCGCTGGCGTATGGCGAAATCCCCCGCGCCCGCATGAGCGCCGCCACCAGTCTCTACAGCACTCTCCAGCAGGTCTCGCTGACGCTCGGCGTTGCCATTGCCGCCGCGACCCTTACCATAACGATGGCCCTCAGTGGCCATTCCGAGCCGCAACTCAGCGACTTCAGCCTGAGCTTCGTGGTGGTGGCACTGATTTCGCTCGCCGCCTGCCCGCTGTCGTTCTCTATGCCCCGCGATGCCGCGGCCGACGTGACCGGACACCGTGTGCGCAATTAGACCGAAAGATTGACGCGTCGCTGAAGGCCAGGGGCTCCGCCCCTGGACCCCGCAAAGGGCCGAGAGGCCCTTTGATCCCATTCGTTTGGGGCGCTTCGCGCCATCCTCGCCACGGCACCAAATAAATGGGGTCCAGGGGCCTCTCGGCCCCTGGCGGGTCCAGGGCGGAGCCCTGGCGGAGCGCGAGGCAGCGCCTCGCCATCGGCCCGGGATCGCTCGTCAGGCCGTCGGGGGCTGGCCGAGCACCATGGCCTGGATGACCGCAAGGTCGGACTGCTCCATCACGCGCCGGGCAAAGCGAACGCAGTCGTCGATGTTGGCTGCACGCACGGCCTGCTTCACGCGCGGCACCGCCGAGGCGTGCACGCTGAACGAGCGCAGGCCGAGCCCGAGCAGCAACGGCAGCAGCCGGGGATCGGCGGCCATCTCGCCGCAGACGGAAACCGGCATGCGAACGCGCAGCGCCGCTTCGGTGGCAAACTGTACCAGGCGCAACACCGCCGGGTGCAGCGGGTCATAAAGCTCGGATACCTCGCTTTCGCCGCGATCCACCGCCAGCGTGTACATCGCCAGATCGTTGGTGCCGATGGCGAAGAAGTCAGCTTCCAGCGCGAGCGCGTCGGCCGACAACGCAGCGCCTGGCGTCTCGATCATGATGCCGAGCGGCGGGGGGGTCTCCGGCACCCGCTCCCCCCGGCGGCGCAGCCGGCGCACCATGCGTTCGTAGAGCTCGCGCGCCGCACGCACTTCGCGCAGCGTCGTCACCATCGGCAGCAGCACGCGCGTCGGGCCGGCGACGGCCGCACGCAGGATGGCGGCAAGCTGGGTCTCGAACAGCTCGGGACGGCGCAGCAGCAGACGGATGCCGCGCATGCCGAGCGCCGGGTTGTGGTCGACGTCGGGCACGACGCCCTCGCTGCTCAGCGCCTCGATATCCTTCTCGCCGCCCCAGTCGAGTACCCGGATGGTGACCGGGTCACCTCCCATCGCCTCGATGATGGTACGGTAGGTCTCCACCTGCGTGTGCTCGTCGGGCAGCGACTCGCGGTTCATGAACAGGAATTCGGTGCGCAGCAGCCCGATCCCCGCCGCGCCGGCCTGGGCGATCAGCGGCAGTTCGGCCGGCAGCTCCAGATTGGCCTGCAGCTCTACCGTCTCGCCGTCCGCGGTCACCGCCGGCAAGCGGCGCAAGCGGGCCAGCTTCTGTCGTTCGCGGGCGAAGGCGGTGACCCCGCGGCGGGCGGTGGCCAGGCTGGCGGGCGACGGATTGACGGTAACCGCACCGGCGACGCCGTCCGCTACCACGGTTTCGTCGGCGCGGGCATTGTGGCTGAGACCGGCGACGCCGAGCACGGCCGGTATGCCAAGCGCCCGCAGCATGATCGCGGTGTGGCCGTCGGCGCCGCCCTCGTCGGTCGCCACGCCGGCCAGCCGTGCAGGATCGAGCAGGGCGGCGTCGGAGGGCCGCAGCGCTTCGCACACCAGCACCGCACCGGCCGGGATGCCGGCGAAGCTGCGGAACGGGGTTTGGGTGAGGTTGCGAATCAGCCTCCGCGCGATCTCGCGCACTTCTTCGGCTCGGCGGTCGCGGCCGGCCGGGTCGTCATCGTCTGCGGCCATGCCGAGAATGGCGGCGGCGATCTCCTCGCCGGCGTCCATCACCGCGGTTTCGGCACTGACCAGCAGCTCGTTGATGCGCCGGCGCGCTCCCCGCAGCAGACGGGAGGGACCGACCATCTGCAGATAGGCGTCAAGCAGGGGGGCGATCTCGGCCTGGCTGGCCTCGGGCAGTACGCCCAGCCGGGCCCGCAGCTTGAGCAGCTGTTTGCGTGATTGGGCCGCGGCAACCTCCAGCCGGGCCGTCTGGGCGGCGATGTCGGCCGCCGCGATCTTCCGGCGTACGACCGGAGCCGGCGCTTCCGCGGGCATGAACGCCGGCCCGATGGCGATGCCGGCCGAGACGGGGATGCCGATCAGCCGGCGCTCCGGCCGAGCCGTTCCGCCCGCGGCGGCGGTGCGGGGTCGGCGCGGTGGGATCGGCGCGTCGTCCTCCAGGACCACCATGGCGTCAGTCCTGTTCGTCGAAGCCGGATTCGATGAGCGCGCTCAGCGCCTCCAGGGCTTCCTTGGCGTCCCATCCCTCGGCGCGCAGCTCGATGATTGTTCCGGGTCCGGCGCCCAGCATCATCAGACCCATGATGGAGCGAGCCGGAACCGACGTGCCGTCCCTCACTACCTCGACCTCGGCGCCGAAGCGCTCGGCCAGGCTGACGAACTTGGCGGCCGCCCTGGCGTGCAGGCCGCGGCGGTTGCGGATGGTCAGGCGGCGGTTGAGGACGGGCACGCCGGAGGCGTTGCTCCCGTCGTCACTCATCCGCTCGGATCCTTGGCCGGCACCGTTGCGGCCGGCGGGCAGATCGAGGGTGCAGGCAGGTCGAGCGAACCGTCGCAGCCGTTCACCGGGCGGGCGGCCGAGGCCGCTTGCGGCTGTGAATCCGGGAGCACGTGGCTGGCGGCAGCGATGTACTTGCGGCCGGCGGCCTGGGCGCACTCCACCGCGTCAGCCAGCGGTTGGTTGGAACGGACCTTGGCCAGTTTCACCAGCATCGGCAGATTGACGCCGCCGATCACTTCGATGCCCTTGCGGCCCATCTGCGAGATGGCGAGGTTGCTGGGGGTGCCGCCGAACATGTCGGTCAGCAGCACCACGCCGTCGCCGGTTTCCACGCAGTTGATGCAACGCCGGATTTCCGCCCGGCGTCCCTCGATGTCGTCATCGGGGCCGACGCAGACCGTCGCCACATTGCGTTGGCTACCTACCACGTGTTCCATGGCTGCCCGCAGCTCCTCCGCCAAGCGGCCATGGGTGACCAGTACGAGACCGATCATGGGTAGCTGTCAGGCCTCCTGTGCCTGGACGCTTTCGGCCGGTGGCTGCGATCCCACTGCGCGCCGGGGTCTACACATCCGCAGTCTCCTCGCGGAGCAATTCACGGTGCGTCGGTTGCACGCGCCAACCTGCCTGACTCAGTTGTGATGCCAGCTTTTCGACAAGATGGACCGAACGGTGCCGGCCGCCTGTGCATCCTATTGCAATGGTTGCGTACTTCTTGCCTTCCTGCACGAAACGCGGCAACACCAGCTCGAGCAGCCCCGCCACCCGGTCAAAAAACGGCTGGTAGTCTGGATCCTCCTCGATATAGGCGGCGACCGCCGGATCCTTGCCGGTCTGTGCCCGCAATGCCTCTACATAGTGCGGATTACGCAGGAACCGTGCGTCAAAAACCATGTCGGACTCGCGGGGCAGGCCAGACGGGAATGCGAATGAGATCAACGCGACCGCCAGCCCGGCCCGGATATCGGTTTGCGCCCCCGGGCCGTAATGCCGCTCGATGAGCCGCCGCAGGTCCGGAATCGGCAGGTCGGAGGTGTCGATGACGAGATCCGCCGCCTCGCGCAGTGGGGCGGTCAGCGACTGCTCGGCAGCGATGCCGGCCGCCACCCGGCCGTGCGGCGACAGCGGATGCCGCCGGCGGGTCTGGGTGTAGCGGCGCAACAGCACGGCTTCGTCGGCCCAGGCATAGATCAGTTGCGGCCACAGCCCGGGATGCTGCCGCAGCCGGCCCAGCGTGTCGAGCACAGCACCGGCGTCGAAGCCCCGGCTGCGGGCATCAACCCCGACGGCGATGCGGCGTTCGGCTCCGGCAGAGCTGCAACTCACCAGGCTTTCGATCATGCCGAGCGGCAGGTTGTCGATGGCCTCGAAGCCGAGATCCTCCAGCGCCCGCAGGATCGACGCCTTCCCGGCGCCGGACAGGCCGCTCACCAGCAGTACGGGCTGACGGTCCTGGTACGGCGCGGCAGATCCGCTCATGGCTGGCCCGGCTCCGAGTCGAACGCGCCGGCGACCTGCCCGAGCCGCCCTTGGACGCAGTCGAGCGCCAGGGCGACGCGCTGCGCAGCGCTGGCGCCAAACGGCTCAAGCGCGATGGCGGCCACGCCCAGCAACGGATGCCGTGACGGGGCCGGCAGGCGGCATGGGGGCGCCGCCAGGTCAACCGCAAGGGCGAGGCGAGCGCGCGCCAGATAGGGCAGCCGCATGATGCCTAAGCCGCGCACCTCCAGCAGTCCTGCCAGCGGTGCAGGCGGGCTGGCGATGCCCTCCTCGATGTCGACCCGATCGTCAGCCACCAGCACGAACCCTCGGTCAAGCAACCGCAGGAGCAGGTCGGACTTGCCACAGCCCGCCGGGCCTGTCAGCAGCACTCCCGCGCCATCCCGCGCCGCGCAACTGGCGTGCATCTGCATGAGCCGCACCATGCCGGGAGCCAAGGCGCGACGGAAGCGCAGATTTCGCTGCCACAATTCTACCGCAACCGAGCATCCAAGCCCATGCCCTTGTCCGGGTCGCGGCAGCGTGCCAGCGTCGTCCCCCATGACATTGTTTCGCCACGACATCGCCGTCGCCGCGGCGCGCATTGCGCCGTGGGTCCGACATACGCCCCTGCTGCGGCTTGCCGCCGGCGAACTCGGGCTCGGGTTTCCACTCACCCTCAAGCTGGAGCTGCTGCAGCACGCGGGCAGCTTCAAACCGCGCGGGGCGTTCAATCGCATCCTCTCTGCCCGCGAGGCCGGCGCGCTGCCGGCAGCCGGGGTCATCGCGGCTTCCGGCGGCAACCATGGCGCAGCGGTGGCTTTCGCCGCGCGGGCACTGGGCCTGGCGGCGGAGATTTTCGTCCCGAAGGTGACATCGGCGGCCAAACGCGCCCGCATCGAAGGCTTTGGTGCGCGCCTGATCTGCACCGGCGCCACCTACTTCGAAGCCTTCGAAGCCAGTCGTGCGCGGCAGGCCGAAACCGGGGCGATGGACGTGCATGCCTACGACCACCCCGCCGTGCTCGCCGGACAGGGCACCACGGCACGTGAGTTCGAGCTGGACGCGCCGGAGCTGACCCACGTGCTGGTGGCCACCGGCGGCGGCGGGCTGATCGGCGGCATGGCCGGCTGGTATGCGGGCAGCGCCGCCGTGATCAGCGTCGAGTCGGTCGGGTGCCCGACGCTGCACGATGCATTGGCAGCCGGCCGGCCGGTCGAGGCGCCGGTCGGCGGCATCGCCGCGGACTCCCTCGGCGCCCGGCAGGTCGGCCAGCTGATGTTCCCGCTGGCGCGCGACTTTGTCGCCGAGGCGGTGCTGGTGGAAGATGCGGCCATCCGCGCGGCCCAGCGTCTGCTGTGGGAACGGCTGCGGCTGGTCGCCGAGCCCGGCGGCGCAGCGGCGCTGTCCGCGCTGCTCTCTGGTGCGTGGGTTCCGCCGGCGGGGGCACGGGTGGGCGTGCTGGTCTGCGGCTCGAACTGCGATCCGGCGACGGTTGCCGGGTAGCGAGGCGCTGCCTCGCGCTCCGCCAGGGCTCCGCCCTGGACCCGCCAGGGGCAGGCCCCTGGACCCCATTTATTTGGGCGCTTCGCGCCGAATCGTGCCGCGGCGAGGATGGCGCGAAGCGCCTAAAAGAATGGGATCAAAGGGCCTCTCGGCCCTTTGCGGGGTCCAGGGGCAGCGCCCCTGGCCTTCAAGACTCCAGCCAGCGCGTCCGGTTGGCTGCCACGAAGGCGTCGTCCGCGAGGTCGGCGTGCACCCGGCAGACCCGGTCGATCTCCTCCCGCTGGCCTGGGCTCAGCCCCTCCGATGGATCGAGGCACCAGATGCCTTCCAGCAGGCCCTGCCGGCGCAGCACTTCGTGGCAACCGGCGATGCAGCCGCGGAAATCGTGGGCCACGTCGAAGAAGGCGGCGTTGCAATCGGTCACCCGCGCATCCAGCGCGAGCAGGTCGTCGGGCACCCTGCCGACGGCGGCTTGGCAACGCTCCAGCAGCCGCACGGCGCTCGCGGTCCATACCGACCAGTGGCCGAGCAGCCCGCCGCGGAAGCGGAGCGTGACCGGCCGGCCTTCGCGCATCACCGTCAAGGGGGTGAGGAGGTCGAGCACGATGTGGTCGTCGTTGCCGGTATAGAGCGTGATGCGGTCCTCGGCACCGGCCTCGGCAATGCCGCGCACCACGTCGAGCGTGCGATAGCGGTTGAACGGCGCCACCTTGATGGCGACGACGTTGGGAATGGCCGCAAAGCGGGTCCAGAACGCCGCATCCAGGTGAATGCCGCCGACCGCCGGCTGCAGATAGAAGCCGACCAGGGGGATTGCCTCGGCGACGGCCTGGCAATGCTCGATCAGCGCGCGCGCATCCGCCCCGCGCATGGCGGCGAGGCTGAGCAGCCCGGCGTGATAACCGAGCCGCCCGGCCAGAGCGGCCTCGCTCAGCGCCTGTTCAGTGCGCCCGCACAGCCCGGCCACCATCACCAGCGGGCGGTCGGTCCAGCCGCTGGCGGACTCGACCGCGGTGGCGAGCACCGGTTCATGGAGGTCCCGCTCGCGGATGGCGAACTGGGTCGTGTGCACGCCAACCGCGAGTCCGCCGGCGCCGGCGTCGATGTAGTAACGCGTGAGCGCGCGCTGGCGGCGCTCATCCAACCGCCGCCGGGCATCGAGCGCCAGCGGGTGGGCGGGAATCACAATTCCCCGCTGCAGCAGGGCGGCGATTTGCGGAGGAAGCGACATCAGCCGAACTCCGGTCCAGTGACGGCGAACAGGCGGGCGGGATCGCCGAACGGCGCGTCACGCTGCAGCGCCATGCGGGTGAACGGGCGCTGGTCGACAAAGCCGTTGAGAGCGAGGAAACCGGCGAGCGCGCGCCAGCGCACCGGCACGTCCAGGATGACCGGACCCGAGAGGCGCGCCAGCATGCGGCGCAACAGGCCGAGCGCCTGCGCTTCGTCGGCGGCGACGAGCGGGCCGATATGGCTGGCGCGAAGGCCCCGGCGCGCCATCACGCAGCCGCCATCCGCGGCAATGGCGGCGCTGCCCTCGCGGGCGAGCATGTCATCGAACAGGAACCGCCGGGAGGCGCCGAAGGCAGCCGCGTCGAGCACGGCGACGGTGTCCGGCCCTGCGGTCCCCTCCTGCGGTTCGCCGGAAGCTAGTCCCGACCAGCGCCGAATCGTGTCCAATGGGACGAAACCCTGCCGCTCGTAGGCCGGCTGGCCCTCCGGCGAGGCATCCAGCAGCGCCACATGGCCGGAATTCGCCAACTCCTGCATGGCCAGCGCCAGCAGACGCCGCGCCAAGCCGCGGTGGCGCCAGGCGGGGGTGGTGAGCACCATGGCCACGAAACCGAACGCGCCCCCATAGCGGAGGGCGGCCGCGGTGGCGACCAGGGCGCCTTCGGCCCGAATGCCGAAAGCGGCGCCGCGGGTGATGAAGATGCGCCAGTCGTCCGCGGTCTGGTTCCAGCCGGCCTCGGCCGACAGCGCCACGGCATCCGGGATGTGATCCGGCGTCAGCCGGGCCGGTTCAGAAACGGCCACTGCGGACCTCGAACTTGCTCGGCTTGCCGAGGCTGGGCATGGCGCGCGCCACCCAGTCCGCCACCCAGTCCAGCATGCGGCCGAGCGGCACCATCGGATAGCCGAACAGCCCGCACGCCTGCAGGCTGTTGTTGAGCAGTGCGTCCGGCGCCTCCTCGCCGATGATGGTGGGCGCGCGGCCGAGGCGGCGGCCAAGTTCCCGGGCGAGCAGGCGCACCGACAGCACCTCCGGACCAGTGACGTTGAGCGGCGTGGTGGGCGTGGTGCAATGGCCGAGGCAGCGCAGCACCTGGCTGTTGGCGTCGCCCTGCCAGATCACGTTGACATGCCCCTGGGTCACGTCGATCGCCTCGCCCGTGGCGACCTTGGAGGCGATGTCGAACAGCACGCCATAGCGGCAGTCGATGGCGTAGTTGAGCCGCACGCACCTCCCAGGGGTGGCGTGGAGCGCCGAGAAATATTCGAGGATTCGCTCCCGGCCGAGGCAGGAGGCCGCGTATTCGCCGAGGGGTCCCACCGGCGCGGCCTCGGTCGGCCCACCCAACCGAGCGGGACTGAGCGGGTAGACGTTGCCGGTGGAGAAGGCGACGATCCGGGCGGCGGCGAAACGCTCCGCCACCAGCGCGGGTGCGTAGGTGTTCATCGCCCAGGTCTGGGCCGCATGATCGGACGAGCCGAATTTGCGTCCGGCCATGAAGATGACGTTCGGGGCGTCCGGCAGCGCCGCCACGGCGCGACGGTCGAGCAGGTCGCAGACCACCGTCTCGACGCCCCAGCTTTGCAGCCGCTCCTGCAACCCGCTTTCGCTGAACCGGGCCGCCCCGATGATCCGCCGATCGGGGGCCGCGGCACGGGCCAGGCGGGCCAGCGTGGGACCCATCTTGCCGCCAACACCAAGGATCAGGATGTCGCCCGGCACCCTCGCGAGGTCGTCCACCAGGGCCTTGGTGGGCAGCGAAAGGAAATCATCGAGCGCCTCGACGTCGGCGAAGCGCCCGGGCAGGGCGGCGGGATCGAGCAGGCGCATGCGACTTTTCCCGAGGGATCGGAGCCGGTAGCCTATCGCAACGCCCGGAGGGGAGAAAGTCGATGAGGTTTCGCGTGGCTCTGTGCAACGAGGTCGTGCGGAGGGTCGCCTTCGGCGCCCAGTGCGAATTTGCCCGCGCCTGCGGCTACGACGGTCTCGAGCTGGCGCCGTTCACCCTCTCCGATGCACCGGAGCGCATTTCCCCCGCGCTGATCGCCGCCCTGCGGCGGGACGCGGCGGCGGCAGGCATCGCCATCAGCGGCCTGCATTGGCTGCTGGTGGCGCCGCCGGGGTTGGCGCTGGCGAGCGAGGACAGGGCGGTGCGGACCCGCTCGCAGGACATGATGCTGCGCCTGATCGAGCTGTGCGCTTCGCTGGGTGGGTCCTACCTCGTGCACGGCTCCCCTGCGCAGCGCATGCTCCCGCCCGGTGTGGCCGAGGCGCGGGGCTGGGTCGAGGAGGCGTTCCTGAGAGCCGGCGCCGCGGCAGCCGATGCCGGCGTGACCTACATCGTCGAGGCGCTGACGCCGGCGCAGACCAATTGCTTCACCACGGTGGCCGAGGCCGCGGAGTTCGTGCGACGGGCGCAGTTGCCGGGGTTGCGCACCATGCTCGATACCTGCGCCGCTGCGCGGGCGGACAGCGAGCCGCCGGAGGCGGTGCTGGCACGCTGGCTGCCGAGCGGGCTGATCGCCCACGTGCACCTGAACGACGCCAATCAGCGGGGGCCCGGGCAGGGCAAGCAGCAATTCGCGCCCGTGCTGCGGGTGCTGCGCGACGGTGGATATGACCGTTGGATCGGCATCGAACCTTTCCAGTACTCGCCCGACGGGGCGGCGACGGCGGCGCGGGCGATCGGTTACCTGCGTGGCATCGAGGAATGCCTGGGGTGACGTCACCCTTTGTGCCGAGGCTGCCGCCCCATATAACGCCCGCCATGGATGTGCCCTTCCTCAAGATGCACGGCTGCGGGAACGACTTCGTCGTGCTCGATGCCCGTGCCGCGGCACTCGACGTCACGCCGGCTCGCGCCGCCGCCATCGCGGAGCGGAGGCGCGGCATCGGCTGTGACCAGGTGATCGTGCTCGAGGCCGCCGGTGCGGGCGCGGACACCTTCATGCGCATCCGCAATCCCGACGGCGGCGAGGCGGGCGCCTGCGGCAACGCGACCCGCTGCGTCGCCTCGCTGTTGGCGGCGGAAACCGGGCGGGATGCCTTCGTCATCCGCACCATCAGCGGCGATCTGCCCGCGGACGTGCTCCCCGACGGCCGCATCAGCGTCGACATGGGGCGGGCCCGGCTCCGCTGGCAGGAGATCCCGCTCGCCGTCGAGGCCGATACGCTGCATCTCGATCTGACCGAAGGGGGGCTCGCCGATCCGGCCGCCTGCTCGATGGGTAACCCGCACGCCACGTTTTTCGTGGACGATCTGACCCTCGTGCCAATCGAGGCGATCGGTGCCCGGCTGGAGCATGCCGCGCTGTTTCCCGAGCGCGCGAATATCGGCGTGGCTCAGGTGCTGGCCCGCGACCGCATCCGGCTCAGGGTGTGGGAGCGCGGCGCCGGCCTCACGCCGGCCTGCGGGTCCGGCGCCTGCGCCGCGCTGGTCAACGCCGCTCGCCGCGGCCTGACCGGCCGGCAGGCAAACGTGGCGCTCGATGGCGGCGAGTTGCTGATCGCCTGGCGAGAGGATGGCCACGTGACGATGACCGGGCCGGTCGCCCTGGCGTTCCGCGGCACCATTGCCTGGGAGTCGCTGGTGCGATGAGCGTGCGCGTGCTCACCTTCGGCTGCCGGCTGAACGCGTACGAAAGCCAGGTCATCCGCGGTCTCGCCGATGGCACGACCGGGCCGGAGGTGATCGTCGTCAACACCTGTGCGGTCACCGGCGAGGCCGAGCGCCAGGCGCGCCAGGCGATTCGCCGTGCCCATCGCGAGAACCCCGGCGTCGAGATCGTGGTCACCGGCTGCGCGGCCCAGGTCGCGCCGGCGGCCTGGGCGGTACTTCCCGGCGTTGCCCGCGTGCTCGGCAACAGCGAGAAACTGCGTCCGGAGTCCTGGCGGCCCGGCGCCCGCTCGGCGGTCGGCGACATCATGCTGGCACGCGAGACCGCGCCGCAGCTCATCACCGAATTCGGTGGCCGTACCCGCGCCTTCGTGCAGGTGCAGCAGGGCTGCGATTACCGGTGCACCTTCTGCATCATCCCGCTCGGCCGCGGCCCCAGCCGCTCGGTGCCCCTCGGCGCGATCGTCGAGCAGGTGCGCACCCTCCTCGCGCGGGGCTGGCGCGAGGTGGTGCTAACCGGGGTCGACATCACCAGTTACGGCGGCGATCTTCCCGGCCGCCCCGGGCTTGGCCAGGCCGTTCGGCGGCTGCTCGCCGAGGTGCCCGAGCTGCCGCGGCTGCGGCTTTCCTCCCTCGATCCGGCCGGCATCGACGAGGAGCTCTGGCGCCTGCTCGGCGAAGAGCCGCGGCTGATGCCGCACCTGCACCTGTCCGTGCAGGCCGGCGCCGACCTGATCCTCAAGCGCATGAAGCGGCGCCACCGGCGCGCCGACATCGACGCCGTCATCGCCCGCGCCCGGGCGCTGCGCCCGGGGATCGCCATCGGCGCCGACCTGATCGCCGGCTTCCCCACCGAAAGCGAAGCGGCCTTCGCCGAGACGCTCGCCCTGGTGCAGGAGACGGAGATCCCGTTCCTGCACGTCTTTCCCTACAGCGAACGGCCAGGCACGCCGGCGGCGCGGATGCCCGCCGTGCCGACGCCTGTGCGGCGCGAGCGGGCCGCCCGGCTGCGCGAGGCCGGCCGCGCCAATGCCGCCCGCTTCTTTGCCGCCCAGATCGGGCGTATCGCGACGGTGCTGGCGGAGAGCGAGGAAGGCGGCCACAGCGAGCATTTCGCCCCTGTCCGCATCACCGCCACCCCCGGCGCCTTGCTGCGGGCCCGGGTGAGGGCGGCCAATGACGACGGATTGCTGGCGGAGCCGGCCTGATGGCGCTTGGTTTCTTCTCCCGGCTGAAGGAAGGGCTTTCTCGCAGCACGCACAAGCTGACCGAGAGCATCGGCGTGGTGCTGACCCGGCGGAAGCTCGACGAGGCGGCGTTGCAGGACCTGGAGGACGGGCTGGTCGCGGCCGACCTCGGCACCGGGGTCGCCGCTCGCGTCATCGAATCGTTCCGTCGCAGCCGCTTCGGGTCCGAGGTCACCGACGCGGAGATCCGCACGGCGTTGGCGGGAGAGATCGCCGAGATCCTGCGGCCGGTCGCACATCCCCTCCTCATCGACCGCTCGCTCAAGCCGCACGTGGTGCTGGTGGTGGGCGTGAACGGCACCGGCAAAACGACCACGATCGGCAAACTGGCGCAGGCTTATGGCGAGCAGGGCATGCGCAGCATGCTGGTGGCCGGGGACACCTTCCGGGCCGCGGCGGTCGAGCAGTTGCAGATCTGGGGTGAACGCGCCGGTGCGCCGGTGATCGCGGGCGCACCCGGCGCCGACGCCGCCGGCCTGGCGTTCGATGCGCTCACCCGTGCTCGCCGAGAGGCGGCCGACATCCTGCTGATCGACACCGCCGGACGGCTGCACAACCGCGCCGAACTGATGGAGCAGCTGCGCAAGATCATCCGGGTGATGCGCAAGCAGGACCCGGATGTGCCGCACTCCGTGGTGCTGGTGCTGGACGCGACGACTGGCCAGAACGCGCTGCAGCAGGTCAACGTGTTCAAGGAGATGGTGGACGTGACCGGGCTCGTGGTCACCAAGCTCGACGGCAGCGCCCGGGGCGGCATCGTGGTGGCGCTGGCACAGGAGTTCGGGCTGCCCGTACACGCGGTGGGCGTCGGTGAGAAGGCCACCGACCTGCGCCCCTTCGACCCTGCGGACTACGCCCGCGGGTTGGTGGGCACGGCATAGCAGGGAAGGCCAGGGGGCAACGAGGCGTTGAATCCATCGGTTTTCTAGACGTTTTCAAATAAAAATACTAATAATATCAATGGTTTAATATCGAAAAATTGCCAAAAAACCGATAGGTTCACGTCCTCAGCGCCCCCTGGTCTTTCCCTTCCGCCCGCGTTGAGCCGACCTCCCCTTGAGTTGAACCGGATCGTTCACCATCTGCCCCTGAGGAATAGCGTGGCCGTTGCCTCATGCAGGGGCGGCAACGCCAGGTCGCCTGAGGACAGGGACGGACGAACATGGACATCGAGAAATTCACCGAGCGGTCGCGCGGTTTCATCCAGGCCGCCCAGACCATCGCCATCCGCGAATTCCACCAGCAACTGACCCCCGAGCATCTGCTGAAGGCGTTGCTGGACGACGAGGAAGGAGCGGCAGCCGGACTGATCCGCGCGGCCGGCGGCGACGACAGCGCTGCGCGCGCGGCGGTCGATGCCGAAGTGGCCAGGCTGCCGAAGGTTTCCGGCGCCGGCGCGGGCCAGCCGCAGGCGACGCCCGGGCTGGTGCGCGTGCTCGACGCCGCCCAGCGGGCTGCCGAGAAGGCCGGCGACGAATACGTCGCCCAGGACCGCCTGCTGATCGCGCTGGCCGGCTCCGACGGCGGCGCGGCCCGCGCGCTGCGTGCCGCCAAGGCGACGCCGCAGGCCCTTGAGCAGGCGGTGGCGGAGATTCGCAAGGGGCGCAAGGTGACCAGCCCCAACGCCGAGGCCGGCTTCGAGGCGCTGAAGAAATACGCCAAGGACATCACCGCGCTGGCGCGCGAAGGCAAGCTCGATCCGGTGATCGGCCGCGACGAGGAAATCCGTCGCGCCATCCAGGTGCTGGCGCGCCGCACCAAGAACAACCCGGTGCTGATCGGCGAGCCGGGCGTCGGCAAGACCGCGATCGCCGAGGGCCTGGCCATTCGCATCGTCAACGGCGACGTGCCGGAGGCGTTGAAGGGCAAGCGGCTCCTGGGGCTGGACCTCGGTGCCATGGTGGCAGGCTCGAAGTATCGCGGCGAATTCGAGGAGCGGCTGAAGGCGGTGCTGAAGGAGATCGAGTCCGCCGAGGGCGAGGTCGTCCTGTTCATCGACGAGTTGCACAACCTGGTTGGCGCCGGCCGTGCCGAAGGGTCGATGGACGCCTCCAACCTGATCAAGCCGGAGCTGGCGCGCGGCACGCTGCACTGCATCGGCGCCACCACGCTCGACGAGTACCGCAAGCACATCGAGAAGGATGCCGCGCTGGCCCGGCGGTTCCAGCCCGTGTTCGTGGGCGAGCCGAGCGTGGAGGACACCATCTCCATCCTTCGCGGCATCAAGGAAAAATACGAACTGCACCACGGGGTGCGGATCACCGATGGCGCGCTGGTGGCGGCGGCGACGCTGTCCAACCGCTACATTACCAACCGCTTCCTGCCGGACAAGGCGATCGACCTGATGGACGAGGCGGCCAGCCGGCTGCGCATGCAGGTGGACAGCAAGCCCGAGGAGCTGGACGAGCTCGATCGGCAAGTCATGCGGCTTCGCATCGAACGCGAGGCGCTGAAACGGGAGTCCGATCCGGCCAGCAAGGACCGGCTGGAGAAGCTGGAGCATGAGCTGGCCGAGCTGGCCGAAAAGTCGGACGCGCTGACCGCGGCCTGGAAAGCCGAGAAGGAGAAGCTGCTCGAGCACCAGAAGCTCAAGGAGCGGCTGGACGCGGCGAAGAGCGAGGTGGAAGTGGCGCAGCGGCGCGGCGACCTCGGCCGGGCCTCGCAACTGCTGTATGGCGAGATTCCGGAAATCGAGAAGAAGCTCGCGGCCGATCAGAATACCGGCCGCCTGGTGAACGAGGCGGTCACCGAGGAGCAAATTGCCTCCGTCGTCTCCCGATGGACCGGCGTGCCGGTGGACCGCATGCTGGAAGGCGAGCGCACGAAACTGCTGCGCATGGAGGATGGGCTGCGGCGGCGCGTGGTCGGGCAGGAGGAGGCGCTCAAGGCGGTGGCCAATGCAGTGCGCCGCGCCCGTGCCGGCCTGCAGGACCCGAACCGGCCGATCGGCAGCTTCCTGTTCCTTGGGCCCACCGGCGTCGGCAAGACCGAGCTGACCAAGGCGCTGGCGGAATTCCTGTTCGACGACGAACGGGCGATGGTGCGCATCGACATGAGCGAGTTCATGGAGAAGCACAGCGTCGCCCGGCTGATCGGCGCGCCGCCCGGGTATGTCGGCTACGACGAGGGGGGCGTGCTGACCGAAGCGGTGCGGCGGCGGCCCTACCAGGTGATCCTGTTCGACGAGGTCGAGAAGGCGCACGAGGACGTCTTCAACGTGCTGCTGCAGGTGCTGGACGACGGCCGGCTGACCGACGGGCAGGGCCGCACGGTGGATTTCAAGAACACCATCATCGTGCTGACCAGCAACCTCGGCAGCGACATCCTGGCGGCACAGCCCGAAGGCGAGGACCTCGCCATGGCCTACAAGGGCGTCATGGAGATGGTGCGCGTGCATTTCCGGCCGGAGTTCCTGAACCGGCTCGACGAGATCGTGCTGTTCCGCCGCCTGCAGAAGAGCGACATGGCGGCGATCGTGGAGATCCAGCTCGCGCGGTTGCGGCAGCTGCTGGCGGATCGGAAGATCACGCTGGAGATGGACCGCAGCGCGACCGAATGGCTGGCTGCCGAAGGCTACGATGCGGTTTACGGTGCCCGGCCGTTGAAGCGGGTGATCCAGCGGAACCTGCAGAACGTGCTGGCGGGGCTGATCCTCGAGGGCACGGTCAAGGACGGCGAAACCGTTCATGTCTCCGCCGGCAGCGATGGCCTGATCATCAACGGCCATCTGGCTGCGGCGGCGTAATAGCGAGGCGCTGCCTCGCGCTCCGCCCGGGCTTCGCCCGGGACCCAGCAGGGGCCGAGAGGCCCCTGCACCCCATTTATTTGGGTGCTTCGCGCCGAACGGTGCCGCGGCAAACGAATGGGATCAAAGGGCCTCTCGGCCCTTTGCGGGGTCCAGGGGCGGAGCCCCTGGCCTTCAACGAACCACCGGCCGCGACGGGTCGGCTGTCCATTCGGACATCGATCCGTCGTAGAGGCTGGCGGGACGATGCAGGATTTCCGACAGCACGAACCAGTCCGCGGCCGAGAGGTAGCCGGCGTTGCAGTAGGTGATCGCCGGGCGATTGCCGACGGCGGCGAAGAGGGCCGCCAGCGCCTCGGGCGGCCGCAGGGTTCCGTCAGGCGCGAACAGGGTGCGCTGATCGACCGGGATCGCCCTCGGCAGGTGCCCCGCCTTGAACTGCGTCGCTGGCCGGGCGTCGACCAGGGCGAATGCCCCGGTTCCCGCGGCCGCGGCGACTTCGCGCAGTTCGGCGCGTAGCTGGGCATCGTAACGGGGCGTGAAGGTGGCCTTCGGCCGCGGGCTGGTGGGGCCGGCTTCCATCGGGCCGCGCCACGCCCGCCAGCCGCCGTCCAGGATCGAAACCTCGTTGTGCCCTAGCACCTTGAATGTCCAATAGACGCGCGCCGCGGCCGGGAAATCGTCGGCGACGATGACGACGTCATCGGCATCGCCGATGCCAAGCGCCGATATGGTGGCGCCGATGCGTTCCGGCGGCGGCAGAGCGCCGACGGCGCCGTCCGGCAGTGCCACCCGCCATCCGGTGGTGCCGTATGCGGCGCCGACCGCACCGGGCACATGCCCCGCCGCCTGCTCCGCAGCGGTGCGGAGATCGAGCACCACAAGATTTTTATCCTGCAAATGCGCCGCCAGCCACGCCGGCGTGACCACCGGATCCGCTGCCCGGGCGGGCGAGGCGAGCGCCAGGATGCACATGGCCAGCACAACAGCCGGCCACGGCCAGGGGAACCGCCGGCGGCGCGGCGCCATGCGATTACGAAACAACATCGGCATCCAGGGCAAGCCGGTCGCGTCCGGCTGCGTCGCCCCGCCGGCGCACCAGTACGACGCGTTCGACCGAGCGGCCCAGGAAATGCTGGTGCGAACCGCCCTCGGCCAGCACATCCAGGAAGGCATCCGGTTGGGTCACGTGCACGCCCCCCATGATGGTGACGCCGCGACGCAGGAAGGCATCCGGCAGCAGCCCGACCGTCGGCCCGACCACCACCACGCGCGCCCCCGGCCGCGCCAGCCGCAGCAGATCCTCCAGCGTGTCGTTGAGCAGCGCGCTCCCGGTCAGCAGGACCACATCGCCCATCGGCATCACCGCGCCGGCTTCGGCGGCGGGCCGGAAATGCGGCAGCTCGTCAGGCTTCAGCATGGCCGAGTTGAGTTCGAGCACGGTGTAGTCCTGCCGCATGCGCTTCAGCGCATGCAGGAAGGGAACGAAGGCACCGACCAGCACCACGTGCTCGGCCGGCTCGATGGCGGCCGCGTCGAACGCATCGACGCCCGCCTGGAGCACGACCGCGGCGTTCGGCCGCCGTTGCCAGCAGGCATCCGCCAGCGCGTTCAGCGTGGCAACAGCGATGCCGCGACGCAGCTTGTAGGGGGAGGCCAGTTCGTCGAGCACATCCATCGCGCGCTGGCCGCGTAACGTTCCCGGCGAGACCACGGTATCGGCGGTGGAGGGGCAACAGGCGGCGTGCATCTCAGAGCGAGCCGGCGTCGCGCTGGCTCCAGCGGTGCCGGTGGAAAGCGCAACGCCGGTGAAATACACGCCGATCACGGCACGCGCGATGGTGATGGATGGCAGCTCCGCGCCAAGGACGGCGGCGGCGTCAGCCCTGATCTCCGCAAGGATGCCGTGGTTGCTCATGGGGCGGCATCCTACATCCTTCGGCCCCGGGGGCCTATGGGGCGACGAGCTTGCCCGACTCGTCGATCCGCGGCACGCCGTAGTTGGCGAGAATCCGGTCGATTTCCGGCCGGTTTTCCGCGATCAGGCGATTCAGCGTGCGTTTCCAGTTCTGATCCGAATGGCGCACTCCCATGGCGATGCGAAACGACATCGGCGCGCCCGTCTCCTTCAAGAGCGGCACCACGGTCAGCCGCGGCTGGGTGTGCTCGGCGTAATAGCCGGCGAACGGTCCCCAGAGCACGCCGCCGTCGATGCGGCCGGCGACGATGTCGTCGATCATATCCTTTGCCGGCGCATCGACGCGGGTGTCGACCGTCAACGGATAGGGCTTGGCATCCGCGATCAGGCCCTGGCGAACCATGATCGTGGCCGGCGGCGTGCCGGCGATGACGCCGAGGTGCTTGCCTTTGAGCCTCGGGTCTTCCAGCGTATCGATTCCATCCAGGCCGGTTCCCGGCTTGAAGAGAAGCGCATACGCGGTGCGGTAGTACGGGTTGGTCGTCTGCACCAGGTCATCGCCGACCGCCACCCCCATCACCACGTCGCAACGCAGCGCGTTCAGGGTGTTGCGGTAGAAGCCGATCACCTGCGGCAGAAACGTGTAGGCCACCGGTTCATGCAGCTTGTCGGCCAGCAGTTTGGCGATGCGGTTTTCGAACCCGTCGCCGGCCTGATCGGAATACGGCATGTTGCGTGGATCGGCGCAGGCCCGGAAGGTGTTGGGATCGA
>Ga0326727_10009659_pt1 | contig 23552 bp, 22 predicted proteins | sample MB2enrmetagenome_FD_207643 | JGI IMG/M metagenome (GOLD analysis project Ga0326727, IMG submission 207643) | Lab enriched peat soil microbial communities from McLean, Ithaca, NY, United States - MB29MY | ecosystem: Environmental > Terrestrial > Soil > Wetlands > Peat | place: USA: New York... | reverse complement strand
GGGCTGCCCACGGCAATCCCCGCCGAATCGTAGCCCCGGTATTCGAGGCGCCGTAGCCCCTCGATGATGACTGGAACGACCTTCTTCTTCCCTACGTAACCGACGATCCCGCACATGCTGCAATTCTAAGCGACACACGCCCAAAAGACTCTGACACAAACGTAAAATATAGAGCCCGGGGGTCCTTCTTCCCGGGGCTCTGGATCAAATCCCGCCCCGGTCGTGGACGGCCTTCGCAAACTCGGGATCGAGCCGCAGCGCCTGGTCATAATCCTCGATCGCCCGGTCATTCTCGCCCTTGAGTTCGTACGCCCAGCCCGCAAGCCCGCCCGGTTTTTGAGGATGGAAATGCAGCACTGGTCGTCTAATACCCCCGGCAGCGGTACAATTCAAGCGACTCGGTGCTGAAAAAGGAGACGCAAGATGTTAGAGAGTGCGGGCTTGATAGTGTTTTTTTCGACCGTCGTTTTGGCGTTGCTGCTTGCCACCGCCCTCGCCTCGTTCTACAGCATTGGCCCAACCCAGATCGGACTGGTGAGAAAAAGGTTTGGCAGGAAGCTGCCTGGCAACAATCCCGTAGCCTTTGAAGGAGAAGCCGGTTATCAGGCCGAACTTCTCATGCCCGGGGTCCGCTTCAAGTTCAAGCCGCTATTCACTGTGACCAAGCACCCCTGGGTCCAGGTGCCGGCGGGGCAGATCGGCGTGGTCATCGCGCAGGTTGGCAAGCCTACACCCATCGGCGCCAAGTCAGGCAGGTACGACGCCGCCTTCGGCAACTTTACCGACTTTCGAACATTTGTGGAGAAGGGCGGAGAGAAGGGCGTTCAAAGGCCGGTCCTTTCTCCCGGCACCCTGGCGCCGATTCACCCCGTCGCTTTCCTGGTCATCACCAAGCCGCAGGTCTTCGGCGTACCGGTGTCGGACGAGTACAGGCACCTCGCCGCCTACAACAAGCTGAGCTTTCAGGCCTTCGGCCTTGAAGAGTGGCAGCTCAATGTGACCCGCATTGCGCCCAAGCCCACCGGCGAAAGCGGCAAAGTCGTTGACATGATCGGGGTGGTTACCGCATTGGACGGCGAACCCTTGCCGGCCGGCGCTATTGCCAGCCGCCTGGGCGGATTCAAGGACGTCAGTGAGTTCGAAGGCAAACCTGGCGTTACTGATTTCGAGCTTATGGGGATGATCCTTGGCAGCAAGAACGATCAGCACAACAACTACCAGGATTTCCAGAAGTTCCTTGAAGCCGGCGGAAAGATCGGCCTTCAGCATGACCCGCTGCTCTATGGCGCGTACAACCTCAATCCCTTCCTGGTGCGCGTGGAACAGGTGCCCATGCTGGTTGTGGAACAGGGTCAGGTGGCCGTGATCAAGGCTTACGTAGGATTGCCCACCCAGGACACATCCGGCGCAAACTTCAAATTCGGCAGCCTGGTTCGCCCCGGCCACCAGGGCATCTGGCAGGAAGCCTTGCGAACCGGGAAGTACCCCATCAATCCCCGGATTTACGACGCCAAGCTGGTTCTGACGGCAATTCTCAAGCTCGATTGGGCCAAGGACGTGACCGGGGCTCACGGGCTTGATGCGCGCCTTGAGCCCATCATTGCCAAAAGCAATGAGGGCTTCGTGTTCAGCATCGACCTGCAGGTTCTTATTCACGTTCCGGATACAAAAGCTCCACGCGTCATCTCCATGGTCGGTTCCATGGAAAACCTGGTGAACGAGGTTCTCCAGGCTGCCGTCGGCAACCTCTTTCGCGACAAGATTGGCGGCATGGAGGCGATTACCTTCATCCAGACGCGCCAGAGCGTCCAGGAACAGGCCTTCAACTACATCCAGGGGAAGCTCGCCGAGTACGAAATCGAGACCAGGGGTGTTTATATCCAGGATGTCGTCTACCCCGAGCAGTTGGTGACTGTTCTCACCCAGAGGGAGGTCGCGCATCAGGAAGTGGAAACCTTCAAGATGCAGCGGCAGGCCCAGGACCAGCGCATCGAAACGGAAAAGGCTCGGGGCACCGCCGACATGCAGGTGGATCTTGCCAAGGCCAAGGTCGGGGTAGACATCCAGACCAACAAGACTGAGGCCAGAATGAAGGAAGCTCAGGGCGAGGCCACGTTCATCGAGCAGACCGGTACAGCCAAAGGGGCTGAAGTTCGCGCGGTGGGTTTGGCCAACGCCGAAGCCTATCAGCGGCAGGTCGAAGCATTGGGCAAGGGACCCACGGCTCTGGTAAACGCCATCAAGGCGCTCGCGGTCGGCAATTCCGCTTTCATGCCCAGGATCCTCGTGGTTGGCGGCGGTAGCAATCAAGGAGTTCTTGAGAGCCTCGCAGCGCTGCTGATGGACAAGCTCGATACCGGTGCTCAGGGGCCTGACTCTGCCGGCCCCGCGACCGGCAAGCCTGACCCGTCCGCCACTGCAAAGACCAAAGTTCCTTCACCGCCTGCATGAAATGTTTTCTTTACGGTTTGCTCGCGACAAGTCCAATCGAGCCGGCGAGACTTGCGGCGCCGCCTTGCCATTGCAGTGAACGACGACTGAGGTCTCATCCCACCGCACCATTCCGCTGACTTGCTGACTCGCTATTCCCGCGAAGCGGGAGCTGACTTGCTGCCGTTATCCAAAGACTTCAACGAAGTTATGCAATGAACTTCAGATTCACCACACGAGCCTTTGATTCCGGGCGAGTCGCCGCCTGCCTGCAACTCACAAATTCAGCACTTGCCCCGCAACTTTGGAAGGAAAGCCGCGCATGGCCGGGTGCCTCACCGGGGCGTCGAAAATCTTCACCTTCGAAGCGGCACAAGGCGCGGGCCTGACCGGCCGCGAGGGCAGCAATCGAGGGCCAGGTATCTTCCATGGATGGCCGACGGGGTGATTGCCATCACTGCGCCCGGTTGGCGAGCTTCGTAAAATTTCTCCGGTTTTCATCCCTCGTCGAAAACTCCCCCCGGGTAGAGTGAATAACAGATGGCGCACACGCCGCCCGTTTGGTACGTTAGTGTCGGGCGTAAGTGGCCTGTGCAGTCCATCCGCGTTCTGGGTTTCTTCACGCAGTCTCAAAGTAACTTGCGATGAACGATGTCGGATGCCCATGTTGTCTTATACTTCCTGAACTGGATATTCAAGCTCGGGAAGATTGAGTTCGCGCCTCACTTAAGGTCTGGCGTGTGACCGGAAAGGGAAGCCCCATGGCCAGCAACGCTCTTCCGCTTATTTGCCCGCAAGGACACGGCCCCGGGATCCCGGGTTCGCGATTCTGTACCATGTGCGGAACCATGCTCGTCACCCCAGCCCCGCCGGTACAGCCGCCGTATGCGCCATCCGCGCCGCCGTATGCGCCATCCACGCCGCCGTTTGCGCCGGCGCCGCCGTATGCGCCATCTGCGCCACCGCCTAATGCGGGCAGCCCAGCGCCCGTCTGCAAGCTCTGCGGCGGCAACGGGGTTGGCCTGGGCTCCGCGGAGAATGTCTGCGTGGAATGCGGATGGCTGCGTCCGTTGTTCCCCGGTTACCAGCTCGATCGCTCGGTCTTTTTGTGGGCGCAGGACGGCCAGGCGATGGCCAAATTGCAAATGATTCCCGCCCTCCACTCGATTGTGCGCTCCGCCTCCGACAAGGTCGGTCGTCCCTGGATCGAATCCACATTCAACGGCATTCGCCTGGGCCCCAGGCAGTTGCCCGATGTGTGGAAGCAGGGGGTTTTGGCTGCGCGCATTCTTGGCCTGCCCAGGATGCCCGATGTGTATGTCTCGGGCGATTCCCAGTGGGTCACCTATACCTTCGGCTCCGACACCAGCGCGTTTATCGTGCTGGGAACTGCCGTCCTCACCAACTTCCAGAACGACGAAATACTCTTTGTGCTGGCGCGAGAGATGGGACACTGCGCCGCCGGCCATGCTCTTTGGAAAACCGCCACTCGTTTCATTTCCGGCAGCGCCGGTCCGCACGGCCTGCTTTCCAACGGAGTGTGGAGCGCGATCCACCCCGCGCAATTGATTCAGGGCACGGTGGAACTGCCGCTGCTGGCCTGGGCGCGCCAATCGGAGATCACCGCCGACCGCGCCGGGCTGCTCGCCGTCGGTGACGTGGCCCTTGCGCGCCGCGTTCTGCTGGCATGGTCCATCCACTCTGCCAGGCTGCTGAAACAAGTGAACATCGAGGAATGGATGAAGCAGGAAGAGGCGAGCGACGATCAGATCACGCGTCTTTCTGAAATGACCACCTCTTCCTCGATGTACACCACGCGGCGCTTGCGGTTGTTAGGTCAGTCGGCCAGCGAGCCCGAGCTCATGCGCTGGAGCCGGAGCATCCAGCAAGCTCGCAAGCCGCTCGCCACTCCACCGCCGCCGGCAGCGGGTTCCCCCGTTGCCGCGCCTCGCCCGGCGTCGGCCCCCGCGCCCGCTAACTCCATTCGTGTTGTCTGCAACAAGTGCCAGGCCGCCATGCGGGTTCCGCTTGCCATATTACGCGGCAAATCGTCCGTGAATGTCCGCTGTCCACAATGTAAAACCGTTATTACCTTGCGCCCCAAGCCGCCTGCCCCGTCGCCGGCGCCTGCTGGCGCGGAAACAAAACCGGCAGCCCCGCCGTCTACTGGCACAGGAACAAAACCATCTGTCCCGGCCACACCGCCCGGCGCTGCAACCGCGATCCCAGTTGCCGCCACATCGGTTGCCGGTGCGGGAGCCAAGCCGGTTGCTCCGGCGTCAGCGCCATCCGGCGCAAAAACAGCATCGGTTGCTGCGCCGGCGGCGCCTGCCGGGGCAAAGAAGTGATCCAGGTGACTCGGGAAAGAGAGGTTGAGTCATGCCAGACAATAGCAACGACGAGGTCAATGAGGTTGTGGTCCTTGTGCCGGAGGACGCCGGCACGTCGGCCGCGAATCCCTCCGACTCCGGATCGGTGACCGAGGAGATTATCGATGCCGTTCTCGATCCGCTCGGGGCTGTCGACAACTCCCCGGACGCATCCGCTACGCCGGGCGAGGTGGTGGAAGAGGTTGTTGTGGTGGAACCCGCCGACTCCTCTGGAACCGGAGACACCGGAACGGTGACGGACCAGACAGATACAACCTCCGCGGGATCGGACGAGCCTGTTGGCGTGGTGGAACCGGCCGCCGACTCCCCGAACACCGGAGACGATGGGACCGCAACCGATCCGGCCGAAGTCGGGGATTTGACCGGGACCGGCACGACTTCCGGCGATTCGTCCGATACGGGCGCCGGCGATATGACGGCTGGGATCGACTCCACCGATCCCGACGCCGCATCCGCTGATCCGGATGCCCAGGCCGCTACCGATGCCGCGACCAGCGATCAGGCAGCCGCCGACCAGGCGGTCGCGGACGGCGACTACGCCACGGCTGCGGATGATCGCGCGCAGGCAGAAAACGAAGCCGGCCAGGCCGGCGACGATGGCATGCTCGACGGCTCGAGCTCTTCCGAGTTGCAACAATCGGCTGACGAGCAGCAGCAGGCGCAGCAGGACCAGCAGCAGGAAGCGCAGGACGCCGCGTCGGGCGACTACGCCGATGCGCACGACCAAGCCGTAAACGCCGAAACGGAAACAGAATGGGCCGATTCCGATGCCGGAGGCTCCGACCACTCCGGGCAGGCTGCTGACGAAGCTCAGAATGAGGACTGGGCCAATTGGGACCAACAGATCGCGGATGGGGATGCGGATTCGGCCCAGTACGAAGCCGAGGCAGGCAACGAGAGCAGTGCCGAGAGCTACGCGGACGAGGCGGCTGGCGAACAGCAGGACGCCGACACATACGGTGCGGAGGGCGAATACGGCGGAGAAGATGCACCGCAGGACGACTCGTCGGAGGTGACGGAAGACGCTCCGGTGGATGATTCCGGCGCGGCGGATGACGCCGCCGTGGATGACTCTAGCGCAGCAGTCGACGACGATTCGTCGGCTGGGTAAGATAGTGTCGGTTGCTCCGGCTGCTGCTGGCGCAAAAACAAGATCGGTTACTACGCCACCGGTGCCTGGCGGGGCAAAGAAGTGATCCAGGTAAATCAGAAAAGAGAGGTTGAGCCATGCCAGACGAGAGCACCAATCAGGTCGAAGAAGTTGTGGTGGTTGTGCCGGATGACTCCGCCACTCCGGCCGCAACACCAGTAGCCGCCAATCCGGGGGAAACCGCAAATCCCTCCGACTCCGGAACCGTGACGGAAGAGATCATCGACGTCATCCTCGATCCGTTGGGGAGCGACGCCGGTCCCACGGGATCAGCCGCAACTCCGGAAGGGGTGGTGGAAGAATTTGTCGTGGTAGAGGAACCCGTCGTGGATTCCTCTGCAACCGGAGGCCCGGGGACGGCGACTGAACCCACCGATGGAACCACAGCGCCGGCGGGAGTGGAAGAGCCGGTTGGTGTGGTGGAACCGGCTGCCGACTCCCCTGCAACCGGAGGCGAGGGGACGGCGACTGACCCCACCGATGGAACCGCAACGCCGGCTGGAGTGGATGAGCCGGTTGGTGTGGCGGAACCGGCTGCCGATTCGCCTGGAATCGAAGGCGGAGAGACCGCAACCGACCCCACCGATGCCACGGATCCGACCGTGACCGGCTCCGACGATCCAACCTCAGGGGTCGTCGGCTCCGATCCCGACGCCACCCCTGCCGACCCCGACGCCACACCCGCTGATTCAACCACCGATGACCCGACTGACCCTGACGCCCAATCCCAGACTAGCAACTTGAGTGACGACCAGCAAACCCTCCAGCAGGACGAGCAGGCTGAGGGACAGGCCGCCGCCTCAGGCGACTACGCAACTGCCCAGGACGACGCCCAGCAAGCCTATTCGGCCTCGCAGGACGTGGCCAGCGATGGAGGCCCGGACTCGACCGACGAGACCTGGGAAGCGGCTCAGAACGAGAGCTGGGCCAATTGGGACCAGCAGACCGCCAACGAGGACGCGCAGACCGCCCAGAGTTACGCCGACGATACTTCCGGGGCTCCCGACGATGCGGCCGACGCGCAGCTCTACGCCGACGCCGCGCAAAACGAACAGGGGAATGCTGACGATGCCGGCGAAGCGGGCGAGTACGGCGATTCGGTGGGTCCACAGGACGACGCCTCGGCCCCTGCCGAGGAGGCTCCGGCCGATGACGCCGCCCCGGTGGATGATTCTGCCCCGGCCGATGACGCCGCCCCGGTGGATGATTCTGCTCCGGCCGACGACGATTCGTCGTCCGCAGGCGATTAGTACTACCTTTGTAATTCGAAGATTTCGGAGGGAGCAGGCGGCTTCACAGGCTGCGGAAAAACTCATTCGGAGCAGGCAAGAAGTGTCAGGGAACGACCGGGGTACCGGGGAGCCGGGGAGCCGGGGAGCCCTCTGGGCCGGGCCGGGTCGCGCGCCGCAAGTGCTGCAAAATCAACGCGGGCTTCACAGGCTGCGGAAAAACTCAATACGGAGGGAGGCGGGGGTTTCAACCCATAAGCGCTAAGATAACTAATCAGTAACGCTACTCATTGTGCGGTTATCACCTTGGTTACCCCACCGGTTGCGTGTCAAGCTAGACAAAAAGTCGCCACGAAGCCTTAACTTAGCGCCTATGGGGTTTCAACCCCCGCATAAAGCCTGCAAAATCACCGAGGGCTTTAGCCCCGGAGGCACGCTTTCCGCCAGTTTCATTCGAGATCTCGAGTTTTTCCGCAACCTCTTCAGCCCCCTGAAAGAGTGCGAATTTGCGGGGCCTTCAGGCCCGGGCATCTGCGCCTTTTCCGCGAAAAGAAGTAAGTACAACCGCACTTAGTGTGGAGTAGTTCAGATGTGCGACCCGCAAGTGGGTCGCCTGCTCTTTCCAAATGGCGCCTTTGGGACCCGGGTCGGCACCAACCCCTTCCCCAGGTTCCACTGCTATCCTGCGTTCAATAAGCGCAAAAACCGCAGGGCCGCTCTGAGAGAATCGGCGACCTATTTGCAAGCGGCGTCGCGAATCCTGGAGTTTCGGGCGAATCTCCGGCTTACCCGTCTCTAACCCGGATTTGGGGCCTTCCCAGAGCCTCTGGCACACACCGGCCTGGGTTATCGAAGAATCGGCGACAATCCAGGAGCTGCCCTATTCCCGGACTCTGCCGCGTCTTCCAGTGCTCATCCCGGCGGCGCCAATGAACTGGCTTCAGCCTTTCCGGTACTCGCATCGATGTCATTCCGATTATGCGAACAGGATCAATCAAACCCGCGGAGCGCATAACGGAGACGGCTCATCCTCAAACTCCAGCCTTCCATCTGCTTTTTTAAACACCCTGTCCATTGATGCCGTCTCGTTTATGCAGGCCCGTCTTATTGTCTAAACACAGCGGCAATGCTCTTGAAAAGGCAGGGTATGGAATATCTGGTTAAGGTGGAAGCAGTGAACCGGAGTTTTCCTCTGGATCACAGTTACGTGCGCGCGCTCGACGATGCCAGTCTGAATGTTTCCCCGGGAGAGTTTCTGGCCATCGCCGGCCCCAGCGGCAGCGGCAAATCCACGCTGCTGAATCTGATGGGCTGCATCGACAAGCCGACCGCGGGCCGCATCGTGCTGGACGGACAGGACACGTCGGCGCTCAAGCCGGAGCAACTCACCGCGCTGCGCCGCGACAAGATCGGATTCGTCTTTCAGACCTTCAACCTGATCCCGGTGTTCACGGCCAGCGAGAATGTCGAGTTCCCGCTGCTCGTACAGGGCGTGGGCGCGCGCGAACGCGGCAAGCGAGCCGCAGCCGCTCTTGAAAGCGTGGGCCTCGCATCCCGCGCCGGGCAGCGCCCCGACCTGCTTTCCGGCGGCGAGCGTCAGCGCGTCGCGGTGGCGCGCGCCATTGTGCATCGTCCCGCGCTGGTGCTGGCCGACGAGCCCACTGCCAACCTTGACACGCACAACGCCACTCAACTGATCGATCTCATGCGCGATCTCAACCACAGCCTCGGCCTCACCTTCATCTTTTCAACCCACGACCAGCGGTTGCTCGAACACACGCCCCGCATCGTTCGCCTTTGCGACGGGCAGGTAGTTTCAGACAGCGCCGCCAATGGAGGCAGCAATGGGTAAGTTCCTGCTCCTGGCATTTCGCAACGTCTTCCGCAACCGCCGCCGCACCGTGATGACCCTGCTGATGGTCGGTTGCGGAGTGGCCGGCCTGCTGATGGTCGGCGGCTTCTTCGCGTACATGTTCATGGGGCTCCGCGAAAGCACCATCCGCGACGGTCTCGGACACATCCAGATCTTTACTGCCGAGCACTTCCGCCGCGACGAAGTGCATGTGCTCGACACCGGCATCGACGACTGGCGCAAGGCCGCGGCTTCAGTGCAGACCATCGATCACGTGCGCGGCATCGCGCCCCGCATCGAGTTCTACGGAATGCTCTCCAACGGCGTCAAATCGTCGGTGTTCATGGGCAGCGCCGTCGATCCCGATGCCGAGCGCAGGATGGGCTTCTCGCTGCCGCTGACCGCGGGCCGCGATCTCAACCAGAGCTCCAGCGGCGATGCCGAGGCTCTCATCGGAAGCGGCGTCGCCCGATCGATGAACGTGAAGCTGGGCGACGGCCTCACCGTTCTGACCGTCACCGCCGACGGCGCCCTGAACGGAATCGACGTGCAAATCGTAGGTATCGTCAACACCGGTTTCAAGGATCTTGACGACCGCTATCTGCGCATTGCGCTGCCCGAGGCGCAGCGGCTGCTGCAGAGCAACCGCGTCACCAACCTGGTCGTGGGCCTGGATGCGACGGATAATACCGACAAAGTTGCAGCCGCACTTCTGCCCCGGCTGCGCGCTCTCTCCCAGCCCATGGTTATCAGGAAGTGGATCGACCTGGCCGCCTATTACAAGCAGGTGCGCACGTTGTTCAGCTGCATCTTCATCTTCCTCGGCATCATCGTTTTCGTTATGGTGCTCATGGCCAGTGTGAACACGTTGCTCATGACCATGTTCGAGCGCACGCGCGAGATCGGCACCATGCTGGCCATGGGCACCCCCCGCTCCTGGATCGTGGCGCTGTTCATGGTGGAGGCCACCATAACCGGCATTCTTGCAGCCATCGCAGGCGTGATCGGCGGCAGCCTGCTTGGCGTCATGCTCAATGCTTCCGGGCTGCATCTGCCCCCGCCGCCGGGCGCCACGGTCGAAATGCACTTCCGCGTCCTCCACGTGCCCAGCCTCATGATCGGCTCGTCTTTGCTGGTCATCGTGTCCCTGGCGCTGGCATCCATCGTTCCCGCGATCCGCGCATCGCGGTTGCAAATTGCGGAGGCTCTTGCCCATGTCTAGGATCAACTGCATCCTGCGATTCTTCCTGCTGATCTTCCTGATCGGCTTCCTCCTCACATGTGTGCTGGTCGGCCGCGCCGCGACGGCAACGCCCGATGCTGAAGCCCTGCTCAAGCGCTCTGACTCATTCCGTAACGGCTGGCCCTCGTACGTGGTGCGCGTCAAGATCACTGACTACGATTCGAGCAAGCCGGACGAGGAGCATCTCTACGAGGTTTCGCAGAAGGGCATCGACAAGACCTACGTGGATTTCTTGAGCCCGCGCGAAAAGGGAGAGCACCTGCTGATGCTGGGTGACGATATGTGGGTCTACCTGCCCGACACCAGCCGCCCGGTGCGCATCACGCCCCTCGAACGGCTCACCGGCGACGCCTCCAACGGAGACGTAGCGCGCACCAACTATGCCGCCGATTACACGCCCGCCTATCTGCGCACCGAAAAAGTGGGCGCGGTGGAGTGCTACGTCCTCGACCTCGCCGCCAGGCGAAAGGGCGCGACCTATCAGCGCATTCTCTACTGGCTGCGCGTGCCGGATGCGCGCCCGGTGCGGGCCGAGTTCTTCCTGACCTCCGGCAAGCAAAGCAAATCCGCCACTTTCGACGAGTTCGCGCCCTCAGACGGCAGAGAACTGCTGCGCCGCCTCACGCTTTACGACGAAATCCGGCATAACTCGCACAGCGTCCTTGAATACTCCGGCGCCGCGCCCCGCTCGCTGCCCGACAAACTCTTCTATCAGGGCCGCGCGGACATGTTTTAGCCATGAATCGCCGCCTTCTCATTCCGGTTCTTGTCATCCTGAGCGCCTGCATCTGCGCCCGCGCCCAGGACCCTCCGGCCACCGGGGAGGGCCGCTCCGGCATGCGCTATTCGCTCTCGGTCATCGACGATGCGACCTTCTACGGCAATCGCAGCGAGCCCGTGCCCGCCGTATTGAACCAGGTGCTGCTCGAGCCTTCCTTCAGCGTTCATTACCGCGACCGTTTGACCTTCTCTTCCAGCGCCGTCGGCCTCGCCGTCGCCTACTCCGATAACTATGCGCAACTGCGCGTAAAAGAGACTTATGCGGATCTTTCCGCCGGAGACTTCGACTTCACGCTGGGCCGAAAGATGGTGCGCTGGGGCACGGGTTACGCCTTTACCGCCGCCGGCGTCCTCGACCCGCCGCGCATTCCCACCAACCCCACTGACCGCCTCAACGTGAATGAAGGCCGCGACATGATCAAGGCCGACTGGGTGCACGGCCCGCATGCAATCTCGCTGGCCTGGTCCACCGCCGCTCTGGCTCCCGCCCAGGCCAACATGCGCGATACCACCGCCGTCCGGTATAACGTTCTGGTGCGCGGATTCGACACATCTCTGATCGCCGGCAACGATCGCGGCGGGGACGCCTTCGGCGCGCTCACCTTCACGCGCGTCTTCGGCCAGGCCTGGGAAGTGCACGGCGAAGCCGCCTGGCGCGAACAGGCCGCGGTGCTGCTGGGAGCCAAGCGCACCACTGCCTCCGGTGTCACTTTCATCGCTGAGTTCTACTCGCCGCCCAACATCCCGTACTATCGCGATATGGGAGTCTCTCCGCTCGCGGGCCGCCGGCACTACGCCTTCCTGAACGCCGGCAAAGCGCGGCTGCGCGAGCTGCCCGGCTGGAAGGAATGGGGTATGTCCGGTTCCGTAGTCGCGAACCTCGACGACAAGGGTTACGCGGCCGTCTTTGACGCCGGCCGGTGGTTCGGAAACCACTTCTCCGCCTACGTTCACCTGGAGCTTCCGCGGGGCAGCAACACATCGGAGTACGGTTCGGCGCCGTATGCCGCAGCCACATCGGTGGGAGTCCGCTTCCAGCTATGATTTGCGAATCAAGTACATCGGCGCCCGGCCAGATCAAAGGCCGGCATACACTCAACTACCGCTCGTCTGCCCTGAGGGCGCTCTGGATCGTCTCCGGCGCCACGCTGCTCATCTTCCTGATGTTCTTCTCTCAGGGCTTTATCCTGCTCTCTAGGAGCGGGCAGAGCCTGCTGGGTATATTTGTCTCTTCCCTCTGTATCGCCCTCCCCTCCATGGCTCTTGTCACCTATCTCTCGGTTCGTTATTCCGAGAGATTCCCCCGCATGATCGCTGTCATCCAGGCTGCCTCATTCGTCTTCACGGCGTCCGTCGGCAGTCTCCTGGCCGACCTGATCCTGCGGTTTATCGGCATCGCGCACGGCGGTGGGTTTTGGATCGGATACATAAGCGACCTTCCCTTCTGCATCGTCATCACGCTTGCCATTGGAATGAGCGTCGCCACTTATCAGACGTTGCGCTACAAGCTGCAGGCAGCCACTCTTGAAGCGCGCACGCGCCAGGTCGAACAGGAACGCGCCTATAAACTTCTAGCTGAGGCCCGGCTCTCTTCGCTCGAATCGCGCCTCCATCCCCACTTTCTTTTCAATACGCTCAACTCCATCGCCGCGTTGATCCCCACTGACCCCCAGCGCGCCGAAGACACGGTAGGCAAGCTGGCCTCGCTGCTGCGCTTCTCGCTCAACGCAAATCAGAGCGGCCTGGTGCCGCTGGCGCAGGAACTCAAGATCGTGCGTGACTATCTCGAAATCGAATCCACCCGTTTCGGCTCGCGGCTGCGCTATCGAATCCTCGTGCCTGACACGCTCGATTCTGTCCGGGTTCCTCCGCTCGCGCTGCAAACCCTGGTTGAGAACTCGGTAAAGCACGCGGCAGCCCGGCGGCCTGAAGGCGCTTCGATCGAGATTGCCGCGGCGCTCCAGGTCGCCGGAGCAATGGAGCCGCCCCTTATCTGCCTCGAAGTCAGCGACGACGGGCCGGGCTTCTCGCTCGGCGCCATCGCGCCCGAGCACGGCCTCGGCAATCTTGTCGCGCGTCTCGAACTGTTGTTCGGCAGCGCGGGCAGGCTCGACGTGACTCGCGAAAATGAGAAGACGATCGTCCGCATCTCGTTCCCCGCGGAAACGTGAGATACCATGGAAACCGCTCCGCTGCGCGCCTATCTCGTTGACGACGAACCGCTGGCCATTGAACGTCTTGCACGGCTGCTGGCCAACTACGATTGCCTGCTCATCGCCGGCAGCGCTACCGATCCCGCGCAGGCGCTCGAGTTTCTAAACGGCACGGCAAACGTCGACCTGCTCTTCCTCGACATCCAGATGCCCGGCATGAATGGCTTTGAGCTGCTCTCGCGTCTCGCCGTGCAGCCCTTCGTCATCTTCACCACCGCCTACGACCAATACGCGCTGCGGGCCTTCGAGGTCAACTCCATCGACTACCTGCTCAAGCCCATCGAAACCGCGCAGTTGGAGCGTGCGCTCGCCAAGCTTGGGCGGCTGAGGCCGGTCGTCAAGCCTGACTGGCAACGGAACCCCGATCTTCCGGCCGTGTTGAAGGAACTGGCTGCTTCGCTCCTCGGCCGGCGTGCCGATTACCCGCGCCGAATTGCCTCCCGCGTGGGAGAACGCATCTCCTTCCTTGACCTTGACGCCGTGACCCACTTTGTGGCCCGCGACAAACTCACCTATGCCGCCGTCAACGGCCGCGAGCACTGTGTCGATCAAACCATCGCCGATCTCGAACTGAAGCTGGACCCCGGCAAGTTCCTGCGCATTCATCGCGCTGTTCTCCTCAACCTGGATTGGGTCCGCGAAGTGAACGTCTCGTTTGCGGGCAAGGTGGTTGTCTCATTGAAAGACGAGCGCCGCACAAAGTTGCCGGTTGCGCGTGACCGCGTCCGTCTGCTCAGGTCGCGAATGGAATTCTGATCTTCTATCCATTTCGTTCAAGTCGGCTGACAGTGAGCGAACTGTTCCGCCCGCCGCCAATCCGGAAGTAACCCGCAACTGGCGGGAATCGTCCGATGCGCCTGTCGACCCCGCCAATTCCCCAGCGGCTAGGAACGCCGCTAACCCCAAGCCGCCCGGCATTTACGAATCCACCCCTCCCCGAGCCCCAGCCGCGGAGAGCGGGCTAGCGGCTTCTGGGGAACCAGTTCGCCGGGACAAGCCGCGGAAAAGCCCGCTCCGGAGGGAGGCCGGGCTTTACAGGCTGCGGAAAAACTCATCCTGAGTTGCAAGAAGTGTCAGGGCACGACTTCAGTCGTGCCGCAAGCGGCCGAGAATAGAGAAGGGCTTTACAGGTTGCGGAAGAACTCATTCTGAGCTGCAAGAAGTGTCAGGGCACGACTTCAGTCGTGCCGCAAGTGCAGCAAAATCAACGAGGGCTTTAGCCCCTGCGGTAAGCTTTTCGGGAAATTCGCCTCCTATTTCCCCCTTTTTCCGCAACCTGTTTAGCCCCGGAGGTCCGCTCTTCCCGGGCCCTGGATCAAATCCGACCCCCTTTCCCCCACCCCGGCAAACCGGAACCGCCGGGCCCGCGGGCTGCCCGCTTGCCAATGCCGATTACATGAGTGCTTTGCCGATTTTGCGTCAACTGAGAATCGTCATTGGTCACATCGGCGTTTTCGGTACCGATCCTATCGACTGAGCCTCCCTAGGCGTTGGAAACGTGCACGTCCTGGGTTTCGTGATGGAAATGGGTGCAAAAGGATCGCGACCGGAGGCAAATTGGAATATATTGGTTCGCAGCCGAAAGACAAAAACGGAAATTCCGGATTAAAACGAGGATGAGAGACGGTTGGGCGCCAGCGACCGGTAACTCTGTACTAACTAACATGAATCTCATCAGGGCCCAAGGAAAAAGAAAGAGGTGCTGTCGTGATGCGAGATATCAAGCAGTTGTCCGGGCCGTTGATTCTGTCGCTATTATTCCTCCTGGCGGGCTGCCATGGAGCGACGCAGCAGCAAATCACGATCAGTGGTGCCATTACGCAGCAACCTGCGTTGCAGACCGTGCGTGGGCAACAGGGAGGCGCCATTATCTACGGCGCGGCGCCCGTCGCCAGCAATCAGGCGGGCGGGTTGACCTACATGCTGAGAACGGTGCACAACGACTGCGGCGAGCAGCCGAAGATCGGACAGCCCTTCCAGCTCACGGGGACGCAGATGGTGGGGGTGTTCTTCACCGTGGTGAATCACTCGCAAGGAAACGAGCAGCTTGCCGGCCTGGCGCTGGCTACGCTCTCCGGGCCCAACCAGGCGAAGGCCGCGCTGGTTTACGACGATGCGTCGCGGATCGGCTCGACCGTGAATCCGTTGCTGACACAGCTTTTCACCGTTTGGAACCCCACGGCTCAGGCGGCCACTGGCGGCTCAGTCGGCACAAATGCGGCTCCCGCGGGCGGGCAGCCTGCGGCGGCAGCCCAGCTGAACACGATCACGACACAGGACCGGACAGCCAGCGTGGGCATTCCCAACGGGTGGACTATGTTTCCCGGCAGCCACGAGGGACTCATCCTCCTGACCGGCCCGAATGGCGAACACATTATCCTTAACCAGTTCCTTATTGCGTGGGATCCGACCGCTCCAGGTGGAATTTACCAACAAATCAAGCAGCGTCCCATGATGCAGCTCCCTAAGAACACCGCCTTCTACCCGTTCAACGTGGATATGGCGAAGTCCTTTGCCGATGTCTGGCAGGCGATCCTCAAGGGAGAGGGTCAGCCTCCCCAGCCAATGCAGATCGCCAGCGCCCAGAACCTGCCCACGTCGATCGGTGCGAAATGCGTACACGCCACAGGGCAGCTGAATCCTGGTTCATCGTTGAATCCGGCCGGAGGCATGCAGGCATTCAATATGACGATCTGCGCCGACCCTGGGCAGGCAGGCCAGTTTGCGTACCACATTTTTGAGGGGCTGCTGCCCAATTCCATTGCCGCTCAGGAGAGCGCCACCGAGCTGACCATCATGAACAGCTTTCAGGTGGATCAGGCTCTGCTCGACCAGATCGTGAACGCCAACATGGCCCCCATCCTGAAGCAGGAGCAACAGAACTATAACAACATGGAACAGTCACTGATCAACCGGAGCGAGCAAATCGTCAATCAGATCCATCAAATCGGCGACAATTCCACCCAGCGCATGAATGAGACCGAGGACCACAACGCCAGGAACGACCAAAGCTTCGACAACTACCTGTTGGACCAGTCTGTGGTGCAGAACAACGCGACGGGCGGGCACTCCACGCAGTGGAATTCGACGGCAAATCAGATGGTGCAGGCGAATCCGAACAAGTACTCGATTGTGAGTGCGCCGAACTACATCAAGAACACGGATTATTAAAATTAAATAGGTTCATTATCCATCCCATATGGGACCACCACTTCCCGTCACACGGCGAGTGTGGATTTCCCTCCTTGTCGGTGTATCTGTGATGCATGCGATGAACAGCGACCCAGTATATGGGCCCGCCTTGAAGGGCAAGCGTGCCACATGTGGCAATGCAATACTCCAGCCACTTTGGAGTGGAGTATCCGCAGTGAGTCAGCAGACGGTGGTAGCCCATCCCGATCCCGACATTCTCCGCCAGAACCCACATCACTACTAAAGACGATACCAGTTTGTCTCATTCCCACTGGTACAGATTTCGCCGGGCAGACCAACGTCGCAGGGCGTGTATAAACTCGCCACATCCCCACCGGACGGTGTGGCCCCGCTCGTCACGCAGCTTTGGGACAAGCACCTGTTCCCTAACTGGCGGGAAAAGAAAGATCAAAGTAAAGAGAAGACGCGCGAGGGCGACGCTGCGGTGATCGAGATGATCGACCGGGCGCAAAAGGAATCCACGCCCATAGACGTAGATCTGGATCATCCGCCGGACATCGACGATTTTGAATTTGCCCGTGTCAGCCGGCTTGTCATGCCGAAGAAAGGCAAGTGGGTAGGCATCAATCCGACGGAGGCAACGACGGCCGACTAGAGCAGATTGTTGTACGCGCCGGCCGCGATCGGGCGCTGCACCTCCGCCTGGAACCGTTGTCCATGCGCCTCATCGGCATCCTTGTTTCCGGCGTAGAGCGCCAAATCGCCAATGCACTCAGCGACTCGGATTACTACCCTGAAGTCGGCATGTGGGAAGCATTCTTCCCACATGCCACGGGTAACGCCCGGAAGGCGGACAATCCGGACATCACTGCACGTCGCCCCGGCTCCGGGCCCGACCCGGCCTAAAGCTAGAAGCTAGAAGCTAGCGGCTGATCCTTCCGTCCACTGTGCACTGTTGCAAAAAACCTCCGAAAACCTATCGAAAACCCCCCGAAAACCCCCAATTAACCTCGATAAACCCCCCTTTTTGAGGTTTTCAGGCTAGTTCTCAGCAACCCTTTCCTCCGGAATGGAAAATTCTCGGCAGCCAACGCGCCTATTTCGCAACCCTGTAGAGTTAAGGCCTCAAAGAAGTCGAACCACCTGGGCGAACCTTTGGCCCTGTTGCGTAACTCTTTAAGCGGACCATTAACGTTTTCGACACACCCTATAAGCCGGCCGTTAGCGTTTTCGACACCGCTCATAAGCGGACCTTAAACGTTTCCTTACAACCACTTAAGCGAACCTTTGAAGCCCTTTTGCCTGCCTCGGGCCGTGCCGTCGACTTCGCTCAGCAGGAAAAACAAATCGCAGAACGCACGCCTTCGCACCGGGGCAAAGGCTCACCCCGCCCAGGGGAATACCGTTCAAACCGTCCCGGCATCTATTCCTCTATTCGGTACGTGTACTCTTCGATGACCGGGTTGGTGAGCACCTCGCGCGCGATGCGCTCCACCTGCGCGCGCGCGCCCTCGGCGCTGAGCCCGTCGGCCAGCGATAGCGCGAAATACTTGCCCTGGCGCACCGCCGTTACCTCTGCGAATCCGATCTTGCGCAGCGCGTTCTGGATGGTTTGGCCCTGCGGGTCCAGGACCGATGTCTTCAACGTGACATAGACATGTGCCTTCATTATCCGTGATTATAGTAGTTCCGGCTGTCGAGGGCTCGGTGCCGGGATTCCCTTTAGATTCGCGGCCCCGCACCCACCTCCCCAACCCGAAGGAGAAGTTAGGCGAGATGATCAACTATCTTGAACTGCCCATCGGCGATCGCTCCCCAGAGGTCTTTCGCGCGGTCATCGAGATTCCCCTGGACGGAACCCAGAAGTTCGAATACGACAAGCAGTTGCACGTCTTCAAACTGGACCGCAACCTGCATTCCCCGGTGCACTATCCGGGCGACTACGGATTCATTCCCTCCACCCTCAGCGATGACGGCGATCCGCTGGACGTGCTGGTGCTGGTCCCCGGCCCCAGCTTTCCCGGCTGCGTGCAGGAGGTTCGCCCCATCGGCCTCCTCGAAATGCTGGACCAGGGCGTGCTCGACGAAAAGGTGCTGGCGGTCGGAAAAAATAACCCCCGTTTCGCCAACATCTGGAACTACACCGACATCTATCCCCACATGCTGAAAGAGATCACGCACTTCTTTTCCATCTACAAGGACCTGGAAGGCAAGCGCGTAGAAATGAAAGGCTGGCGTGACGCCGCCTATGCCCGCGACCGCGTGGTGATTGCCGCTAAGCAGTTTCAAGCCGGCAAGACCAAACACCATCGCGCTAAAAAGAAGGCCGCGGTGTAAGCGGGAGACACTACTCCGAAGCCGTCGCCGCGCGCCGCCGCGCTGGCGGAGCCACTGTAAGCCGGTAGAGCACCGGGCCCAGCAGACCCACAGCGGCCGCGAACAGCAACGCCGAGGTCGTGCCGATGATTGTTTGCGCGCGGGATACATAAAGTGCATACGCAATGAGCGCTGCCGGCCCCACTCCCAGCACGCAGGCGAAAGCCAGGTTGCCGGCTTTGAATGGCCGCTCCAGTTGCGGCTCTCGGATGCGGAGAACGGCCAGAGCCAGGAATTCCAGCAGCAGGCTCGTTCCATAAAGGATGAGGTCGATGGAGATGAGGCGCTCGAAGGGCAGCTTGAGCGCCAGCGCCCAGGCCAGCCCGCAGAACAGCACGCTCACCCAGGGAACTCCGCGGCGGTTGCGCCGGGCCAGTGCGCGCGGCAACATGCCGTCCTCGGCCATGGCCATGGGCAGGCGCGTGTAGCTCATCGCCAGCGCGTTAAACATGCCGATGCCGGTGATGCAGCCGCCGGCGACAACAGCCATTCCCAGCCCCGCTCCGGCGAGTCCCGTTCCGCCCAGCGCTCGGGCAGCGTCTGCCCAGTCGCCGGTCGAAAAGCTGTCCGCGGAGAGGCCGGCGACCGCCATGGCCGCCAGCGGCAGAATGTAAGTCGTAGCCGTAAGGAGGGTAGCCGCAATCATGGCGCGTGGATAGTTCCGCTGAGGATTCTCCACCTCCTGCGCTACTGTGGAGGCGTTGTCCCAGCCCATGTAGTTCCACATGGCCACCAGGACCGCGGTTGAGAAGCCGGACCCGGCGCCGAATCCCGCTGCCGGCGCCGAAACCAAGTTGCCCCATTGCACGGCGGGATGCAGCATTGAACCTTTCCACAAGCCGAGAGCCACAAAGATCGCGAACGGGGCGAGCAGCAGCACGAACAGCCAGACCGAATCCGCGCCCACGGCCGGCGCTCCGCGCAGATTCCATAGTCCGCACAGCACTACCACCCCCAGAGACCAGGCGTAGCCTTTCCAGCCGGCGGTGAGCCCGGGCGAGAACTTGCTCAGATAAAGAACGAAGATGGCCGGATAAAGGGCCATGTCGAAGATGCTGGCGGAGAGCGAGAGCCAGCTCTCCTGATAGCCCCAGAACGGCCCCAGCGCGCGCCGCACCCAAATGTAAAAGCCGCCCTCGGCGGGAATGGCGCTGGCCAGTTCGCCGATCATCAGCGCGGTGGGCAGGCACCAGAGAATGGGCAGGATCAGCAGAATCGCGATGGCCCGGCCGTAGCCGGCTCCGCCCAGAATGTCCTCAATTCCGTACGGGCCGCCCGACACCATAAAGTAAGTGGCGGCAATCAGGGGCAGAAGCCGCATCTTCCTCTGCGCCGGCTTGAGAGCAACAAACATTACAAGTGAATCTAACAACACCAGCCCTTTACAGAAAAAAGAAAAAAATCAATTGCGAAAAGGAGGCATAGCGTGCCCCCACCGACGGTTGCGGTCAACTTGGAGCCCTTGCGCAAAGCAAGTGCAACATCCGCTATAATGCATGGCAGACCCGGAGAGATGGCCGAGTGGCTGAAGGCGGCGGTTTGCTAAACCGTTATAGGGTCAAAAGCTCTATCGGGGGTTCGAATCCCCCTCTCTCCGCCATATACTAGTTCTAAGACATCCCGAGATATCCCAAGACATTCCAGAAATCAGTCATAACCCCAGTAAATGCTGGGGTTATTGTATTTCTACGTCCTGTGACGTACTATGAAAGCCAAGCTCTGCGGGGGGTACTTCGGGGGGTATTTTGTTCGCGATCGGGGGGTACTTTCCCAGGTAGGGGGTTTTTGGGGGAGGGAGAAATGCCGCTTACGGATACGGAAGTTCGGAAGGCCAAAGCTCAGGACGAGGCATACCGCTTAAGCGACGGTGGGAGCCTATACCTCTGGGTTACCCCGGCTGGCGGAAAACTGTGGCGCTGGGCATACAAGCATGAGGGCAAAGAGAAGCTCATGTCCTTTGGCAAATACCCGGATGTGCCTCTAACGCTGGCCCGAGAGCGCCACGCCGAGGCACGCAAGCTGCTGGCTACAGGCGTTGACCCAATGGCCCAACGGAAGGCCGAGAAGACCGCTGTGAAAGTGGCAGTCGAGAACTCATTCCAGAGCATCGCTACCCGGTGGCTGGAGCATTGGCAGGAGGGGAAAAGCCCGCGCCATGTGGATTCGGTCCGGCGACGCATGGCGGCTGATATTTTGCCCTGCCTCGGTTCGCGCCCGATTGCAGAGATTGAAGCGCCGGAACTAGTGGCGATGGCCAATGCGATTCAGGATCGCGGCGCGCGGGATATTGCCAAACGTGCTCTGGAGACGGTGGGCCAGGTTTTTCGCTTTGGTATCGCTCACGGATATGCCAAACGCAACCCGGCCACAGAGATTCGGCCCAGCGACATTCTGAAATCCACACCAAAAGCCAACTATGCCCGCGTCGATGCCAAAGAGTTGCCATCTCTGCTCAGACACATCGAGGTCTATCAGGGAAAACAGGTCACACGGCTGGCGATGAAGTTGATGGCTATGACGTTCGTGCGTACCACTGAATTGATCGAAGCCAAGTGGACGGAATTTGACCTAGAGAATGCCCGCTGGGACATTCCGGCAGCGCGCATGAAAATGCGTACCCCTCACGTTGTGCCGCTGGCTAGGCAGGCGCTGGAAGTGCTGGAGCTGTTGCGCGAGTTGGCAGGGAACACCGAGTGGCTCTTCCCCGGCGACATCAACGCTGCTCAGCCGATGAGCAACAATACTATTTTGGCAGCTTTGGCGCGCATGGGTTTCAAAGGGAAAATGACCGGGCATGGCTTCCGCGGTTTGGCATCTACGATTCTGCATGAACAGGGTTACGCGCATGATCATATCGAGTTGCAGCTTGCTCACGCTCCCCGGAACGCGGTGAGCGCGGCGTACAACCACGCTCTCTACCTGGAGCCACGCGCCAAGTTGATGCAGGACTGGGCCGATTTTCTGGAGCGCACCCAGCGCGGAGGCAAAGTGTTGCCCTTCCGAGGAACAGCGGCATAGCCATTCGGTCAACTCGGCCGGCAGAGAATCAGGCCATGCCCTGCAATCCAATCCCAGACGGATGCCAAGGAGGAATCCACTCCCGGCCTCATCTTGACGACAACGGATTCACGCCAGTGCGTTGCCGCCTGATTTCCCGGCTGACCTCTATCTGGCGGGCAATCCACTCCTCTACTTCTGTTTCGATCCAGCCGACGGCCCTTGCCCCCAACGACACTGGCCTTGGGAACCTTCCTTCAGTCACGCGCAGATAGACGGTACTGCGTGACAGGCCGGTGCGATCCAACACGTTTGGCAATCTCAGAATCTTTTCGGGCATCCTCTTACCTCCAGGTCCGCAAGTCGCCGATCTCTTACTACTGCAATGTACATCGCTTATAGTGTGCCATATTCGTCTGCGGCAAACAATTGGCAATCGGGTAAAATCGCGAGAAGAGAACCGACTACCGCGACGTGCATGGCAGTTGTGGCGTGTCATGATAGATGAGGGTCGTCTGTGTGATGGGCTTTGAGCGCGCCTTGTGAATGCAGGAGCGGACAGAACCACACCCATTTGAAGGCTCAGGGAAAGCACATAATGACAGCCGAGGTCCATTTGTGGCAGTGATGAAGAAAACCCGGACTGCGATCAAAAAGGCGCAAGAGGCGGCTAACGACAGGCCAGGAATGACGCTCCGGCTGCCGATTGATTTGCGGGAGGCAATCACCGAGGAATCACGCGTGAAGGGCGATCTGGCGCGGATCGTGCTCTTCGCCCTCAGTCACATTGATCGGGAAAAAGTGGAGATTCAGCAGACACGTAAGGCGGGTCTGGGGCTTTCCAATCCGCAACTTCTTCATGTCGGCGCAGAGGCCAGGACGGCGCTAAAGGAATGGGCAGAATCCGAGGGCGTCAGTATCAACGCGATTGTCGTCAGCGTCCTCGAAGAGTTCTTCAAGCGCCTCAAGAAGAGCAAGGCGCTCCGGGAAGAGCTGAAGCTTGAGCTTCGCGCCCATCGGAGCTTCACGCCACAGTAGGCATTCTACAAATCAAAGCGTTCTTGCGAAAATGCACCCCGAATGCCATCCCGGCTCAGCGAGTATCGGCCTGGCCAGCTCAGCGTCAAGGCTAAACCGCGTAGAACGCGGCGCTACGCGGCCTTGACCCGGAGCTTCAACCCAGGCCGAATTTCCAACTATCCGGGCATGAGCATGGAAAGACAAAAGCAAAAGCCAAAACCAAGCTCTTCCGCTTTCATTGTCGGGGTCCGCGTTAGCAGATCAGTAAGGGCGGCGAAGTAGGCCGCACTCAATCCTCGCTCCGCCCCACAAACACGCTCGGAGTGAACACCTTCTTCACATGCAACCGCGCCTCACGCTGGCGATTCAGTTCCGCCTCGCGATCCAGCCGCGCCATCTGCTCTTCTCTCCGTATTTGCCATTCCGGTCTTCCCTGGTTCTCTGTGCTCACGCCACTCGCTTGGACCGTCGGATGCTGAATCTCTTTCCCCACCACAGGGGGCGGGAGGTTCTTGGCCTTTTGAGGCTTGTAAGCTAATGTCCCTGTCAATCGCACGCCCATCCGCCAGAACTGTCTGTAGCTTCCCTCGTATCCTAATACTGTTCACTTAATAATCCTGATGGCCCTTCGGATGTCGATTGGCGGAAGAGGCTTGATGTGCCGCGGGCGAAGCGGGAAGTTGCTCATCTTGCGCTTGACGCCGCGGGGATTGCGCCGG
>Ga0326727_10009658_pt1 | contig 23552 bp, 23 predicted proteins | sample MB2enrmetagenome_FD_207643 | JGI IMG/M metagenome (GOLD analysis project Ga0326727, IMG submission 207643) | Lab enriched peat soil microbial communities from McLean, Ithaca, NY, United States - MB29MY | ecosystem: Environmental > Terrestrial > Soil > Wetlands > Peat | place: USA: New York... | reverse complement strand
GCTCTGAGAGGTAACCTGTGCGTTGGTGACGAAGTTTGGCTGGCCAAGTACGAGTGATGCTTTGGCTCCGTTGGTGCACGACAGCGTGGCCGTGCATGTGAACTCGAGCACCCTGTTGTTGCCCGAATCAGCGACCCAGAGGTTGCCGAAGTCGTCAAATGTAACGCCAGAAGGAGTACTCATTCCGCTCTGAGTGTCAGCCACTGCGTTGGTGGTGAATGTTGACTGGCCAAGTACGAGTGATGCTTTGGCTCCGTTGGTGCATGGGTAAGATGACGATGATGAGTCAGTGCACATGAACTCGAGTACCCTGTTGTTTTCCGTATCAGCGACCCAGAGGTTGCCGAAGTCGTCAAATGTAACGCCAGAATGATCAAGCCTGTTGAGTGCGACCCCGCTCTGAGTGTCAGCCACTGCGTTGGTGGTGAATGTCGACTGGCCAAGTACGAGTGATGCGTTCTGGCCGTTAGTAAACGCAAACACGGAAGGTCCAATCAGAATCGCAAAAGCAGAAACAGATAGGAGAATGGCGACCGCGACAATCCAGGGCGTCTTTCGGAACAGCGACCGAGTTAATCTCAAGGGACGCACCCGCGTTCATAAGATTTGCCAAGTATTTGAGACTTTGCATGATATTCGTTCTCCTTTCCCATGATTCGGATTAATCCGGTCACAGCCCAGCCGGACTAGTGGTTAGAGATTCCGTTAGTGTCGCCACATAGACTTCGTGGCGGCATGTCGTGGTTATCGTAGTCATTGTCTATGCTGGTTTGGCCTGATCGTATTCCCTGAGCAATAGTGAAGCTAAGACTATGACGAGTATGACAAAGACACTCAGCATCAGGTTCTATCATCGACATCGTTTAACGAATGGTGAGAGTCGACACAAGAATATCATCACACGCGCGCTGCTCCCGCGGAGGATTCGACCATTTGACAGTTGTGGAGGTGTCAAGAGAGCCAATTGGCGAGTTAAGCAAAACCACGAAGGTCTATATAATGGTATTCATGATTTAGCGCGTCGAGGTAAGGTAGCTTTGGGATTCTACTCGGTCCTGTACGGTCTCATTGCCAGTGGCGTCGCCCTCGTAGTTCTCTTCGCTGTACTTGACAAGGGAGTCAGCCGCGTTAAGGCGGATGGCAACAAGGGGGGCCGTCTCCGGTGGATCCTCAGGAGCACCCACGACGAGTTCTTCAGTCTCACTAACTTCCAGTTTCTTACCTGGACCATCATCTTCCTCTTCTCACTGCTCTGGGTCTACTTGGTTAGGGTTCAAGGAGGGCTTCTGGGTCCCATTCCGACGCTCCCAACCGAGACACTGGCCCTGATGGGGATCAATACGGCATCTGCGCTCGGGAGCGCGGCAATCACGATAAGCCATCCAACTGAACCAACGGAAGAGGACAACAAGCACAAGGATTCGTTTTGGTACATGCTGTATCTTGACGGGTCGCCCGATCTCTCACGTGTCCAGCTGTTTGCTTGGACGGTGTTCAGCGTCATTATCTACGTCGCGATCCTCTTCACGCAGATGTTCGGTCATTACATCTGGGGCCTCGGCCCGATATCGCTGCAGTCGCTGACAATTCCGAATGTAGATCCTTCTCTTGTGATCCTGATGGGCTTAAGTCACAGCGCGCATATCGGAGTGAAATACGCGAAGGTTACGTCCAAGAACGGTAAGCCCAGCCCAAGTCCTCCCATCACTCCGAGAGTGTAGGCTCCAGCCACTTCTTGCAGCTTAAGCACGCGCGACAAGACGGTCGTGTCCGACAAGCTGGTAATCCCTCAGTATTCTTGGAAGGAATTATGGGGACTTCACAAATCTGACGCTCAGAATTCATGGAAATACTTAACTTATGCTAGCTAAGTCCGCAACGATGATGAAGAAAAACATCGCCGCGATATCACTAGTTCTATTCGTCATCACCTTAGGCATGACTCCGTTTGTCACCATCGCGTATGCTGTTGCTCAGCCCAGCGCGTCTTCCAGGGGGTGCTCCGCAAGTTATACGAGCCCTCAGTCGCTTACTAGCGGAATAAGTGCTGCAAATTGGTTCGATTATCCAGCAATCCCATATCAGACCGCTAGCGTCTCGAGGTTCCCTGGAACGCTCGTGACCTACGTTCTTCCGCCACAGTCGGCGGAACGCTACGCTTCAGTCGTAGCTTCAGGCAATTCAACGACTGTATACCTTTTCAGCAGCGACTCTGATGTTCCTGTGGTCTACTCGCATTCCCACGTAGCCGGACAATACCAAAGTGTTCAACAGTCTGGCAACTTCACCGTCAAGGACGGCGCCATAGGGAACGTCGTCTCTCTTCCCGGGGGATACAACGACCCCACCATTTCAGGATACCAACTCATCACCTACAGCGTAGGTGGCATTGTATTCGAGACTGAAGCATATGCGACCTTCAATTATCAAAGTAGTTCCCCGTACTACATAACGGGCGTCGGGCCCGCAGGTTCAGGCGCATGGGTGTACGCCGGTTGGCAGCTTTGCACGCATAGCCAATTAGTCGGCCCGACTGGCGTAACCATCAGCTATGTCCAGATGGACGCGGGAGCGGTAAATCCGGGTTGTCCATTTGCAACTGCCGTCCAGATGTATCCAATCGTTCAATACAACACGTACACAGGGCAACTGACCTACGGAAGTCATCCATACAACTCGTGGTTCGCACTCACTTGCTACTGCGTGGGAGTGAGCTGGTCATTTCCGGCCCCACCATAGTCGGGGAGTCTAGAGTCCTCCCCGATTCTTCTTTTTCCCACTCGTCAGGATGGTTTGTTCGGTGTGGAACCAGTTGTCGAGTTGAGGGCCGTCAGCCGATGCCACCAATTTGACCGCAACCTTGGGAGAGTTGTCAAGACAAGGACTACGACGATGACAGGGATTGCCTGGTAGGCTTCCCCGACCAAGAAGTCCCCGAGGACCCCAATCACGAGAAGTCCATCAAGGACCCACCATATCAATCTGAAAACCTGACGCACGTTGCTTTCCATCATATTTCCCATTATATGCTCGCCGACCAATCCTATATGTCTTCTTCAAAGGCGTTATCGGGGAGTCCCATGTCATCGGATGCTCCTTGAGGAACATCCTCAGTCGAGAGCGCGTGCTGATGTATGCCAACCCGCAGAAGAAGCTGGCCGTTTAGAAGCGTGTTGTACCTGAAAATCCAACCTGTCTGTTCCACCCATGTGTCTATCATAGAATTACTTTGCCATCGCTGCCGTATTCTCGCTGTCTCCTCGCGAATGATAGTCAACACTGTGTTTGTATTTGTTATAGTCTCCGCTCGCTCTGGGGCAAGGCTTCCTTTCAGTGAGGTATGCAGTCAGATGATAAAGCCGTTGTGGGTGGCCGAGCTTGAATGTACAAGAGAGCGCGCGTAGGGTCCGGCCTGGACTTTTCATCCTCTGCAGACACCAACACATCGGAGTCTCGACAGCCCAACCTGGGCTACATCCATTTGGGTTCAGCCCGTTACGCTGGTTCAGAATCAGGGTGGATTAGGTCGCGAATCAGCCATAAGGGATGATTACGGCTCTGATTAACAAACAGAACTTGTTTTAGATAGCCCGGCTAGGATTCGAACCTAGGTCGAAGGCTCCAGAGGCCCCCATCCTTGACCACTAGACGACCGGGCTACTCGGCGTTCGGTCTGCGCCTCCGGTGCGGATAAAAAGATTCCACGCCTCAGGGGCGTGCAGCGGTCTTGGGTCGACCCTTTCGCATACCCAATTCGTCCAAGACCTCACCCATCGAATTTAGCGCCGAAGTGAGACGGCTTGGCTTAAGGATCCCGAAGTGCCCGATTCTTATCATTGTGTCCTTGGCTTCGTAGATGCCTCTGGCCACTACAATCCTGTACTTGGTCTCCAGCGTTTTCTGGATGTCCCCGGCGGTGCCCTCCTTGACCCAGAAAGCTGTCACGGTATCGGACCTGAAGCCCTCGTCAGCGACGAACTTGAAACCCCACTTTTCGACCTGGTTCCTGGCAAGCTCCCCAAGCCTTCTGTGGCGGGCCCAGCGCTTCTCGAGACCCTCCTCCTTCACCTCTAGCAGTGCCTCCCTGAGCGCAAGAAGGACCTGAGTCGCGGGGGTCGCGAGATACATCCGGGGATCTTCCATCACCGGTTTCCACCTGAGGAGATTCATGTAATACGACTCGATGGGCTTCTCGCGTTTGGCCATGTAGTCTAGAACTCGTTGGGAGGCGGCGATGAGGACGGCCCCTGGCGCTCCGGCGAGCGCCTTCTGCGAAGCTGTAAACGCGATGTCTGATCCGAGCTTATCGAAGTCGAGCGGCACACCACCGATGCTGCAGACTCCGTCAACGACCGAGAAGACATCCGCCTTGACGCATTCCTCGACCAATTCCTTTACGGGGTTTACTACTGAAGTCGAGGTGTCCACATGCGTCAGGAAGACCGCCTTGTACTTGTTCTGCCTGAGCTTCTTCCTGAGATCGTCAGGATCGGCGTGGACCCCGTCCTTGTATTCGAGCACGTCGGCCTTTGCCCCGTGAACTTGGTTGAGCATGAGCATCCTCCGACCGAAGTAGCCTGAGACCAAGGTCAGCGTCCTGTCTCCGTGCGAAACCAGGCTGACCACCGACGACTCCATGCCAATGGTCCCGGGGCCTGTAAACACGAACTGAGGAGACTTTTCATTCCTGAAAACGTACCGCGAGAGGGACACTATCTCCTTGAACGTAGAGTAGAATTGCGACCCGACATGAGGGAGCTGGGGTCCGGCCATCACATTCCTGACCCGCCTTGAGAGGTTCGTCGGCCCCGGAATCAGCAGTAGATTGTCTGCCATTTCAAGTGTCGAACCGACCCGAGCGGTGAGGGATAAAAGAACTTCGCTAGATGTGGTCAAAAATGTCGTGGAGTTTCTCGATGTGGATTATCTTCGGATCGCTCACCCTAGTGGTGTGGGCGAGCATGAAACCCATTGCTGCCGACCGAAGGAAGCGAAGGTCATATATCGTGTCGCCGACCGCAATGGTCCGCTCTCTCGGGACCCCGATGCTCGAGAGGAGTTTCAAGTAGGCCAAGTCTTTCCTCGTCGGATCGACCCTGCCGATCCCCTCAGGGAGCACCTTGCCCTCCTTGTCAAACTGAAGCCCGTTGGCCACCCAGTAGTCGATGCCGAGTTCCTGAGCGACCTTTTCTGCCAAGATGTCGATCCCTGATGTGACGAGGGCGGTCCTAATGCCTCGTCTCCTGAGTTCGTTGATGGTAGGCTGGGCTTCAGCTCGAATCCTGTATCCTGAGAGAATCTTCTGGATCTCCTTTCTTGTCACTTCCTTTGGCCACGAGGCAATGTCCCTCCGCATGAACTCCAGGTAGTCGATCTTGCCCTCGGTGTACAGTTTGAGGGAGGCCTCTCCCGCTTCTGTCGTACCGAAGGCCCGATGGAGAGCGACCCAGCTACTTTCGTGCTCGAGCACCGTGCCGTCCATATCCAAGGCCGCGAGAAGGAACCTCTGGGGCCCTGGCTTTGGCGACTTGAGAGGAGGCGAGTGAGACTTGCTATTCATTCCAGAGCGATTCACGGTGTAGGAAGCCCTTTTCCGTCGGAGAAGCTCCTTTGAACGTCGTTGGTGGTTCCGGGGCCCCACAGCCGCCCGAGGATCAGTGGATGAGTTTCTAGAGTCGACCGTCTTCAGATCCTCTCCCTGCGGGGAATACCGATCAACTCCATCGACTTCCCCAGGACCCGGCTGGCAGCGTCCACGAGGGCGAGCCTGGCGTCTCTGAGCGCTGCGTCCGTCTCCCTGTTCACCTGGACACCCTCGTAGAAGTCGTTGAAGGCTACCGCGAGTTCGTGGGCGAACTTGGCCATCTCCTTCGGCGAAAGGTACTCGCCCGCAGTCGCGGTAGCGATGTCCATCATCGAGAGCTTCTTGACCAAGTTTGTCTCTTCAGATCTTGTTAGCTTTGCGGCGCTCTCGATGTCGATGACAGGTCGGCCTGTCGTCTTCTCGAGTATCCTCCTGGCCCTCGCATAGGTGTAGAGAAGATAGGGCCCAGTGTCACCCTGGAAGCGAAGCGAATCCTCGGCGTCGAAGACAATCAGTTTGTCGGGATCCTGCTTAAGAAGCTCGTATCTCAGCGCAGCCACCGAAACTGCCTCAGCGACGTCGTCGACCCACTCCTGGGAGTCATCCGGGTTCCGCTTCCGGGTCTCTTCCATGGCCTTCACCTTCAGCGCGGCCAGCACCGTGTCCACGTTGACGTAGAGCCCCCTCCGCCCAGACATGTGCGCGAATTCCGAGCCGATCTCGAAGCCGAGTTGGGAAGCCGTCTGTTTGGACAGTGCGACTACTTCGTACCCTCTGTGGACGTATCTTAACGAAGCCCCCTTTTCGAGCCTTTCTAGAACCCTACCCACGATCTTCTGCAGGTAGCTCTGCTTCGTGTCAATCACAGAGATCGCGACGTCCGCTCCTCCAAATCTGAGTCCAGACTTGTCGCCGTCGAGGGTGGTTGAAAAGAGCGGCCTCCCTCCCCCCGGCTGTTCGTTCATGTACACTTCATAACCGAAGGGGTCTTTGATCAGGCCGATCTTCCATGCTGCGTATGGAATATCCTTGGCAACGTAGACCGCGGTTCCATCGGAACGAACGACGACTTTCTGCTCCCCGGTGTCGGGGTCCGGGATGACCCAGCACCCACTGTTCTCCCCCACTGTCTCGAACTTCACGATCCCCGCTTTCTTCATGGTCTCGAAGATCCTCTCCCACATCCCCGAATGGACCAACTGAGACTCCCAGTTGAGAAGGTCGTATCTTGCACCGAGCCTCCAGCATGTCGCAAGCTGATCGGCCAGTATCCTCCGGACTATCCCTTCTGAGTACTCGGCAATATCACCGACACCCCTTTCGATCTCCTTCAGGACCAGCGACTGCTTCTCCTTGAGCCCTGGGTTCTTCGCGTACTCCTGGTTGACCTTCGTGTAGACGTTGTCTCCACAGTAGACGTCGAACTTGGTCCCGGCCGGAGGAGCGTCGGTTATTCCCAGGAACTTGAATCCGACGATGACGTCAGCTAACTGAGCTCCCGAATCATCGATGTAGTTGAGCGCCTGGACTTCGTTGCCCAGGTATCTCATGACCCGAACGAGCGAATCACCGAGAACCAAGTTCCTCGCATGCCCCACATGGAGGGCCTTGTTCGGGTTGACGTTGGTGTGCTCGATTGCCAGGGTCTTCCCGGTCTTCGACTTCGCGCCGAGGTCGTCTTCGGAGACTATGGCCGCTATCGAGTCGCGGAAGAAGCGCGGGTACTTGATGGAGAAGTTCAGGTAGCCGCCGCGATGGGGAACGACAGATTCCACGTAGCTGGAATCCTTGAGGAAGTCGGATGCCTTGGAGGCTAGTCTTACGGCCACATCGGCTGGCTTCTCAGACCGCGCCTGGGCGATCCTCAGCGGAACGGCGCTCGACAGGTCACCGTAGGAAGGGTTTGGTGGAAGGGCGACCTCGATCGCCACGTCGCTGTACCCGAGCGAGTCGCAGGCCTCCTTGATCATCTGCCTGACCTCGCTCTCGAACTCCAGGAACTTCAAGCGTGGCTCGACCTGGAGCAAACACGATAAAAGGTCTCGGTCTACCTACTCTTCTTAACCCGGGCGTGGTGGGGTTCCCTGGGCCCGTAGCCTAGCACGGATCAGGGCGTCAGCCTCCGAAGCTGAAGAGGTTTCCCTCAGATACCGAGGGTTCGAATCCCTCCGGGCCCGCTTCAGAACTGTTACGAATACCCCTCTGTAGGACCACCTTGCCGTTGGGCAGGACCCCCACGAATGTCCAGCCCTGACTGATCAGTCGTTCTGCTGCCTCGGCCGACACTACCGTCTGCGCCGGGCTAGAGTTTTCGCGCCGCATCGTCAAGCAGCTTTGCGAGCTCGCCCAGCGTCTTGGGGTCAGCCTGGGTAACTTTGGCCATGATGTTGTTCCTCTTCTTCTCAATCTCTAGGTCCACCTGGGACTCGAGATACGGCTCCGCCCTGAGAAACGCGGCCCTCATCTCTGAGAGGAGCGACTCCGGGAGCCTGCGATGGTTGGTCGTATAGACGGCTTCGATTGAGCCATTGTGGCCCATCCAGAAGACCCGGAAGTCGTGGGGGATGAGCCCTTTGGCCTCGGCGTTAAGCAGCTGGGTGTCGAAGGAGTGCCTGAGAACGTAGGGCCGCCTCCTCCTCGACCTCATGGACCGCCACGCCTCAATCCTCGTTGCGTCGCTAGTCATGAAGCGCCTCCCGGCGTGACCGGGTTGGCTCTCCACGACGGGGCTGTCGAGGGTAAGCTTCTCCCCCAACGCAGACCTGTCGTTCAGAAATGCAGTGAGGAGAGTGGCCTTCGTAGAAGTTAGGAAAGTGAAGTACTGCCTTCCCGTTTTGCTGAGCTGCGGCCTGATGACGACCATCGGAGGGCGCCTGCCGAACGCGAGCCCGGTCGTCGTAGACTCGAGGTCGGGGAGGTCCCCGATCCTCAGACCATCGGTCCCGTCGTAATTGCCGATAGCTCCGGGCCGAAGTCCGCAATTGATCAGCGCCTTGATGACCCGGGTCTTCGGGCTCCCAGAGGCGAGGAGCTCTCTCAGGACGGTCGAATCGGCCTTTCAGGCCGGCACTTCTTGCAAGCCACGGCTCCGAAGTTCTTCACAGCCTCAGCAAGGTTATCCCTCAGATAGTATCTTCCACTCCTGCCCCCATTCAAGATCACCGTTGTCTGGAATCGCTCTTCAGTAACCTCATCACACAGCGGGCGGTGGGCCCGCGGAGGAGACGAAGCGGTGTTCACTATCACGCCTTCACCGCGCAGCTGGACCTGGCGGAACTCCTTGGTTGTTGATATTTCGCCAGTCGGCGGTTCCTTGACCTGATACCTGCTGAAGTCTGACGAAATCGCGACCGCAGGGGTTCCAAGAGACACCGCCGCGGGTGCTGACTGGTCGAGCGTGCCAGACCGTCATCTCTTCTGGGATGGCATTGTAGTGCGAGAGGTAGTTGATTCTATTCCTCCCTTCTCTTGACCTCGTCAGGTCTCGATCGTCGAGTAGGACATGACCCGACCGAGGTTCGAGGATCCCCGCTATCGTCCTGAACAGTGTGGTTTTGCCCGCGCCGTTGGGCCCCAGTACGACGTAGATTGCAGGCTCCTGAGCCCTGAAGGTGATGTGATGGAGCACCTCCTTGCCTCCGTAACCTGAATTGACGTCGGCGAGCTCGAGCGTGGGCAAGATCAGTGACCCCCTTGGCTCTTCTCTAAAGGATATACGCGCTCAGATAGCGCACAGCACGTCTGGCAAGAGCAGCCGAAGGGCGACTCCAACGATCGAATTGGGCCGTGGCGAGCGATAGCTCATTCAACTAGCCGCGGGCGGGGGATGTGTTCAGGGATTCGGCCCGCGATTGAAAGCCCTGAGAGCCTTCTCGTCAATCTCGTCGCGCGCGACGCCCAGAAGTTTCTTATGAGACTCCGCGATGGGCAGAGAGAAGTTGATCAGAGGGAAACAGGTCTGCCTCAGAGGACTGGAAAGAGAGGATCTCAGGGCCCTGCACGAAATGATGAACGACGAGGAGGTGATGCGCTGGGCAAGATCTCAGCCGGACAACACGGTGAGCATGGAGGAGCTTGGGAAGGAGTACGAGGGAGAGCTGAAGGGGGACAACTCGAGAAGAAGGACCTTCATCATCGTTCACGCAGCAACTCAGAAAGTGATAGGATGGGCCATAATCAGGTGGTGGCGGCCATTCCAGACAACGGCTGATATCGGAGTTGCCATCGCCGACAGAGAGCTCAGGGGGAAGGGGATAGGGACCGAAGTCAGCATGCTTCTGACCAAGCTCGCCTTTGAGCAGTACAACATGCACAAGGTCGAGCTGTGGACGCGAGGAGACAACCTGGCAGCCATCCGTTCGGCTGAGAAGAACGGTTACAAAATCGAGGGCAGAACGAGAGAGACTGTGTATTTCGACGGAGAATTCCACGATGGGATTCTAATGGGCCTGCTCAGAGATGAATATGAGCGATCGAAGTCCAAGCCTTCAGGCCAAGGGTAGCTTTCCATCGCTGTGTGGACATCGAGCGCGCGCCAAGAGAAACTTCTACAAGCGAGTGAAATTCTGACGCTGGAAGCGCGCGCTCTTGCACGCAGGAGTATTGATCCGGCTTACCTTCCGCGTAAGAGAAGAACGCACCCTCTAGGCGCGAACAATCTTCCCCTTTCGAAGGATCGTTCTCCCATCTGCCACAACAGTGGCCCCGGTCAGTGTGCCGGCGTGGAAGAAGCCTGGCTTGTTCTTTCCTCCGATGAACTCGTTCCCCCCGATGCCGATCGAAACCGCACCGTTGGCAACGTTGTTGACGGTGTATCCCGCTTCTGCTTTGGGGTTGAACCCGATCCCGAAGAAGCCTATTCTGTCTTTGTCTCCGGTTCCGCTCTCCCAGTTCCTCTTCAGTTGAGCAGCGCTGCGGTCGCCGGAGAACCGGGTCACCCGGCCATCCTTGAAGGTCAGGCGGAGTCCGGTCACGTTTGTCCCCATGACTGGCGTGCTGGCGTTGAACATGACCCTGCCTCGAGCGCTGTCCTCCAGGGGTGCCACGTAGAGCGAGCCCGCAGGGATCTCGTCCTCGAGGTTCTCGTTCTTCATGTCTTCTTCATCAATCACCCCGTCGTGCACCTGCCAACGCCTGCCAGAGACGTCGAAGTGGAGGTTCGTCCCCTCAGGTCCGGTGACCGTTATTGACCTCGCGTCACGCAGAGAGTCCACCAGGGCCTTCCCCGTCTTGGCGAGCTTGGGGTAGTCGACTGCGGACGCGGCCAGCATCATCTTCTTCCACTTCTTGTACTTGAACCCGTATGCCTTGGCTCTGGGCTTGGTGACAAGCGCCAGCCCGATGGAGATGCTTCTGACCTTCTTCTCTTTGCTGAGGGGGTAGTGGGCCTTGGTTTCCCCCTCGCTGGCGGCGGCATTCTTCTCGGGCGCAATCTTTCTCAGAACCGCAGGGTCGTAGGTTCCCGACATGAAGATCTCTGCGGTCGAGCTTTCGGTCAGGGCTCTGCAGAAAACGGATGGCTGCCTGAGGCTCTGAACAGACAATAGGTCGTGGTAAGAAGTCATGTACCTGTCTGTGTACAGGTTCAGAAGGACGTCGGCCCCATTCTTGAAGCACTCTTCGGCTATGTCCTCAGCGAGCGGAAGATTGTGCGGGTAGAGGAACACTGTCACGTTATCTCTTTCCGTGACCTTCAAACAATCATTGACTATTGAGCTTGCCAGGGACATGCCTCGGTGTTCTCACGAATTCGATTTAAGCTCTACCCTCCGCACGCGCGCGCGACAACAGAACTGGTGGTGCCAATGCCCCGAGAAGGAACCCGTGCAGGAGGTGGCCGGCTAGGCTCGAGCGCGTGTGAGCGACGCCGTGCGGTGAACCGCAAGCTTCCTCATCTTCGTCCTTCTGCCGAACATGCTCCTGACTTGCTCTTCTGTCATCGCGACCACGATGGTCGTCGGTTTGCCCTCCCAACTGCTGTCGACTTCCAGTAGCTCGATCTCCGGCGTCAGTTCACTGGCAATGATGCTGAACTCCGCCACGCTGAGCTCGCCCATAAGAAAGGTCACCGGAAAGTCCTCCGAGATGTCCTCGACGAACAGCTTCTTCCCGGTCTTCTCGTTTCTGAACGAGTCCATCTCCATTTCCTCGTCCTTTCCCTGGAATTCCCAGTTCTTGCTTGTCAGGAACTCGCGAACTCTGGAATTGGTCGTTGCTATTTTGAATACGTTCTCTGCTTCCAAGACTAACGCCTCTCCGGATCTCTTTGCTGCACGCTTTCTCGCCAAATAATAGCATGTCGCTTGCATTACAGGTTGCACGCGTTCCTATCGCGCTTCCGCGTTTGTGGGTGGTTGGGAGAGAGCGCGCGTTTGAGCTGTAACTAGCCAACGGTAGATTGGGAGCGGACACAGACCAAGCGTGGAGCCTCGGTCAGCAAACGAGTCTCCGAACGAGATTGACAGTCGAGGCAGTCCGGCTGTGCGAAGTCTCCGCTGACCTCACTTGGCGATGGCCTCGAACAGAGCCGTGTTCTCTCCCCGCCAGAAGGCAGAACCGGGGCTTCTCGTGAAGATGTAGACCACCTCGTCGCCAAACGAGAAGTGCATCGGCTTTTCCAACCCTCTGGAATCCTCAAATCGCCTGAAGTCGCTGTCAAAGCCCACGCGCAGGTTACGAATCTCCGATTTAGAAATCTCTGTCTTGTTGTCGCCCTCGACCAACACCACCGACTTCTCGCCCGCCTCGACGTGGCCCTCGTGCTTGTGCAACGGCCTCCCCAGGGGCTGACTCGTATGGGCGTCCCACTTTGCCGAGATTCCCGCTCTCTTGACCTCCTCTCTGAATATCCACAGTGCTTCGAATCGCAGGGTTCCAGAAGCAGACTCACCCGAGGCAGCCATGGAAGGAGTTTGCGTCTCGCAACTCTATAAGTCCTGTGATGGGTAACTTGGCAATCTCTTGACTAGCCCTGACCAAGCCTGCACCCAGCCGGTGTGAGGTGTTACGGCGAGAGCGCGCGAGGGAGCGACCGTCAACCTAAGGGAACCGTCTTATTCGAAGCCGATGCTGGACTGCGGGCGGAATTGAACGCCAGAGAGATAGTCTACGCGATAGATTCCACGGTCAGAGCGTCTCACAGTACCTACTCAGACTGGAAGATTGGGATGACAGACGACCCTCTGGCCAGGAACAGGCGACACCAGGAAGATGGGAGAGACACTCGACTCTGGAAGCAGTGGGAGGCGGACAGCGAAGCGGACGCGAAGAGCGTAGAAGCGTACTTCATCGACAAGGGAATGAAAGGCGGAACCGACGGGGACACGAACGGGAGCTTCGTCTACATCTTCTAGGCCTCGGGTGCTCCTCTCTCAGATGGTGACACTCAACACCGGTGCGCACAATCAGATCTGTCGAGTTTCGTCACTTGGTAGCTCGCGGATGAGGTCGTGAAGCAGCCTCTCTGACGCTATTCCGCCCCTCGGACCCAGCACGCGCCTCCCTTCCTGGCAGGCGTCGGCGGCCCGTCGCCCGGCGACTCCACGAATTTGCATCCGCAAGACGAGCAAACTGCGCCTTTCTCGCCCCGAAGGTTCACCGTGTTGTTGCAATGGCACCTCAAACGCCCTGCATCTCCATCATGATTGCGAAGAGCGTCTGGCCCATCTTTCCTCTCGCCGCGTCGCTCAGAGCCAAATTGCTTGACGTAGACAATCGCCCTACTTCGAGCTCAGCCTTTCCTTCGTCCTCTTCTTCCATTCATCATGGGTAAGGATTTCCCTGTCTTCGAGGACGTCGACCAATGACGAGAGCATGATGTCGAGCATCTCGACTTCTTCCCTCAGGTCGTCCGTGGCCTTGTTCTGTCGCCGCCTTTCCTTCTTTACGCTCAGATTCATCCCCCCCTTCTAGATGCCCTCTCTCGACTCAGGAGCGATCCGTCCCGGGTCGAAGCGGCAGCGTCAGTCTCCTTGTCTTCTTTTCGCGCCTGGGCTCGACCTTCGGAAGCCTGATCTCAAGGATGCCTTCGGCCAAATCCGCCGACACCTTGTCCGAGTCTATGCTCTCTGGGAAGCCTATGTTCCTGCGGAACGTGGAGAAGGCTCTCTCCCTGTGCAGGTATGTCTTCCCTTTCTCTTCCCTCTCCACGTCCGAGTCTGCAGCCACGGACAGCTCGTTCGGTCCGACTTCGATCGCAAGAGTCTCCTTCTTCAGCCCCGGAAGCTCCGCCTTCACGACGTATTCAGTGCCAGAGTCGATGACATCGACATAGGGTATCCGCGTCGGCAGCTCATACTCGACAGGCCATTCGAACCCTCTGAAGGGGTCCCAGGGGATCAGGCGAAACGTGTCCAGCAGCGTGTTGAGTGGATTGGCCCAACTGGTCGGAGGCTCTCTGACGGCAAGCGCAGGCATCTTTGCCTTCTTACTGGCCAGCGCTCCCGCTTTCTTCTTGGGCATGATCTTGGACATAATTGGTCGTCTGTTCATCCCTAACGGTGAAGCTTCGCCCTCATCCGCTTCAGATAGTCCGCGAATCGGCCTTTCAGCGACCTTTCTTCTCTGCTTGTTTCCATACACTTCACCGATCACTATAGGTCGTCCTCAGTATATAGAGGGACGGTATTTTTTGCGCTCAGATGCAATCGCAGTTGTCGAGTGCCTGCTAACTGGCTAGTTGGTTAGCTGGTTAGCTGGCTAGTCCATGCCTTCCATTCCGCCGGCGCCGCCGGGACCGCCCGGCCCACCCGGAGGCATCGACGGACCCTTCCTGCCGCTCGCGACCACGTCGTCGATCCGCAGTATCATGCAGGTGCATTCGGTGGCCGACTTGATGACCTGCTCCTTGACTCCTACAGGTTCGACTACGTTCTTCTCGAACATGTCTTTGGTGCCCCTTCCGAGGACGTCCACACCGACCCATATCTTGCCCTCGCTGTGCTTCTCCCTGAGCTCGACCTGGATGTCGATAGGGTTGAACCCGGCGTTGATTGCCAGCGCGATGGGTATGGCCTCCAGGGCTTCGGCGAACTTCTCAGCGGCGAGCTGCTCCCTTCCCTGCAGCGTGGCCGACCACTTCAGCAGGCGGTAGGACAGCTCCTCCTCAATCGCGCCGCCGCCGGCCACGATCCCGGGGTTCTCGAGGACGTCCTTGACGACCATGATGGCGTCGTGCATGGACCTCTCGGCCTCGTCGACCACTCTCTGGCTTCCGCCTCTGATGAAGATCGTCACGGCCTTCGGGTTCTTGCACCCTTCGATGAACGTCCACTTGTCTTCCTCGATCTTCCTTTCTTCGACCAGGCCCGCCTGGCCCACGTCGGCCTCGGTCAGGCCGTCCAGGCCCGTAACGATCCTAGCGCCGGTGGCCTTCGCCAGCTTGATCATGTCGGACTCCTTCGCCCTTCTTATGGACAGGATGCCTGCCTTCGCAAGGTAGCTCTGGGCGATGTCGTCGATGCCCTTCTGGCAGACGAGCACGTTGGCTCCCGATCCCGAGACCCTGTCGACCATGCCCTTCAGCATGCGCGTCTCCTCGTCCATGAACTGCTGCATCTGCGCCGGCTTGCTTATGGTGATCTTGGCGTCGAACTCCGTCTTCTTTATCTCGAGAGCCGAGGTGACCAGGGCTATCCTCGCCTTCTCTATCCTCTTCGGCATCCCCGAGTGTACGACTTCCTTGTCCAGGATGATCCCGCGTATGAGGCTGGTGCCCCTGAGGGAGCCTCCCACCTTCTTCTCGACCTTCAGGTCGTCGAGGTCGACCCTGAACTTACCTGCGGCCGTCTTTTCGGCGACCTGGAGGAGAGCGTCGACCACGAGGGCTCCGAGAGCCGCGCTGTCGCTGGAGACCATCTTCGAGGCCATGCTGGTCCTCGCGACATTGGTCAGGGTGGTCCTGTCTTCGGGCTTCACCTTAACAGAAATGTCGTCCAGGATCTTCTGCGCCTGGCTCGCGGCTTTGCTGTAGCCGTTGATGATTACCATCGGATGGACGCCCTTGTCTAACAGCTCCTCAGCGTGCTCCAGGAGGGCACCGGCCAGGACCACGGAAGAAGTGGTTCCGTCTCCCACCTCGTCGTCCACGGCCTTCGCGATCTCGATGATCATCTTTCCGGCCGGGTGCTGGATCTCCATGTCCTTCAACATCGTCGCCCCGTCGTTCGTTATCGTGACATCGCCCATGGAATCCACGAGCATCTTGTCCATACCTCTGGGACCCAGGGAAGTCTTCACCATCCCGGCGATCATCTTCGCCGCCAGGATGTTGTTGCTCTGGGCTCTCCTTCCTCGGCTCTGGGTGCTGCCTTCCCTCAAAATGAGGACCTGCTGTCCTCCCTGCGTAGTCGCATACGAAGCTTCTGACATGATAAATCATTTACTCCCTCTTGATATCCAAAACGTCCTGATGGGCCATCTCTAGCGGTGAAGTCTTCCTCTAATCCGCCTGAGATAGTCCCTTATTCGACCGACCGACTTCGCCTGTGTCTCTGGCGCCTTTGCCTGCTCGTTTGTATTCATGTTTAGTCCTCCAAGCGAGAAAGGGCGCTGCTCAGTATATAGGCACAAGGTATTTTTTGCGCTCAGATGCAATCGAAAGGAGAGGCAGCCAGGCGCTGCCTAGCTACCTAGCAGCGGCCCCCGGGTCCCCGGCGAGGCACGACGACCATGATTGATGGCAAGCCTATAAAACGGCAGGCCCGAACGATGCCGAGAACCGCTTACTTGAAACCGAAAACGGCGACCGCTTCATTCAGGCTGGACGAGTCCGCGCTCAGCGCCCTCCAGGAGGACGCGAGGAAGCAGAACGTCAGCGTCAACACCCTGCTCAACCAGCTGGTCCTCGCCTACGCCAACTTCGACAGGCCCATGAAGCGGTTTCACATGATCAAGGTGCCGGCTTCGAGCTTCAAGCACATACTGGAGGCGGCGACCAGCGAGGCCGTGATCGAGGCGGGAAACTCAGCCGGCAAGGACGTCCCGAACACGTACATCAGGGCCAAGTGGGGGGAGCTCACCGTCGAGAACGCACTGAGCTACCTCAAGACCACGGCTGACTACACGAACCTCTTCGAATACAGCGAGGTCGTGCGCGGGGGGAAGGTCAACGTCACCCTCACCCACGACTTCGGCGCCAAGGGGAGCCTGTTCCTGCAGCGCTACGTGCAGGCGATCTTCGAGCCGCTGGGGAAGCCGCCGAGGTTCCTGCCGGACGAGAACGCGGTCGCCTTCGAGCTTCAGTGAACGAACGGCGGTCGGCCCGGTCAATCAGCCCGTCCGTCTGGCAATCCGCCCTCTCATGAACTCTATTGCAAAAAATACGTCAGGTTCATTAGCTTCCGCGCGCTAAATACACTGACTGAACCAAGATGATAACCGAGAAGGGTAAGGCGACGGCCGTGCTGAAGATACACGGGATGGACACTACGGGGCGAGTCCAGCAGATCAGGCGCGCGGCCGACAAGCTCGACGGAGTCCATCGGGTTGACATCAACTACATTTCAGAGACTGCGACGGTAGAGTACGATGCGGACAGGTTGACGCTCGCCCAGGTAGCCGAACCGATCAAGGGCACCAGCTCGATGGGTTCCGGTCGGATCAGCACTCAGGGGAAGAGAGGGAAGGGAGAGATCGGCAGGAATTCGCGCCGTCTGGGGAGATACAGCGGAACGCAGAGAGGAAGACTCGGGGAATAACGTCTCCCGGATAGATGGAAAAGACGGGCTTGAACTTTAGGGATGGGGCGAATTCGCAGTGAGGCGTATCTGCTGCAACACGCCCAACGTCTGTCGCCACAGGGACTGCGAACATGGCGTGGAGACGGCCCCCTGCCGGTGCGGAGACTGCGGGCACTGCAAGCGACTGTGGAAGAGAGACGCCTAACGAGGGCGCGCGCTCTCGATCAGGAGCTTCCCTCTTCGACGTATTTCTTGAGCAGCTCCCTCTGCTTCCCGTTGGGATTCCTCGGTATCACGACGCTGACCGCGACGAACTCGTCGCCCTTCCAGGTCGAGTCCAGACGCGGGAGACCCTTCCCCTTCACCCTGAACAGAGCTCCCGGCTGCGTGCCGGGCGGGATGGAGACGACGACGTCCCCGTAGAGGGTTGGCACGCGCACCTCGGTTCCCAGTATGGCCTTTATCGCGTCTATCTTCGTGTCCACGTAGACGTCGCTGTCCTTCCTCTTGAACACGCTATGCGGCGGTATGTTGATCACGACGTAGAGGTCGCCGGAGGGTCTGCCCTTCTCTCCGGCTTCGCCCTCCCCGCGAAGGCGGAGGGTGTGGCCATCGTCCACGCCCGCCGGGACGACGACCCTGATCCTTCTCACCTTCCGGGTCCTGCCGCTCCCCCCGCACTCCCTGCACGGGGAGCCGATGAGGTAACCCCTCCCGCTGCACTTCGGGCAGGGTTCCGTTCGCATGAGCCTGGCGAAACCGCTGCTCCTCACCCTCTGCACCTGCCCGGAGCCATTGCACTGGTTGCAGGTTCTCCTCGACGTGCCCGGAGCCCCCCCGCTGCCCTTGCAGGTCCCGCAGACCTCGGTTCGTGGCACCTCTATCTCCCTCGTCAGGTCCGAGACGACGTCTTCCAGCCCGAGCTGAAGACGGTAGGTCAGGTCGGCGCCCTGTGTGGGACCCTCTCCGCCCCTGCCGAGGAGCTGCCCGAACAGGTCGTCGATCCCGCCGAACCCCGGGCCCAGGTCGCTGAATATCTCTGAGAAGTCGGCCCCGCGGAAGATGTCCTCCTGTCCGTACTTCTGGTAGACGCCCTCCCTGCCCGTGGTGTCGTACTGCCTCCTCTTCTCCTGGTCGGACAGAACGGCGTAGGCCTCGGACATCTCCTTGAATTTTCCCTCCGCGTCCGGAGACTTGTTCCGATCCGGATGGTACTGCAGCGCCAGCTTCCTGTAGGCGTTCTTTATCTCGTCCTGGGTCGCATTCCTGGACACGCCCAGTATCTCATAGTAGTCTCTGGCGGAGCTGCTCATTCCTCGACCATCATGCTACACGCTGGACTTCAGACGATAAAAAGGTCGGGATTTGTTTGCCAAACGAGTCGCGCGCGTGTCCTAGCTGCTGCCGGACGGAGTCAGTCGTTGCTCATTTCACTCGATACTAACCCTATTCTCAAGGAGCAGGCGACGTGATACGCCCTGTTATGGCCGTAGGTACTGTGCTTGGCGATGAAGGGGTATTCGCTTATCGCCTTCTGGCAGGCATCGCACGGTGTCGGCAGCGGTGTCGAACGACCGCCGGTGCTCTTGACAAGCGATACCGATAGGCTCGGGAGCAGCAGGACAGAGGTCGGACGCCGCTTCGTGTATGGTTCCATCTTGATTTACCTTCGGTAGTGGACGCTGCTTGCATATAGGGACAAGGTATTTTTTGCGTTCAGGTGCAAGGCGGGGACTCGAGCGCGCGCTCTATTCACCATCGGCCGTTGCTCCTTGTGCGGTGCGGGTGCGTTCGCTTCGCTCAGCGCTCGGTCTTCTGCGGCTTCCTCCTCGGTTCCCCTTTCCTGTGTGAAGCCGGCTTCTTCTGCCTCCGTCCTTCCTTCTCGCTCAGCCTCTCGTCCTTCCTGTCTTTGATCCTCTCGGATTCCTTCTCTTCCGACTCGTCTTCGGTCTCCCCCTCCTGCTCCTCCGACTCCGCTTCTTCGGTCGACTCGACGTCGGTGTCCGCGTCCGTCTCGCGCTCTTGCTGCGCCGCATCTTCTTCGTTCTCGATGTCGCTGCTCAACTGGCGCCCTGCCCGGCTGGGTGGCTCGTTCTATACTTATGTCGTCAACCGACGGTCACCACCGCCAATCGCGGTCCGCTTCTCTCTCGCACGCATGCGCGCGTCCTATCGAATCGGCTCCCGCGTTCGTGTCCACGAGACAGCGGCCTAACCTATCAGTTGCTTTACCCGGTCCATGATGTCTGAAGCGTAGACGGTGCTCCCGCAGTAGCCGCACTTGACGAAGCTCCCGTTCTCGGGCATCGTCAGTGGAGCTTTGCACTGCGGACACTTGATCGACTGGACCGATATCCCGCCTTTCGTCATGTAGTCCTTGAGGATCGAGAAGTCGAGCATCGCCTGGACGTCTGATCTGGTCCTCTCCTTTTCGATCTCCTGCTTCCTCGACTGAATCTGGGCCAGAATCGCATCCCTGAACGAGGCGAACGTCTCGTCTCCAATCCCATCGAGGTGGAACTTGTTTTCGCCTGTCGCCCCGCCGATGGACACGTATTTCATCGATCTGCTCGCAATGCCATGAGGCGCACTTGTGTCGACGCGGTTGACCCATTTCTCTTGGGTCCAGCACAGTATGTCGTACATCCGCACAACCGTCAGTGGTGTCGGTAGCGCGCGCTAAAAGAGAGCGGCACCTTCAGAGGGACAGGCTCTGTCGCTGAAAGTAGGTCGAACCTGGGTAGGATGTCCGAGACATGCACTTCAGACATCAGCCAGTCATACTCAGGATAGAAATCGAGCATGGAGTGTGTCTCCTTTTCATGAGAGAAACGGATTAGCTCAGTCGCCATTTCCTTCTCCACCTCCTCGTATTCGGAGAGTTCCTTCAGCTCCATGGCAGTACTGCACTAGCGGGGCAAGTTAAGCTCCTCCCCGCTGCCTGTTCATCGGTTCTTCCGCGAGCCTTACGCGCGCGCTCAGCATACATGCGAGAGAAAAGAGACAGGCCTGGATTTGCACGGTAAACCCATCAAATCCGGGCGGATTCGAACCTTGATTCGGTTCTCATTCTGGACACCAATACGTTGCGAGCGCGCGCTAATCGAACCCATTGCCTCCGACACCGCTACTTGAAAAAAGGGAGGAGGGTATTCGTTACACTTCTGTAGCGGACCCCTCCGGGCCCGCGTTCCGAATGGCTAGAGCTTGAGATACATCAACTCGTAGTCGAAGTACCTTCCAGCTCTCTTTAGTGCTCCAGGTAGCGTCCCGTACCTCTTGAAGCCAAGTCCCTTGTAGAGCTTGATTGCCATCCGATTCTTCGAGTTGACCGTCAGCTCCAGGGCTTCGAACTTCCCTTTGCACTTCTCAATGGTGGCTTTGGCCAAGGCTGTGCCGACTCCTCGACCTCTGAAGTCCTTCCTAACGCATATCCCGAACACGCCCCTGTGGTCCAGAGGCGATCTCGGAACCACCCTCCGGACGTCGCAAGACCCCACCACGTGCGAACCGATCTCTACCACCAGCTTCACCTGGTCGCCTTCAGCTATCTCCCTCAGTACGCCCGAGAACCACTTGCGCTCGTCTTCCAAGCTTGGTCGTTCGCGGAAGAGCGAGAGCCCGAATGCTGGGTCTGCCTCTGCCTCAGGGAAGAAAGAGAAGTAGGTCTCAACGATGTCTTCGAAATCTGAGGGCCTCACCTTTCGAATTAGCACCCCTGAATCCTTCATTTTCTGGGACTGCCTCCCTCAGGGTGAAGCGGAGGGCGTTATATTCAAACCTGAGATGCTTCACCGCGTCGAACCCAGGCCTGTGCTCGATCCCGTTCGGGTCGGAATCCCATCAGGGTTACAGTCAAATCATCAGGGGTTTCCCGGCGCCAGGATTTGCTTACAGTACCAAGTGACATCCTCCGGGCCCATTGATGATTGGGCATCTTGCACGCCCGAACATGCCAGGCAACAGCTGGAACCAGAGAAAGCGGGCGCTACTCGCCACTCCCCACTCGTCGCCGGCTCTAGCGCTCGTCTGTCAGGATGACCACTTGTGCTGATTGACCTTGAAACGGGCCGTGATGACTGAATCCCCCGCGCTGATCCGCGGTTTCACATGAAACGACTGCTTCACAAATTCTTCCAAGCCACTTTTCGCCATGAGGCTCCACTTGGGACCAAAATCGTGGCGTAGGACGACAGTGATCGTGTCCCCTTCCTGCGCAACTCTCGTTTGGTTGTTGGGATTGAACTTGGATCGGATGAGTTGGAAATTCAATATGCCTTCCGGAGACGAGTCCTGAGACCAGAACTCGGCCATTTCTTTCCACAGGCCGGGTATGATCTCTCGCCCTATTCGAGCGACCGTCTCGTCGTCCAACCCTTCCAGAACCTTCTTGAGGAGCGCCCTCGGAACCGTAGAGAACCCAAAATCCTGCGCCTTCTTGTGCCAGTCGAAATGGTCGCTGATGATCGAGTTGGCCAGTGCGTTGACGGTCGTGCCCTCGTCAGCGGCTTCCTTCTGAAGAGAATGCGCCAACGATTCTGAGAACCTAAACGTTGTCAGATGGGTCCTGCGCTTGATCACGTCAGCATCTGGCATATGAATGGCCTCTGACAGAAAACGCCGCCTTCCCTCTACTTAGACTTGTCTGCCGGGTGTCAGATGTGCACACATGAACGCGGATGTAATTGGTTTATTAGGGAGGACCGCCTCCCCGAAGGTGTTGGAATTGGGCATCTGCGCCACTTCCGCTCCACCTCAAGTCTAAAGGGGAGCAGGCGGTTTTCACGTCTTCACGCCTGCTCCCTGACTCCCATGAAACTCGACCAGACGTCTGCTCCTCGATGCAGGGAGTATGACACTCCTCGTGCGGTTGTATGGAATTCATGGAGCCCTGGCATTCAGAAGACCAGCCACCCATCTTCTTACGACTCCTCATCTAGACGCGCCGCCGTTATTCACTTATAGAAGCAAACATCCGGCAAATCGAGGCGAATCTGACGTGGAACGGGCCATCGGTGAGCGAAGAATCGGAGTGATAATGTTCACCGACATTGTTGGCTACGCTTTGCTCGCCCAAGAAAAGGCGATGAGTCTGCTCGAGGAGCATCGACGGATTCTCCGCCCGGCTTTCGCCAGACACGGAGGTCGCGAGGTGAAGACCATCGGAGATGCCTTTCTCGTGGAGTTCGCCAGCGCGGTCAGTGCTGTCCGCTGTGCCATCGAAATACAGCACTTGATGTCAGAGCGGAACTCAAGCGGAACGACCGACCGAATTCAGGTGCGGATAGGCATCAATGTCGGCGAGGTAATCCACAACGAAAACGATGTGTACGGATATGCCGTAAACGTAGCCTCGCGAATCGTACCGCTTGCAGAACCGGGTGGGATTCTCATCAGCAAACAGGTCTACGATTTCATCTGGAATGAAGTTGACGTCCAGATTGTCAAGGTGGGGCCCGTCGAGCTGAAGCACGTCAAGATCCCGACAGAGGTGTACAAGGTTGTGCCTTCGTGGCAGGCAATGGGCAAGCCACTGGGTGACCATGGCGATGGTCCCAGCATCTCGGGCCTCATACCAAACTTGTTCAAACTCCCCCGCCCCACCGCTGACGGAAACAGTCAGCTCATCCATGCCGGCTTCGTCCTCAACACCTCCGAAGCCCACATCCTACCGGTCGCGGATGGGCCGAGGCCACGAAGGGACAGACGGACGGGGCTTACACTCTACGGGGCGCTCAGCGGATACTCTTTCCTCAAGAGGCTCGTGATGACGAAACCGGAGGACTACAACGACCTCCTCCAGACCCCCAGCAGAGAGATAGCAGTCTGGATAGGATCCGTGGACTTTGGCGAACCGATTAGTGATTTGCTTCGTGTGTTCGATGCCACGAAATTCGGCGCCGCGCGAGTCAGCGATCATGACATGCACACCGTGGTGACGCTTGCCGACTTGATCCGGACCCTCAGAAACTACTCACTCGTTTCTGAAATGCGGGTAGAGGAGGCTGGGTCCAAGCCCCAGACGATTTCGCCCGAAGCAGGAATCTTGGAAGCAGTCAAGATGATGCTCAAGTTGAGGGTGAGGAGGCTCTTTCCGCAAGGCAGGCCCGGCGAGTTCTTCTCAAGCAGATCAGTGATAGAGTTCATTTTCACCCCGGAACGACTTCAGATAGCCAGAACCAGACCAAGAGAGTGGTGCGACGCCAAGGTCTCTGAGCTAAGCACACGAAACGCAAGGGTCGTGGCTCCTGGCGCATCATTGAACGAGGCGGCAAGGCTCCTGGGAGACG
>Ga0326727_10009656_pt1 | contig 23555 bp, 23 predicted proteins | sample MB2enrmetagenome_FD_207643 | JGI IMG/M metagenome (GOLD analysis project Ga0326727, IMG submission 207643) | Lab enriched peat soil microbial communities from McLean, Ithaca, NY, United States - MB29MY | ecosystem: Environmental > Terrestrial > Soil > Wetlands > Peat | place: USA: New York... | reverse complement strand
GGAGGTGGTGCCCAGCGTCGGGAATTTCGTTCTGGTTCGCTTCCCCGAGGCGGCCGGACGCAATGCCGCCGCCGCCGACAGCTATCTGCGCGGCAAAGGCATCATCGTGCGTCCGGTGGCGTCGTACGGCCTTGCCTCCTGCCTCAGGGTGACCATCGGCCAGGGTGACGAGATGCAGGCCGTGGTCCAGGCTTTGACCGAGTTCCAGAGGGCGTGATGGCACAATTATTCGGCAAGGTTGCCATCGTCGGCATCGGCCATATCGGGTCGTCGCTGGCCCGCGTCATCAAGCGGGACGGGCTGGCCGGGCAGTTGGTGGCCCTGGACAATACGCCGGCCCACCGGGACAAGGCCCTGGAGCTTGGCATCGTCGATGCCGTCACCGCCGACGTGGCCACCGCGGTGGCGGGTGCCGACCTGGTGGTTCTGGCCACCCCCATCGGGACCTATCCGGCCCTGGCCCAGGCCATGGCGCCCCATCTGGCCCAAGGCGCCATCGTCAGCGACGTCGGCTCGGTGAAGATGGCGACGCTGCGCGACGTGCAGCCCTATCTGCCGGACGGTGTGCATCTGGTGCCCGGCCATCCCATCGCCGGGACCGAACATTCGGGGCCGGAGGCCGGTTTCGCCGAGCTGTTCCGTGGTCGCTGGTGCATCCTGACGCCGCCGGAAGGGACCGCCGCACCTGCGATCGAGCAGGTCACGGCGCTTTGGCAATCGGCCGAAAGCCAGGTGGAGATCATGGAGGCCGCCCACCATGATCGGGTACTGGCCATCACCTCGCACCTGCCGCATCTGATCGCCTATACCATCGTCGGCACGGCCACCGATCTCGAGACCACCCTGCAACAGGAGGTGATCAAGTTCTCCGCCTCCGGCTTCCGCGATTTCACCCGCATCGCCGCGTCCGACCCGGTGATGTGGCGCGACATCTTCCTCAACAACAAGGAAGCGGTGCTGGACGTTCTGCAGCGCTTTACCGAGGACCTGACGGCGCTGCAGCGGGCCATCCGCTGGGGCGAAGGGGACAAGCTGCAGGATCTGTTCACCCGTACCCGGGCTATTCGGCGGTCGATCATTGATGCCCGCCAGGCCTGATCGTGTGTTGTCCTGGACGGTGCTGGCCCTGGCCGCCGCCGTCCCGCCGGCCTGGGCCGATGGCGATGCTTCGCTGTCGACGGTCACCGTCGAGGCCCGCCGCCCGGCGGTCAACGGATTGGCTCCGGATCAGGACGACGCCCGGGCAACCAGTGCGGTGACCAGCGACTTCATTGCCGCCCAGGCGCCGACCGATAACGCCTTTCAGTTGGTCTCGCTGCTGCCCGGCGCCAATGTGTCGATGTCGGACCCTTACGGACTGTCGGCTTTTTCCAGCCTGTCGCTCAGGGGCATGAGCCAGGACGAGATCGGCGTGGTCATGCAGGGGGCGCCGCAGAACGACATCGGCAACTATTTCGCCTACCCGTCCCAGTTCGTCGACCCGGAGAACCTGCGCCAGGTCAGCCTGACCCCCGGATCGGTCGACCTCGATTCGCCCATCATCAACGGCGTCGGCGGCCTGATGGCGATCACCCTGGCCGATCCCGCCGCCAAGCCGGGTGGGTTGGCCAGCCTGTCCTATGGCTCGTTCAATGGCCGCCGCGAGTTTCTGCGCGTCGATTCCGGGCAGCAGGACGGCCTGTCGGCGTTTTTGTCCTACTCCCATGCCGGTGCCGACGACTGGCGCGGACCGGGGCGGGACCGCAAGCAGCATGTGGATTTCGACGTGGTCGACGCCTGGGGCGCGGGCAACCGGCTGACCCTGTCGGGGTCGTTCAACGACGCCGTCACCACCGGCTATCCGCAGCCGACCCTGGCCCAATGGCAGCAATCGGGGCGGAATTTCATCTATGACGTGGCCTATGTGGCCGGCGACACCAACTATTGGAAGGAATACGTCAATACCTTCCGCGACGTTTACCTGAGCGCGCCGTCGACGTTGGTCCTCTCCGACCGCGTGACGCTGGATGTGACGCCCTACATCCAGCGGGGCTACGGCAATTCTCCCGGCGGCACCACCCTGTCCACCACCGGGAATGACTTCGGTGTGGAGCCGGTGAGCCAGCCCCTCACCCTGCCGGGCGCCCAGAACGGGACGGCGACGGTGCTGGCCAACTATACGGGCGACCAGTACCGGGCCGGGATGGTGGCCAAGCTGTCCTACCGGCTGGACAACCATACCCTGATCGGCGGGCTGTGGTACGACTACGCCGATGACAAGGATGTGCAATCCTTCACGCCGCTCGATTCTTCGGGGACGCCGGTCGACCTGTGGGGCACCAGCTTCAATGCCATCAAGCTGCCGAACGGCCAGTTGTTCACGGCGCTGGACGATCACACCATCACCCAGATCACCTCGGCCTTCGTCGCCGACCGCATGAGCTTTGGCCGCCTGGCCGTCGACATCGGCTTCAAGGAGGTGGCGGTCGCCCGCAACGGCACCAACGGGCTGCCCGGGCCGCAGTCCCAGGTCTCGCTTTATGATACGCAGGCCCTGCCGCGGGCGGCAGTGCGCTACCAGATCACCCCGGCGCACCAGGTGTTTGCCGATATCGCCACCAATTTCCGCTCGCCCAACGAATACGCCCTTTACAACGTCTATTCGGGCGGGCAGGTCAGCAGCACCGGCAATGCCCACCTGAAGGACGAATATTCCATCGCCGAGGAAGTGGGCTATCGCTACAAGGACGATCTGGTCAGCGCCCAGGCAACTCTGTTCAACTACAACTTCACCAATCGGCAGATACCGACCATCGTCCTGGTCAATGGCGCCCAGGTCAACGCCACCGTCAACGGCGGGGGCCAGACCTCGCGCGGGATCGATGCCGAAATCGGCCTGTCGCCGGTCATGGGCTTCGCCCCCTATCTGTCGGGCGAATATCTGCACGCCACCACCGACAACAACATTGCCGCCAATGGGGACTATGTGCCGACCGCCGGCAAGACGGCGGTGCGCAGTCCCCGGCTGCAGGCGGCCCTGGGCGTGGCCTACGACGACGGCGCCTTGTTCGGGACCGTGGCCGGGAAATATATCGGGTCCCAGTATGCGACCTTCGTCGATGACGAGAAGATCCCCGGGCACGGACAGTTGGACCTGATGGTGGGCTACCACCTGCCGCCTGCCGTCTATGCCCTGGCTCCGGACATCCGGCTGAACCTGATCAATGTGACCGACCAGAAATTCCTGTCGGGCATCGCCAATCCCACCTTGAACGCCAAGACGGTGGCCGGGGTGCAGGGCACCGCCATCGCCGGGGCGGCCCCCACCTACTACATCGGGCCGGGATTCGCCGCCATCGCCACCCTGTCGTCGAAATTCTGATGGGCGCCAGCGGCATTTCGCGCGCCGCTCCGGCGGCGCCCGGCCTGGCGCACGGCATGGGGACCGAGCCGGTGGCGCCGGACTGGCCGGCCCTGACGCCTGACGAGATCGACCGGCTGCTGGCCCGGTACCCGGCGGCCGGTCCGGTGCGCGAGGTGCTGTTCTATAGCCCGCGGCCGTTTTCGGCGGCGTCCCTGGTGGCGACCGTCCGCGGGGCGGTGTTCGTCAAGCGCCATCACCGCCTGATTCGCGATCCGGCGGGGCTTGCCGAGGAACATCGCTTCATCGCCCATTTGCGCCGGACCGGTTTGCCGGTCCCGGACGTTTTGGTCAATGACCGGGATGAGACGGCGACCGCGTCGGGGGATTGGACCTACGAGGTTCATACCCTGGCCGATGGCCTGGACCTGTATCGCGATGCCTTGTCCTGGACCCCGTTCGTCAGCCCGGACCATGCCTGGTCGGCCGGCGCGGCCCTGGCCCGCCTGCACCGGGCGGCGGCAGGCTTTTCCGCCCCCAGCCGGGCGGTCCGTCCCCTGGTGTCCAGTTTCACCATTGCCGCCAGCGCCGATCTCGGCCCGGCGTTGACCGCCTATGTGGCGGCGCGCCCCGGCCTGGCCGGTTTCCTGGCCACCCAGCCGGGCTGGCATGGCGCCATCCTGGCCGCCCTCGGGCCGCATCACCGATCCTTGCGTCCGTTCCTGGCCCGGATGCGGCCGTCGTGGACCCACAATGACTGGCATGCGTCGAACCTGACCTGGAGCGACGCCGGGTCGCGGGCCTCGGTGCGGATGATCCTGGACTTCGGCCTGGCCGACCGCACCACGGCGCTGTTCGACCTGGCCACCGCCATCGAACGCAATGCCGTCGAATGGCTGCGCCTGCCCGAGTCCGATGTCGCCCATCCGGACCTGGCCGCCGGCCTGATGGCCGGCTATGACTCCGTGCTGCCGCTGGCGCCCTGGCAGCGGCGCGCGGTGGCGGCCCTGCTGCCCCTGGTGCATGTGGAGTTTGCCCTGGCCGAGACCGACTATTTCCATGCCGTCGTCGGCTCGCCCGACAATGCCCTGCTGGCTTTCGATCCCTTCCTGTTCGGCCATGTCCGCTGGTTCGAAAGCGAACAGGGGCGGGACTTCCTGGCCGGCATTGGCGCCGGTCCGGCCGGGATCTGATGTCGCCCCTGGAAATCGCCGCCGTGGTGATCAGCGCCTGGGCCGTCTGGCTGACGGTGCGGCGGCTGCCCTGGTGCTGGCCGGTTTCGCTGATCTCGGTGCTGCTGTATGCCAAGGTCTTCTTCGACGCCAGGCTTTATTCCGACACCCTGTTGCAGGGCGTCTACGGCGCCTTCGCCCTCTATGGCTGGTGGGAATGGCGCCGCGGCACCGGCGACGACGGCCGCATTCGGGTCGCCACCCTGACGGTCGCCGGCTGGGGCATCGGCGTGGCCGCCGGGGCGGCCGGGACGGTGGCGCTGGGGTTCGTCATGGCCCGTTACACCGATGCGGCGGTCCCCTGGCTGGATGCCGGGCTGACCAGTTTCAGCCTGGTCGCCCAATATTGGGCGGCCCGCAAATATCTGGAGTCCTGGTGGATGTGGATCATCGTCGACGTGATCTACACCGGCCTGTTCCTGACCCGCGCCCTGACCCTGACCGCCGGTCTCTACGCCGCCTTCATCGTGCTGGCGGCGCTGGGCCTGCGCGACTGGAGCCGCGTGCTGCGCCGGCAGGGCGTGGCCGAGCCGTCCGAGACGCCTGCCTCTCTGGAGTAGGTGGCCATTCCGTGGGGCCAGCCCTCCTTAACGGCCGGCAGGGACGCCGGCGCTCCCGGCGGGTCTTGTTATTGCGTGCTCTTCAGGAACACCAGACGGGCGGCGCCGTAGGTGCGTTCGTCGATGATGTCCCACTCGGGCCGCGGCGCGGCAAATCCTTCGCCGGCGGCCACCTCGACCACCATCAGGGCGTCGGGGGCGATCCAGCCGGCGGCTTTCAGCGCCACCAGGGCCGGTTCGCCAAGGCCGCTTTTGTAGGGCGGGTCCATCATCACGATGGTGCAGGGGCCGGGTGCCTTGGGTGGGCGGGTGGCATCGACCCGCAGCAGCTTGACTTGCCGATCGGCCCCCAGCTTGCGGGCATTGGCGACGATGACGGCCGAGGCGGTCGGGTCGGTTTCCAAAAAGGTCACCTGGGCGGCGCCACGCGACAGCGCTTCGAAGCCCAGGGCGCCCGATCCGGCAAAGGCATCCAGCACTTGGGCGCCGACCAGCGAAGGCTCGCCATGGGCCAGGATGTTGAACAGGGATTCGCGGACCCGGTCGGCCGTCGGGCGGGTGTTGCGTCCGTCCGGGGCGGCCAGGACCCGGCCCCTAAAGCGGCCGGCGACGATTCGCATTGCCGCTCTTTCCCGGTTTGGCGCCCGGCTTGGCGCCCGGTTTGGCACCCGTCTTCGGCCTGTCCGGCGCGGCCGGTTTGGCGGCGCCTTTGTCTCCCATCTGTTCGCGCATCACCCGGCTGGGGACTTCGTCCACTTCGCCCTCGGCCAGCAATCCCAGTTGGAAGGGGCCGTAGGCGATGCGGATCAGACGTGTCACCGACCACCCCAGATGGTCCATGACCCGGCGGATTTCCCGGTTCTTTCCTTCCTTCAGGCTGACGGTCAGCCAGGCGTTGGAGCCTTGCTGGCGGTCCAGCAGGGCCTTGATCGGGCCATAGGCGACACCGTCGATGGTCAGGCCTTTTTCCAGCTGGGCCAACTGGGCGACGTCGGGCGTGCCATGCACGCGCACGCGGTAGCGGCGTACCCAGCCGGTGGAGGGCAATTCCAGCCGCCGGGCCAGTTCGCCGTCGTTGGTCAGCAGCAGAAGCCCTTCGGAATTGAGATCGAGCCGGCCCACCGAGATGACACGGGGCATCTCCTCGGGCAGGCGCTCGAACACGGTCGGGCGGCCTTGCGGATCCTTGTGGCTGGTGACCAGGCCGGACGGCTTGTGATAGCGCCACAGACGGCTGCGTTCCGGTTCCGGCAGCGGCGTGCCGTCGACGACGATGCGGCTGTCCTCGGTGACCAGCACCGCCGGCGTGGTCAAAACCTTGCCGTCGACGGCGACCCGTCCTTCGGCGATCCAGCGTTCGGCATCGCGGCGCGAGCACAGGCCGGCGCGGGCCAGGCGCTTGGCAATGCGCTCCCCTTTGGGTTCCGGGGACTTGTCGTCGGGGGGGCTGTCGGTCATGGCGCGTGTCGTCTCGACTTCAGGAGCGGTGGGGAAGGTGCCGCGAGGGGGCATTCCCAACCGGCGGACCGGACACTGTAGGCGGCCGCGGCCTGCCATGAAAGCATTTTGCGTCGCCGGGTTGACCCGACCATGGTAAAGCTTTGGCCATGACCTCTTTTCTGGCCATTGCCGTCGACGAAGCGCTGGCCGCCGCCGTCCGCGGCGAGGTGCCGGTCGGCGCCGTCGTGGTGAAGGACGGCACGGTCCTGGCCCGGGCCGGCAACCGGGTCGAGGAATGGCACGACCCCACCGCCCATGCCGAGATCATCGCATTGCGCGAGGCCGCCCGCATCCTGGGCGAACCCCGCCTGGACGGCTGCGACCTGTGGGTGACCCTGGAACCCTGTCCGATGTGCGCCGCGGCCATTTCCCTGGCCCGCATCCGTCGTCTGCACTTCGGCGCCTACGACCCCAAGGGCGGCGGCGTCGACCACGGCGCCCGTGTCTTCGACCACCCCACCTGCCACCACCGCCCCGAAGTCATCGGCGGCCTGGAAGAGGTTCGCATGGGCGAGATCCTGCGGGCGTTCTTTCGCCAGCGACGCTGATCCTTCCATCAGTCCCTGTCGCTCATGACCTGCGACGCCGGGCTGGGATCGCCGGTATCGGGACCCATCGGAGCGGCCAAAAATCTGAGCGCCAGGATCCCGAACATAAGAACAAGGGCGATCCACGCGTCGTGGCCGCCGCTCAGCGCCCCCTTTCGCTCGGTTCCGGGCGCTTCGGTGTGCGGGCAGCACTTTGTCTGGGCGTCGGCCATCGTTGTCCGTCATTCGTTGATTGCCAATGAGAGGACTTTACGCCGCGGCCAAAAATTACATAATGTTATTTATCTATATATCAATGATGATGGTTCTAAATGATATGCGCACCATCGATATCGACGCGGTCCTTGCTTTCATCCTGGTCGCCGACCTGGGGAGTTTTACCCGTGCCGCCGAGGCTTCCGGGACTACCCAATCGGCCATCAGCCTGAAGCTGAAGCGCTTGGAGGCCCATCTCGGCCGACGTTTGGTCGAGCGCAATCCACGCCTGGTGCGGTTGTCTCCCCAGGGCGAGGTCTTCCTGCCCAGGGCTCGCGATTTGCTGGCGGCAATGCAGCGCGCCATCGCCCCGACCGACGAGCCGATCCGGAGGCTGCTACTGGGCATCAGCGATCATGTGGCGGGTCCCGAATTCCCGGTGCTGCTGGGCAGGCTGGCCGCCCATGATCCCGGACTGGCGATGGAGGTCCGCATCGACACCTCGCGCAAGCTTGTCGAGGATTTCGACGAAGGCCAGCTTGAGGCCATCGTGGTTCGTCGCCACGAACAGCGGCGCGATGGCGAGTCGCTATTTCACGACGCCTTCGGCTGGTTTGCCGCGCCGACGTGGCGCCACCAACCGGGCCAGCCGGTGCCACTGGTGACGTTGTCCACCCGTTGCGGCGTGCGGGCGTCCGCCCTTCGAGCCCTCGACACTGCCGGCATCCCATGGCGGGAGTCCTTCGTCGGCGGCGGCACGGCGGCGGTGACGGCGGCCGTAACGGCGGGACTGGGGATCGCGCCGCTGGCCCGACGGATCGCGCCCAGTGGCTTCATCGACGTCGAGCAGGGCCTCGGCCTGCCGCCTCTGCCGCTGTCGGACGTCGTCCTTTATTCCCGCGTCTCGGACCCTCGTTCGACGGCGTCCCTCAAGACGTTGGCTGCCGCGTTTCGGGCGAGCATTGGCAATCGGCCCTGAAAGCGGGTCTTGGCCGCAGGTCCGTGCCCACCGGCCCGTCTTGCCAGCCGACCGGTCCGCTGCGCGGTCTGGCGGGTCTCAGACGGTGCTGTGGGTGGTGGCGGCGGCGCTGACGATGATGTCGCCGAATTCGCGCAGGAAAACGCTGCCTTTGACGGTGCGTTGGACCAGGACGCTGCGCCGGTCGGTCTCGTCCACCTTGCGCCGGATCAGCCCGTATTCGCTCAAGCGGTCCAGCGCCCGGGTGATGGCCGGTTTGGAGACATTGAGGGCGCCGGCCAGACCACGCACGGTATGGGGCGGGGGCAGCAGGTAGACCGTCAGCAGCAAAGCCATCTGGCGGGCCGACAAATCGGGGGCCTCGCGACGGACGCTTTCAACGATAGCGCCGCGCCACAGGTCGAGTGCTTGCACCGCGTTGAGATCGACACCCATGATTCATCCAATTCGTTCCGCGCACGAAATTACCCGACCACAACCCGCCCGGCAATGCCGATCAGCGCATGCGACGCTCGATCATTCGATATAGAGCCCGGATCACCATTGCCTCGCCCCCTTCGGGGCGGCCATGCCGGGCCGTGGGGTTCCAGGCGAAAATGTCGAAATGGACCCAGGGCGTGGTGGGGGCGACGAACTCCTGCAGGAACAGGGCGGCGGTGATGGCGCCGGCGAAGGGGCTGTCCGAGGCGTTGTTGATGTCGGCGACCTTGCTGTCCAGCAGGCGCCGGTAGTTTTTCCAAAGCGGCAGACGCCACACCGGGTCGTGGGCGTCGCGCGATGCCGCCAGGATGTCGAGGGCCAAGTCGTCGTGGGCGGTGAACATGGCCGGCAATTCGGGGCCCAGGGCGGTGCGTGCCGCTCCGGTCAGGGTCGCCATGTCGATCAGCAGGGCGGGGTTTTCCCGATCCGCCTCGGCCAGGGCGTCGGCCAGTATCAGCCGGCCTTCGGCATCGGTGTTGCCGACCTCGACCGACAGGCCCTTGCGGGTGGCCAGCACGTCCATCGGCCGGAAGGCATTGCCCGATACCGCATTCTCCACCGCCGGGATCAGCACGCGCAGACGCACCGGCAGGGCGCCGGCGATGATCATCGAGGCCAGGCCGAGGACGTGGGCGGCTCCGCCCATGTCCTTCTTCATCAGCTTCATATTGGCCGCCCCCTTGAGGTCCAGGCCGCCACTGTCGAAGCAGACCCCCTTGCCGACCAGCGTCACTTTCGGTGCCGCCTCGTCGCCCCAGGTCAGGTCGATCAGCCGCGGGGCCCGGGTCGAGGCCCGGCCGACCGCGTGAATGGCGGGAAAGCCCTCGGTCAGCAGATCGTCGCCGGTGATGGTGCGGATCTTGCCGCCGGTACGTTGGGCCAAATCCTCGGCCGCCTTGGCCAGGTCCTCGGGTCCCATGTCCGAGGCCGGGGTGTTGACCAGGTCGCGGATCAGGCCGTAGGCCGCCACCGTGGCCTCGACCTCGGTCCGGCGAGCCTCGTCCGGCCAGGTCAGCAGGGGCCAGTTGCGGGACTTGGCGCTTTGATAGCGGGTGAACTGGTAACAGGCCAGGGACCAGGCGACGGCGGCCCAGTCGGCCTGCTCGGGCGTCAATGGCGTGGAGATGCGGTAGGTCCCCTTGGTCAGCTTGGCGGGAAGGTGGGCCCAGCACCAGGGATCGGCCTCGTCCCAGCCGAACAGGACCTGATCCGGCCGGCCGGACGGTCCGGGAACCAGGCAGATGCTGCCGGCTTCGGCGGCGAAGCCGGTGGCCTCGGCCCAGGCCGCGGCGACCGGGTCGCTGGCGCGCCGGTCCTTCCACTGGTCGGGGCGCAACGCCACGATGGAAATGGCTTCGGAGGTTTGCTCGGTCAGGAAATGGGACACCTTGGGCTCCGCCTGGTTTGGGTTTCCGTCGACAGAATGGCTAAATCGCCGGGCGTTGGGAAGGGAGTCTTGTCGGCTCGATTTGCATGGCTATGATGCTTGGCTCGTGCCAAGCGAAAGGATGGATCATGGCAAATCTCGTGCTTGTCCTTGGAACCAAACGCTGGTCGTCCTGGTCGCTGCGGCCTTGGCTGGCGCTCAAGCAGGCCGGCCTGGCGTTCAGCGAAATCCTCGTGCCCTTGCGTCAGCCGGACAGCAAGACCAACATCCTGGTCCATTCTCCCAGCGGCAAGATTCCGGTCCTGAAGGATGGATCGCTGACCGTGTGGGATTCCCTGGCCATTTGCGAATATGTGGCGGAACTGGCCTGCGCGGTGCCGCTGTGGCCGGAGAACAAGGGGGCGCGCGCCGTCGCCCGCTCGGTCAGTGCCGAAATGCATAGCGGTTTTCCGGCCTTGCGCGAGCATCTGTCGATGGACGTGACCATCCGCCACCCCCTGCCCAGCCTGCCCGACGAGGCCAAGCCCGACATTGCCCGGGTGATGGCGCTGTGGAACGACTGCCGCGAACGCTTTGGCGCCGGCGGCCCCTTTCTGTTCGGCCGCTTCACCGTCGCCGATGCCATGTTCGCACCGGTGGTGACCCGCTTCGAGACCTATGGGGTGCCGATGGATCCGGTCTCGGCGGCCTATGCCGAGGCGGTGATGGACCTGCCGGCCATGGGGCAGTGGATTACCGAGGCGCGGGCCGAACTGGCTCCTTGAGAGGGGGCTTTCGTCAGCGCCGCATCAGTCCGGCATCCTGGAAATAGCGCACGGCGCCGGCATGAAGCGGCAGGCCCAAGCCGATCATCGCCTGGTCGGGGCTGATGGCGACGCCTTGGGGCAGGCTTTGCGACAGCCGGTCGAGGGTGGCGGGGTTCCACATGACCTCGGCGATGGCATAGGCCAGGTCATCGGGCATGTCGGCCGCTACCACCAGCATCAGGCGGATATCCAGGGTGGCGACGTCCTCGGTCTGGCCGGAATAGGTGCCGGCGGGAATCCGTGCCGGTCCCAGCAGGGTGTTGGCGCGGCGCAGCCGGTCGATCGGGTCGCCCCGCAGCGGCACCAGGGCGATCGGCAGGACCTTGGCCAGTTCGACAACCGATGGGACCGGGGCGGCGTCGACCAGGAAGAAGGCATCGAGCGAGCCCGCCAGCATGGTGTCGGCGGCCTCGGCCGGCCCCATGTAGCTGGGCTTGAGGTCGGCTTCCGACAGCGACCAGGCGGCCAGCAGCTGGCGGGCGTGCAACAACGTCCCCGACCCTTTGATGCCCAGCGAAACGCGTTTGCCCTTCAAGTCCTTGGGGCTGGCGATGCGACTGTCCGCCCGGACCACCAGTTGCATCTGGGCGGGGTACAGCGCTCCTATGGTGGCCAGCGGGGTTGCCGTCCGGCTTTGGAAGGGAGCGGCGCCGGTGTCGACCCACAGCGCGATGTCCGACAGAACCAGGCCGACGTCCAGCGTCCGGTTGCAAAGGGCCTGGGCATTGGAGGCCGATCCATTGGTTGCCAGGGCGCTGGCGATGACGCCGGGAATGCCGCAAGGGCCGCGCTTGCGGCAAAAGGGCGCGCCGGGCGGCGACGTCAGGGCGGTGGCGATCAGTCCGCCCACCTGAAAATAGCTTTCGCCCGGCGGACCGGTGCCGATTCTCAAATATTGCGCCTCGGCCGCCATGTCCGGCCGGGCCGGGGCGCTGCACAGCGCCAGCACCGTCAAGACCGCTGACAGAAGCCGCAAAAGACGACCTGTGACGACCGCGCCCGCCATGCGATGCTGTTCCTCTCCCCCGATCCAGTAAAGGCCATCCCGGTGGGTTGCGCAATGTCCGTTCAACTCCAGCGGCAACAGGATGGCCCCGGACTCATGGGGCCGGCATTGGTGGCCCATGGCGATAAAACCGAAGCGGGAGAATGATTTGGCGGAACATTCGCTGCGGTGCAATCGCCTTGCGCCCCTGGGGAGGGATGCTATGATCGGCCGCGGTTTTTGGTCTCCCGCAGCAGGTGCGGCGGGGTAAGGTTGCGGAAAGGTTATCGATGCCGGCACCAGACGCGAAAGTCCTCGGTCGGGGGCGGTCATGATAATCGGAACGGTGCTTGCCGGGCTCCTGTGCCTTGCCCTTGTCGCCCTGATCTTTCAGCGACGGGCCATGGGTGCGGTCTATGCCGGGTGCCTGCTGGGCGCCTCGGTCCTGCTGGGAGACGGGATCTACCATCTGGTCATGGCCGGCCATGAAGAGATTCCCGCGGTGGTTCTGCCGTTCGGCGTTCCCTGGCTGAAGGCCCATTTCCGGGTGGATGCGCTGTCGTCCTTTTTCCTGGTGGCGATCAATTTGCCGGCGGCACTGGCCAGCCTGTTCGCCATCGGCTATGGCGGCCATGTGCCCCAGCCGCAACGGGTCACTCCGCTGTTCCCGCTGTTCCTGTTCGCCATGAACGGTGTTCTGGTCGCCGACGACGCCTTCGTCTTCCTGGTCTCGTGGGAGTTCATGTCGCTGGCCTCCTGGCTTCTGGTGCTGTCCGACCACACCAGCGCGGACGCCCGGCGGGCCGGGCTGGTCTACCTGGTGATGGCCATGTTCGGCACCTTCTGCCTGTTGCCGGCCTTCGGCCTGCTGGCCGGTCCCTCCGGCGCCTACGGATTCGCGGCCATGCGCGCAGCCCATCTGTCGCCCCTGGCCGGCGCCCTGGTGGTGGCGCTGGCCATTGTCGGGACCGGCTCGAAGGCGGGCCTGGTGCCGCTGCATGCCTGGCTGCCGCTGGCGCACCCGGCCGCCCCCAGCCATGTCTCCGCCCTGATGTCGGGGGTGATGACCAAGGTGGCGATCTATGGCCTGATTCGCATCCTCTACGACCTTCGCGGCGATGTCGGCTGGGAATGGGGCTTCGTCATGATGGTGCTGGGGGCCGTCTCCGCGGCGCTGGGCGTTCTTTACGCCCTGATGCAGCGGGATCTGAAGACCCTGCTGGCCTATTCGACGGTCGAGAACGTCGGCATCATCTTCATCGCCCTGGGCTTGGCCCTGGCCTTCCGCGACCATGGCGAGGTCGCCCTGTCGGCCCTGTCGTTGGTGGCGGCGCTTTACCATGTGGTCAACCACGCCCTGTTCAAGAGCATGCTGTTCCTGGGGGCCGGCGCCGTCATGCAAGCCACCGGGGTGCGCGATCTGGACCGCATGGGCGGCCTGTTGAACCGTATGCCGGTGACCGGCGTCACCTTCCTGGTCGGCGCCTGCGCCATTTCCGCCCTGCCGCCGTTGAACGGCTTCGTGTCCGAGTGGCTGGTGTTCCAAAGCCTGTTCAAGGCACCGACCGTGGCCCACTGGGCCATGCGATTCGGCGTTCCGGTGGTTGGCGTGGCGATGGCCCTGGCCGCCGCTTTCGCCGCCACCTGCTTCGTGCGCGCCTTTGGCATCGCCTTTCTGGGCCGGCCGCGGTCCGAGGCGGCGCGGGCGGCGCAGGAGGTGCCGTTCCCCATGCGGGCCGCCATGGCGATTCCAGCGGTCCTCTGCCTGTGCCTGGGGGTGATCCCGGTCACCGTGACCACCGGCATCGCCAATGTGGTCGAGCCCTTGGTGCATGTGGTGCTGTCGCCGGCGGTGCTGGGCTGGCCCTGGCTATCACCGGTCAGCCTGACGGCGGGATCCTATTCGGCGACCATGGTGCTGCTGAGCGGCGCCGGCCTGATGATCACGACTCTGCTGGTGGTCCACCGCTTCGGGACGCGGGCCATCCGGCGGGCTCCGGTGTGGGATTGCGGCCATGCCGAGGACATCGTGAACGCCCAGTACTCCGCCGACAGCTTTGCCCAGCCCTTGCGCCGGGTATTCGGTTCGGTGGTGTTTGCCGCCCGCGAGGAGGTCGAGATGCCGCCGCCCGGCGATACCGCGCCAGCCCGCTTCCGGCTGACGATGACCGACCCGATCTGGACCTACCTGTACGGCGGCATCGTCAAGGTTGTCGACGCCATCGCCGACCGGGTCAATCCCTTGCAGTTCCAGACGGTCCGGCGTTATCTGCTGATGATGTTCCTGACCCTGGTCCTGTTGCTTCTCGTTGTCGCGGTGCGCCAGCAATGACGGCTTTCTTCTACGGACTTCTGCACACCGTCCTGGTGCTGGCGGCCGCCCCCCTGATCACCGGCATCGTGCGGCTGACCAAGGCGCGGTTGCAGGGCCGCCAGGGGCCGTCGCCATTGCAGCCCTACCGCGATCTGTGGCGGCTGCTGCAAAAGGAATCGGTGATCGCCGACAGCGCCTCCTGGCTGTTTCGTGTCGCTCCCTACCTGATCTTCGTGGCGGTCTGGCTGGCCGCCACCATCATGCCGACCTTCACCACCGACATGGTGCTGACCCCGGCGGCGGACCTGATCGCCCTGGTCGCCCTGCTGGGGACCGCCCGGTTTTTCACCGCCCTGGCCGGCCTTGACACCGGGACGCCATTCGGCGGCCTGGGAGCCAGCCGCGAGATGTATGTCGCCTCGATCGGCGAACCGGCCATGCTGATGGTCATCTTCAGCCTGTCGCTGTTGACCCAGACCACCTCGCCGGCCAACATGATCGCCTATGTCCTCAGCGGCCATATCGGCATCGAGGTTTCGGTCGGCCTGGCCCTGGCCGCCATGGTGATGGTGGCGATTGCCGAAAACGGCCGTATTCCCATCGACAATCCGGCCACCCATCTGGAACTGACGATGATTCACGAAGCCATGGTGCTGGAATATTCCGGACGTCACCTGGCCCTGATGGAGGCGGCGGCGATGGTGCGCCTGCTGCTGTTCATGTCGATCATCGCCAGCCTGTTCTTTCCCTGGGGGATCGCCTTCGTCGACAGCGGGCCAATGGCGGTCGGCCTGGGGTTGGCGGCTTGGCTGGCCAAGGTCACCCTGCTGGCCGTGCTGCTGGGTTTCTTCGAAAGCCTGGTGGCCAAGATGCGGGTCTTCCAGATCGCCGACTTCCTGGGTGGGGCGCTTCTGCTGGCCCTGCTGGCGACGATCTTCCTTTATGTTTCGGAGGCCGTGTGACACCCGCCGACCAACTTGCCACCTTTGGTCATGTCTCCTATGACATGGCCCATCTGATCGGCGCCGTCATTCTGATGATGAGCTTCGGCCTGCTCTATCAGCGCCGTCTGACGGCGGTGATCCGCATCTATTCCTTTCAGGCCATGGTGCTGGCCCTGGCCGCGGCCTGGCAGGCCCTGGTGCAGGACGCGCCCCACCTTTACGCCACCGCCCTGATCGCCCTGCTGTTCAAGGGGCTCGCGGTACCCTTTGCACTGAACTGGCTGGTCAGGCGGCTGGGGATCCATCGTACGGTGGAGACGGCCCTGGGAATCGGTCCGACCATGATTGCCGGCGTGGGATTGGTGGCCCTGTCCATCGTCCTGGTGCTGCCGGTGACGGCGTCCGCCGCGGCGATGACGCGGGAGAACCTGGCCTTGGCCATGTCGGTGGTGCTGCTGGGGCTGTTGATGATGATCACCCGGCGCAATGCGGTGACCCAGGTGGTCGGCTTCATGTCGCTGGAAAACGGCCTGATCTTGGCCGCCGTCGGCGCCAAGGGCATGCCGCTGGTGGTGGAGATCAGCGTCGCCTTCTCGGTGCTGGTGGCCATGGCCCTGTTCGGCATCTTCTTTTTCCGCATCCGCGAGCGTTTCGACAGCCTGGACATCGCCTATCTGGAAACTTTCCGGGGAGAACGGCAGTGAGCGGATCCCTGGCCGCCCTGATCCCGCTGGGTCTGACCGATCCTCTGACCGGGGTGCTGGGTCTGCCCCTGGCCGGCGCCATCGCCCTGGCCATGGTGCCCAATTGGCGTCATGCCGCGGTGCTCAATGTGGTCATCGCCGCCGCCACCTTCGCCTCGTCGCTTCGCCTGCTGTCGGCCCGTCCGGTCGAGACATCGTTGCTGTTCATCGACGACTTCAACATCTATCTGGTCGTCCTGACCGCCTTCGTGGGGTGCACCACCGCCCTGTTCTCGGCCGCCTACATCGGCCGGGAAAGCAAGACCCGGCGCCTGGCGTCGCGGCACCTGCGCTTTTACCACTCCATGTACCAGGCCTTCCTGTTCACCATGCTCTTGGCTTTGACCGCCAACAACATCGGCGTGCTGTGGGTCTCGGTCGAGGCGGCGACGCTGACCACCGTGCTGATGGTCAGCCTTTACCGGACCCGCGAGGCCATCGAGGCGGCCTGGAAGTATTTCATCCTGTGCAGCGTCGGCATCGGTCTGGCGCTGTTCGGCACCGTGCTGGTCTATCTGGCCGCCCAGCCGGTGATGGGGGACGGTGCGGCCGCCATGGCCTGGAGCCAGATGGTCCGTCGCGCCGGGGCCTTCCAGCCGGATCTGATCAGTCTGGCCTTTGTCTTCCTGCTGGTCGGCTATGGCACCAAGGTCGGCCTGGCGCCGCTGCATGCCTGGTTGCCCGATGCCCATGCCGAGGGCCCGACGCCCATATCCGCGGTGTTGTCGGGCTTGCTGCTGAATGTGGCGCTTTACGCCCTGTTGCGCTTCAAGATGCTGATCGCGGCCAATGGACACGCCTTGCAACCCGGTCCGCTGATGATCGGCATGGGCTGCAGTTCCATCTTCGTGGCCTCGTTCATGCTGTACCGGCGGGGCGATATCAAGCGCCTGTTCGCCTACAGCTCGATCGAGCATATGGGCATCATGACCTTCGCTTTCGGCATGGGGGGGCCGCTGGCCAATTTCGCCGGCCTGTTGCACATGACCATGCATAGCCTGGTGAAGTCGGCGATCTTCTTCGCCGTCGGCCTGATCATCCAGGCGACCGGAACCAAACGGATCCCCGACATCCGCGGCCTGACCACCAGCGTCCCGGTCCTCGGCTGGACCTTCGTGATCGCGGTTCTGGCCATCGCCGGCCTGCCGCCCATGGGCATTTTCATGAGCGAATTTCTGGTCATCAGTTCGACCTTTGCCCGCAACGCCCTGTTGGCGGTGCCGGTCATGTTGGGCGTGCTGTTGACCTTCGGCGCCCTGATCTGGCGCCTGCAGGGCATGGCCTTTGGCCATCCCGGGCCCCTGGTGGCCGACGGCGGGCGGCGGTTCGCCACCGCCCACGCCATCGGCATGGTGCCTCTGGTTGCCCACCTGGCCCTGGCGCTGGTGGCTGGTCTCTATCTGCCCGATGCCCTGGTGAAATGGTTCCAGGCGGTCGGCAAGTTGCTGGGGTAACGCCGATGGAGGACGGACTGCTGCGCACTCTGGAAAGCGGCCGGCCGGTGGGCGGACATCGGCCCTGGCCGCGGTTCGCCCTGGACGAGCGCGGCTGGCGAAGCCTGATCGAGCGCTTGGCGGTGGCGGATTGGGCCTTGCTGGGCCTGTGGGCCGAGGCCAGCGAAGTGCATGCGGCGCTGATGGATGGGGCAAGCGGAGACATCGCGGTGGCGTCGTTGGCCACCCAGGAGCGCCGGTTCCCCTCGCTGTCGTCGGTGCGACCGGGGGCCGTGCGGTTGGAACGCTCCATCCAGGACCTGTTCGGGCTCTCCGCCGAGGGGCTCACCGATCCCAGGCCCTGGCTGGATCACGGCCGCTGGCCGGCCCGCGCGCCGCTGGCCTTTTCCCGCGGAGCCCCGCCCGACGGTCCGGTGGTCTATCCGTTCCTGCCGGTCGAGGGCGAAGGCCTGCACCAAATTCCGGTTGGCCCGGTCCACGCCGGCATCATCGAGCCGGGTCATTTCCGCTTCACCTGTGCCGGCGAGACGGTGGTCCGGCTGGAGGCCCGGCTGGGATATGCCCACAAGGGCGTCGAGGCCCAGATGGCGGGCAAGACACTGGCGGAAGCGGCGCGGGTGGCGGGGCGCATCTCCGGCGACAGCACGGTGGCCTATGCCATCGCCTTTGCCCGGGCCGCGGAGGCGGCCACCTCCACCGAAACGCCGGCCCGCGCCCATTGGCTGCGCGCCCTGTTCGCCGAGTTGGAGCGCATTGCCAACCACATCCTCGATATTGGCGCCATCTGCAACGATGCGGCCTTTCCCTTCATGCTGGCCCAGGCCACGGTACTGCGCGAACAGATCCTTCAAGCCAACGAAACCTGCTTCGGCCACCGCTTGCTGATGGACCGGGTGATTCCGGGAGGCGTGGCCGCCGACGTGACCCGCGAGGCCGGCAGTATCCTGAAGGGCCTGGTCAAGGAGTTACGCAAGCGGGTGCGCCGGCTGGGCGAGCTGTATGACGACATGCCCAGTCTGCAGGACCGGACCGTCGGCACCGGCATTATCAAGGCGGCGCTGGCCCACCGTTTCGGTGCCGGCGGTTTTGTCGGCCGAGCCGCCTCGCGCGCGGTCGATGTCCGCAAGACGCCAGGCTATGCGCCTTACGAGGATCTGGACTTCGACATTCCGGTCCGGCCCGAGGGGGATGTCAACGCCCGGGTCTGGGTGCGCATCGACGAGATCCAGGCCAGCCTGTCGCTGATCGAGCAGATCCTGGAACGCATGCCGGGCGGACCTCTGGTCAAGCCGATTCCCACCCGGGGCGGCGAGGGGATGGCCCTGGTGGAGGGGTTCCGCGGCGATATCCTGCTGTGGTTGCGCCTGTCGGAGGTCGGCCGGGTGGTGCGCTGCCATCCCCGCGACCCGTCCTGGTTCCAGTGGCCGTTGCTGGAGGCCGCCATCGAGGGCAACATCGTGGCGGACTTTCCCCTGTGCAACAAGTCGTTCAACTGTTCCTACTCGGGTGTGGATCTCTAAACGATGTCGATCGCGCGTCTTCTGTTGCGGGAACTGTTGAAGGGACCCCGGACCCTGCCGCGGCCGGCGGCCGATCCGCTGGGCCTGGACCATCTCGGGCATTCTCTGGGGCAAAGGGCGCGGGCCAGCCTGGGCCGCTCGCTCAGGATCCGCGAGATCGATGCCGGCTCCTGTAACGGTTGCGAACTGGAGATTCATGCGGTCAACGGCCCGGTCTATGATCTGGAGCGATTCGGCATCCATTTCGTCGCCAGTCCCCGCCATGCCGATGTCCTGCTGGTGACCGGTCCCGTGAGCGCCAACATGGCCCAGGCGGTGCAGCGCACCTATGACGCCGCGCCGTCGCCCAAGTGGGTGGTGGCGATGGGGGATTGCGCCCAAGACGGCGGTTGTTTCGCCGGCAATGACGCGGTTCTGGGCGGCGTGGCGGCGCTGTTGCCGGTTGATTTGGTGATTCCCGGCTGCCCGCCGTCGCCGCAGAAGCTGTTGTCGGGCCTGCTGGCCCTGCTGGAGGCGGTGGCCACCCGCGGCGTCGGGACCCCGGCGGCGGCGGAGGCGGCCGATCGGGCCGAGCCGCAGTAGCGCCGGCCTCGGCGCCGGTGATGCCGGCGCTACTTCAAGATGAAACCTCCGACCAGTGCAGGGGAGGCGCGGGAAATCGAAACCTTGTCCCAATGTCGCCAAAATCGCGGGTGACACTCTTGACGCTATTGCTTAAGACAGTGATAGGCTTTCCTGTGAAAGGACATCGTCCGGTGTTGCGAACGATCAGGCTTGGCGTGGCGGCGGGTGTCCTGGCCGCCCTGGCGGGGTGCAGCCCCGACTATTCTCCCGACACTTATTCCGCCAGCGCCGTGCAGCAGGCCAACAAGGTCGAGTCGGCGGTGGTGGTCGGCTTCCGCGAGGTCAAGATCAGCGCCAATGGGACGGTCGGCGCCGTCACCGGCGGCGCCGCCGGCGGCATCCTGGGCGCCGAAAGCAGTACCTTGGGATTCAACTCGGCCCTTGGCGCGGTGGCCGGAACGGCGGTTGGCGGCGTAATCGGCAACTCGATCGAGCATGCCACCGGCGACACCACCGGCTGGGAGTATATCGTGCGCAAAACCAACGGCGATCTGCTGTCGTTGACTCAGCGCGAGCCCAAGCCCCTGCCCCTGGGCCAGCGTGTCCTGGTCATTACCGGAAGCCAGGCGCGCATCGTGCCGGACTATTCGGTGCCGATGAGCCCGCCGGCGCACGATCTGGTCGACGGCGGCGGCGGCCGACTGCCGACGCCATCGACCGAGCCGTTCTCGCCATCGCAGCCGTTGCCGACCCTTGCGATACCGGACCCGGCGCCGGCGGCGACACCGACACCGGCAGAGGCGCAGCAGGTCACGGCGCCAGCGCCGCAACAGACGGCCCCGGCGGCCGGTTCCACCGGAGCATCCCCACCGGCACCGGCATCACCGCCCACCGCAGACATGGCGCCGGCCTTGCCCACCGCCGAGCAAATCACCGCGCCGACCGCGGATCAGAAGGCGCCCGAGGGGGCCTCGGCAGGTCATTGATCGCGTATCCCGCTCCCTTGGGGGCGAGGGGCTTTGAGCGCGGGTTACGCCGTCGCCAGCCAGCGAACCGCGGCCGGACCGCTTGCCCCCAGGCGTTCGGACAGAACCGGCAGCAGGGCCTCCAGGTCCTGGTCGATGCGCCAGGGCGGGTTGACCAGCAGCAGTCCGCAGCCGTTCAGGCGATCGGGGCGGTCGGGCGGATAGCGGTAGAACTCGGCGGTCAGGCAGGGGCGGCCAAAGGCGGTCATTTCCGCCAGAAATCGCTCGACCGGAGCCGGATTCTTGATGGGATACCAGACGCCGTAGATGCCGGTGGGCCAGCGTCGCATGGCCTCGGTCAAGCCGCGGACGATTTGCTGGAATTCGTCGGCCACCTCGAATGGCGGGTCGACCAGGACCAGTCCGCGCCGCTCCTTGGGCGGCAACAGGGCCTTCAGGGCCACATAGGCATCGCCGGCATGCACGCCGACCTGGACGTCGCCGCGAAACTCGGCCTTCAGGATCTTGACGTCCTCGGGATGCAATTCGACCAGCGCCAGGCGATCGCCGGGGCGCAGCAGATGACGGGCGATACGGGGCGAGCCGGGGTAGAAGCGCAGCGGACCGTCGGGCCGGTTGACGGCGCGGACGGCCGCCAGATAGTCGGAAAACTGGGCGGGCAGGGGCGGCCCCGCCAACAGGCGGCCGATTCCCTGCTCATGTTCCAGGGTCTTGCCGGCCTCTTCGCCGGCCAGATCGTAGAGACCGATGCCGGCATGGGTGTCGACGACGCAGAACGGCGCGTCCTTGCGCTTCAGATGGGCCAGCACCAGGCTGATGGCGACATGTTTGACCACGTCGGCGAAGTTCCCGGCGTGATAGGCGTGACGATAATTCATCGCCAGGACTTAACAGGTCCCCCCGCTTTCCTCAAGGGGAGGGATGTCCTTCGCAGCGCCGGCGTCGCCGCCGACGCTACTGAAGTTCCTTCAAAAGCCTTGGGATGTCCTTCCCGCCTGATTGACGCCTCCCGGGGGAACGCTTACAACCCAAGGCAGATGGATCAAAAGGAGAACGTCATGATTCTGGTCGGTCGCTATACCTCGCCCTTCGTTCGGCGCGTGGCTATTTCCCTGCGTCTTCTGGAACTGCCGTTTGACCGCAATGAGATCAATCCGGCCGCCGCCCGCGAACAGGTCACGGCGATCAATCCGCTGGGCCGGGTTCCCGCCCTGGTCCTGGATGATGGCGAGGTGTTGATCGACAGCGCCGCCATCCTCGATTATTTGGACGAAAGGGTCGGGCCACAGCGGGCCCTGGTGCCGCCCGCGGGGACGCCGCGCCGCCATGTCTTGAAGGCCGTTGCCCTGGCCCAGGGCGTCATGGAAAAGTCGCTGGCCTGTTACATCGAAGGCAAGCTGCGTCCGGCCGAGACCCTGTGTCAGTCCCTGTTCGATCGTTTCCTGGACCAGGCCCGCCGCGGATTGGCCGCCCTGGAGGCGATGGCGGGCGAGGACTGGCTGTGCGAAGGGCGGCTGACCCAGGCCGACATCTCCGCCGTGGCCGCCATCGATTTCCTGGCGTTGACCCAGCCGGGGGCCATCGCCCTGGAGCCGTTGCCCAGGCTGCAGGCGGTGCACCGGCGGACCGCTGGTCTGCCCGCCTTTGCCGAAACGCACCCGTGAGCGGACTTCCCGTGGAGTGGGTCGCCTATGCCAACCTGGCGCTGTTGGCCGTTGTCCTGATCGTCTTGTTGGCGACCCGCAAGGGTGACGATGGGGCCAGCCGTCTGCTGGACAGCCTGGATCGGCTGGAGCGCCGCCTGAAGGATGACCTGGGGGCCGGCCGGGAGGAGGCCGGGCAGGCCGCCCAGGCCTTTCGCCAAGAGGTGTCGCAGACCTTGACGGGGCTGTCGGATCTACAGAAGGGCACCCTGGACGGTTTCGCCCGCCAAATGGCTCGCCTGACCCAGGCCCTGGAGCAGCGGCTGGAGGCGTTCCAGCGTCAGATGGGCGACCTGACCCGCCAGAACGACCTGCGCCAGGAGGCGTTGCGCGTGACCCTCGAACAGCGATTGACTCGTCTGCAGGAGGACAATGCCCAGCGCCTGGAGCAGATGCGGGCCACCGTCGACGAGAAGTTGCAGGGAACCCTGGAGAAGCGCCTGGGCGAGTCCTTTCGGCTGGTGTCGGAGCGCCTGGAACAGGTGCACAAGGGTCTGGGCGAGATGCAGAGTCTGGCCAGCGGCGTCGGCGATCTGAAGAAGGTGCTGACCAATGTGAAGACCCGCGGCACCTGGGGCGAAGTGCAGTTGGGTAACCTTCTGGAACAGGTGATGACGCCCGATCAGTTTTCCGCCAACGGGATCTGCCGCGAGGGTTCGGCCGAGCGGGTGGACTTCGTCATCCGTCTGCCCGGCAGCGGTGCCGGCGCCGACGAGGTCCTGCTGCCCATCGACGCCAAATTTCCCCAGGAGGATTACGAACGTCTGCTGGAGGCGGCTGACCGGGCGGACGCCGACGGCATCGAGGCGGCGGCCCGCGCCCTTGAGATCCGCGTCAAGAGCTTCGCCAAGGACATCCGCGCCAAATACATCAACCCACCGCGGACCACCGATTTCGCCATCCTGTTCCTGCCCACCGAAGGCCTTTATGCCGAGGTGCTGCGCCGGCCGGGGCTTTCGGACCAGTTGCAGCAGGACTATCGGGTCAATGTCTGTGGGCCGACCACCCTGGGGGCGCTGCTCAACAGCCTGCAGATGGGATTCAAGACGCTGGCCATCCAGAAACAGTCCAGCGCCGTCTGGGAGGTCCTGGGGGCGGTGAAGACCGAGTTCGGCAAGTACGGCGAGGTCTTGGACAAGGTGCAGAAAAAGCTGACCGAGGCATCGGACAGCATCACTCACATCGCGGTTCGCAAACGGGCGATCGACCGCAAGCTGAAATCGGTGGCCGAACTGCCGGCCGCGCCTGCTGCCGCCCTGTTGGATCTGGACGGCGACGGCGAGGCCTAATATTGAATATTGCTTCAGTAGCGTCG
>Ga0326727_10009655_pt1 | contig 23556 bp, 11 predicted proteins | sample MB2enrmetagenome_FD_207643 | JGI IMG/M metagenome (GOLD analysis project Ga0326727, IMG submission 207643) | Lab enriched peat soil microbial communities from McLean, Ithaca, NY, United States - MB29MY | ecosystem: Environmental > Terrestrial > Soil > Wetlands > Peat | place: USA: New York... | reverse complement strand
TTCGGCATCTTCCAACAACACCTTCGCTTCCTTGTGCTCCAAAAGTGACATCCGTGTCTCTCCATTGGTCTTTCAACGAAAACAACAGGATGATAACATATTGGGCAAAACGGTAACAGTAGAACTAATGTAGACCGCACACGCCGTGTGCGGCGCCGGAGCCGCGGAGCGGCGGCAGTTCAGAGCCGGGGGCGTAAGCCCCTGGGAGGAGACCCTCCGGCCGCACGGAGCCCCGAAGGGGTGGCAGTGGTGAGGCGCGCCGTGCTACTGTCGCCCCTTCGGGGCTCGCGACGCACTTGACGCGGCTTTCCCCAGGGGCTCGCGCCCCTGGCTATGGACTGTCGCCCCTTTGGGGCTTGCCACGTGGCGTTCCAACCCGAACGGGGCTATAATACGCCAATCGCCGTCCTGAACCGGCCCTCGACTCCGCGCGGCGCCGCCCCATGACCCCGCAGCAATTCATCGCCAAGTGGCAGAAGGTCAGCCTTTCGGAGCGCAGCGCCTGCCAGCAACATTTCTTGGACCTGTGCGAGTTGTTGGACCATCCCAAGCCGGCCGAAGCCGATCCCGAGGGCACGTCTTTCACCTTCGAACGTGGTTGCCGAAAGACCGACGGCTCGAAAGGCTGGGCCGACGTCTGGAAGCGCGGCTTTTTCGGCTGGGAATACAAGGGCAGGCACAAAAACCTCGGCGAGGCCTACAGCCAACTGCTGCTCTACCGCGAGGCACTGGAGAACCCGCCCCTCTTGGTCGTCTGCGACATGGACCGGCTGGAGGTCCATACCAATTTCACTCGCAAGGCCGCGCGGGTCTACGCGCTTGGCCTCGCCGGCCTGTCCGACCCGGCCAATCTGGGAACCCTCCGCCGCGTCTTCTTCGATCCCGACGCCCTGAGCCCGGACGCCACGCGGGAGAAGATCACTGAGGAGGCCGCCGACCGCGTGGGCGAGCTGGCCGACGGCATGCGCGTCCGCGGCATTCCCGCCCAGCGGGCCGGCCACTTCCTGATGAAGCTCGTCTTCTGCATGTTCAGCGAGCGGATCGGCCTGTTGCCGGCAGGACTGTTCTCGCGGCTGGTCGAGGCGAACAAGGCCAACCCGCCCAGTCTCACCCAGCGGCTGGCGAACCTCTTCGCGGCCATGGCCCGCGGCGGTCCCTTCGGCGAGCACGAGATCCCCTGGTTCAACGGCGGCCTCTTCGCCGACACCGACGTGGTGTCCCTGACCACGGCCGAGGCGGCCACGCTGGCGCAAATCTGCAACTACGACTGGGCGAGCATCGAGCCCTCGATTTTCGGCACGCTCTTCGAGCGGATCCTCGACCCGGACAAGCGCTCCCAGATCGGCGCGCACTACACGAGCCGGCAGGACATCGAGACCCTGTTGACGCCCGTGCTCATGGCCCCCTTGCGCCGGGAATGGGAGGAGGTCATGCGCAAGTGCCAAGGGACGCTTACCAGTTCTTCTCTCCCTCCGGGAGAGGCACCCGCAAGCGGGTATCCGGGGGTGAGGGGGCCGAAATCCCAGGCGCGGCGCTCCAAGACCGCGCTGGCCAAGCCCTCGCAGCCGCGGAAGAAATTCGAGCGGACGCTGCTGGATTTCGCCGAGCGGCTCGCGCACGTGAGCGTGTTGGACCCCGCCTGCGGCTCCGGCAACTTCCTCTACGTCGCGCTGCACATGCTGCTGGACCTGGAAAAAGAAGTCATCACCTACGGGTACTCGCGGGGAGTGCCCGTGATCGGCCACGTCAGCCCCACGCAACTGCACGGCCTGGAAATCAACCCATACGCCCAGCGGCTTGCCCAGGTGGCCATCTGGATCGGCTATCTCCAGTGGATGCATCACAACGGTTTCAAGATGCCCGACCACCCGGTGCTCGCGCCCATCGAGAGCGTCCGCTGCATGGACGCGATCCTGGATTTATCCGATCCGCAGCACCCCAAGGAGCCCGATTGGCCGGAGGCCGAGTTCATCGTGGGCAACCCGCCGTTTCTGGGCGGCAAGCTGCTGCGGGCAAACCTCGGCGACGGCTATGTGGACGACTTGTTTCAGGTCTGGGATGCGCGTGTGCCGCGCGAGGCCGACCTGTGCGCCTACTGGTTTGAAAGGGCGCGCGAACGGATCAAGCTGGGCAAGTGCCGCCGCGCCGGCCTGCTGGCAACCCAGGGCATTCGTGGCGGCGCCAACCGCAAGGTTCTCCAGAAGATTAAGGAGACGGGGGACATCTTCTTCGCCGAAAGCGACCGCGAGTGGGTGCTCGACGGCGCCAACGTCCACGTTTCAATGGTCGGATTCGACCGCGGCGAGGAGAAGGGTCGCGTCCTCGATGGCCGCGTGGTTCGGCAAATCCATGCCAACCTGCGGTCAGCCTCCGACACGACATCCGCCCGCACAATTGCCGCGAACCAGGGGCTCTCATTCATGGGCGACACTAAGGGCGGGGCTTTCGACATCTCGGAGGCGCTCGCCCTGGAAATGCTCAGGGCTCCCAATCCGCACGGCCGGCCGAACTCGGACGTCCTGGTGCCTTGGATCAACGGGCTCGACGTGACGCGCCGCCCCCGCGGCATGTGGATCATCGACTTCGGCGTCGATATGCCGATCGAGCAGGCGTCGCGCTACGAGCGACCGTTCGGCCACGTCGACAAGGAGGTGCGGCCCGATCGCCAGAAGAACAAGCGGCAGTCGTATAAGGAGCGTTGGTGGATTCACGTCGAGCCGCGCCCGGCAATGCGGGCCGCGCTGGGCGGCATGAATCGTTATTTGGCGACGACGACGGTTTCAAAGCACCGCCTGTTCGCGTGGTTGGAATCACCGATCCTCCCAGACCATCAGTTGATTGTCTTTGCCGAAAACCGCGACGCTTCGCTCGGTCTGCTGCAATGTCGTGCCCACGAGGTTTGGGCGAGGGCGCAGGGCACGCAGCTTCGGGAGGTCGAGAGCGGGTTCCGTTACACGCCTAATACCTGTTTCGAGACCTTTCCCTTCCCCGAGACGACGCCGAAGCAGTTGGCGGCGATCGGAGTGGCGGCGAAGGAGCTGGACGAGCTGCGCGGCCGCTGGCTGAACCCGCCGGAGTGGACAAAGACAGAGGTGCTGGAGTTCCCGGGTTCGGTGGACGGGCCGTGGGCCCGCTACGTCCACGAAGCCGACGGGAGCGGCATCGGCACGGTCCGCTGGCCGCGGCTGGTGCCGCGCGACCCGGACTGCGCGGCCAGCCTCAAGACCCGCACGCTAACGAATCTTTACAACCAGCGGCCGGCCTGGCTCGACCTGGCCCACCAAAAGCTCGACGCCGTGGTTTTCGCCGCCTACGGCTGGGAGCCGGGCATTTCGGACGACGCGTTGCTCGAGCGGTTGCTTCGCATGAACCTTGATTGCACAGCAAGCGAGTCGCCGTTGCCAACTTAGCAGCGCGCGTCACGAATCTGCGTGGCGCGCGCCCTTGACGCTGCGACCGTTCCGTACTCTACTTGTGGGTGTGCGCCAGAACAACCCGGTGGGGCCGGCAAATGGCAAATCCCGAACACGTCGAACTCGTCCGTAGCGGCGCGCCGGCAGTCGCGGCGTGGCGCGAGGCCCACCCGGTCGTTGCGCTGGACCTCGCCAACGCCGAACTCTCGGGGGTAAGGCTGCCACACGCCAATCTGCGCGGGGCCAACCTAATCGGAGCGCAGCTAGACTCTTCGCACCTGAATGCTGCCGACCTCAGCGGCGCGGACCTTACTAACGCGGATCTGCACGAGGCAGATCTCAGAGGCGCCGACCTCCGCAAAGCGACCCTGCGACGGGCGAATCTCAGCGGTGCGACACTCTACAAGGCGAAGCTTGCCCGGGCGAACGCGAGCGGGGCAAACCTCCGCGGCGCTGACCTCCGCGGCGCGGACCTCAGGAAAGCCAACCTGCGCGCGACGAATCTGTCGGAGGCTCAACTCGAAAATGCGCGTATGGAGGGTGCTGCGACGGGCGGTGTCTACGAAGAGCCGGTTGTGGCCCGCAGGCCAACCGTGCGATCCCATCCTGGCTTGCCCGCGATCGAGGTCTACATTGACCCGGGCGACGCTTCCAAGGAAACAATCCAGGCCGTCCTCGAGGCGCTCAGCGAGCTACATGTTGCGGCGGGGGGACTCGGCCTGGAGTTCCGGGCCGACGACCTATTCGCTTTCCACGGCGCGGAGGCAAAAAAATGAGGAAGCCTCTCGAGTTCGCCGGGGTGCTCGCCAAATTGCTCGGGAAGACCACCAAAGGACCGAAACACCACGAGAGCGCCATTTACGTCGCGACCTCGTATGTCGTCGAGACGCTGCTGTCTTTGGTCAAGTCGAAGCAGGTCTTCGACGTGCGCCGCCTCAGGGAGGCCTACGTCAAACGCGCGGAAGCGGAAGCCGACATTGCCCGGGCCGAAGCGAAACTGAAGCTTGCCGAGGCTACCGACGCCGCTAACCGGGCTACGCGGGAAATGGCGCAAGCCGAGCTGCGCAGGAGGGCGGCCGAGGCCGCGAAGACCGAGGCACAAGCCGAGCGAATCTCCGCGGACGCGCGGCGCATCAAGGCGATTGCCAAGCTTACCGACTCGATCTCCCGCCTGCGGCAGGAGGCTGGCGAGTTTTTTCTGAGCGCCGACAATTTGGAGCGATTGTTGCGCCCTGGCGCCTCGGAAGGCAAGGGAGCGCCGCGAACCGAGTCTGAAGGCACCGGAAAGGAGCAAGACGGCTAGCGGGGGAGCTTCGACGTGGCGCCCAGGCGGCGCAGAAAATCCGCACAGGTAGACGGCACGTCCGCGCGGAGGAAAGGGCGCGAGCCTTCTTCGGGCCCCGGGGCCGGGCTACCCACCCCGTAGTTTCTTCTCGACTTCGCCGGCCAGGGCGTAAAGCGCGGCGTTCCGCTGCCGCCAGGCGGTGCTCTGGAACCAGGCGTGACCGGCCTCGCCCGTCTGGAACCGCCAGCGCCAGGGGGCCGAGTAATCGTGGAGCTGGTTCGTGTAGTTGCAAATGCCTCGCAGGCCGTACAGGATGCGCTGGTCGAGGGCGGTTTGGCAGCGACCGGCCAGATCCTCGCCCAAAATCTTCCGCTCGGCCTCGTCGGTCAAGACTTGTTCGAGGTAGATGCGGGCCTCGCAGGCCTGCACCCCTTCGCGAAACTGCTCGAAATGGGCGGTCGTCACGGCTCCCTCCGGGCCCGGCGCCAAGAGCGAACAGCACAGCTCCAGGTTGCCCCAGACGCTCCAGGGGTAGCGCTCGTAGACGCGGTAGACGCGGCGGCCATTCTTGTCCTTGATCGCACGCCAGGTGTCTCCGCCCAAACGGCCGTAGCCCCGCTGGCCGCCGGCCATGGTCAATTCCGTCATGCAGCTCCACATCGTGCCGGGCAGGGTGTCCATCTCTCCGCGCCAGCCCGGCCGCAGGATCTGCTGCGCGTGCAGGGCGGGGTTCTTCCAGCCATATTGCCGCCCCTTGGCCGGATCTTCCGGGTCGCCCACGTCATGGATGCTGGTCATGTAACCGGTCTTGATGCCCGCATCCTTGCCGATTCTAAAGTGGGCGTGGGAGACCCAAGGCAGGTCGCCGGTGGCCTCGCGCCAGAAGCGCATCTCGCCTTTCTGTGCCCGGACATCGGTGAACCAGCCCAGCATCATCGCCTGCTCCAGCCCGCGTTTCTTCATCCGTTGGCGCAACTGCGTGAAGAGCTTCGTCCATTGGGCCCGGCAATCGGCGTCGGTAAAGTAGTTGGGGAACGTGGCTTGGGCGAGCTTGCCCGTCGCCGGATCGGGCGTGGTCAAAGTCACGGCAGGCGCGGTCGGGTGGTCCTTGTAGCGGCTGATATCGGCGGGCATGTCGCTGTGGGCCCCGCCCACCGACAACTCCTTGGAAGGCAGCATGAAGATGTCCCAGACAATGAAACAGAGCAGTTTGGGCGTTCCCAAGTTCTCTTGCGCCACGTCCAGGTACTTGTCCAGTACGCTGAAGTCGAAATCGTACTGCTTTTCTCCTCTCTTGACCCACCGCACCAGCGATTCCTCGTTGCCGTAGTTCGTGCCGCAGATCAACGGCAGGTAGAGCACGCCGCTGCCCACTTCCCGCATCAACCGGAACGACCGGGCGATCAGCTCAAAGTGCTTGTCCGACCAGGCCGGCACCCCGTACTCGAGCTGCAACGTATCCGGCGACTCGACGAGCTCCACCCAAGTCCGGTAGCGATCCGGGTTGGGCAGCGTCCAGCCAGCCACCTCCAGCCGCACCGGGACCTCCAGTGGCTTCTCGTCCTCGCAACTCACCGCGAGCGCCCCTTCATAGACGCCCGGCCTGGCGTCGGCGGGAATCCTGACCGTCAACCACACGGGGGCCACGGCGCCGGCCGGCCGGAAACCCTCGCCCGCACGGACTTTGGCGAGCGTGTATTCCTCGGGCGGAACATCCAGCAGGGTGTTCATCGCCTCGGCCATGGCCGGCTGGCGGGCGGTTTTCGATCCTTGGCCGTAGGTGGATTCGTAAACCCCGTACTCCGCTCCGCCCGCAACGCCATAGCGGACCCGCAGGGTCGAGGCGGGGATGGTCCCGGCCGGTCCACGCAGCTCGCCCGGAATCGCCTTGAGGCCGCGGATGGGCTTTGCCGAGCCCAGCACGACCTTGTCGGAGAAGACGCCGCCGCGCGCTCCGGCCAGGGTGATCGGCCGCAAGCTCTCGCCGGGGGCGGCGGAGTCGAGCCTGAAGTCGGTCCGCAGGAGCGTGCCGTTCCAGACCTGCACGCCCGGGGGCCGGGCGACGCTTGCTTCCGCACCTGCGCCGTCAGCGGTGAGGCGTGCCGCGATCAGCTCGCAGGTATTCCACGCCATCGAGTAGAGGAACTCCTGCGTCCAGTTGATTTTCTTTTTCTCGTCCACAACCTTGTGATAGGGAGAGCGGACGATCTCGATGGCCAGGACGTTGACGCCTTTTCGCAGTAGCCGCGGCGGCAGGTCCAGCTCCAGCACACGCTGGCGGAGGGCCGTGCGCCTGATCGTCTCCGCATCGGGCTTTTCGGGCGTCCCGAAGAGTTCGCCCTTCGGCGTCACGAAGGCTTCCAGCGGGTATGCCTCCGCCAGGCCGGCGCCGGCGGCCAGGTGCTTTCGGCCGATTTCCTCGCCATTCAGGTAGACTACCGCTCCACCGTGGTAACCCACGGTGAACTTGAGCGATTTCACGATCGCGCGGTCCGGGACCAGAAATCTGCCTCGCAGGCAGATCCGGGCGACGAACGACGCGCGGCTTTCCATGCCCGTCGGCCCGCGCAGCCAATCCGCGTCGTCGAATTCGGGCATGGTCCAGCCCGCGGGCGGCGGCGGAGTTTCGCCATTGAGCCAGAAGGATTTTGGGTAGACGACCGGCTTCGCTCCGTCGTCAAAGGCGATCTGGGGCGGCGCGAGCACGTGGAACATTCGCCAGGGGGCGTACTGATCGAGGACAACGTTAGCGGCATCCTCCGCCCGTGCCGAGGCCGCGGCCAGCAACAGCGGCAGCAAGGCAAAGCCCGCCTTCAACAAACGCATGGTGTCTTCCTTCCGTCGCCTGGTGTCGATTTCCCACGTAGGTCAAGATAGCCGCACGGGATGCCCCTGTCAAACCATGTGGGAAGTTGTGCCTTGCCCTGTCTTGCTGCCCGGCCGGGTGGGGAGTGGATGTCGATCATCAGGCCCAGATCGACGCCGAGGTCGAGGCGGACGACAAGGCGTCCCGGGAGGCTGGCCAAGGCGTCTTCCCCGTTGCTGGTGCGCTTGCGGACGCTGAGGGCGCGCTGAATGGCAATCGCGCTGTACCTCGATGTCAACGTCCGATCTTCTACCGCTCCCCCTGCTTCCCCGTCTTCATTTCCACCTCGCCGGCCAGCGCAAAAAGCTCCGCCGTCCGCTGCTGGTAGCCCGAGCTGAGGAACCAGTTGTGCCCGGTCACGTTGGGATGGGCGCGCCAATTGCGTGCCAGGCAGGTGGTTTCCCAGCCGTTCTTGCTCCCCGGCTTGGTGTGGTAGAACTGCAGATTACTCAGGCTCAGCCAGAGCATCATGTGCCGCGCGCGGAGGTACTGCTCGCAGCGACTGACCAGCTCCGCCCCCAGCTTCGCCTTGGACCCTTCGTCCAGTAGTGCTCGCTCGACAACGATGAGCGCCTCGCACTCCTCGACGCCCTCGCGCAGGGCCTCCATTTGGTTCGTGGCCACCGCGCCGCCGGGCCCCGGGGCCATGAGCGCCTCCGGGATGACGAGGTTTCGCCAGTCGCTCTCCGGGTAGCGCTCGTAAGCCCTGGCCGTGCGTTTGCCCTTCTTGTCCTTGATCACCTTCCAGTACTCGGCCCCGAGGCGTCCCGGGCCGCGCTGTGCTCCGGTGATGCACACCTCCGCCTGCTGCCGCCAGCGCGTGCAGGGATCGCCTTCCCGGCTCCAGCGATCGAACTGCGACCAGAGCACCTTGCGGTTCCAGCCGTGGAAGCTGTCGATGATGCCCTTGCCCCTGCCATGCTCGTTCGCCCCGTCGTCGGAGAACCGCACGTCCCATACGACGGCCTGGTAGGCGATCGGGGCGATGTCGTACAGCAGTTTCCCTTCCGCCGGCCCCCCGTGCGACTGCATCGCCCAGGGCATTCCGCCCGTGATGTCCTGGAAGAACAGCACCTCCTGCTTGGTGGCCCAGGTGTCATGCAGGAGTCCCAGCATGGCAATCTTCTCCATGCCGCGTTTCTCGAGCCGCCGACGAAGCTCCTCGAACAGCGGCTGCCAGAGCGGCTTGCTCGCCGCCGCGTCCAGGTGCGGGGGCAGGATCACGTTCTCCCTGGCGACCTTCCCGTCCGCTCCGGCCGACTCCACGGTGACCATCGGACCGATCCCGTATCGCCCGCCGACCTGTTGCAGGTACTCGAGGTGCGACCGCACGCGGAAGGCGTAACCGTGCGGGTTCTCCAGCGAGGATTTGGGCAGCATGTACACGTCCCAGGCCACGAAGACCAGCAATTTCGGCCGGCCCATGTTCCGCTCGGCCACGTCCAGGTAACGCTCCATGGTGGAGAAGTCGTACTCGTAGCGGTCCCCCTTCTTGACCCAGCGGACCATCGACTCCTCGTTGCCGAGGTTCGAGTGCGCAATCAGCGGGACGTACACCGTCCGGCTGCCCGTTTCGCCGATGAGCCGGAGCGAGCCGGCGATCATCTGCCAGTGTCTCTCCGACCAGAGCGGCACGTGGTACTCCAGCGCCAGCGTGTCCGGGCACTGGATCATATCGACCCAGGTGCGGAAGTCCTGCGTCGAGGGCAGCGTCCAATCCGCGACGCGGACTTCCAAGGGCGCCTCGATCGGCGTCTGCCCCTGCGCCTCGATCTTGATGGTCCCCGTGTATTTTCCCGCCGCGATGTCGGCCGGCACCTTCACGGTCAGCCACACCGGAATGACGGCCCCGGGCACGGGCGTCACCGTTTCCGGCAGGTTCTTCTCGCGATACCAGGCGGGTGTTAGCGGTCTGGGGGCCACTAGCTCCGGCGGCTCCGGCGCCAGGGCATTGAGCTGCACCGCGCTATACTTGACATACGGGAGCAAGTAGTTCAACCGCGTGTTCTCCCGCGGCTGCTGCTCGCCCCACGGCACGCCGTAGCGGATGCGCACCGCCTCCGCCGGAATGCGTCCCCCTTCGCCCAGCAGGTCCCCCGCTGTGGCCTTCAGGGAGCGAATCGGCTGGGTGGATCCCACCAGCAGCTTTCCAGAAAACACCCCGTTCCGCGTGCCCAGGATGGTCACCGGGCGGAGCGGCTCCGCCGGGTCCCCGAAGTCCAGGTCCATGTCCACCGCCAGCGGGTCCGCCGGCCACACCTGCATGCCCTGCGGTCGCACCGCGCCGGGCAGCAGTCCCGCCGCGCCGGATGCCGTGAGTTGCACCTGCTTCAGCTCGCAAGTGTTGACGTTGTAGACGTCCTGGCCCGTCTCCGCCCCCTGCTCGGGATAGGGAGCGCGCACGATTTCCAGCCCGAGGACGTTCATGCCCTCTTTCAAGAGTGCGGCCGGGATTTCGCAGTCAACGAGCTTCCGTTGGCAGCCCCCCGGCCCCTCGGCCAGCCGCCGGTCCTGCCCGACGTGCTCCCGGTGGACCTCCTTGCCGTTGACAGAGACGATGATCCCGCCGTTGTAGGTTGCCGAGAGCCGCAGTCCCTTGACCGCCGCGGGGTCCGTCACGCTGAATTTTCCCCGCAGACACGCCCTGCAAAGAATGGCCGTCTTGGGGACAAGGGTCAGTGGCCCACGGTGCCAGAAACGGTCGTCAAACTCAGGCTGCACCCAGTCGGGCGCCACTGAGGGCGTCTCGTAGGACATCCAGCGACAACTCAGCCGCGCCGTCTCGCCCGTTTGCAAGACCGGCGGGGCAAGCTGAGCGTGCATCCGCCACACGCTCAATGTGTCCAGCACTATAATGCCCGGCGCTTCTCCCGTTGCTGCCGGGCACATCGGCAACCAGGGCCAGATCAATGTGGCTGCCGCCATGGCGACTAGCCCAGCAAGGACTTCACGCATCACGTCCCCATTCTGATTTGGCGGTTTACCTTTCTACTCCCTCAGCTTCTTCTCCACTTCCCCGGCGAGCGAAAAAAGCTCCGCCGTCCGCTGCTGGTATCCCGAGCTGAGGAACCAATGGCTGCCGCCGACGTTTGACCCCGCCCGCCAGGACGAAGCCATGTAGGAAGGCCCCCACTTGACCCCCGGATAGTCGTAGAAGAGCTGTAGATCGCTGAGGCTCAGCCACATCCTCAGGTGCCGCTCCTGCAGGTACTCCTCGCAGCGGCGGAGCAGGTCGGCCCCGAGCTTGGCCCTGAGGTCCTTGTCGCCCAGGGCCCGCTCGATGACGATGCGGGCCTCGCACTCCTGGAGGCCCTCGCGATACGCCTCCAGCTCGTCGCTGGCCACGGGTCCCTCCGGCCCCGGGGCCAATAACGATTCGGGCAAAGTGAGCAGGTGCCAAGTGCTTTCGGGGTAGCGGTCGTGAGCGCGGGCGACGCGCTTGCCGTTCTTGTTCTTGATCACCTTCCAGTAGTCGGCGCCCAGCCGCCCGTTGCCGCGCTGCGAGCCGGTGATCGCTGTCTCGGCCAGGTGCTGCCAGTAGACGTTCGTGGAGAACTCGCGCGAGAAGCGGTCGAACTGGGCCACCAGGTCCGGGCGGGACCAGCCGCGGTGGCTCTTCATGCCGCCTTCGTAGCCCGGTCCGCGGTCCGCGTTGTCGTCCGAGAAGGTGACCGCCCAGACGCGGGCCTGGTAGCCGATCTTCGAGATGCCGTGCATCAGCTTGTCGTCGGAATCCATCATCCGCGACCAGTTCGTGCAAAACCCTTCGTGGGACTGAACCACCCAGGGCCATCCGCCGCTGATGTCCTTGAACAACTGGTGCTCCTGCTGGCTGGCCCAGGCGTCGCTCTGCAAGCCCAACATCGACTTGTCCTCCAGCCCCCGCTTGCGCATGCCGGCCAGGAGCCGCTCGAAAAGCGGTTGCCACAGCGGTTTGCTGACCGCCGGGTCGAAGTGCGGCGGCAGCGTCGCCAGTTCCGTCTTGCCGGTCGCCGGGTCCAGCAGCGTTACCATCGGTCCGCGACCCAACTTGCCGGAGGTCGTCCGCAGGTGCTCGGCGACATCTTTCTGCCGCCACGCCCCTTTGGACCCGTCGCTGGCGTCGGAAGCGGGGATCATGTACACGTCCCAAACCACGAAGACGACCAGCTTGGGCCGGCCCATGTTCTTCTCGGCCACGTCCAGGTACCGCTCCAGGTTGGAGAAGTCATAGTCGTACTTGTCCCTCTGCTTCAGCCAGCGGACCATCGACTGCTCGTTGCCGAGGTCGGTGTGCGCAATGAGCGGGACGTACACCGTCCGGCCGCCCGTCTCTCCAATCAGCTTGAAAGACTGCGCGATCAGCTCCCAGTGCCTCTCCGACCACAACGGCACCTTGTATTCCAGGGCCAGCGTGTCCGGACACTGGATCATGTCCACCCATGTGCGGAAGTCCTGGGTGTCGGGCAGCGACCAGTCGGCAATGCGGAGTTCGACGGGAACCTGCACGGGATTCTCCCCCGCGGCCTCTACCTGCACGCTGCCGGCATACTCGCCCGCAGGGCAATCCGGCGGGACCTTGACGGAAATCCAAATGGGGACCACGGCCCCGCGCACGGGCGTGATCTGGGCCGCGTCCGGCCGGAGGGTGGGCCAAAAATCGTCGCTCGCGGCCGCCAATACCGGGAATTCGGCCAGCGGCTTCTCGGCCAGCGCGCCAAGTCGCTGGGTATAGACGGGATAGGGCGAGGGGAGCTTGCGATTCCCGGCGTTGACCTGGCGGTACTCGCCCCAAGGAACTCCATAGCGAATCCGCACGTTGGCGGCGGGAATGGCCCCGCCGGAACCCTTCAGTCCGGCCGGAGTGACCTTGAGGTCGCGGATGGGCTTCGCCGAGCCGGCGACGACCTTGCCGCTGAACGTGCCGTTGCGGGCCCCCGCGATCATCACCGGACGGACCGCCTCGGCCTGATCGCCGAAATCAACGTCGAGGTCGACGGCCAGGGGATCGGCATTCCAGACCTGAAAGCCCTGCGGCCGCACGGCGTTGGGGACCAGCCCCGCCGGACCGTCGCAAGTGAGCTTGGCGCTGAGAATCTGGCAGGAGTTCTCCTCGTAGACGTTGTCCCGCGTCTGCTCGGGATACGCCGCGCGGACGACCTCCAGGCCGATGACGTTGACGCCCTTGCGGAGCAGCCCCGGCTGGATGGCGAAGTCCGCAAGATGGCATTCGGCACCGGCGGGGCCTTCCGCGAGCGCCGCACCCTCCGCCAGGCGCTCGCGGTGGACCTGCTTGCCATTGACATACACGACCAGCCCGCCGCGGTAGCCGACCCAGAGCGCCAGCCCGCCTACCGCCGCGGGGTCGCTGACCGTGAATTTGCCGCGGAGACAGACCCGCGCCAGCAGGGCCGACTTGCAGGCCAGCGTCACCGGCCCGCGGTCCCAGCAGCGGTCATCGAAATCGGCAGTGATCCACTCCCGTGCCGGTCCCGGCGTCTTCTGGTTCAGCCAGGCGTATTTCAGTTTGACCGCTTGGCCGGAGGCGAGCACGGGCGGCGCAAGCGTGCAGTGAAACCTCCAGGTCCCGTAGGTTTGCAGCACCGTGGTCTTGCCGGGCGCCGCTGCCGCCGCCAGCGGTTTCTCCTCCGCCGCAAAAGCGCACCACGGCATGTGCCCGGCAAGAAGAGCCAGGCCCACGTAAAGAGACGAAATGCATGGGACTCTACGCATAGCATTTACCATCCGAAGAACCGGTACGGATCGTCGAACTCTTGCGGCTTGTCGAGGTAGAAGCCGGCGAGCCAGCGGTCCTCGCCGCCGGCCTTCTCAACCGGGCTGGAAAACCGCTCCAGCAGCGGCGCTGGCTCAGCGACGCCCATGTTGCCCAGCACGCGCGTCACCAGGCAACTCAGCCGTCGGAAGGTTCGCTTCTGGTTGTAATACGTCTGATAGTCGAACTCCCACGGGGCGAGTTGGCAGAAGACCACGTTGGCGTCCGCGGCCAGCGCGAGCGCCCCGTCGCCGAGCGGCGTGGCCCCGGCGGAGATGAGTTCGATCTCGCGGGGGTCCCGGTTGTGGACCTCCGCCGGTCCCACCCCCGCAAGCAGCGACTTGCTGCCGGGAAGGTCGAAGACCGAGCAGATGTACTCCCGCTTGCGGGTCTTGACGGAGAAGGGCAGGAAGGCATTGGCCTCCTCTTGCCCCAGTCCGATGGCCAAAACGTGGCCGCCCGCCTTGACCCACGGGCGCAGGGCGTCGGCGTTGGCGGCCAGAATCGTGCCCGCGCCCGGTCCGACAATCAGGACTTGCTCGGCCGCCGGCGTGCCGCCCTCGTAGGCCGCCACTGCGAGGCCCATCTGCTCCAGGTGCTTTCGCCCGGCATCTTGACCGGCGTAGCACAGCTTGCGAACCGGCGGCGGCGAGTAGGTCGAGACGTAGTCGAGCATGTTGGCGACCAGCCGGGCGGCGGCCGGGTCGTCTGCCGTGCGGCCGGTCACGTCCAGTTGGCAGAGCAGCACGAGGCCCTTGCCCTCGCGGTACTCCATCAGCGGACTGAATTGGAGGCTGTAGCCGCCGTCTACGATGGGCAGGAAGTTCCCCCGCGCGGGCTTCTCGATGAGCACGGAAGCCACGTTCCCCCAATTGCCGGCCCGGTAGGCCCGCGGGACCTGGATGCCGCACCATTGAATTGTGGGGCCGAAATACGGTTTCATCGTGTAGTTGGTCAACCGCGGCGGCAGAATGGTCGCCGCGCCGCTCCAATCGTGCAAGTTTTCGGTATTGAGCCCGGCGAGCAAGGAATGGTCCGGCACGCGCGGAAAGACCTGCCGCAAACCGTACTCTTGCACGCGGAACCCGAACCGCTTTTCCAAAACGTCGGCCGTCTGCTCGAACATGACGACTTTCAGCCCCGCGCGGACCCTGGAGATGTCGGGGGCGGGGCCATCGACGGTAAGCGCGGCCTTGCCCACGATCAGCACGCCGTAGCCGCCCAGGTCGGCATCCGCGGCGACCGGGTCATAGCGAACGCCCATGCGCGTGAGCAGCCTGGCTGTTTCGCCCTTGGGGTCGAAGAGGGCCGTCTTGGCGGCCAGTTTGGGCGACCCCGCGGGAGCCAGCACGTTGATCGCAAAGGCGTCCTGCTCGGTTTCGCCCGTATCGAACTTCGCTGTCAGGCTGAGCTGATAGGTGCCCGGCTTGAGGTCCGCCGGCAGGGGGAAGTCCAGCGGGATGCGCTCCTGCCGGCCCGCTTGCACGGTCACTTTCTTGCTCGCTTGCAACGGCTCCGGCAGCGCCAGCGACCAGGAGCAGTCGCAGTCGACGGTGGTCCGCGAGTCGTTGATGATGACAACCTGCTTTTGGACCGTTTGTCCGGCCAGGTAGTTGTGCTCTTTGGTGGTGAAGTGTGGCGGTTTGCCGGCGATGTAGGCCAAGAGCGGCATGTTGTTGCGCACGAGCGCTTCCGCCGCCGCGGTGGGGAGCCAGTCGCTGCGCTGGAAGGCGGTGTCCATTTCCGGATCATTCCGGGCTGGGATATAGTCCGGGCTCAGTCCGGGCCGCTGCAAATTGTCCCAATCGACTTTGAGGTCCCGCCGCTGCCGTTTCACGCCGTCGCGCAATTCCCAGAAAACCGAGTAACCCCAGGCGTTGCGCGCCGAGACTCCCCAGGTGCGGAAGGCACGCCAGTTGTCGGTGATGTACATCGCCCACACGTCGTCCTGCTGCTTGTGGCCCCAGGAGTAGGGGCTGGAGGGATTGCGGGGATAATCCCACTTGAACCATTCCCGCCCGGCGCGCCATTGCTTGGTTTCCCAACGCAGGTTGGTCTTCTCAGCGTCGTTGAGCTGGAAGGCCCGGTCCCCCAGAAACTGCGAGTTCCATTCGCCCGTACAGAATTCCCACGGCAGCCGGGCGCTGCCCCAGGAGCGGACGCCCTTGTACCAGCCCCGGTACATGGTCCAGTTGATGTCCCAGGGCACGCCGTATTCGCAGAACATCAGCGGTTTCACCCCTTCGGTCGCCCAGTGCTCGAACCAGTCGGACCGCTCCTGGATGGGAACGAAGTCCAGGTAGAGGTTGTTGGTGTGCATGTTGCCCAAGGTGCCGGAGGAGTGGTGGTAGACCACGCGCGTGGGGTCGAGATGCTCGACGATTGCCTGGGCCCTGAGCCCCCACAGGGCGTTGCGGTCGGTCCGCGGGCCGATCTTGCTTTCCGCGTTGTGCCGGCCGTCGGTGAGGTCGGGGTCGGTGTCGCCGTAATAGCTCAGCGCATTGTGGTTCATGGAGTACATGACCACGGAGGGGTGGCTGCCGGCCACGCGGGCGTAGAAGGCGGCGTGCTGGGCATAGCCGTTGGTCTTCTCGGCGTCCGGGGCGGTCCACTTGTAGTGCTGGCAATGCGGCTGGGAAAGGGCTACCAACATGCCCACGTCGTCGGCGGCCCGCAGGAACTCGTTGAAACTCAGGTGCGCGCCGGGCGGACAGCCGTAGTTGTGCGTATAGACCGTGTTCACGCCGAAGCTCTTCATGCGCAGGAGGGTCTCGCGGCAGGCGTCGTAGGTGGCCCAGGCGGCCCCCATCTGGGCGTTGCCGAACGGCACGATGAACGAGTGGAAGGGGGTGCCGTTGAGGTAGAAGTCGCGGCCCTCGATCCAGAACTCGCGGAAGCCGAACCGCTGCGGGAAAGACGTGTCCCGCATCCAGGTGAGCGGCGGGAGAAACGTGCCTTTTACCGAGGTGAGCGGGCCGGACCCGGCCGGGACCTCGTCCAGGTGGACCTCCATCACATACATGTTCTGCGGGGTGTGCGTGTCCCACAGGTTGGTAGGCTTCGATGGGCTGCTGAACGAGCGCCGGCCGTCCTTCACGTCCTCGGCACGGAACTGGTCGCTTGCGAAACCCGCTTCCAGCCCGCCCCCCTTGAAGTGGGCCCGCAGCCAGTAAGACCTGCCCGGCTGGAGATTTCGCAAGCCGACGTCCAGCGTAATCGTCCCCTTGCGGACCGAGGTGGCGATCTTCACGTCCTCGATTCGCGGCCCTTTGGGCGTGCTCACCAGGAAAACGTCGCCGCACAGGCCCGCGAGTTCCACCGACCCTTTGACGGTCTTGGGCACGCCGGTGTCGGTGAAAGCCTGCATCACCGCGGCCAGCGGAACCGCCTTGACGCCCAAGGACAGCACCTGCTTCTCGCCGGGGCGGCATGCGGACGTTAGATCGACTTCGCCCGACGGGAAATACATCTCCCCCAGCTTCTTGCCGTCGAGAAACACAGCCGCATAGGAATTGAGGTATTCGGCAGAGACGGCGATGCGTCGGCCCCGCCAGTCAGCGGGAATGGATATCTCGCGCTGGTACCAGGCCACGTTGGCCGCCCGCGGGTTCCTGTTCTTCCAGGCCGCGTGCGGATAGAGCGTCTGGCTGTTGGCCGACCAAGGGGCGGGCACTTTGTAATATCCCCAATTGTCGGTCGGGACTGTTTCGTCCACTTCCTCGGCCGGCTGGAATCGCCACAGGCCGTTCAGGCAGATTCGCTCGCGCGTGGGCGTTGTCTCGCGGTAGGCCTGGCCCAAGTCCCAGACCGCCTTAACACCGGCCGGCAACGGCGCGTCCGGGCCGGCAGCGGGCGCCTGCACAACCGTCAAACACAAGGTGGCAAAGGCCGCCACCCGGAACCCGCGGCTTCCCCACATGTCTTGCTCCCTTCGCAGAAGGTTTATCCACATCGCGAACAGGTCGGATCAGTCCCACCACCAGCGGTCGGGGGGCACGCCATCGGCGGCCTTGGCGCGGGCCTGGCCCAGCTTGCCGTCCTTGTCCCCCTGGAGCCGCTCGGCGGCCAGCGCTTGCTCGGCGCGGATGGTCACTCCCCCGCCGGCCGCGGCGAGGAAACGGCTGCCGCGCCAAGCCGCATTGACGGCCGCGGGCGCCCGCCGCAGCGCGGGGCCCGTGCGGACCGGCATGGCCGATTCGTTGCCGAAGACCGCCATCTGCCAGCTCGCCTTGGCCGCGTAGCCCTCCTGCCGCAGGAATGCCGCCGCCACCAACATGTCGATCGCGTTGCGGAGCTGCGCATAGACGGGCACCCGCTGGGCCAGCTCGGGGTACTTCCGCGTGAACCCTTCGGTAAACGTCTCGCTGGCGTGGTTGCCCGGCGCGCCGGACTTCAACTGGCCGTCGGCGCCGATCAGCTTGGCCTCCGTGAGCAACTGCACCCCCTCGCCGACCAACTCCATCGCCAGCCGGTCCGCACTGACCTTCACGCACTCGTAGTTGGGCGTGAACCACCACCGCTGCAAAGCGTTGGTGCGGAGGCCGGCGCCGCCGAGCAGCTCGAAATAGCTCGCCAGCCGCACGGGCGGCCGCTCCAGCCCCAGGCCGATCAGCTTCATGCGGTAGTCGGCCTCGACGAGCACTTGGGCGAAATGGCTGTCCGCGGGGATGCCGAACACTCGGATCGGGGCCAGCCCCAAGGCCGCACGCATCCCCTCGGCGATCCTCCGGCCGACTTCCTGCCGCTGGGCCTCGGCCACCGCGTGCGGAACCGTCCGCTGGAACTCCTGCAGCCGCGTCATGGCTGCCGGCTCGGGATCGATCGTACACCCCACGAAGCCCTCGGCGGGACGCCCCTGCCCGTAGGCCCGCAGCGCCACCACCAAATCCTGGAGCTCGAGCACCGGCCGGCCGCTGGTCAGGCCGCACACGCGGCCGGAGAGGTCCGCGGCGAACCCTTCCGCCGGTCCGGCCAACACGATGTCCTTGGTTTCGGGCAAGAAGAACACGTATTGCAGCCGCTCGAGGCCGGCCAGGCAGCGCATCGCTTCGTCCGGCTGCTTGCCGGCGGCCAGTTGTGCCCCGACCGCCGCCTCTAACCGTACCAACGACACTTTGCGCAGCGGGCTCTTGGCCCGCAGCTCTCGCGGCAAGCGGGCCTTGGCCGCCTGCCGCCGCACGGCGGCCAATTGTCCGGTCGGGTCCTCGAACGTCTTCACCGCCAGCACGCCCTCGGCGTCGATGGCCACGCCGAACGTGGGAAGCTGCACGGAAACGCCCTGGCCGCCGGCCGGCCCGGCCGTCGGCCCGGAGACCAACATTGCAGCCACCGCGAGCCAGAACAAGAACCGCAGGGATATCCGCGTCGGCATTGCTGAAACCTCCCGCGCCAGTCCGGCGATCTTGCGGCCTTCGGACTCCGACCGCCGAACCCCGCCGGACCAGCACAGTATAAACTACGTTGCAGCGCGGTGCACGTACAGCGCTCGCCCGTCGGCCGGCTGCGGCGGCGTTTGCGGCGGGGCAATCTCGTAGCACACTGCGCGGCCGTGGTCGGAGAGCTGCCGCGCAGGGTCGTACACCGCGTGGAATTTCCACAGCATCCGCAAGAAGTTCGTTTGCCCCCGCGCCAACAGGCGGGCCGTCAGCCACAGCGCACGCCGCTGCGCCGCCAGGCCGAGGTGCTTCTGGTTGAGCACCTGTTGCGTGCGCACCAGCTCCCGGTAGAACCCCGGCAGCGGCAGCTTCGTCGGCAGCACCGCGTGCTGGATGTCGAAGAGCCGGTAATCGCGGGTGGTCAGCCGCGGGGCCTCGCTCTGCCAGGTCTCGGTGCCGGGGTAGGGCGTGGCTACCGTCACGTGGACGATCTCCGGCACCGACAACGCCCACTGCCGCACGGCGTCGAACTGCCGCTCGTCCCAGTGCGGATGGGAGATGATGTTCACCGCCACCGTGATTCCCAAGGAGCGCGCAACTTGCAGGGCCTGGAACCCCTTGTCGAGCGTGGCGCGTTTGCGGAACCGGCGCAACCCCTCCTCGTCGAGCGCTTCCAGCCCGAGGAACAGGTAGCGCAGCCCGAGATGCTGCCAGCGCGCGAACACGTCGCGGTTCCGCAGCAGCACGTCGCCGCGGGTTTCGGCGTAGAACTCCTTGCGGATGCGGCGGCGCTCGAGCTGGGCGGCCACGGCGTGGGCGTGCCCGGCGTCCAGGAACGCCACGTCGTCGACGATGAATATGCCCGGCTCGCGGGTCCGCGCCACCTCGTCGCACGCCGCCTGCGCATCGACCGTGCGGTAGCTGCGGCCGTAGAACGTCCAGGCGCTGCAGAAGGTGCAGTCCCACGGGCAGCCGCGCGAGAACTCGACCGAGGCGCAGGGGTCCAGCGGGCCGAGAAAGTACTTCCTTCTGCGCCGCAGCAGGTCGCGCGCCGGGCGGACGGCGTCCAGCCTGTCGAGCAACTGCGGCGGCGGACCTGCGCCCTGGGCGGTGACGATGCCGGGCAGGGCGTGCAGGCGGTCGCGCCCGCCGCCCGCCGCCTCCAGCAACCGCGGCACGCTCGCCTCGCCTTCGCCGCGAACGACGCAATCGAAGGCCCCGCGGCCGTGGGCCAGCACCTCCGCCGCCACGAAACTCGCGCTGTGACCGCCCGCGAAAATCAGACACTCGGGCAACTTGCGGCGGGCGGCCACGGCCAGGTCCACCACCTCGGGCAGATTGGCCAGGTAATTCAACGAGAATCCCACCGCGTCCGGCCGCCACTCGTCCAGTTGCTCAAGATATTCCCGCGGCCGCTCGACTTGCAGATCCAGGATCCGCACGTCGTGCCCGGCGTCGCGGGCCGCCGCCGCCACCAACTCCAGCCCCAGCGGCTCCAAGCGGAGATAAATCTCCGCATACATCAGGCAACTGGGGTGGACCAGCAGGAGTCTCATGGGCGGACAACACGGCCAGCGAGCTTTCGTCCATCTTAGCGGCCGCACAGGCACCCTGCAAGTGCCACAGTCGCGGGCGGCACGCCCTGGCAGAAGAAAAGGGCACGTCTTTCCAAGCCGGTTCGCGGAGACGCGGCAGGCACGCAGCCGCGACGAGAGGTCGGTCAGCTTCGCGGCGGGCATTCCGTGCGGCGCGGGCCGGCGGCCTCACCAGATCTTCACGCGCTGCCCGGGCGGCAGGAACATCTTGTCGCCCTCTTTCACGCCGAAGGCCGCGTAGAATGCCGGCACGTTCGGCACCGTTCCGTTGACGCGGTATTCGGCCGGCGAGTGCGGATCGGTGGCGAGCCGGTTCTTGAGGTCGTCCACGCGGTGCTTGCGGCGCCAGACCTGGGCCCAGCCCAGGAAGAAGCGCTGGTCGCCGCTAAATCCGTCGATAATCGGCGCCTGCTTGCCGCCAAGAGACAGATGGTAGGCCGCGTAGGCGATCGTCACGCCGGACAGGTCGCCGATGTTCTCGCCGAGCGTGAACCGGCCGTTCACCTTGAAGCCCGGCAGCGGCTCGAAGCGGTCGAACTGGGCCGCCAGCGCCGCCGTGCGGCGCTCGAACTCGCTGCGGTCGGCGGGCGTCCACCAGTCGCGGAGGTTGCCGGCGCCGTCCCACTTCGAGCCCTGGTCGTCGAAGCCGTGGCCGATCTCGTGCCCGATCACGGCCCCGATGCCGCCGTAGTTCACGGCGTCGTCCGCAAGGCGATTGAAGAACGGCGGCTGCAGGATTGCAGCCGGGAACACGACCTCGTTCATGCTGGGATTGTAGTAGGCATTGACCGTCTGCGGGGTCATTTGCCACTCGTCGCGGTCCACCGGCTTGCCGAGTTTGGCCAGGCCGCGATTCCACTCGAAGGCCGCTGCGCGCTGCACGTTGCCGACCAGGTCGTCGCGGCGGATCTCCAGCGACGAGTAATCGCGCCATTTCTTCGGATAGCCGATCTTCGGATTGAAAGTCGCGAGCTTGGCCAGCGCCTTCTGCCTGGTCTCGGGACCCATCCACTCGAGGTTCTGGATGCCCTGGCGGTAGGCCGCGATGACGTTGTTTACCATCGCATCCATCCGCGCCTTGGCCTGCGGCGGGAAGTGCCGTTGGACGTACAGCTTTCCCACGGCTTCGCCGAGGCTCTCCTCGACGGCGCCGACGGCGCGCTTCCAGCGCGGCCGGTTCTGGGGAATGCCGTGCAGCGTCGTGCCGGAGAACGCGAAGGCCGCGTCCACCATCTCCCGGTCGAGCAGGCTCGCATACCGCTGGATCACGCGCCACCTGAGCCAGGCTTTCCACGTCGCCAGCGGCGCCGCGTCCGTCATCGCCGCCATCGCCGTCAAGTACGACGGCTGTTGCACGATGACCTCCCGGGCGGCCGTGGCGCCGATCGCGTCGAGGTACAGGTTCCATTCGAAGCCGGGCGCCAGTGCGAGCAGCTCGTCGCGGCTCTTCTTGTTGTAGGTCTTGAGGCTGTCGCGGTTCTCCACCTTCGACCACTGCGCTTTGGCAAGGCGGGTCTCGAAGGCGACGATCTCCGCGGCGGCCCGCTTGGCGCCGGCAACCTTCGCCAGTGACAGCATGTGCTCGACGTGCGGGCCGTAGGCCGCCAGCTTGTTGGCGTACTTGGCATCCCAGTAATAGTTGCGATCCGGAAGGCCCAGGCCGGCCTGGGACAAATGCACGACGTAGCGCGCGGAGTTCCTTGCGTCGACGCCGACGTAGCAGCCCAGCGGCCCCGTCACGCCGGCCCGGGCCAGCTCGGCGAAGGCTCGCACCAGGTCGGCCTTGGTCGCGATGCGGTCGATCGTCGCCAACATGCCCGCGATCGGCTTTACGCCGAGCTGTGCGGCCCGCACCTCGTCCATGTACGCTGCGTACATATCCCCGATCTTTTGCCTTTCCGAGCCGGGCGGGTTGTCCTTGGCGTCGGCGCAGGCCTCGATGATCGCGCGCAGATCCTTCTGTGCCTGGTCGGCGAGCGCCGTAAACGCGCCGTAGTCCGAGCGATCCGCGGGGATCTCGGTCCTGGCAAGCCAGGCGCCGTTCACCGCGCGGAACAGATCGTCCTGTGGGCGGACGGTCTTGTCGAAGTTTGCCTGGTCGATGCCGCTCGCCGGCGGTCCGGCGACGTCGCCCCGCAGCGGGCAGGCGGCCAACAGCGTCAGCGCGACCGCAAAGGCCGACAATTGCTTCATCCGAAGGTATCCTTTGATGGTGTACATGCTCCGCCGGGAGCCGTTCCGGTTGCTTTGTCTGAATTCCAGGATACGCGGGCCGATCGAACAATGCAAGCAAGGCCGCGCGCAGGTGTGTGGCAACATTTTCTGGCAGGCGTTGGACCACGGCACATAGGCTCGTTTACGAGCCTTCCCGCCGCAGGCGGTGATAGGGCCGGCGTTTACGCCGGTCCGGATTCCCGCGCAATGCGCAGCTCGTGTCAGGCCCGTTGACGGGCCTCCTCGTCGGGGGCAGGAGCCTCGTGAACGAGGCTGACAGGCGCAGACAGGGAAGTCCCAATCGCCGCCCATGCTCGCGGAACCCGGCGTGAACGCCGGGCCGAATACCGGCTGCGCCGGAAACGACCGTGAACGGCCGTGAAATCGTCCGCCAGAAAATCTTGCCGCACACGGCGCGCGGCGCGCAGCGGACGCGCCAGGGCGACAAGCGGTCGCGGTAGGGACCGCCGTTACGGGCGGCCCCGCGCACAGAGCCGTGCGCCTCCGCCGACGGGTGACGCCCGTCCTTGTTCAGCGGCTTCTTTGCTACTACGCAACCGTCCGACTTCCCACAGACGTGCATGCCGGTCCTGAAAGGGAAAAGAGTTCAACCGCAAACGGTAACACGGCCAGATGCCATACCATTACTGAGTCCTGGCAACGCGGAAGCCTGAGAGGCTGACCCGGTTGCCCGGCGCGCGCCTGCCGCGATTGGCGGAACGGGCGTCGTTCGGCCCGACGATCCAGGAACCGCCGCGAAGGACACGGACATCTCTGGTGTCTGGGCCGGCCGGGTCGTCTACAGGAGATTTGGCGTAGTAGTCCGCGCCGTACCGATCCGCGCACCACTGCCAGGCATTTCCGTGCATGTCGTAGAGCCCGAAGGCGTTCGGCTTGAATGAACCCATCGGCGAGGTGAACACATAGCCGTCGCTGGCTTTGATCGTCCATGTCCAGGCAGGGAACTTCGCCTTGGCCGCCGCGTCGGCCACGTTGCCGACCTTGGCCAGCGTCTCGGGATCGTCGCCGCTGTAGTAGCGGGTTGTCGTCCCGGCT
>Ga0326727_10009653_pt1 | contig 23556 bp, 23 predicted proteins | sample MB2enrmetagenome_FD_207643 | JGI IMG/M metagenome (GOLD analysis project Ga0326727, IMG submission 207643) | Lab enriched peat soil microbial communities from McLean, Ithaca, NY, United States - MB29MY | ecosystem: Environmental > Terrestrial > Soil > Wetlands > Peat | place: USA: New York... | reverse complement strand
CGCTCGAGATCGATCCTCGGCTCATAGTTGCATGGGGTAACAAAGGAGTGAGCCTTCACCGCTTAGGCCGCTACGCCGAGGCGATAAGGTGCTATGACAAGGCGCTCGAGATCGATCCGCGGTATGTAAATGCATGGTATAACAAAGGAGTGAGCTTTCACCGCTTAGGCCGCTACGCCGAGGCGATAAGGTGCTATGACAAGGCGCTCGAGATCGATCCGCGGTATGTAAATGCATGGTATAACAAAGGAGTGAGCTTTCACCGCTTAGGCCGCTACGCCGAGGCGATAGAGTGCTATGACAAGGCCTTCGAGATCGATCCGCGTGACATACATGTATGGTATAACAAAGGAGTGAGTCTTAACGACTTGGACCACCACCAAGAGACGATAGAGTGCTACGACACGGCGCTCGAGATCGACCCGCGACATGTTAATGCACAGAAGGCAAAAGAATAAACTTTGCGAAAAGAAGCTGAGAACCGCGCACAAGAATCTTTCGGTGTGGAGAACGCAGCAATTACGTACAGAGATTTTATTGATTTATAATCCTCTATAGAATCAGAATCCATAAAGACTTACCTTGAAAATCTACATCCAGGGTTTTATGCTTTTCAAAGTAACTTAACGACTGATTATGGTTATTCTTTGCCTTAATTCCGTAGCAGAGAGATTTTGACCGAAGTTCCTGTTCGGTAATCATATTTAATCGAGCTGCATACGTCTCGCTTCTGGCCGATCAGAGCACGCAGCGAATTTGATTTTGCATTTGCATAAGTCGATTACGCTTTTGGATGAGCTATGAAGGCACAAATTGCCTGGCGGAAAGTGGGATTAATAAGGAAATGATGAGTTCAACGTCCTTCCAATATTACATGTAAACATTATACACCTGCTCAGGCAGCGGATGCCGATAATGCTCCCTTCACTAGTGTTTAAATGATCTATTTTTCGCTCTTACAGAGGGTAGCCGGTAAATACTCAAGGCAGAATCGACGAGAGACAGGCCCTATGATAGGCCGCTACACTACCCGGGCTTGCCGCCCAAAGGACTCCCTGACGAAGCACAGCTTACTAGCCAAGTATTAATAATAAAGCGTTCTGCGAGCGTACGCGAGCCTCAGAAGCAACTTAGAACGACGTGAGCACTTAGCACACGCGGGGCACGGGATCGCCAAGTGGAGCGTCGACATAGCGGGTTCCGCCAATACGCGTCGTCATCAGAACTTTTTTGCCGGTTCTAACCTCGCCAATTATGGCAGCGTTTGTCCCGTACTTGGTCTTCTTTATCGCGTTGAGTATTGCCTCAGCACTGTCAGCTTCAACGCCGACGATCGCCTTCCCCTCATTGGCAACTTCCAGCACGTCAATGCCCAACATTTCAGCCGCGGCCTGTATTGACTGATTAATCGGCAAAAGCTTTTCTTCGATAACGACCTCCACGCCGCTTTTACGTGCCATGTCGTTCAGGGCGCTCGCCACGCCACCCCTCGTGGGATCCTTCATAGCTGTTATTGCAGAAGAGTCAACTTCGAGTGCGGCCTTTACGGTTTGCCAAATGGGGGCGACATCCGAGCGCAGCTCCGTGCGAAAGTGGAAGTTCTCCCGCTTGGCAAGCACCGCGATGCCGTGATCGCCGATCGTGCCTGTGATGATGAGCTTATTCCCGGGTTTCAGACCGCAGTCCCGCACTGGCTTCCCAACACAACCGATCCCCGCCGTATTGATGATTATCTTATCAAGCGCGCCCTTTTCCACGACTTTAGTATCGCCGGTTACGATCGCCGTGCCAACCTCCTGGGTCGCCTCGTCCATCGACGCAACAATCCGGCGCAAATCACTGATCGCGAACCCGTCCTCCATGACGATCGCACTCGTCATCGCGAGCGGCGCCGCGCCCATCATCGCCAGGTCGTTAACCGTCCCGGATACCGACAGCCGTCCGATATCCCCTCCGGGAAAGAAGATCGGCTTGACCACGTGGGTGTCTGTTGTAAGAACGAGATAGCCACCTTGCGCCAGCGGAATGGCCGCGCCGTCGTCCAACGATTCCAAGCCAATGCCGCCTGCGTTCTTGTTCTTAATCTTCGTCAGAACGTCGACAATGAGGGCGTTCATCATCTCGCCGCCCGCCCCGTGAAGCAAGCTTACGTGTTCGTCGCCCTGTCCTCCCTGTGTTTGCATAATTCAGTCGCCTCGTCGTCTAGCTCTCGTCTTCGAGCTCGACCTCAAGATTCTTAATACAGATGCCCCGTCCTGAAAGCAGCTCGTACATGCCACCGCACTTAGGACACACGTAGTCTTCGTCACCCAACGCACCCTCAAAGCCGCACTTGCATTTAGCGACGGCGGGAAGCGTTTCTACTCTCATTTCGACGCCCTCAAAGGGACCGCCTTCAGTAATCATTTCAAAGGAGAATTTGAGCTGCTCGGGATTCACCATCGCGAGCTGCCCGACCTCGACGGTCACCGAGATCAGCCGTTTCATCGGTCGGCTCTCGACCGTTTCCTTCACGACGTTGACGATTTCGGTCGCGATGCCAAACTCATGCATTTTCCTGCTCGAGCTCTTCCAACTCCTTAAAAATCGCAAGCGTTTCGAGCGCAGCTTCCTTGCTTAGCTTCTCGATGGCGAAGCCTACGTGGATCAACACGTAGTCCCCCGGACGGACGTCCTCGACGAGATCCAGGCTTATCTCCTGTTCTAAACCTCCGTAATCGACGACGCCTTTGTTCCCTTCGACCTTAATAACCTCTGCAGGAATTGCAAGACACATATGGATTAGCTCCTATAACAAGCAACGGTGCGAAGCCCATCGCAACACCCGGCCACGGGAAGAACCGCGCGAACATCACATTCGTTACGTACTTTTTGTCCCGCGGCCATATATAGCTTCCCTCGCCCCGCTTGGCTGTATACGCGCTAAAAGGTTTTTAAATAAAGCGCTCACTATATCCTCTATCGAGCGACCGGCTGCAAGACGCGTCGTCCTTTTTGACTTTTTGTCCGTGTGCAAAGCGGAGATCTGCCGATATGAGCGACCCGATCGAATCAATAAAGCGCTACGAATTCAAGCGCGTTATCGAAAACCTCGAGGGAAAGAAAGGCCAAGCGACGGAACTCATCACCATCTACATCCCGCCCGACAAACAGATCTCAGATGTGACGAGTCAGCTGCGCGACGAGTACGGCCAAGCGTCGAACATCAAGTCGAAGAGCACCCGAACCAACGTGCAGAGCGCGCTTTCTTCGATCATGTCGCGCCTCAAGTACTATCGCTTTCCGCCGCCAAAAGGCCTTGTGATCTTCACCGGGACGATATCGCTCGGCGGTGACAAGACGACAATGGAAACGCTTGTCGTTGAACCGATCGAACCCATCAAATCTTATCAGTACCGCTGCGATTCGACGTTCAACCTCGAGCCCCTCAAGGAAATGCTCAAGGAAAAGGACGTCTTCGGACTCGTCGTGCTCGACCGAAACGAGGCAACAGTCGGCATTCTCGACGGCAAGCGCATCGAGCCGACGAAGCACCTGACTTCAGGGGTCCCGGGCAAACACACTAAGGGCGGACAGTCGCAGCGCCGTTTTGAGCGGCTACGACTCATCGCCATTCACGAGTTCTACAAGCGCATCGGCGAGGCGGCGAACAACGAGTTTCTCCAACACCCTGAACTCAAAGGCGTGCTCATCGGGGGCCCCAGCCCAACCAAAGAAGAATTCGTCGACGGGGAGTACCTCCATCACGAACTGCAACAGCGGATTCTTGGGGCGTTCGACGCCTCCTACACGGACGAGTTCGGCCTCTCCGAACTCGTCGAAAACGGCGCCGAAGTGCTGCAGGAGCTCGACTTGATGCGTGAGAAGAATGCAGTAGAGCGCTTCCTCAAGGAGCTCGTGCACGACTCCAACAAGGCGACCTATGGAGAGAAACAGGTGCGAAAGGCGCTGCAGCTGGGCGCCGTCGACACTCTCCTTCTCTCAGAGGCACTTCGCATTCAACGCGTGACCAACAGCTGTCCTCTGTGCGGGTTCACGCTCGAAGAGACGATTCGCGGAATAAAAGGGGCGGGCGTGTGCCCCAGATGTGAGAGCTCCATGGAACGGGTGCATGAGGAAGATGTCGTTGATGAGCTCATCCGCCGAGCAGGAGACACCGGAACGGCAGTGGAATTCATCTCGACCGACTTCAACGAGGGAGAGCAGCTTATGCGAGCATTCGGTGGCATCGCAGCAATTCTGCGCTTTGCGATCGACGAGCACTAAGGAGGGCTTCGTGTTTCTGACCTTTCGCAGGCACGTCGAGCAGCTGCTAGCTGAGGCGTTGGAAAAGTGCCAGTATCCTAGCGGCGACTTCGCACTTACCGTCAAGCCCGGCTATGCCGATCTGACCAGCCTTATAGCCTTTAAGCTTGCACCCGTCCTCAGGCTGAAGCCTCAGGAGATTGCGCAAAACGTTACCGAATACCTCGGCGCTGACGAGCTCATAGCGCGGGCCGAGACAGCGGGACCGTACATCAACTTCTTCGTAAGTAACGACTACCTACGTCATACGCTCAGCACCGTGCTTCAGGCGGATCGTGACTACGGCGGCATCGGCGCGAATGGGGTGGTGATTCTCGAACACACCTCAGCGAATCCTAACGGGCCCCTGCATATCGGTCACATTCGTAACTCAGTGATCGGCGACACACTGAAGCGCTGTCTGCAGCAGGCAGGGTACCACGTGGAGACCCAATACTACGTCAACGATATGGGCAGACAGATCGCGCTCGTCGTATGGGGCATTATGAACTTCACGCTTACCGAGGGGAAGAAGTCAGATCACGCTACCGCCGATATCTATGTCAAGGCGAACGCCGATGTGGAGCTCCACCCCACGAAGCTCGTTGAAGTCCGGCAGCTTATGCAACGCTTCGAAAGCGGCGATCAAGACGTAGAGTTGCTTTTCAAGGACGCGGTCGAATTTTGCTTGCGCGGCATCAACGAGACCCTTAAAAACCTTCACGTCGCCCACGATCGGTTCGTGTGGGAGAGCGAGTTCCTCGACGACATCGACGGCATCATCGCCGAGCTGCGCAGCCACGGGGTCACCGAACGTGACGGGTCAGCGCACGTCGATTTATCGTCGTTCGGTATCAGCAAGAACCTCGTAGTGCGGCGCTCTGACGGCACGTCGGTGTACGCGACGCGCGATATCGCCTACCACGTCTGGAAGGCGGGACGATGCAACCGCATGATCGACGTACTCGGCGCCGACCACAGGCTGAACGCCCTTCAGATCGGCAAAGTGCTCGAACTCCTCAGCATCAAAGCTCCCGAAGTGGTGTTTTTTGAGTTCGTCTCGCTACCCGAGGGCTCAATGAGTACGCGTCGGGGCCATTTCATCAGCGCCGACGAAGTATTAGAAAAGGTGACCGAAAAAGCATACGAAGAGGTCGAAAAACGGCGCCCGACGCTGTCAGAAGAAGAAAAGCGCGAAATAGCACAAGCGGTGGGAATCGGCGCGACGCGTTATGACATGCTCCGGGTGTCGGCGGACAAGTCGATGGTCTTTGACTGGAACGAAGCCCTCGATTTCGAACGGCAGGGAGGACCGTTTCTACAGTACGCGCACGCGCGTGCGACCAGCATCCTCACAAAAACCACATTCGACAATCAGTACGAACCAGACTTGCTGATCGATGAATACGAAGTGAAGCTCATAAAGCTGTGTGCACTGTTTCCCGCAGTGATCGAGGACGTCACGGCGAACTTCAGCGTAAGCGCACTGGCCGCCTACGCGCGCGAGCTCGCTGAGGCGTTCAATCAGTTCTATCGGTTCATGCCCGTGCTCTCAGCAGAGCCCGCGATGTCCCGCGCGCGACTAGCTTTGGTGACGTGTGCGCGCATCGTGTTACGAAACGTACTGAACTGTCTCGGAATCGAGCCCGTAGATTCGATGTAAGCGTACAGAGAGTGGCTATTTATGCGACGAAAGAAGGCTAGCGAGTCAGCCCCCCTGTCCTACCGCCAGACCTTGGCAAAACAGGGTTATCACGCCGTCGGCTGCGGCGGGGCCGTCAAACCCTGTCTTTGGCTAAAGAAGTCACTCCGTGACGAAGGCGTGTGCTATAAAGAGCAGTTCTACGGCATTCATGCCCACCGGTGCATTCAAATGACGCCAACACTGCGCTGCAATCAGCAGTGCCTCCACTGCTGGAGGGCCACTGATCTCGACGCTGCGGGGAAGGTCGCCTTTGACGAGCCGCAAGCCCTCGTCGAAGGGTCGATAGAGGCACAGAGGAGGCTTATCTCAGGCTACAAAGGCTCCTCGACAACGGACGTGCACAAGCTCGAAGAAGCTTATAACCCAAGCCAAGTGGCTATCTCACTCAGCGGCGAACCAACGCTCTACCCGTATCTGGACGAGCTTATCAAACGCTACCACGACGAACGTATGACAACCTTCGTCGTGTCAAACGGTAGTCACCCGGAGGTGCTCGAAGACGTACGCCCGACCCAACTCTATGTCTCACTGAATAGCCCGGACGAAGAGCATTTCTATGCAGTCTGCAGGCCGCAAACACGTCGATTTGAACACCTGCTCCAGTCGCTGCGCGTTCTCGCTGATCATCCCTCGCGCACGGCGATTCGCATCACGCTCGCAAACGAGGTCAACGCTTTCGGAGAGTCGGGCTACGCGAAGCTCATCGAATTGGCCGAACCCGACTACGTCGAGGTGAAATCGTACATGCATCTTGGCTTCTCGCGAAAACGACTGCCGCGCACGGCGATGATGTCGTACGAAGGCGTTATGTCGTTTGCGCACGATATCGCAGAGCGAGCAGGCTACGCCGTCGCCGCGGGATCTCCCGCTAGTCGCGTCGTCGTGCTCTCAAAAAGCGGGTCGACAGTGAGAATTACTGACTAGCTGTTTATTGGCAACGCGCAGAATTCGCTGGCCGCCAATCAAGGGTACGTGCATATGGGAACGAAAGCCGATATCGCGAAGCTCAAGGAGAGAAAAAATCTCTATGGACTGATTAATGCGCTGAAAGACCCCGACGCAGACATTCGATCATGTGTCGCCGAAGGGCTCGGAGAGCTGAAGGATGAAGCCGCCACAGACGCCCTGATAGAGGCGCTAAACGACGATCACTGGTCAGTACGCCGGAATGCTGCCTGGGCGTTGGGAGAGATCGGCTCTGCACGGGCTGTTCTTTATCTCGTAGGCGCCTTTAAAAAAACCTGGGGCGGCATTGACGCATATTGTGCCGAGGCGCTGGTGAAAATCGGCCGGCCAGCCGTCAAGCCATTACTGCGGGTCATTGATGGCCCAGACTTGAACACGCGTTACTGGTCAATCGAGGCTCTTGGGCAGATCGGCGATGCGCGTGCTATAGAGCCTCTAATAGCACTGCTTTCAGACCAAGACGCAATCATCCGATACAGTTCAACTAAGGCCCTCGGGGCGATCGCTGATAGCAAGGCGTTCGATGCATTGACAAAATCGCTACAAGATCCGAGTGACATGGTGAAGCGACGGGCTCAAAAGTCACTACGCAAATTGGTGTCGCAGGAATCCGCGCAGAAGATCGACCTACAGACTGGAAAGCTGATCAAATTGATTGCCGTGGTAGAAAATGACGACGGGACGGTCAAAAACATAGAAATCGACGTAAAGTCGCAGAGAAAAAACACGACGCACGAGTAAATGGGCGACCCGCAGCTTATTCCCTCCCCCGCGATTTTTAGCCTGAAACATCGACGTGGCAGCGATCCTGGCGACGGCGGGCGGAGGTAAGCATTTATACCAAGATGACATGGTAGGAATTTGAACCAGTCGAGCTATCCTAAAACGAGCGCTGCGTCATTTTGGCGAGCGATCTGCAAGCGACACCCTGTTCAGAATTGGCATTGTTATGGCTCACGTGCCCCTTTTTATCGACCTGAGAGACAAGTGCATCGTTATATTCGGCGGTGGACACGTCGGAGAGAGGAAGGCCAAGATGTTTTGCGCCTACGGGCCAACCAAAGTGGTGAGCACGAGCTTCACCCCTGAATTGATGAAAATGGCAGACAGTGGGCTAATCGATTCGATCGTCGACGATCTAAAAGACGTCAAAAAGTACCTCGACGGTGCATTTATCGTCGTTCCTGCGACCAACAACCACGCGCTCAACGGGTTGATAGCCGATCAAGCAAAGGCTATGAACATCCTCGTAAACCAAGTTGACGATATCGGGGAGGTCATCGTTCCGTCCGTCATCCACAAAGACGACATCCACATCGGGATCTCGACAATGGGCAAAAGTCCCGCAGCAGCCCGATTTCTGAGGCTGCGCATCGAGGAGCTCATCGAGAACGTCGCCCTCATGGTGACGCTCCAAAACGAGCTGCGAAGCATTCTAAAAAAGGAGATTGACAGCCAGCTTGAGCGAAGGCACATCCTTGAGTCAATCATCAATGATCACGGCGTGTGGATAGCACTGGCGCGCAGTTACGACGCGGGGCTCCACGCAGCGCTTGAAATCGTGGAACACGAGCGAATGAAGCCGCGCGCCACGACATAAGGGGTTTTCACGTGAATGGGATCATCAACCTCTCAATCTCGCACAAATGGGCAAGCCTGAACGATCTCGAGTGCGCCCGCATCGACAATCTAGAAGACGCGTTGCAGGCAATGCGTTCAGCAGACGGAGTTCGTGAGTGTGCCATCGTGCAGACGTGCAACCGGATTGAGCTTTACCTCGACGTTAACAGCGAGTTCGATGTCGCCTCTTTCACCAGGCGTTTCTTCCCGTCTGTACCCCACGAGCTCATCGCCCACTATGAGTCACGCGAGTCACTCCGACACCTGATGCGCCTAGCATCGGGCCTCGATTCGATGATCGTCGGTGAGGACCAAATACTTGGTCAGCTTAAGGATGCGGTAGAAACCGCGAGCAAAGAGCGAACGCTGGGACCAGAGCTGGGCTTAGCATTTTCCAAGGCCATCAAGGCCGGCAAGCGTGTGCGTTCCGAGACGCAGATCAACCGCGGCTCAGTCTCCGTCGGCTCTGCCGCCGTCGACCTGGCGGAACGACTCATGGACACCCTCGACGACAAATCGATTCTGAGCATCGGGGCAGGCGAGCTAGGAACACTCGTGGCGGTCGCCCTCGCGGAACGAAAACTGAAAGCGATGTTCGTGTCCAACAGAACCTTTCGACGGGCCCAAACTCTCGCCAAGCAGCTTGGCGGAACAGCGATACGATTTGACACAATAGACGATTACCTGTGCGAAGCGGACCTCGTCATAAGCGCGACGGCTGCGCCACACTACATATTGACGCGTGATCAAGTCAGACGCGCAATGCAGCGGCGAAACGGCCGCTCGCTCGTCATCATCGACATCGCCAACCCGCGCGACGTCGAAGAGGGCGCGGCAACGATCGACAACGTTGAGCTGCACAACATAGACGACCTCCGGAGAATCACCGAGAAAAACCTAAAAAAACGGCGTTCTGAGATCGGAAAGGTGGTCGCGATCATCAACCAGGAGTTAAACCTTCTCGAAGAGCAGTATAAGAAAGCTCGCGCGAATGAGCTGATCGCAGCCTTGTATCAGAGCGCAGAGGAGCTCAGGATTCGCGAACTGGAAAAAGCGCGCAAACGCATGCAAAGCGCGGATGATTTGCGCAGCTATCAACAGATCCTAGACGATCTCACCGCTTCGATTGTCAACAAGCTGCTATTCGAACTGACCGCTTCGCTGCGAGAGGCGGCGGCTAACGACGACGATGATCTGATGCGCTCGGCGCACAAGCTCTTCAAACGCGAAGCTGATTAACGTGGCAGGTCGACCCGCACGGCTCCGAAAAAAGGGCATCAGCACGCTGATCCGAGAGACGTCACTGCAGCCGCACGACTTGATATGCCCGCTGTTTGTCGATGAGAACCTACGAGCGCCGGTCTCGATTCCCTCCCTGCCGGGATTTTCTCGTCACACCGTTGAAACCGCCATACTTGAAGCCGAGGAGGTCACGAAGCTGGGCATTCCCGCCGTGATCGTGTTCGGGGTGCCACGCCACAAAGACGAAACGGGGAGCTCCGCGCTTAGCGGCATCGTGCAAGATACCATAAGCGCAATAAAGGCAAACGTGCCAAAAGCCACGGTTATCGCCGACACGTGCCTGTGCGAGTACACGAGCCACGGACACTGCGGCATCGTCGATGAAGCGGGCACCATCCGCCGCGATCCGACGCTAGAGATGCTCAAACGGGTTGCGGCATCGTACGCGAGTGCCGGAGTCGACATCGTCGCTCCATCGGGCATGATCGACGGCATGGTCGGTGCGATACGAACGAAGCTCGATGAAGAAGGGTTTGACGCGGTCGCCCTCATGCCGTACGCCGCGAAATACTGTTCGACCTTCTATGCGCCGTTCCGGGACGCCGTGGACTCGGGGTGCGCGTTCGGTGATCGCTCAGCACATCAAATGGACCCTGCCAACACCAACGAAGCGATCCGTGAGGTGCGTTTGGACCTGGAGGAGGGTGCCGATATCATTATGATCAAACCGGCCCTGCCCTACCTGGACATCATCTACCGGATTAAGCAAACCTTCGGCGTCCCGGTCGCGGCGTACAGCGTCAGCGGGGAATACGCAATGTTGCGGTCGGCGATAGACAACGGCCATTTGACAGATGAAGCTATCTACGAAACGCTCCTTTCAATAAAGCGCGCCGGAGCCGATATGATCGTAACGTATTTTGCCAAAGAAGCGGCAAAGAAACTGGCCTCACGGTGAAGGAGCATACCCATGCGAACAGACGAGTCTGCGAAGCTGTATGAAAAAGCCCGAAAGGTGATGCCTGGCGGTGTTTCAAGCCCGGTCCGGGCTATTGACCCGTATCCGTTTTACGTCCAGAAAGCGAGCGATTCTCGGATATGGGACGTCGACGGCAACCTGTACATTGATTATTGCATGGGTTACGGGCCACTGATCCTTGGCCACGCTCACCCAGCAGTATACGCAGCGGTGGCCGAACAACTGAAGTCGGGGTGGGACTATGGCACCCCTGTCAAGGCTGAGATTGACCTCGCGGAGCGCATTCAAGCGGACTTCCCGTCAATGGAGATGCTTCGGTTCGTATCGACGGGGACCGAGGCCACGATGAGTGCGATTCGCACCGCCCGTGGGTTTACCGGAAAAGACACCATCGTAAAGGTCGAGGGAGGCTACCACGGCGCGCACGACGCGGTGCTTGTGAAGCCAGGATCCGCCGCGGCGGCGAGCTCGTTGGGGGTTCCCGTAGCGGCGGTGAAACACACCGTGCAAGTGCCGTTCAACAACGTTGAAGCCCTTTCAGGCGCTTTAGAAAAAAATGACGCAGCATGTCTTATCATTGAACCGGTGATGGGCAACATCGGGCCAATAGTGCCCGAAGAGACCTACCTGTCTGACGTGCGAAAAGTCACCGAAGAGAACGAGACGCTGCTGATATTTGACGAAGTGATTACCGGCTTCCGGCTGTGTATCGGCGGGGCACAGTGCCTTTACGGGGTCACTCCTGACCTGACCACGCTCGGAAAAATCGCCGGCGGAGGATTTCCGATAGGGGTTTTTGGCGGCACAAGGGAGATCATGGAATGTGTCGCCCCGTCGGGAGGCGTGTTCAACGCGGGGACGTTCAGCGGACATCCTGTTTCACTCGCCGCCGGCCTAGCGACGCTTAGCGTGTTAGATGAGGAGGGTTATCGACGCGTCAACGGCTTGGGGGACCTCCTTAGACGGATGCTTGTCGACCTCCTCGAAGAGCTCGACGTTCATATCTCGGTGCAGGGGATAGGGACAATGTTCCAGGTCTTTTTCACCGAAAAACCGGTCAAGAATTATCGGGATGCGCTGACCTGCGATGCCAGCCTGTACAAGAAATTCAGCGCGTATATGCGCGACGAAGGAATCTTCTTGGCTCCGTCGCAATATGAGACTAACTTTATCTCACTGGCACACTCAAACGAAGATCTGGAATACACCATCCGTGCGAGCGCAAACGCGTTCGAACGGCTTTACAACCTTGACGTCGACACCCCAGGTTACTAGCACGCAGTGGCGACTGCAAACAACGAATAGAGAGTGATCAACATACTGCGTATCGGCACCCGAGGCAGCAAACTCGCATTGATTCAGGCAGAGACCGTTAAGAGCGTGCTAGCAAAAAACGGTGTGGAGAGCGAGCTTGTCATCGTAACAACGAGCGGCGACAGCTTCACCGACAAGCCCTTCCGCGAGGCCGCCGTCGGGGCGTTTGTGCGCGAGATCGACGACCGTATGCTCGCTGGTGACATCGACGTGGCGGTGCACAGTATGAAGGACGTGCCAACGAAACGGCCGCAGGAGATAGGCGTGTGTGCCGTGCTGCCGCGTGCTTCACCGTATGACGTTCTTATATTTGGACGTCCACTGCGTGACGGAGCGGTCATAGGCACATCGAGCTTGAGACGGCACGCTCAATTGGCGCGCTACTTTCCGCAGTACGTTCGCAGACAAATTCGAGGCAACGTGGACACGCGAATGCGGAAACTGAGAGCGAGCGAGTTTAACGGGATCGTTCTCGCGGAAGCCGGGCTCGAGCGTTTAGGCGTGCGCATCAATCAGAAGCGCTTGCCGTTCGTGCCCTCACCGAATCAAGGAATAATCGCCATAATGGCGAGCGAAGAGATCCAAGAGTATGAGGCCGTCTCTGCACTCAATGACAGAACCACGCTCGTCGAAGCGATAGTCGAGCGCATCATCATGGAGACTCTGGGAGGCGGATGTTTGGTCCCCCTCGGCGTCTTCGCGCAACTCCAAGGCAACTCGGTCAGCGTCACCGCCGAGGTGCTCTCCCTTGATGGGCAGCGAGCGGTTCGCCTCGCCGATCACATATCCATGGAGAACTACGACCACGATTCACGAGCATTCGGACTCAGAATAAAAGAAAACGGAGGTGAGACGTTGATTGCAGAAGCCATCGCAACCGGCTTCAGCGCTTAGCTGACCTGTGACCCCGACACGCCGCAGCAAAGGAAAGGTCTTTCTGGTAGGCGCGGGCCCGGGTGATCCGGACCTGCTGACACGAAAAGCAGAGCGCGTGATCAAAGACGCCAATGTGGTGTTGTACGACAAACTCGTCGACGACCGCATCGTCGCGCTCGTTCCCCACGGGACGGAGCTCCTGGATGTCGGAAAGGATCCAGACCGCCACAAAGTGCCGCAGCACAAGATAAACGAGCTGCTTGTCAGCTACGCTCGTCAAGGGAAGACCGTCGTGCGGCTCAAAGGAGGAGATCCTTTCGTGTTTGGTCGGGGCGGAGAAGAGGCAGAGGAACTCGTGACCCACGGCGTCGACGTGGAGGTGGTGCCCGGCATTTCATCGGCGGTCGCCGTTCCTGCATATGCCGGCATACCGGTCACGCACCGAGACTACGCCTCAAGCGTCACCATTATTACGGGTCACGAGGCGGCGGGCAATCGGTTGCAGTGGGAAGTCCTCGCACAGCTTGATGGCACCCTCGTCGTACTGATGGGCGTGGGCACGCTCGCAGAAAACGTCTCGAACCTGGTCGCACGTGGAAAGGACGTGCAAACGCCTGCTGCAATCATAGCGCAGGGCACGACGCCACGCCAGAAAGTTGTCGTCGGGACTCTCAGCGACATCGCACGCAAGGCCACAGATGCCGACTTAAAAGCCCCTGCGGTGCTGATCATCGGCGACGTAGTCAAACTCAAGCACATCCTACAGCCAAGCGATGAAGACGCTAGCAATCATTCGACCTGACAAGCAACTTGAGGATTCGAAGAAAGTAGTCGAATCCTGTGGGTACGACGTGCTCGCGACGACAATGGTCGACATCGTGCCTATACGAGACTTACTTTGGTCTACGTTCTTAGACGAACTCAACACGGGCTGCGTCGACTATGTTGTGATTACGAGCGCAAATGGCGCGCGTACCTGCGCGGAACTCGGATTGAATGCGGCAAGTTTTCCGTCTTCAACGCGAGTGGTGGCTATAGGTCCAAAGACGAGGAGCGCATTGCTCAAAGCACATTTCCGCGTCGACCTGATGCCGTCAGAGTATAGCTCACGCGGCATTGTTCAAATGCTGAACGATGTTGCGCGCAATAACATATGGGTCTTGCGCAGCGCTTTTGGCAGCTCCGAACTAACGGAAGGGCTTCAGAACAGCGGTGCCACCGTAAACGAGATCGTCCTGTACACCCTGAAAAAGCTCTGTGGCCAGCAGCAACGTGACTTCATACGCGAGCTGGTAGAAAGCGACGTCGCCGGCGTTCTCTTTACGAGCTCCATGACGGTGCGCGCCCTGTTCGAATGCGCGGACCGAATAGGAATGAAAGAACACCTCATCGAGAGACTTGCGAATCGGGTTGTCGGCGCCATCGGAAGGCCGACAGCAGAAGCACTCGGCAGTTACGAGGTGCGCGTAGACGTCATACCGAGCAACGCGACATTCCGAAAGCTCGTTTCAACAGTTCACGCGACCTTGACTGATAGCGCGCCGCAATAAATCAGAGGAGGCTCTGTGGACATACTCTTGGCCGAATATGCCAGCGCGATGCTTCCCGGTCTCGCTGAAGCGGGGCGAGCCATGCTCGAAACGCTGAAAGGAGGCTTTCTACGCAGCGGACACATCGTGCACGTGCCGCAACTTTGCACAGGCGACGCTGACACTTTTTGCAGCCAGGTGGAGCAGCTAGCACGATCCTGTGACGCAGGGATGATTATCGCACCCGACAATGTCCTATACGATTTCACCGCGCTTGTGGAACAGCACACCACAAATCTCGGGTGTCCCGCAGAGGCGGTGAGGAGAGCGGCCGACAAACTCAGCGCGTCTATCGCGCTTTCGGAAGGATCACTAACCGTTCCCGAAATAAGCCCTCCGACAGGCCCGTACGTTCTGAAGCCACGCTACGGCTGCGGCGCGGAAGGGATCAGGGTCGTCGAAACGTTCGAGGCTAACTGCGTGAACGAGAACACGCTTGTTTCGAAGTTCTTGACGGGAGACCACATAAGCGTAAGCCTCATCATTGGCAGGACAGCACTTCCACTATCGATCAACAAGCAGCACCTTCGCATAGATGACGCGATCCATTACGTCGGGAACACGACGCCGTACGCAGTCCCTAACGCCAACAACGTTATTAATCAAGCGGTCAGAGCCGCACAGCTGCTGGGGTGCGAAGGGTACGTCGGCGTCGACATCGTGCTTCAGCCCGACGGCGTCGTTAACATCGTCGACGTGAATCCACGCCCGACGACAGCCATCGTTAGTATCGATAAAGTGATAAGCAATGTTGCCGATTTGATTCTCAAAGCGCGATTCGGGCAAGAATTACCAACGCTTCTGACACCACACGGCACACACACCTTCCAAACCAACTGCGGAACCATCTAGCCCCGCTTGAACACCCAAATGGCCCTAAGCGATACGATTGGAATCGACATCGGGGGAGCAAATACAAAAGTAGCCTCCGCCGGCGGGAAGGCGAGAAGCTTTTACCTGCCACTGTGGCGGGACAACGACCTCGCCGGCGAGTTGCGACGCATAAGGGAAGAGTTTCAGCCGAAACACGTCGGCGTCGTGATCACAGGAGAGCTCGCCGACGCGTTCAAGAGTAAGAGGGAAGGGATCTGCTCGATCGCGTCTGCGGTCGACTCAGTTTTCGCGAGGCCGTGTTATCTGAACGTTCGCGGCCAGTTTACGCGGCAAATCGCTGAGGGCGAGGCCCCCTTGTACGCCGCTGCAAACTGGACGGCTTCAGCCGCTTTTGTTTCACGGCGAGTCACAGACTGTATATTCGTGGATCTAGGGAGCACGACGTGCGACGTGATTCCCATACACGACGGAAGACCCGCCGCCCTGACAACGGACTTTGAACGGTTGCGAGAACGTGAGCTTATCTACACCGGAGCGCTCAGAACCAATATTGCGACCATTTTGCGGCTCGTAACCCTCAATGGGGAGAAGTATTGGCTGGCTTCCGAACTATTCGCGATTGCCGCAGACGTCCATCGCGTTCTCGGTAACATTAGCGCCGAGGATTACGCGTGCGACACGCCGGATGCCCGGCCGCGCGATGTGGAGGCCTGTTATCGAAGAATCGCTAGAGTCCTGCTTTGTGACGTGGATGAGCTTGGCCGAAAGAACGCTCGCGACGTTGCCCGACAGGTCGAGCGCGCCCAGATCGATGAGCTTGCTCAAGCCCTCTCTTTTCAAGCACGCAAACACGACTTAAACACAGTCGTGGGCGTGGGTCTCGGAGAGTTTCTCATAGCTAAAGCCGCTTCAAAAGTGAGACTTGAGTGCCACTTGCTCTCGCAGCAGTACGGCAAAGAGCTTTCAAAAGTGTTCCCTGCGTTTGCGGTAGCCAACCTGGCGCACGACGCGTTTCAACGGTAATCGACTTATTACCTCTGGACACCCACGCAACGAAGAAAGGCGTACACAAACGTCACAGGCTCGTGCATCGGTAATCTGAGATTTTTTGTGTGTGTTGTGACAGTGAGAGCCGGCTATGTGCTCGAAGCGTTGGTCGCCTCCACCAAGCTGTGACACACAAATGTGTTCACGCAGCCTTATACCGCTTTTTCGCGCAGAATGGAGTAGGAGGCAACGGACATGGTCACAAAGAATTCGGGGTGCTATTACGAGGTCCACTTTGGCTGCCTTAACGCCGCGCTCGACGCCCACTGCCACAGGTGCGCACAACGCTTGACAAACGCGGTAAATTACGTGCTGCACTCTGGCGTGAACGACACCGACGCGTCGCGTACATGGACAGCACCTTACGCTGGCGGCGTTGCAGAGGCGCCCGAAGAAAAAATGGCGAGCTCACATTTTGCGGGGGATCATGATGTATGGCGAGAGCCAAGTTACCGCACGAGTAACGGGGCCTGTGGCATTAATGCAGAACCGTGCACAAAACTGCTGAGTGAGTTCGGGCTCGGTGAGAAGGAGGCTCAGGTCTACGTGCACTTGCTCAAGTACGGACCGAAGCGTGCTGGCGACCTCGCGCGATCTCTCAAAACGTACCGTGAGGACGCTTATCGCCGATGCGCAAGATTGATTGACGCAGGTGTGATCGTGAAAAGCGCAGGAGATTCGTCACGCTACGCGCCTGTAGACCTTGACGAAGCGCTCGATGCCGCGCTCATGTCCCGCCAGCGCGAGCTGCGCCGGTTGCAAAGGGTCAAGCATGAGCTTGTGGGGGACACAAACGGCGCGCTCAGCCGCGGAGCAGACAATGTCCACGTGTTTAAAATGTTGAAAACCGTCGGCGAACTTGTTGCTGCAATCTCGCAACTCATAAACTCCGCAGAGACGTCTGTTGTCTTCGTCGCCCATCCTCAATTCAACCTCATCACGATGAGAGGCTTCCTGGATCATCTTAAATGTGCGGTGGGCCGCGGCGTGCGTGTTCGCGGCGTGCTCGATATCTCACTCCAGAACCTTTCTGCGGGACGTGAGTACCTGGAAGGTTGCATTGAACTGCGGCATACAAACCTATACCGCGGGATGACGCTAATAGTGGCCGATGGCAAGCGAAGCATCAGCCTCATTCACGCCGCTCTGAAGGCCGCCCTTTCGCTCGACGAAAATGTTGCGGCGCTTTGGAGCGATAGCGTTGCGCAAGCAGAATTTCTTGTGAGCGCGTTTGAGATGGCTTGGGAGCGGGCGTCCGGCGCAGAAGAGCGCATGACGAGCTGCTGAAGCAAGAGCACCGGTCATTAGAGTCCATCGCAACCTCGAATTAAAGCGTTTTAGTTTTGGTATAGATAACGCAGCTGAGCAACAGCCTTCTCTCACGCTAAAATTATGCACTTTGCAGAAAACATGCCCGTGTATGACCGGCATTACAGATCTAACAGGTTCTTGCCCCCCCAAAGCGCATCCAAGCGACTTGCGACGCATTAGGGGCACAACTTTATAAGCTCGAGGACGTTATGTGATGATAATGGCCAAGGGGATCATTATTGAAAGTATCAAAGACGCATTAGCCGCAGGTTCAAATATCATAGAATCTGCGGAAAAGGAAGTCGTGTGGCTTCTAGAACCTGCTATATTGGCCCTCGCCTTTCAATTTGGTATACCAAACAAGTCCAAAATGCTGATAGAAAAAGGCGGACGCGTGCGAGGGATCACCAAGATTTCAGGAACCTCCCTTGATGTCGCACGCAGACTCTTGGATAACGGCGAGGAAGTGCGCCACATCGATCAGTACCAGGGAGCGTTCATGCTTGTCGGAGACAAAAAAGAAAGCATCAGTTCGATCAACGTGAATATGGAGGATGTCTCGCTTGACGATCCGCTAGTGGCGTTCTGGACTGATGATCAAGCCTACGCCGATTTTCTGACCGCCACGTTTGAGGCCGCATGGAACGAAGCAGTCGATGCAGAAAAGCGCGTACAAGAACTCTAGAACGCACGGCTTTCGTTTGTTTAGCCGGCAGTTGTCGCTAAAGGGCTTCTTAATCTGAGCCGTTGATAGTCTATCTGCCGTCTGACGCAGAATTGTTATAACTATGGATAACGAGGCAGCATTTGTTACCCGTCTTACAGACTTCGGGCTCAGCGAAAAGGAGGCACAGCTCTAACTTCACTTGCTCAAGTACGGGCCAAAAACGCCGTCTCCCATCGCGAAATCACTGAAGGCCTATCGAGAAGACGTGCACATACGCTTACAAGCTTGATTGAAAAAGGCATGGTGCGTCCGTCGCTCAATTCACCTACAATGTATATCGCGGAGGACCTCGACACCGCGCTCCAAGCCGTGCTCACGAAACGTGAGAGCGAGCTGCGCTAGATGGAGGCGCGAACGCGGGAGTTGCAGGAACTGGCAAAGCAGCAACGATTTCGACCCTCCGACGAAGTTGCAACGTTTAAGATTCTCAAAAGTATCAAGGAAGTAATCGCCACAACCGTGCCGATCATCCTCTCAGCCAAAGAAGAGTTCTTATGGCTGTCAAATCAGGAAGGAGTTGAATTCAGCGAAGTGCTTGGCATTCTTCAGCAAGAAAGAGAGTTCATCGAGCGCGGAGGACAATGCCGCGGTATCACCGATATCTCGTATCGGCTCATCGACACAATCCGCCATCTCTTGGATATCGGTGCCGATGTGCGCCACTTTGGCGATTACCGAGGGGCGTACTTCGGAGTTTTGACAAAAAGTACTGCATCAGTGCAATCAACATTGATGTTCAACATCGTAGACTCGATGCGTCGCTCAGCATGTTCTACACCGACGATCCTGTGTTTGCTGACTATCTCGTCTCAACTTTCGAAATGTTTTGGAAGCAAGCTTCGAAATGTTTTGGAAGCAAGCTGTTCCGGCGGAAGAACAAATACAAGAGCTTTTAGAACAGAGACCTCCGCAGGCATAAGCCGGGCTACGCTTGGGAAAATGCTCAGCCTTGCTTAATTTTCGGACACTTGTTTAGTCGCTGGCCCAGAATGCGAAGTAAACGTTGTCACGCAGCTTTATAAACCCAGGAGTCCTGTTTTGCTCTCATGACCAGTGGGACCATTATTGAAAGCGTTAAAGACGCTATTGCTGTTGCTTCAACTATACTAGAATTTGCAGAGAAGGAAGTTTCCTGGCTCGTCCCTGCCCCTCTATTGGTCTTGGCCGCTCACTTCAATCTGAATGACAAATCCAGAGTGCTGATGCAAAAAGGAGGACACGAGCGGGGAATCACCGAAATCTCACCGCTCTATGTCGAACTGGTAAGCGAACTCATCGACATTGGCATAAACGTCCGCCATGTGGAACATTACAGTGGGGCGTTTATGATCGTAGGAGACGGCAGGCAAAGCATCAGTGCGATTGACGTTAATGTCGAAGATCTCTCGCTTGACGATAAGATTGTGGCGTTCTGGACTGAGAACCCTGATTATGCCGCATACCTCCTGTCAAGCTTTGATAGGACCTGGGCAGAAGCTACTGATGCACAAAAGCGGATACAAGAGCTTGGTGAGGACGGCCCCTCGCATCGCTAAGGCGCCGAGTTAAAGACGAGCATAGCTCAAATCTAGCTACGGGATGAGATACGTAGTGTGACCGGTTAGAATTCGGCTATCTACACCCTTTTTGCCTAACACGCAACGTGCAGACCGTGATGCTACTAGCGTCGGCCCTCCATATCACGTTGATGGACGCTTCCGTTGGTAAGCCCGAGTCGCACGCACGTTCGACCATCAGCCAACCGTCCTTTCTAACTGGCGAGATAGCCGGTCAGCCCACAGCTCAGTAAAGGTCGCTCCAAATTGCACCTGTGGCGTGCACCGCTGAAAGGGAGGGGACAGTCTCGTAGCTAAGCACCAGACTGAATCTAACGATGGGTCTTCGAAGAGCTTAGGAAGTCGAGCAATATGAGAAGAGTTAAATCGCCTGCTGAAGCTTCGCTATCTGTACAACGCGCATAAGTTGCTGGCAGCCTCATCAGTGGAAGGTGGCAACATGAGGGATGAATACGACGTCGTTGTTGTTGGAGCGGGGCCCGGAGGATCCATAGCAGCACGCACGGCTGCTGAGGAATGTGATGTGCTGCTGATTGAAAAGCGCCAAGAGGTCGGTTCGCCCGTGCGCTGCGCCGAGGGAGTCCTTAAAAGCGCGCTCTTGGAATTCGCACACCCCGATAAGAAGTGGATTTCTAGCTGCATCCGCGGGTACCGAATCTTCGCTCCCGATGGCACGATGCTTGAAGTATCGGCAGAGACGATGGGCATCGAAGGCGAGCTCGCGTACATCCTTGAACGCAACATTTTCGACCGCGAGCTCGCGAAAGACGCGGCGCGGGTCGGTGCGGACGTTATGGTGCACACCCGTGCTACAGGGCTTATAATAGAAGACGGGTTAGTGAAGGGCGTCAAAATCAAGAGGCTTGGAGAAAATCTCGAGGTGCGCTCAAAGATTGTGATAGGTGCCGATGGCGTGGAGTCACAGGTCGGCCGATGGGCTGGAATAAATACCGCGCTAAAGCTTAACGACGTAGGCAGCGCTGCCCAGTACCTAATGGCCGATGTTGATGTGGCAGAAGATTTTTGTGACATCTACGTCGGCTCGCGCGCTCCAGGAGGCTATGCTTGGGTTTTTCCCAAGGGTGAAAAGCTCGCAAACGTAGGGCTTGGTATGCTAGCAAGCATGCTAAACGGAAGCAGGCCCATAGATTACCTAAACAAGTTTGTCTCGCAACATTTCCCCGGGGGACAACAACTTGGACTAATGATGGGAAGTTGCCCTTGCAGCGATGAGCTTAAAACCACAATATGTAACGGACTAATGCTGGTAGGTGACGCAGCGCACCATTGCGATCCACTCAGCGGCGCTGGTATTATTAACGCAATGGAAGGGGGAAAAATAGCAGGCAACATTGCGAGGAAAGCGGTGCAACAACGAGACTCTTCGGTTCGCGTTCTTAAGGAATATGAACACAGGCGGCGTGAATCACTTTTCGGCAACTTGCAGCACCACAACTACAAAATCAAAGAGTTAGCGGTAACCTTATCTGACAATGAGCTCAACAAGCTTCTCCATTTATTGACGGACATAAGACCTCAAGATGTAGGCTTTGCAGGCATCGTACTGCGCTTAGTTGCAGCGAATCCGAAAGTTCTTCTTGTTATGCGCAATCTGGCGCACTTGAAAGAACTAGCAGACGTGCTCGCAAAAGGATTAAAGGATTCACGGCAATCAAATGTGTACGATGACTGAAAGCCCGTCGCGCCTCTCATTGCGAATAGTAGCAACGGGATCCGGGACAAAAGAATCCTTCGCCAAATGACCTTCTCACTACGAAATGTAGTTAACACAGCCTATACCCGTTATCTGCTCTCTTCCTTCGATATAGCGAGCTACCAGTCTGCAGACGCGGAAAAGCGGATACAGGAGCTAATCAAGCAGGCACACGGCACTTAACAGACAATTTCGGGTCAATGCCTTGCGCTTTATGATAGTTTCATTCGATGCTGTGCAGCTTATCTTCGCAAGAGGGGGCCTCTGCATTATCGCGCGTGCAGCGGCTCTTCTTTTGTTGTGCGCACGAGTTTACTCTCAGAACGCAAGGCCACTCGCCGTGCACTGGCGTCACAAACCACACTGCTGAGAGGCGCAAAAGTGCGTCTGAGTTCTAATGCTGTCCCGTCGACCGAGCACAAGAACGCTGTTAACAGATTAAGGCACGGCAAAACGCTTATTTACCCGTTACGGTACATCTGCAGTGATGGACGATGATGCGGCATTTGTTACTCGCCTGATCGGATTTGGGCTCAGCGAGAAGGAGGCGAGAACTTATCTTCACCTGCTTAAGTACGGCCCTAAGACTCCGTCGCCGCTCGCGAAGTCGCTTAAGACGTATCGGGAGGACGTGCATCGGACGCTCACTGAGTTGATCGAGAAGGGCATGGTACGTCCGTCGCTCGATTCACCAACAATCTACGCCGCGGTAGACCTCAATACCGCGCTCGAAGTTGCACTCAAGAAGCAGGAGAGCGAGCTGCACGAGATGGAAGCGCGAAAGCGGGAGCTTCAGGAACTCGCAACGCAGCAGCGGTTTCGGCCATCCGACGAGGTGAGCACGTTTAAGATCATCAAGAGCGTCAAGGAACTCGTGGCTGCGACCGTGACTCTCACATCAGCAGCAAAGAATGGATTCTTGTTCGTGGTCCCCTCGGAAATGATGGTCATAAGCAGCTTATTCGGCATAAATGCGGAAGTCAAGAAAGTCATAGAGCACGGAGGATTTGTGAGGGGCATTACTGATATCAGCTACGCTGATATAGCGCCCGCTCAAGAGCTCGTGGACATTGGCGAAGATTTGCGGCACTATGATGGTTACGGAGGATTATATTTCGCAGTGGTAGACGGAAAGCATTGTGTTAGTGCGATTAACGTCGATATAGACCGTATCTCGCTGAATGAACCCGTTTCTATGCTCTGGACCGATGACCCGACCTATGCTGAGTATCTCACAGGCACCTTCGAGGTGTTGTGGGAAAAGTCAATCTCAGCGGCGGAGCAGATTCAAAAGCTGTCAGCGCGAGGCCCTCCAAAAGCCTAAACGAGACTATGCGCCCCCATACGTGCTGCTAGTGAAATGAAACTACGCTTAACCTGCGCGGCTTCAAGATAGTCAGCAGAGGTGAGTTTACCCATCTTTTTGCAGCACGTGAATGTAATAGCATCCGATCCGCCGTTCTACGCTTATTGGCAGGAGTAGTATGTGGATGGTATTCTTTGCGACGTCGTGTGGGACGAAACTGTTCACCGCCCGTGCGAACGCCGGGTGACTGAAGTAAAAGCGCACTGGAGGCTCGAATCTAAAGAGCGATGGCAGTACCCGCCCAGTGAGGTCCTGCGCGACAACTATCGAAAAATCCTTTCGCATGTAGTCTTCCACTACATCGACGCGCTCAATGGCCTCACACGCAAGGCTCTTTGCAATTAGTCCCCACATAACTTCCTCAGAAGAGCTAAGTGGTTCAGCTCGATCTCGTTGATAGCCGTCGATGACGATAAAAAGCCCGTC
>Ga0326727_10009652_pt1 | contig 23556 bp, 17 predicted proteins | sample MB2enrmetagenome_FD_207643 | JGI IMG/M metagenome (GOLD analysis project Ga0326727, IMG submission 207643) | Lab enriched peat soil microbial communities from McLean, Ithaca, NY, United States - MB29MY | ecosystem: Environmental > Terrestrial > Soil > Wetlands > Peat | place: USA: New York... | reverse complement strand
AGACCGGGTGGCTTACCCCGCCGTCTTGCTGGAGACGGGCTACAACGACCCGCGCGTGGATCCGTGGCACATGGCGAAAATGACTGCTCGGTTTCAGGCCGCGACGGCGAGCGGCAAGCCCATACTGTTGCGGGTCGAATACGAGGGCGGCCACGGCGGGATTGGCGGCACGGAGAAACAGGCCCAGGAAAGGATGGCCGACGAGTGGAGCTTTTTGCTGTGGCAATTCGGCGTGCCAGAATATCAGCCGCGGAAGTGATGAGTTCCTCAAAGATCCAGCGTCAGTTATGCTGACTCGCAAAGAGCAGAGCTATGTTGGAGCCTTCCACCGGGCGAGTCACGGGCTAACCGGAAGTAATTCCGAGTCAGAAGGCCCGCTGGGGCATTCTGGCTTGTTAAGTCCTGGTTTGTCGGGCTTACCGGACAAGTTCCTCCCAGTACCCAGCTTCTCTGATAACCGCCTTCTATAAAGGGGAGAGCCAAGAGAAAAACTTCCCCTGCGACTGGAAGAAGCGAAGATGTTCTCCGGGCTATGCAGCCCATCTCCCCGACTCTCCTGCCCCGCCCCCTCATTCCCCGCGCAAACCCGCCAGCACACTCCGCAATGCTCCTGAGACCGCCTCCCCCTTCTGCACTTCCATCCACAATACCCCGCTGGGGTCCAACTTGATTCCCTTCCTCGACCGCACCACCTTCACCACCGCCGCGGGATCCAACTGCGTTTCCGGATGGAACCTCAGTGCGATCTTGCTTCCCTGGCGCTCCACCGCCGCAATGCGCAGCCGCTCGCTCATGGATTTGAGCATCGCAAACTCCAGGAGGTTTTCCACGGACTTGGGCAGCGGTCCGAAGCGATCCGCCAGTTCCTTCCCCACATCCTGCCTTTCCGCTTCCGTCGCCACCGCCGAAACCCGCTTGTACGTCCGCAAGCGCAAATTCTCGCTCGGGATATACTCCTCGGGAATCCGCACATCCATCCCGAGGTTGATTGTCGTGCGCAATTCCGGCGCGCCCTCTTCTCCCTTTAGCTTGGCCACCGCGCGCTCCAGCATCTGCACATACAAATCGAAACCGATCGCCTCGATGTGCCCGTGCTGTTGCCTCCCCAGCATGTTCCCCGCCCCGCGCAACTCCAGGTCCAGCGCCGCAATCCGGAATCCCGCGCCCAGTTCGCTGAACTCTTTCATCGCCGCCAAGCGCCGCCGCGCAATGTCCGTCAGCGCGCGTTCCGGCGGCACCAGCAAGTATGCATAGGCGCGCTGGTGCGAACGCCCCACGCGCCCGCGCAATTGGTACAGTTCCGCAAGCCCCAGCCGGTCCGCGCGATTGATCAGGATCGTATTCGCCCGCGGAATGTCCAAGCCGTTCTCCACGATCGTCGTCGCCACCAGCACATCCGCTTCGTCGCGAATGAACTTCAGCATCACCTTCTCCAGGTCCTTTTCTCCCATCTGCCCGTGCGCGACCACCACACGCGCCTTGGGCACCAGCCGCGCCACCAGATTGGCCAGCGAATAAATGGACTCCACACGGTTGTGGATGAAGTACACCTGGCCTTCCCGCGCCAGCTCATTTTCAATCGAGTGCCTCACCACCTCTTCGTCGAACGACGTCACCACCGTCTGAATCGCCAGCCGGTCGCGTGGCGCCGTCTCAATCACGGACATATCGCGCAAGCCCACCAGCGACATGTGCAGCGTCCTTGGAATGGGTGTCGCCGAAAGCGCCAGCGCGTGCACGTTCTTCCGCATCTCCTTCAGCCGCTCCTTGTGCGCCACGCCAAAGCGCTGCTCTTCGTCCACCACCAGCAATCCCAAATCCTGAAACTTTACATCCTTGGACAGCAGCCGGTGCGTCCCGATCACCACGTCCACTTTTCCCGTTTCCAGGTTTGCCAGCACGACCTTCTGTTCCGCCCTCGTGCGGAACCTGCTGAACATTTCAATTCTTGCCGGAAACGCCGCGAAGCGCTGTTTGAACGTCTCAAAATGCTGGAACGCCAACACTGTCGTAGGCGTCAGCACCGCCACCTGCTTGCCGTCCGCCACCGCCTTGAACGCCGCGCGCATGGCCACTTCCGTCTTCCCGTAACCCACGTCCCCGCACAGCAAGCGGTCCATTGGCGAGGGCTTTTCCAGGTCGCGCTTGATGTCCGCGATCGCCGTCACCTGGTCCGGTGTCTCCTCAAACTCAAAGGCATCCTCGAATTCCCTTTGCCAGTTGCCGTCCGGCGAAAGCGCAAAGCCCTGCGCGGTCTTGCGCTGCGCGTAGAGCGCCAGCAACTGGTCCGCCATGTCTTCCAGCGACTTGCGCACACGCGTTTTGCGCGAAACCCACGCCGTGCCGCCCAATTTGTCCAGCGCCGGGTGCGCGCCTTCCGCGGCGCGGTAACTCTGCACCAGGTCCATGCGTTCCAGAGGCACATACAGCCGCGCATCGTCCAAGTACCGCAGCAGCATGAACTCGCCGCGCCGCCCCGCCGATTCGATCAGCCGCAAGCCCTCAAACTGGCCGATGCCGTGGTCCACGTGCACCACATAATCTCCCGGCTTCAGCTCCGCAAAATCGCGGAAAAATCCCGACGTGCGGATCTTCCGTCCCGGACGTTCCACCGCGGGTGTCACGTCAAACAAATCCGCGTTGCCGTACAGCGTCAGCTTCGCTTCCGGAAACGCCACGCCTTCCGCAAATGGCGCGCGCACCAGCAACAGCGCCGCCGTCTCCGAAGCGCTCTCCGCCGTGAAGCCCGCCGCCGCTTCTTCCGTTTCTCCCAGCACGTACGGCACTTCGTACTCGCGGCAAATGTCGGCGTAGCGTTCCAATTCGCCGGTGCTCGCCGCCGTCAGGATCACCGTTCCGCCGCCCGCTAATTGCGCTTTCACGTCGCCCAGGCACGCCGCCACATCGCCGTGATACCGCGTGCTGGACCTCGCAATCAGCTCAAACCGTTTGCCGCCGCTCGCCGCCAGCCCCAACTTCTCCAGCTCAATTCGCGAACACTTCGCAACTGCGCGCTCCCATTCTTCCTCGCTCCAGAAGTAGTCGTTCACCGTCGGCGCATTTGCCTGGCCGTGCCGCTCGTAATTCGCCGTTGCGTCTTCCAGCAGCTTCTTCCCCGCATCACGCAGCTTTTCCGGCTCATCCAGAAACACAATCGGCTTCAACGAGCTTTCCGCCAGCTCCAGCAGCGTGCTTCCCCCGGGCGTTTTGTCGCCGCCAAACCAGCTTCCCGGCTCCCACGCTTCCGCCTCCTCGCTGCCCGGCGCGGGCACGCTCCATTCCGCGAGTGGCAGGATCGTCGTCTTCACGACCGGCGCAATCGAGCGCTGCGTTCGCGGATCGAATTCGCGCACGCTCTCCACCGTGTCTCCCAGCAATTCAATACGCACGGGCCGTGGCGCTTCCGGCGAAAACACGTCCACAATTCCGCCGCGCACCGCGAACTGCCCCGGCAATTCCACCATTTCCGTTCGCGCGTAACCCGTGCTCGCCAGATGCGTGATCAGTTCCTCGTGCGCCCCCTCGGAATCTTTCGCCAGCGTGCGCGCCAGAGTCAGGTACACGTAAGGATCCTGATATCTCCACAGCGCCGCGGCCATCGGCGCAATCACCAGCGACACCTCACCATTCGCCAGCCGGTACAGGGTCGTCGCTCGCCGCTCCAGGATATCCGCGTGCGGCGCTTGCGGATCCCACGGCAAGCTATCGAAGGCCGGCAACACTGCTAGTCCGCCCGTTGATCCAGGGAAAATTTGTGCAAAAAAGCGCAGGCTCTCCGCCAACTGTTCCGCGCGGCGGTTGTTCTCCGTGACAAAAAACGCCGGCCGCCGCAATTCGTGCGTCACGTGCGCCGCCACCAGCGCCTTCGCCACGTCATGCAGTCCCGAAAGCCCTGCCAGCCCGCTGCCCGCGCGCAACTCCGCCACCACGCCCTCGATCGAGGCATGGCGCAGCAGGCCCTCTAATCGCTCCTTGACTGCCGGTAGTATCATTCCCCGATTTTTCTTTTTTCTCTTTCCGGAACTTCCACTCTACCCTGACCGCATTCAGTTCTAAGTTTTCAGTCTTAAGTTTTAAGTCCTAAGTATTAAGCTCTTAGTCTTCGGCATTTCGGGTATCGTATTCCTCTGTGACCTCTGTGTTCTTCCCTCTGTGAACTCTGTGTTACCGTCCCTCTCTCTTCGTTTCCCGGATCTTCCTCAATATCTCCGACGTCGAATACCCTTCCACCACCTCCACGCGCACAACCTTTCCACCCGCCGCTTCCACTTCCTCGCGTCCCACAATCTGATTCCCCGGCCAATCCTCGCCCTTTACCAGCACGTCCGGCAGCAGCGCCGCAATCACCCTCTGCGGCATCGGTTCATCAAAAATCAGCACCGCATCCACGCATTCCAGGCTAGCCAGAATTTCCGCGCGCTCCTCTGCCGGATACACTGGCCTTCCCGGCCCCTTCAGCCGTCTCACGCCCTCATCGCTGTTCAACCCGACAATCAGCACATCGCCCAATCCGCGCGCGGTCTCCAGGCTTTCGATGTGCCCCGGATGCAGCAGATCGAAACACCCGTTCGTAAACACCACGCGCTTGCCGTTGCGTTTCTCCCTCCCAAACCGCAAAATGATTTCTTCGAGTGTCAGGACCGCTGGATGCAAAGGCTCACCATGCTCGCTCAACCACGTTGCCGCCGTTCGTTACGCAAACAACCAGTTTATCACGCTCTTTCGCGCGCTCGCTCCCGCAGGCGGCCTTCGACATGAAAAACAAAAAAGCGCTTCTCGCTACCGCAGGCATTCTGCTTCTCCTCCTCGGCGCGGCCCTCACCCTCTATTCCGCGCGCGGCTTTACCGTGCGCCACTACCTCGTAAACGCCGGCTCCTGCCCCCTCACCATGGACATGGTCCAGAAATCCGGCTTCGTTGAAGATCCCCAGCGCGGCGCCGTCATTCTCTTTCACGGCCTAGCCGGTAACAAAATCATCATGTCCTACCTGGCGCGCACCTTTGCGGCGCAAGGCCTCACTGTCTACATCCCCGATCTTCCCGGCCACGGCCGCTCCAACGGCCCTTTTTCTCCCGAACAGGCCGAATCCTGCGCGAACTCCTTTGTGCGCGGCCTCGCCGCACGCGGCTTGATTCTTCCGGACCACACCATCCTTGTGGGCCACTCCATGGGCGGTGCCATCGCTTTGCGTATTGCTCCCCAGATTCGCCCCGCGGGCGTTATCGCCATTTCCCCCGCGCCCATGCAGACCGCGCACGGCATCTCCGCTGAAAATCTTCTCTACCTCAATCCTCCGCCGCTCCAGCCCAATACGCTCATCCTCGTCGGCCAGTATGAGTTCCCGAGCTTGGTCGAGAACGCCGCCGATCTCGCCGCTTCGCACCCTGACCCAAGCGTCGAATTCGCTACGATTCCCGGAGACTCCCACGTCAGCGTGCTCTTCTCCCCCATCGTTGCCGCAAGAATCCAGGACTGGACCGCCCGCCTCCTCCACCTTCCGGGCGGCGCCGTCATCCCTTCCCGCGCTAACGTTCTCGGCTGCCTTCTCGGCCTATGCGGCATCGTTCTCCTCGCTGGCCCGTTTCTCCGCGAAACATTCGGCGGCGACCCTCCCGCAGAGCCCCGCTCCACCTCTCTTCCATCCCTCCCGCGACTCTTTCTCGAATTCATCGCCGTCTCGCTCGCCGTGATTTTTCTTCTTCGCTATTGGATGCCGCTTCGTCCCTTGCCTCTCTATCAAGGCAATTATCTCGCCAGCTTTTTCCTCCTTGTGGGACTCGCCTTGCTTCTGCTTCATCCCCGGCTTGCGCAATCGCAATTCTCCGCCAAGCCGCTCGTGCTCCTCTCCGCGGCATTCGCCGCCTTCCTTCTCCATTTCCTTATTACCGGCTGGTTCGACCTCACGTTCTCCTGTGCTTGGCTCACCGTCCACCGCTGGGCGCGTTTCCCCGTCTTCTTTCTCGCTGTCTTCCTCTTCTTTTACGCCCTCGATGTCCTTCTCGGCCCCGCCTCTGACGTCCGCCCAGCCCGCCGGCTTCTTCTTTCGCTGTGTCTTCTCGCCACTGTGTGGCTCGTCTTGGTCGGCGGCGTCCTTTATTTCCACAGCGGTGAAATCCTGCTGGTGCTGCTCGCTCCGTATTTCGTCATCGTCCTGCTCCTCATCCGCATGGGTGCTCAATTGGTACGTCAGCAGACCGCCTCCCCGACGGCAGCCGCCTTGTTCGGTGCTATACTCTTTGCAGGTTTTTGCCTGGTGCTCTTCCCGTTGTCTTAAGAGCTACCAGCCGCCCGGTATTTTTGGTATCCTCCCCGCGCTGGAGACGGATGCTTAAGTTTTTGCTTTGCTTTGTGTGAATTAACGGATGTCTGAAATTGTCATTGTCGGCGGTGGTCCTTCCGGCGCGATGTGCGGGGAGCAACTTGCGCGCGCCGGCCATTCCGTCCAAATTTTCGATGAACACCTCGCCTGGGAGAAACCCTGCGGGGGAGGTCTCACCTATAAAGCCACGCAGTGCTATCCCTTCCTACTGGATAATGCGTGTCCAAAAAAGCTTATTCACCACGTCGAAATCATCAGCGCCGAAAATCATCGCGCCAAGCTCGACCTCCAGCATCCCATCGTCATCTATTCGCGCACCGTCTTGAATGGCCTGCTTCTCGATCGCGCTCGCCAGGCCGGTTGCCAGGTTCACCGCTCCCGCGTCCACGAAGTGGATACCACCTCCGACAAGCCGCGCTACTCCATTGATGGCCAGTGGCGCGCCGCCGATTTCCTGGTCCTGGCCGCCGGCGCCCGCAACCAGTTTCTTCCCGGCACTCGCCCCCTGCAGCGCGATGAGCTCGAGATGACTCAGGGCTACTTCGTCCCGCAAACCTCGGAGGAAATCATCATCAAGTTTCTTCCCGATTTCGAGGGCTACATCTGGTCCTTCCCCCGCGCCGACCATCTCTCGCTCGGCATTTGCGGTAGCATGAGCGCGCACACCAGCAGCGAACTGCGCGCGCATCTCCATAATTTTGCGGCCTCCGAAAAATTCGCCACCGAATCCGCCAAGTTCTACAGCCACGTCCTGCCTTCCCCGCAGGTGCGCACCTTCTCTGATCGCCGCGTCATCGGCGGAAACTGGGCCCTTATCGGGGACGCCGCCGCCTGGGTTGATCCCCTCACTGGCGAAGGCCTTTTCTACGCCATGCGCTCCGGCGAGCTCCTGGGCAAGTCCCTCGCCGAAGGCTGCCCCGAAAAATATCCCGCGCGCGTCAAAGCCTCCTTCTCCGCGGAACTCGAATTCGCCGCGCGCATCGTCCGACGCTTCTATCGCGGCTCGTTCCTCGGCTGCTCCGTCACCACGCGCATGGTGCAATTCCTGCAGCGCAACGCCGTATTCCGCCAACTTTTCTCCGATCTGTTCTGCGGCACGCAGGACTACACGACGCTCAAGCAGCGCGTCCTCGGCCATCTCGGCGGCACGCTCAGCCAGTTCGTCTCCAGCGTCCTCAATTTCGAGCCTCCCGCCTCCAAACTCCCCACCGTTCATCCCGCCGCCGACTAATCCCGCTCTCATTTGTTGTAGTAGCCGATCCCGCCGCGCGGGATCGGTTCCTGGGTTTCTCTTGTCGCACGGTCGCTCCTGCTTGCCCTGAGTTTCGAAGGGACTGTGTTCTTCGGACTCCCTGGGAACGCCGATCTCCTGATCGGCGAGGGTGCCCCAGGCACGGCCTGTGTGCCTGGGTCTTGGGTTTCTCTCCCTTCTGCGAACCTGCGTCTCCGCACCAGCCCAGGCACCATTCGCGCCATACCAACAATTGTCATCCCGACCGGAGGCCCGCGCCGTTTGCGGGCCGCAGTGGAGGGATCGTGGCACAATCCGGCTAGTTCGCACACAACCGTCACTCCCTGCCCCGCTTCGCGAGGAGAACGAGGTCTGGCAAACCAAACCGCCACCCAATTCAAATGATAAAGGGGAAAACGAACTCGCCTATTCCAGCACTTTGCGGATGCGTTCAAACGCCCAATCAATCTCTTCGCGCTGGATGACCAGTGGCGGCGCGATCCGAATGATATGGCTGTGCGTTTCCTTGCACAGGATGCCCTCTTCCTTCAGCGCCTCGCAGTATTTTCTCGCCTCGACCGTCAGCTCGATCCCGAGCCACAGCCCGCGCCCGCGCACCTCTTTCACCACCGGGCTGCGCAATGTCCGCAGCTTCTCCAGGAAATACGCGCCCAGCTCCGCCGAGCGCTCCACCAGCTTTTCTTCGATCAGCACGCGCAGCGACGCCCGCGCCACCGCGCACGCCAGTGGATTCCCGCCAAAGGTGCTGCCATGATCGCCCGGCCCGAATACGCCCAGTATCTCCTTGGACGCCAGCACCGCCGACACCGGGTAATACCCTCCAGCCAGCGCCTTCCCGATAATCAGTACATCCGGCCGCATGCCCTCATGCATGTACGCAAATAACTTCCCCGTGCGTCCCAGCCCGGACTGAATCTCGTCAACCATCAGAAGTACGCGCTTCTCCCGGCAAATCACCGCCGCCTCGCACAAAAAGCCATTCGGCGGAATCCTGATCCCCGCCTCGCCCTGTATGGGTTCCACCAGGAATGCGCAGGTATTTGGAGTGATCGCTGCGCGCAGCGCCTTCGCATCTCCAAATGGAATGATCCGGAATCCCGGCGTGAACGGCCCGAATCCCTCGCGATACTGCACGTCGCTCGAAAAACTCACTATCGTCACGGTCCGCCCGTGAAAATTCCCCTCACAGACGATGATCTCCGCCCGCCCGTCCCCAATTCCTTTCTGCGTGTAGCCCCACTTCCGCGCCGCCTTCACCGCCGTTTCCACTGCCTCCGCCCCCGAATTCATCGGTAGCGTCATTTCCATGCCGGTCAAGTCGTGCAGCTCCTTATACAGCAGCGGCAATTGCGCGTTGCGAAACGCCCGCGACGTCAGCGTCACCTTCTTCGCCTGTTCAATCAACGCTTCCAGAATCCGCGGGTGGCAATGCCCCTGGTTCACCGCCGAATATGCCGCCAGGCAGTCCAGGTAACGCTTCCCTTCCACGTCATAGACCCACACCCCCGCCGCTCGCTCAATCACCGCGTCCAGCGGGTGGTAATTGTGCGCTCCATACGCCTCTTCCAGCGCGATAAACTCTTTCATTCCCATTACTTGGTCTTCCGTGATTGGCATAATCTCACCTTGGTCCGATTCGCGAGCCGCACAAAGACCGCCCCGGACCTTGCCCTTTTCCACGAGCATCCTCGGCAAAGCCCTCTCGAAGCCACCTCATAAATGGTGGCAACGGGGGTCGGAGCTTCAGCTCCGACATTGAAACCCAGCAACAACTGGGCTCAGTAGACCCTGGGCTTTAGCCCAGGGCGCGAAGCGCCCCTGAGGGAACTCTTCTCTTCGCTCCCCGACCATTTATGAGAAAACCTCTAATCGTACCGGCCGTACAACTCCTCACGCAATTACATGGGCGGGAGGGCGGCGCCCAAGGTGCGGTAGCACCCTGGACCGCGCGAAGGGGTCATCCAAATCATGGCACCCGCCCCCTCTTTCCGCAACACCCGGTGCCCTAGCGCCAACCTCCATTTTGGCCGCCTTTCCCCGCCTCGTCTTTGTCCTTCTTACGTGCGGCCCGTCCTACTTACCCAGAGCCACGCGAAGGGCTGAGGCGCGTTTTTTGCGCCCCGTGCGCTTCGCCGCGGCGGACGAATCGCGTCACCCAAGTGCTCATAGCTAATTTCGAGTGCGGCGGCTCGCCGCCGCTCTTACAACTGCAAGTCCCGCCGGCAAATTCCAATTCATCTTCCGGTGGGTGGCACTGACTTAACGCCGGGTGTCGCGCGTTTTGCGCGTGGGTCTTGGCTTCCTCTTCGCTTCACACATACAACTGATGACTGAATACTTAGAACCCTAAGGGGTGAGTCCGGGGTCTCTCTTCTCCGTAAACTTACGACTTATAACTGAATACTTAGAACTCTTTTCCTACTTCTTCGGATATCCCACGGACTGCGCCAGGACAATCTTCTGCGTGGCCTTCAGCTTCAACGCCTTCCCCAGCGCCTCGCGGTCCACCGACGCCCTCACCACCGTCGCCAACCCCTCCGATGCGCAATACAAGTACACGCTCTGCGCGATGAATCCCGTGTCCGCGCCCGTGAACAGCTCCCTCCCATCCGCATCTCCTCCCACCTTCGTCAGGTCCGCCACATACACCAGGTTCACCGGGGCCGTTGCCACGTATGACTGTGTCCCTGCCAGGTTCCGCAAATCCTCCTTCGCCACGGGCTCCAGCCGGTTCTTCGCCGCGTCATACACATAGGCCCCGTCCGCCAGCACCACGTAAATCTCAATCTCCTGCCAGTTCATCGCCGAAGGTGCCGTCCTTTTCCCGTCCGGACGGTTTACCCCAAATCCCGCCCACAAAATATTCGCCAACACCTGCACCGGCAATTTCTCACCGCTGAACTCTCGCGTGCTCTTCCTATCTTTCAGCGCCTGCATCAGCGGTCGCCCGCCATCCGTTTGCGGCGCCGGCAAAATCACCGGTTTCAGCTCCTGTGCCCCCACCGCCGTCGCCAGTATCGCCGCCAAACACCACACCAATCCTTGCTTCTTCATGGAATCCCTCCCGTGCTCCGCACCATAATCCCTTTACTCCGTCGCCGCAAGTCCACCCCGCACACGCTCCAGCCCGCCTGCATCCGCTCTTTCCGGCCGCTCGCCGACAGATGGGGGAACCAGAGGTGCTGGCACAAAGGTACCAGCGCCTACGCCATGTTTTCGGTACTGACCCGCTATTCCCACGGCAGCGTGCAAAATCTAACATCAACCTACGATGTGGGATTGCTCAATATTGGTCACACCGGTTCTATCGCTGATCTTCCTGGCAACGGTGTACCTGCGCGTTACGAATTGGAAATTGACGGAGACCACAGAGTATTAGAAAGCTAGGCCAAATCATCCGACTTAAGGACTATCAATCGCTATGGGATTAGTGCATTTCCGCAGGATCGAGCGCCGTCGCACCGCACGAGTAGCGCTCTGCGTGGACCTCATTGTTCACGGGGAGACGGAGAGCAACGGCGCGTTTAAGGCCGAGGCACGGACCCTTTCCGTGAGCAAGCACGGAGGGATGATGGTGCTGGAGCCAGAGGTAACGATTGGGCAAAAGCTGCTGTTGATTAACACGAACACCGGACTGAAGGCAGAGTGCCTGGTGGTGTCGGCGAAGTCTATGCGTGATGGCAAGAGAAATGTCGCATTTGAGTTTATCTCGGCCGACGTCAATTTCTGGAAGATGTGCTTCCCGGCGGCAGGGGCAAAGCCCATTCGGCGCGCCGTGCAAGCACCCTTTGGGCAGCTTTCCGCCACAAAGATGGCAAACTAAGCCGGCATCCCCACCTGATGAGCCGGGCAGGCGCCCAATTTTCGTGGTTAATGGGCAGCTACTGGATTTCTCCTCTTCTCAAAACTTACAACTGCTAACTGAAAACTGAGAACTCTCTGGCCCACCCCACTACCCTTTCCCCAGATAACTTCCCACCACGTTGGCGCAGGCTTCGGCAAATTCCTCCTCTATCTTGGTGAACGTACCAGCAAAATAGCTCTCGATATCCAGCTCCGCCGCGAGCTTCTTCTTCACGAAGATGGGCACAACGATTTCAGACTTCACCAAAGACGATCCCGCAAGATAGCGCGGATCCGCCGATACATCCTGCACGACGACCACCTTCCCGCTGGTGGCCGCAGCACCGCACAGTCCGATGCCGAGAGCAATGCGCGCGTTGGGCGTAAAGCTGCCGGCGAAAGGCCCGACGACCAGGTAGCCGGAGTCCGCCGGATCGACCAGGTAAAAGCCGGCCCAGTTGTAGCGCGTCATCTTTTCGTGCAGACGCTGGGCAATGCGCTCCATGAGGGCATTGACCGTGGGAGCGATCAAGGCAAAGTCTTGCAATTCCTTAAGAAGTTCTCTTTGCACAATCGTCATGTTTCCGCCTCTAGGTCAAGGGTCGGGAAGGTTTGCCATCGTTCCTTCCGAATCAAGATTAGTTTACACGAACGGGTCCCGTGGCGCGTGTGGGGAGTTGTAAGTGGTAAGTTTTCAGTTTTAAGTTTCGGAGAAGAGGGAAGAGAAGGCCGAAGACCGGGGATTTTTAACACAGAGGTCACCGAGGACGGAACACAGAGATCACAGAGAACCCCAAGACCCAGCCTCAAACTACGAGAGTGGGGCACCCAGAGTGCGCTGCGTGCCTGGGTCCTGGGCTCCCCCCTCTGTGGCACAGTCACTCCTGACTGTGTTCTTGACTTCCTCCTCCTGCTGTGAGCCTCTGCGTCCGGCGTTTACCCCGACCCGGTCAAAGCGTTATCTTCATTCTTCCCTCCTGATCTCTGATATCTGATTCCTGATATCTGATCGCTGAGATCTTTCCTAACCCACCCACTTCGCCGCCTTTTTATCGCTCTCCAGTTATTTTCTGAGGTGGTATCCTGCCCGTAGGCAGCCCGAATTCAAGCCAAATGATGCGCCGCCTCACCGAGTCCGTACCCAAAGAGGGAGGGCAACAACGATGGATAACGCGAAGGAATCAGCTCACCGGGTTTGTCCTGTGTGGCTCGGATACTTTCTTGCCAGCCCGCTGAGAAAGCTCCAGTACAATCCGCGCACCATCCTCGCTCCCTACGTGAAGGAAGGAATGACAGTGCTGGACTTCGGAAGCGCGATGGGCTTCTTCAGCATCCCCATTGCACAAATGGTCGGGCCCGCGGGAAAGGTCATCTGTATTGACATGCAGGAGAAGATGCTGGCGCGGCTCAAAAAGCGGGCGCAGAAGGCAGGTGTCTCCGCGCAGATCGATGCGCGCCTTTGCGCCCAAGACTCGCCAGGTCTCCAGCCCCTCGCTGGCACAATTGATTTCGCCCTGTTGTTCGCTGTGGTTCACGAAGTTCCCGCGCGCGCGGCCCTCTTTGCTGGAGTCGCTGCCGCGCTCAAGCCGCGGGCCAATCTGCTCCTTGCGGAACCCAAGGGCCACGTCTCCGCCGAGGACTTTGCGCGCACCCTTGCCATTGCCAAGGAGCAGGGTTTCGTTGAGGTCGCTACGCCGCAAATCTCTCGAACGTATGCCGTCTTGCTCCAGCGCCCGCCCGCAAACTGATCTCCCGGGTGCGCGCCGAACCCTTAACGCGTTCACGCAACTCCGCATGGCCTTAACTCGAAGTGGTTTTATCAACGGCCCCGGGAGGGCACGGCTTTTTACCCAGAGCGGCGAAGGGCAGCCGTGCCGAAAACCCGCCGGAAATGAGGGGTTTCAACCCCTGAGGTGCGCAGCGTCGCCGGTCGCAGCATTTATGAGATAGGCTCTCATCGAAAGCCTCTCACCCCTTACCTTTCAAAGCTGCCCAGTAATTTTCTAAGGTGGCATCGTGCCCATGCGTAACCCAATTTCATGCCAAATAATGCGCCACGCGCGATAGTGTCCTAATTTGACGTTAATTAACTCGTTTTATGTAGTTATATTTTTCGCAGCCTGCTATTCCCCCCGCAGCAAGGCGGTAAGCACAGAACGTGCTTTCATAGAAGTGTCCCGACTGGTCTTTATAAAAGAAACTGCCGATAGCCACCAACACGCCGTCAGTGGTGTTAATCGTGTTGACGTCTTCTGCCGTGACAACTGCTGGGCTCACAAGTGTGGTGTATCCGGGGAATCCAGCCGGAATCACTGTAATGCTGTGCATCCCTGGAAGGTGCTCGCATTCATCACGCGTGAAAGGTACAGCATCAGAAAGAGCATGCACGCCGAGGAGGAACTTGACACAACTCCTCATTTCTTGGGCCGGGGAGCGTCCATAATTCGAGAACCGAATACCCCACTTCACCAGTTCCCCAACCTTGATTTGCGGGTCATCTGGCGCAGCCCAAATATACGGTTGTTGATCCTTAACGAAGTTCTCGCGGGCTTGGGCCAACGATTTTTCAGAAGCATCGGCGGATCGCTGGGCTTGAGTACCCAGTCGGTTTGCGGCGTCGGCCTGGCTGAGGGAGCGGTCAGCAATATCTTTTGTCCGGTCGGCTTGATTTTTGGCTCGGACAGCCAGTTCGTGGGTATCTTTACCTCCCTTTTCGATCTCGGCCAGCGTTTGAGCACTTATTCTAGCCTGCCAGTATATTGCGACGCCGGTGCCCGCAGCGACGAGTATCCCGAAACTCCCAAGAATGATTGTCCAAGCTTCAAACCAAGAGAGGGGTTTTCGTTTTGGTTTTTTATGATTTCCCCTGGAAGTTTGAGCGTTTTCTTTGGAGTCTATTTTGCCTACATCCATCGGTGCGATTGGTGGCTTGTCGTCGACTTGCTTATTACCACCGCTGCCGTCTTCGTTCTGGTTTACGGGTTGAATATATTCTTCGCCCATAAAACCTTTACTGTACCATACAAATACTTGCGGGTGGCCCCGCTCCGGTTGACCATGCAAGGCGACTCCTGCCGGATGTGTTGCAAAAGAAAAAATGCAACCTGCCGACGCTCCCGTCAGTAATACTCAGTAGAAGCCCCGCAGGATACTCGAAGGCGACTTTGCCGGGGGCTCCTACTTCGGCGTGATGGAGCGATTTATGACAAGCGGACACGATGGAGCTTCACAAGACAAGAATCCTGACACAGCTTGGCCGACAACCGTGGCCTCGCTGGCCGTGGGCGCGGCCTTCTTTGCGCTGTGGTTCTGGCTGCTGCCGTCCTGGCTGGGCTTTCGCGTTGACTTGGCTGGTGCGGCGCGATGGCGCTGGATTGCGGCCGTGCCGTCCGTGCTGGGTTTCGCGGTGGCCTTACGGTGCGTGTGGGATTTTGGACGCACGGGACACGGAACGCCCGCGCCGATTGCTCCCCCGCAGAGGCTAGTGGTGGTGGGATTCTACCGCTATGTGCGGAACCCCATGTATGTGGGCTTCATCACAGGCTGGGTGGGACTGTGGGTGATCTTTGGGCGGGCGAACCTGGCGGCGCTCATTGTGGCGGCCGTCGTGGTCGTCGGAGTAGACCTCTTTGTGCGGTTCTATGAGGAGCCGACGCTGCGCAAGAAGTTCGGCGCGGAGTATGAAGAATACTGCAGGAACGTCCGCCGATGGCTGCCGCGGATGCATGCGTGGGGCAGAAGTTAGAAGGTAGAAGTTAGAAAATAGAAGATAGAAAATAGTGGTTAGTCGACAGGGGTTTTAAGTTTCGGAGAAGAAGAAAAAGAAAAACGAAAACCAAGGCTTTTACCACAGAGATCACAGAGGACGGAGCACAGGGTTCGCAGAGAAGAGAAACCCAAGCAAGGCGGGTCAGCTCAAAACAGCGATAGCACACCGCGCGTATCCCTTAGCGGTAGGCATCCTTGCGATGGCGCACGGCAGTGATTTCAAGGATGTTGCCGCCTCTTAGATCGAAGAACACGCGGTAGTCGCCACAGCGGAGACGAAACCCGGTGAATGGGCGCTTCAGTTTTTTCACATCACCCGTGCGGCTGGAGATGTACCGATCCACGCAATAGAGAATCTGCATCGCCAATTCGTGGTCGATAGCGCGCAGATCGACGCGGGCCTCCGGCGACCAATGGATCGCCAGCCGCTCAGACGGAGGTTGTGCGTTCATTTATCCAGGCCGAACTCGCGCAGAATTTCTTCGTGCGGAATGCCCTCACCGCGAGCGAGCGAAGCACGGGCACGGTCCAGCGCAGCGGCCGTCTCGGGCGTGATTTCTTCTTCTTCCTCGGGGGCGTCGGCCAGGGAGCCGGGATCGACCATGGCTTCGAGGAGGCCGACAACGGCGGAGAGTTGCGCCGGCGCAAGGCGGTCGATCAGTTCGTAGGCGTGCTCTTTGGTGTCAGCCATGAATCTCTCCTTTTCCCGCATTTTCACACAGCGGCGCTTGACCCACAAGACCGTGGATGCAGCGAAACCCCGGTTGACTCCTGCGCCCGCAACCCCTTTCTTTTCAACTGATTCACAAAACACCCGGAGTGGCGTATTCCCCTTTTGCCTCCCTTCGCCCCGTCGCCGTACTTTCTTGCCATCCCCGGGCATCGAAGAGATATTCTGCTGAATTGACAAAAACTCACATGGCCACAACCGCAACCGCTCTACCCACCACCGCCGAAGCCGCCGCCAAAAAGGCCAAAAAGAAAATCAACTGGCAATCCTTGCCCGAAATCTGGGCCTTGATCCACCCGCGCCGCGGCATCCTGCTTCTGGGACTCGTCCTCACGGCCATCAATACGCTGTCGGGCTTCGTGCTCCCCTTGTCCAGCAAATACCTCTTTGACAATGTCATCACCAAGCGTCAGGTGCAGCTCCTTCTCCCCATCGTCCTCGCCGTAATCGCGGCAACGGTCGTGAAAGGCCTGACGTCTTTCACGTTGACGCAACTCCTTTCCAAATCCGCGCAGCGCATGATCACCGACCTGCGCAAACAGGTCCAGGCGCATATCGGGCGGCTGCCGGTGAGCTTCTACGACGCCAACAAAACGGGAGTGCTCGTCTCGCGCATCATGAGCGACGTGGAAGGCGTGCGAAACCTGATTGGCACGGGGCTGGTGGAATTTGTGGGCGGGCTGATGACGGCCATCGTTGCGCTCGTCTATCTTCTCTTCGTCAATGCCTCCATGACGCTGCTGGCCTTCGCGATCCTGCTGGTCTTCGGGCTGTTCCTGAACAAAGCCTTTTCCACCATTCGCCCGATTTTCCGCGCGCGCCCCAAAATTACCGCGGAGGTCACCGGCCGGCTCACCGAATCGCTGGGCGGCGTGCGCGTGGTGAAGGGCTATCACGCCGAAGATCGCGAGGAACACGTTTTCGCCAGCGGCGTGCAGCGGCTCCTCGACAATGTGTTGAAGACGCTCACCGCCACCTCCGTGATGAGCCTGTCGGGTGCGACGCTCATGGGCCTGGTCAGCGCGCTGATCATGTACATTGGTGCGCGCCACATCCTGGCCGGCACCATGACCACTGGCCAATTGGTTTCCTACACGGCTTTTCTGGTCCTTCTGGTCGCCCCGGTTTTCCAGATCGTAGCTATCGGCACGCAGATCACCGAAGCCATTACCGGCCTCGAGCGCACCCGCGAAATCCTGAACGAAGCCAAGGAAGACCAGGATCCCCGGCGCCGCGTGACCCTCGAGCGCATCGAAGGCCGCGTGGAATTCGACGACGTGCATTTCTCTTACGAGCCCGGCAAGGAGGTACTGCACGGCATTTCCTTTGTCGCGGAACCCGGCACGGTTACGGCGCTTGTGGGACCCTCCGGCTCCGGCAAGTCCACCATCATCGGACTGATTTCCGCGTTTTACACGCCCGCCGGGGGCCGCATTCTGGTGGATGGCATCGATCTTTCCACCGTTCGCCTCAGCTCCTATCGCACGCAGTTGGGCGTGGTGCTGCAAGAAACCTTTCTCTTCGACGGCTCCATTCGTGAAAACGTCGCGTACGCCCGGCCCAACGCCACCGAGGAAGAGATCCTCACCGCTTGCCGCATCGCGCGTGTGGATGAATTTGCGGAAACCTTCGACAAAAAGTACGACACCATCGTTGGCGAACGCGGCGTAAGGCTCTCCGGCGGACAGAAGCAGCGCGTCTCCATTGCCCGCGCCATCCTCGCCGATCCGCGCATCCTGATTCTCGACGAAGCCACCTCCAGCCTCGATTCCGAATCGGAGGCGCTTATCCAGGAAGGTTTGCGCTACCTGATGCGCGGCCGCACCACCTTCGTCATCGCGCACCGTCTCTCGACCATTCGCCGCGCCGAGCAAATCCTCGTGGTGCAGGATGGCCGCATCCTAGAACGCGGCACGCACCAATCTCTATACGCCGCGCAGGGCCGCTACTTCGAGCTGTATACCCGTCAGCACGCCGTCGAGACGAATCTGTTCCTGTCGCCGGGTGAGGGCGACAAAATCGAGTCCGCTGCCTCGGAGAACGGCAGCACCAGCGCTTCCTCTTCCCTCCCCGAAGCCCTCCAGGCGCTGCGCAACCGCAGTGTCTGAGCTGGAATCTGTGGTGGAGGAGTGATTCCTCCACTCCGGGACGGCAAGAAACGCCGTCCCTCCGGTCGGAATGACAGGTTTCGGGTCGTGGATGACTTGGGAGAAGCGAACTTATGCGAACTTGGATCTCCACAGGATAATCGTCTGAAATAGAACGAGGTGCGGCTTGCTTTCTATTCGCCAGCTTCGAAATTGCAGTTAACTGTCATCCCGAGCCTGCCTGCGGCAGGCAGGCGCAGCGAGGGATCTGCTTTTCCTGCCGCTTGCAAAAAAAAGCGCACCTCGAATCACTCGAAGTGCGCCGCAAACTCTTTGTTCCCGGGAATGGAAATCGCTTACAGCGCAGGCCTGCGCAGCACCGGCTTCCTCGCCTGCTGCCCCGCCTGCACCGGCAGGAGCGTGGCCATCTTGCGGATCATGGCCAGCACCAGGCGCTTGTCGCCCTCGGAAAGCGAAGTGCTGTATTTCTTGATCTCCGCCAGGAAGCGGATTTCGTCCTGCGAAAGCTCGCCCAGCATCTTCTGAGTTTCTTTATCCCGCGGCGTTTCCGTGCCCGGGAAAAAGTCGGCCAGCGAAATCTCCATGGCTTCGGCAATCTTCGCCAGGGTCTCCAGCGAGGGCACGGTGTGGCCATTCTCGACGCGGGAGAGATAGCAGCGCAGCAAGCCGGTGCGCCGCTCGATGTCTCCCTGCGACAAGCCCCGCTGGCTCCGGTAGGTTTTTATCACTTCACCAATATTGACCTGTGGTTTCTCTTTTGGCACGGTTTCACCCCATCGCACCCGTATCTTAGTCACTAACAGCAGGGTTGGCAAGGGAGAAAAGCGCGGGGCGGGTTTCGTAAGGGTAACCCCGCCCGGCTTATGCGCCGCTACAGTTCACAAAACAAGGAAGTTCTTGCCGTGCCCCAGGCCGGCTGCGCGCCAAAAATTCCGCCGCCAGTGCCGTTCCAACTTGTTCCAGCAAATCCCTTCGAGAATGCTCTCTCCGTGTTCGCGTCAGATGCTTGGACCGTCATTTGGCAGAAATAGTTGGAACGGTACCAGCCGCCGCCATCGCTCCATGCAGCGAACCACTCATCAACCTATTGCGAAATCTTCACCGTCTCTGGACCCACATTGTAGCCCTCAACTTCCAGAGCAGGTTCTTTCCCGTTGAGGTCGCTCGCGTCAAACGTCGCGCTGACACTCTTTTCCTCGCCGGGCAGAAGCGAGAAGTAGTTGTCGTCCCAGAACTCCGGCACAAGATCATCGCCGTTCTTGCCCATGGTGAGCCGGGCGTGCACCTGAAACGCCACGCTTGCGCTTGGATTTTTCACCTTCAAGTGGATTGTTTCCTTCCCCGCTTCGCTGTGGTGATCGGCGCTGAGTTCGAGCTTGACCTGCGGCAGTGCGTCGAGCCCTGTCAGATCGCCGAAATCCTTTTGCGGCGTGTAGGCCGAGCCCTTGCGCGCAGCCCAATTCATAGTGTCCAGTTTGGTCGAGAGCCAGTAGAAATTGTCGCTCAGCAATTTTCCGGAGGCATCGTGCAACTGCAGCTTCAAAAAATAGGTTGTCAAGAGGGCTTCCGGCTTCGGCAGGTCCAATCCCTTGACGCTGGCATCGGCGGGCACATCCAGCGTGGCCTCCTTCGCCGCCACTTCCTTTGCATCCATGTTGTAGAGCTTCGCGGTAACTTTCAGCCCCTTCAGCGCTTCATACGTGCCGTTTACGACCGCAACAGAGTTGTCGTCGTAACTGTACTGCACGTGTACGATCTCCAGCGCCTTCTTGGTGCCGAAATAGCCGCCGCCGGGCACCAGATAGTAGTCGTAGAGATGCCAGATCAGCGAAGGCCAGGCATTGTTAAGCATCCACTGGATTACGCCGGTGGAAACGTATTTGTTCCGGCCATAGGCTTCGAACATGGAGCGCTGATTGTCATAGGCCTGCGCCTGGGCCTTGCGCTCGTAATCGTCCAGCGAACTCGCCGTGCCGTAGCGCTTGTTGAGCGCTTCGGTGAAAACATTTACCGTCTGAAAGCGTTCGAGGCCCGCGTGGAAGTTCCAATATTCGTCGATGGGCCACAGGTGGTCCTTGGGAATGAATTTCGCCAGGCTCTCCTTTGTGGGAATTGCGGGGCCGGGGCTCGTCTCCGTGTTATAGCCGTACGCGCCCCCGGCTTTCTTATCCACAAGCCAGTACATCGGCGGCTCGTACTCGTAGGGCCCGGTCATCTTCACACCGGATTTTCCAGTGACCCTGGTCCGCGTCGCGGAGGCTGAGGAGACCGAGGGATTCGGCCATTCGAGTTCCTGGAGGATGCCCAGGTACATCTTCTCGATTTCCGGCGGAGGAGGATTGTCGCTGCCATAGAGCCAAACGAAAACACTGGGATGCGCGCGCAGGCTTTTAATCTGATCCACGAGCGAAGCGGCGGCGATTTTTTTGCTTTCGGGCGTCCATCGGTTCCACTTCTCCCATACGTCGCAGCAGATCCAGCCGGGCATCACCAGAATGCCCAGGCGATCCGTTTTGTCGAAAAATTCCTTGCGGTCAATCTTCCCTTCCAGGCGAATGGCGTTCAGACCCATGTGTTTGGTGTACTCGAGGTCGGCATCCACTTTCTTGGACGACCAGCGGAGAAGCATGTCGGGCGCCCACGCCGCGCCGCGGATCAGAACGCGTTTGCCGTTTACTTTGAACAAGCGGTGGCCCTTGTCGGTAAGCTCCGAAGTGACTTCGCGGATTCCAAAATCGAGACTGGCGCTATCGGAAATCTCCTCGCCGGTTTCCACGCGGAATTTCGCCGTATAGAGGTATGGCTCGCCCATCTGATAGGGCCACCAGAGGCGCGGGTGGGCCAACTTGAGCTGGGCAAACTGTTCCGGCGAGAAACGCACGACCTTCGTCTCGTTAGCCACGAGCGTCACGGATTGCTGCAGCTTTTCTCCGGCCACTTCGGCATGCACGACCGCGGTCACGGGATGATCGGAAGCATTGCGTAGTTCAGCGCTCAGCGTCAGCGCGGCGGTTTTGTAGTCCGAACCAAGCTTGGACTGTACGAACGGATGCCGCAAAGAAATATCGCCGCTGCCGGTCAGATACACCTCGCGCCAGATGCCCATGTCCTTATCGGGAGGCGTGGGACACCAATCCACCCAGGTAAGACCGAGATCGTTCTTCTCCGGCGCAAACACTTCCACCGCAATGGCGTTCTCCTTGGCGCGCAGCAGATTCTTGATGTTGAATTCGTAGGCGCGGTACGCCCCGGCGACATCGGCGCGGTCGGCGATCTTCTGCCCATTCACCCAGATGTTGGCGCGGTAGTTGATGCCGAGGAAATGCAGCCATGCCTGTTTGTTGAGGTATTCGCGCGGCGTGGCGAACTCCATGCGGAACCAGTGCGAGCAACGGAACGGACTATCCGCAGGCATATCGCGATTGGAGAACGGCTGCTTTCCGCCCAGCACGACGCCGGGAAATGTTTTCAGGTTCATGGCGTAGTCTGGATCGGGCAGCGTTTTGTCGGCCACCAGTGCGCCAGCAACCGTGCCGGGTACCTCGGCGGAGTGCCAGCCCTTGGCGGCGAATCCCGGAGTGGAAATCGCTTCGCCGGCGGAATGATCCACGCAGGACGACTGCATTTGCCAGATGCCGTGGAGATCGAATTTCGGGAAATCGGATGAACTTTCCTTAGCGGAAAGAACAGCAGGGAAAGACGCGAACAACGACAACAGGAAAAATGCCGCAAGAGCGCGGGAGATCAAGTCGCGAAAGGAAGCCATGTATGCACCTCAAGAGAAACCGCAGGCCTCATATTAAACCGATTCAATAAAGAGTTCCAGTGAATTCTGAGGGGGCGCAGAACCGAGAAAAAAGGGACCGGAAGAGGGGGGGCGCTAGAACGTGTCGCTGGTGATTTCGGGAGTGTGCGGCTTCCAGTCCGAGGGCGGGAAGGCCACGCGCCAGAAGTTTGGTGCAGGCTTGGCGAATTCGATGCCCACCTCGGTTCTTCCATCTGGCGCGGGATCCGCGCGTGCCACGCGGCAAAGCTGCTCTTCGTTGGTCTCCGGGTTTTTCAGGATGATGACCTGCCCGACCGTCACTTTCAGGGACAGGTAGATCAAGGCCCCGTGCGCGTTCACCACGGCGGTTTGCGTCAACTCGGAGACGGGCTTCTTGTCCGGCCCGCGCCCAATCACCTGGACGGGAATGCGCAGCAGTACACGCTGGCTGCGGCGGCGATTGCTCATCGGCGCAAGATTGGAAGAAAGTGAGGACATAAGCTCCGCCAAGCCTATTCATTTATGAGGTGCGGCGATGCGCGCGTCAAGAGTACCAGGTTGCGGGCGAAGATAAGGATGGTCCCGGAGGAGGGAGTCGAACCCACACGGGGAGTGATCCCCGGCAGATTTTGAGTCTGCTGCGTCTGCCAGTTCCGCCACTCCGGGAGAACTGTATTGAAAATAGCATGAGCCGGGTGTGGGGTAAAGGAGCGGGGCGGTCTCAATGCGGTGAGAAGATGGAAGTGGTGCCGCGATCCCTCCGCTGCGCGGCCCGACACGCCAAAAGGCGGCGCGGGAGAAACAGTCGGGCCGCTCCGGTCCCTTCGGCTCCGCTCAGGGCAGGCGAGAGGACAATTCTGGGAGGGAAGGGGTGGGGAAGATGTGCCGCGCACTACCGGCGCTCTTCATGGTGCGCGCAGTTAACCCAGCCCTTGCCCTTCGACTTCGCTCAGGGCAGGCTTGCTGGGCTAACTTGTGGCGCGCCTCCGGCGCTTGATTCAAGCGTGGGGGCAGGGTTGGGATGAATGGCAGTTTGTCGGGTAGGTTGCGGTTGTAAAGGCAGCAAGCCGCTCTTTGAAGCTCAGGGCGAGCCGCACTCCAAAAAGAGAAACCCAAGACCCAGGTAGAAAATCGAACCTGGGGCACCCAAACCCAAGACCCAGGCACATACTCCGTGCCTAGGGCACACGGCTTGCCGCTTCCTGCCTGACAGGATAGACTGCGAAAATTCATGGATGCTGCAACGAGCACGACGGAGAGACCTGTTGCGGTGGAAGATCCGCGCGCGGGCCTGCTTGGTTTTTGGGCTTTGATGGCCACGCAATTCCAAGGGGCCTTCAGCGACAACGCCCTAAAGTGGCTGGTCAGTTTTCTAGTATTGGACTCCAGCATCTCCCGCGAGCAGCGCGATTTCCTCTTTGTCCTGGTGGTGCCGCTGCTGTTCGCGGTTCCCTTCCTTGTCTTTTCCATTCCCGGCGGCTATTTCGCGGACCGCTTCAGCAAGCGCCGCGTCACCATCTGGACGAAACTCCTCGAGCTGCTCACCATGGGCGCCGCAACCTACGCACTCTGGCAGAACCACCTCGGGCTCGCCGCCGTGGCGCTGTTTTTCGTTTGCCTGCAAGGAGCGATCTTCGGCCCCTCGAAATACGGCCTCCTCCCGGAATTGCTTCCCACCAGCAAGCTGAGCTGGGGCAATGGCGTCATCGAACTCACCACGCTGCTGGCGGCGATTGCCGGGACGCTCGCGGGCGGCTTCCTGGCGCACA